>Ga0114970_10004370_pt1 | contig 10293 bp, 23 predicted proteins | sample M_140205_XF_Meta_FD_87030 | JGI IMG/M metagenome (GOLD analysis project Ga0114970, IMG submission 87030) | Freshwater microbial communities from Lake Montjoie, Canada to study carbon cycling - M_140205_XF_MetaG | ecosystem: Environmental > Aquatic > Freshwater > Lake | place: Lake Montjoie... | reverse complement strand
TCACCAGTTTTTAAGCCTGATTCGATGCAATCTAGCATCTTAGTGGTTTGGATAAAAGCAGCGCAGTTTCCGCAACGAGACTTTTTAGCTTGCTCTGGAGAGTTTCTCCATACTTTAGAGATTTCACGCCAGTAATCAGCGTTTGCCTCGTTAGGGTTCATTGGGCCATAGTTGGCTTTATCAATGGCTTTCTGACGATTCTCAAGATTGATTGATACGTCACCTGTGGCAACTGGACACGCTTCGCCACTTTTCTCTTGGCTTTGTATCTCAATCTCAATTTTTACGGATGGCTCTAATAATCCAGACATAGTTGTCCCTAGGAGTTTGTACCATTATCACATAAAAAAAAAGAGAGAACAAGTCTCTCTAAAAACCAAATGGCAACTTGGTGTTACCACTTTATCCTATCTGAAAAGATTTGCAAGCGTTAGATTCAAAACACTCATCTCGTCTAGCTTCATTACCTTCCAAATCCTAGCCTGTCCATGTATTCCGTTAAAGCTACCCTGATGGCAATCCTTGCACAAAGGAATACATAAGTATTGATTATGCTGAACAATGTGGTGTGCATCGCTTGGAGGAGAAGCATTGCAGACCCCACAAGGCATTTCTTTAATCTTTGCCAAGTGCAGCCGTTCCCTGTTATTGGGTCTGTTGTTCATGCTTCATGCCTCTTACAAAAGAAGCAAAACTATGAGATGTATCACCAAATGATTTCATCCTATCAAACTCTAAAGCAACTTCCTCAAGAGTGTCGTTCCTGATTTTTTCTACTATCTCGTTAGCTTGACGCTTGCGCCAGCCAAACGCTTTTAAAAGTTCAGTCATGCTTATCCCCTGTTGCGTATCAAATATGAGTGATAGTTAGTTGTTAATCTTTTACCAATATGTCCAGCATCAGGAAACTCATCACACACTATTGCACACTCCTCACGCTCATGCTCTGCTACTAACTTGGCAAAGCGTTGCATTTCTTCAGAAAAATGCTTAAACAATTGATTTGCAATAATTAACCATTCTTCGTCACCATTACCCGCTTTATTAGCCATCTCAATAATTTCATCTTGTGTCATATTAACCTTCGTAAGCAGCTATCTTGGCTTCGTCTGCTTCTTCCAAGATGTGTTTTGCAAGACGCATACAGCCCTCAATCTCTAACTCTTGAAATTGTTTGTCAGTAAAGATGCCCATGACGTTACGTCCCTCAAACCAGACTTCATCAATGTTCTCGTTGTAAGTACCTTCTTCGTCACGCTCACAACTCATCACGACAGTAACGATTACAGAGCCTTCACCAGTAGTTGTGTCAAATTCAAATTTCATTTTGTACCCTTAAAAGTACCCTTGCGAATTGCTTGGGCTGATGTAAGTATAGCAAACTAAACACAATATATACTAGGTGTTTACCCTACTCTGTAGTTTTTACGCCAAGTCTTTCACTTGCTTGCTCAGAACGCCATATGTCGGCTTTCATTTGAGCCGCCACTAACATGAACTTGAGGGTTTCTTCCTTCTCGATTGCTACCTGCAAACCCTTCAAAAGTAATTGGTAGTCAACGCTGGCATAGGCTTCTCTCTCTTGAGCAACTGCACTTTCAAAGCCCAACTCCAAGGCTTCCTTCATCAGCAATGCCTTCTTAGTTTTGCGGAATTCTTCGAGATATATCCTTTGTGCTTTAGCCTCTGCAAATTTGGGTGCGTTTTCAATGATGTATTCAATGGCTTTGTAAGGTGCTTTCACTTGACTACTCCAATCATTCTTAATGCTGCCTCTGGGCAATCTATTCTTGCTAAGGTACTACCTGACCAATTCTCGAAAAAATTGTCTTGTAGCTTCGTAAAACGCTTTTTAGAGTCCGTTTTAATCTCCACCAGAAAGGTGTGACCCTTGTAGCCAACCAAAAGGTCAACTGGTAAGCCAATAATCCAAACATATGCACCTGCACCACGCAAGGCAGAAACTATCTGGTCTTGGTTAGCATCAACTCTTGCTGCTCTCCTCATTTCGTAACCTCGTCATTCTGTCCCTCAAAAGCAAAGTATCTGACTTTCCTCTGATTCGTTCCAAGTCCACGCACACTCCCTGCCACCAGAGCAACGCTTTGCTTGAGCCAATCGTCAATTTTTTTTGGTTGAACCTGCGTATCCACTCTTTCGCCTCGCAGTCCTTGAAGTGTTCTAATTCTGCTGAAGTCATTTGTAGGCCATTCAAAGTGATTCACTTAGGATTCTCCATGCTGTTGCAGCGCAAAGTGGAACTTGTCCGTTACCAATGGCTTTAAGTCTGTCCACCCTGTTGGCCACCCCATCAACCATTCGTATAGGTTCGGGTTGATTGAATGTGGAATGTGAGTCCCATTCTTGATTGCATTTTTGTACGCTCCAGAACCGCCTACATTCCCGCCTCCAGTTGGAGTCGTTGGTGTTGGCCAAGTTGAAATTCTTTTCTTCAAGGCTTTTCTGCTGTTGCTCCCACCATCTAATCCTGTTGTGTTGGGCGTGTGAAAGAAATTTTGGTTGTCTGGCAACAATCCAGATTCGCTTCCTTTCATGCTTCGCTCCAACGTCTGATGCTCCCAGCACTCCCCACCTTGCATTAAACCCCATTGTGGCCAAGTCTCCGAGAACTCGTCCAAGTCCCCTAGAAGTGAGCATTGGTGAGTTTTCCACGAACACGAATCTGGGCTGTACTTCGTGAATGACCCTTGCCATTTCTCCCCAGAGTCCCGACCTTTCTCCGTCAAGTCCTGCGCCTTTTCCTGCGGCAGAAATATCTTGGCATGGAAATCCACCTGAGATGACATCGACTTTTCCTCTCCAAGGTTTTCCATCGAATGTACAAATGTCGTCCCAGATAGGGAATCTAGGTAAGAATCCATCAGCTTGCCGTTGCAGTAAAACTCTGCGTGGGTAATCTTCGATTTCAACGGCACACACAGTTCTCCATCCGAGCAAATGTCCTGCAAGGATTCCTCCCCCCCCCCCGCAAATAATGCCAACTCATTCATGACCTGCCTTTCATGTTTTGCATAATCAGACGAATATGGTCTGGCAATGGCGCAGCCTTTTTCGCATCAGCTTTAATCTTTTCCAAAGCAGGGTCAGGCTCATTCTTTGATGCAACTGTGAGCCTCACAACATCGTAGGGATTTTGTTTAGGTGCGTTAGTGCTTCTCACCCAATTACGCCAAGTTGCAAACCAATCCAGCTTCACACCCTTCTGACCTGCTTGGGCTATCCAGTAATCCTTGAACTGGTCAAAGGTTCTGACAGGGCTAAGTTCTGGTCTTGTCTGTTGGCAGAAGTCTTCCCATTCTTTTGGAAAACTAAAATCAGAAGCGAGGCGTTTGCCGAGTGCCTTCTTCTCTTTTATGTTATGTGTAGTGTGTTCTGTGTTCTGTGTAGCATTGCCTTCGGATTGCGTTGGCAATGCGTTCGCATCCTTAACCTTATCCCATCTAATCTTGGCACTCTTGCTTGCCTTAGTAGATTTCTCTCCAATCTTCTCAATTTCCTTGTCAGCACGATGGTGAACCCATCCGTCTGGAGTGCGCTCAAAATATTCTAGCAATACAGTCGCAATGCAATCGCTATGCGAACGCATCCTAATCTGCCTAGAAACTTCATTTAAGTCGAGGGGAATTGGAGATTCATGTAGGTAGTACCAATCAAGTAATCGCCTGTAGGTCAAGTCCTCAATCTCGGAAAGGTGCAAAGTGTGACTGTGGTAGTCACCAATATTAAACTGGTAATAGTGCATAGCTGTCTCATGTTCCAATTCTCCCAGAAAGAAACTGCGGCAGGAGGGGAGACTTCTCTTTTCAGTACGCTCATGACTTCGTACTTAGCCGTGTTTCAAAACATTATACTAAATAAACTGATTGTTTGTAATTTCTTCTGTAAATGGTTTACCAAGCAGTCTTCTGGCTTGCGAGTTCATTACAGCATATTCAGCCTTAGAAAAGATGCCCTGTGCGTTCCTAACGTCAAAGGGATTTAGCTTGTTCAGAGGCTCATCATTGGCGGCTTTTGTGGCTTCAATCATGTGTGGCTCTAGCGTGTACCTAGAAATCCAAGAACGCCCACTCCTAATCTTTTCATAGGTTAGTTGCTTCTTGTGGTATAGCTTTTTACAAGCAGCCACAATAGAAGTTCTGGGTATTCCTGTTAAATTTTCCATTTCGTAAGATGTGAGTGAGCCGTTTTGTAGTATGCGAATAATTGCTTCTTGGGTCATTTGAACCACTCTGGTCTGAGTTCTTTTAGTTGATAAATGCGTAGTTTAGGGATTGTCTTCCAATGGTTGACTGCTGCCCTTGTGATACCTAATATTCTAGCAAGCTCACTCTGTGAGCCAGCAAGTGTGATAGCTTTTTTTACGTTCATTTAACAAGTATAGCAAAGTTTACAAGATAAACAATTAGGACAAACCCTTAGATAAAAATACAACATTAGGGAAAACACCTAGAAAATAGTTGTTGACTTGTGTGTTTACTTTGATATACTTACATCAGCCCATAACAAAACGTAAGTGGGTAATTAAGAAAGAAGCAAATGATTACAGTTGAATATTGCAAAGAGTTAAAAATGTGGCACGCATACTATGAAGACAGTCTTGGCAAACTTGGTACAGGTTTTTCAACCAAGAAAAAAGAAGATGCCATATTTGCTTTAGGTATGTCAATGGGACGTAACCCAGAACGTCATAGCAGACCTTTAAGTGAGTACCTTGATAAGCCAGCCAAAGTCTAAACCAATAGGGGGCGAAAGCCCCCGCTTTAAGGAGAACCAAATGAAAAGTAAGATTATTCAAACGCTAGTCGAGTATGTGTTAGCCATCGTTATCTTTGGCGGTATCGGTGTACTACTGGCTTGGAGAGGCTAATGAACACACACTACCTAACCCATGTCCGTAAGATATTCCGCACCTACGATGCCCCCCCAGAGGTCATTAGAAGCTATCAAAAGCAATGGGTGAAGTCAGTACGCCAGTTGGGTGACAAGTGGCTTGTAGCAAAGCCTATCGAAAGAATCCAATGATTACAAGACAAGACGCAATCAAGGATTTATCGCATGGTGACTACTGCTGCTACTGTACTGAGCCTAAAACATCTGGCTCATGCTGTGGAGAAAATCACTTCGTACCTTTCGAGGATTTATACGATGATGACAAAGAAGCAATGATTGAAGAATATTTAAGTAAAGGAAAATAAAATGGTACACAAGAAGTTAATGGCAGCACGAATCATGTTGCAAAACGCACCCCTCAAGAAGTCTGGTCACAATAAGTTTGCTGGCTACAGTTACTTTGAACTCGGTGACTTTATCCCCACGATTAACCAAATCTTTAATGAAGTTGGTTTGTGTGGTGTAGTTTCTTACGATACAGAGATAGCAAGCCTGACCATCACAGACACAGACGATGGCACAAACATCATCATCACATCACCAATGGCAGAGGCTAACCTTAAAGGTTGCCATCCAATTCAGAACCTAGGGGCTGTAGAAACGTACACAAGAAGATACCTATGGGTTACAGCAATGGAGATTGTTGAGCATGACGCTCTGGATTCCTCTGCACCTATCAAGGAAGAAAAAATAATCATCACTCCTACTCAGGGTGCAATGGATACCATCCCAGAAGATGAACAGAATTATCTCAGAGAGTTAGCAATGGAGTTAATTGCTATTTGTGATAAAGAAGAACCTAAGAGTGCTTGGGTGAAGTTGGAAGCAGAGAACTTAGACAGCGAACAAAAAGTTGCTCTATGGACATTGCTTCCTAGTAAAGTTAGAAGTGCGTTAAAGAACGCTAAAGGATAAATATGGAATACGACAATACAAACCGAGGAAGTCTTTTTAAGAACGATAGAAAGGACGATGCCAAGTTTCCTGATTACAAAGGGTCACTCAATGTATATGGTGTGGAGTATTGGCTCTCTGCTTGGCTTAAACTTAGCAAGGATGGTCAGAAGTTCATGTCCTTGTCTATCAAGAATAAGAACGCTGATGCTGCCTTAAATAAACCCAAAAAGAATGTGATTCATGAGGATGATGTACCATTCTAGGACGAGGGGAAAGTTGTTTTTTACTTTTTGAAAGCTAGTAGGCGAGCAATGAGTACCCTCACCACTATGAGAAATCAGTATGCAACTCATACTGACTTCCGTGATTTCCAAGGTTTGATTCCTAGTAACTCGCATTTCTTGCCTAGCAATATAGACATGATTTGTGAGAGAAAGGGACACTTCCTAATTGGAGAGTGGAAGAAACCTAACGAGAACATGGCTACTGGTCAGCAATTGCTACTCAAGGCTTTTGCTCAAGTACCTAAATTTACTGTGTTAGTCATTATCGGTAACACAGACAACGAACAAACTGAAGTTGGAGATGTGTTTCAAGTTGTTCTAGGTAAGTGTGTAAGGATAGGAGAAGGTCTTGATTACTTAAAAGATTTTTATGTTATGTGGTACGAATTTGCAAACTCGAAAGGATAGTTATGTCATACGCAAATATAGAGATGAAGATAATTCAATGGTCAGAAGCTAGGAAAATTATTCCTAACAGCACACCAGAAGTTCAGCTTCTAAAAGCAATGTCTGAGATGGGAGAACTAGCAGATGCCACGATTAAAGATGACGAGGATGCTATTGTGGATTCTGTTGGGGATGTCATGGTCTGCCTTATTAACTACTGTGTGCTGCAAGACATAAACTTGGTGCAATGTATGGAAATTGCGTATGACCAGATTAAGAATCGTAAGGGTATTCTTTTGCCTAACGGAGTCTTCCAAAAAGAACCTTGAGTCTTGTTTCTGACATAAAGATGTTCTACGATTTGGTTGCAACAATCGGTTGCGCTAGGAGAACATTATGAAATTCGAAATGGAATTTGGTTGGATTGGAAGTGAGAAAATTGTTGTTGAAACCCATGACTTCGAGAAGATTCAAATCATTCAAGAGTTTATTGAGTTCCAAGAAGAAAATGGATGGGCAGTTGAATATGAAGCAATTGACGAACTTGATATTGAACTTGAAGAAGATACAGAAGAAGAAGAAGTAGCTGAGTGATTTTATAGGGGCTTACTTTGCTAAAAGGTAAAGCCCCACATTAGAAAATGCGTAACCTGCGTACACCACAGCCATAGAGGGATTGCCTCTGTAAAGTTGTTCAGCAGCAATGTAGGCGTAGATGCCACCAGTTAAGATAATTAGCCAAGCACTCATTAAAAGGCACTTACGTCAATCACTTCGCCTCTGAACTGAATCATGTCCTCGTCAAACTTGTGGACTAACTCAGGCCATAGTAACTGTCCATTGAAGAAATTAAGTACAGCAAACCCTGACCTGTGGTTGTTTGGATTTATCTCGGCATAGTTAAATTGTGGCCCATCAGTCTCAGCCAATGTTCCGGAATCAATACCATAGCGAACTCCGTTATAGTCAGAGAATGGCGTGACCTTCAAGGAGTGCAGATGCCCAGTGCAAATTGAGACCCCGCTTGAAACCGCATTATTGTGCGTAGCATGGATTCCACCCTTATATCGGTGTTTGATAATACATTGCTCAGTAGCCCATACTGCCCAACAGAAGTCCCAATCTGGGATGTGGTCTGTCAGCTTAAACCCCTGAACCTCTTTAAATTGTGGTGCGTGTTGCGCTAATCTGTTGCCAAACCGAATATCGTGGTTTCCCCATGTAAACAGTAGCTTTACATTGTGTCTAGCAGCTTTAGCTACTTCCTCAATCTCACCCAACGCACCCTGACAGGCTTTTAACTCTTGAATGACAGAAGTTTGGGGCAGTTCAGTTACATCGTGCCTTGATATAGAAGCCCCATCAAACGCATCACCATTGCATATCACCGCCTTGGGCTTGAACTCTTGGATAGCCCATAGAAGCCCTTTAAACGCTGTTGTACGCTGTGCAGGGATAAAGTGGGCATCTGAGAACACAATAACTGTTCCGTCCAGTATGCCAAGTTCTATCTGCTTTAAGGGAGAAAAGGATTTAGGCTTGTTTTTATCGTATTTAACACCACGATGGTCACTTGCATGAAGTGCCATGTTGTATTCTTTTTCAATCCATCTTCTACGCAAATGAACTGCCCTATTTGCAATGCCAAGATGGTCAGCTACTTTTTGAGCAGACTGAAGTTGACCCCATAACTGGATAAACTCGGCATCCGTACAGGTTTCGTTACTGCTTCCCATAAGAATCCTTTGAGAGTAATTTTTCTAGCAAATTGATGACCCTATGCTCTTGCATTTCAATTTCATCTTGAGATGATTTGGGGTCTTGTGCCACAGTCATCAAGTCATGTAGGAATACATGAAGCAACTCGTGCAAACAAGTCATGTCAATGCTCTCAGGTGTAATTTTCTCAGCACCAAAGTCACCCAGACGATAAACAGCCAATCTTGCGTTAGGAGTGAACTCAACAGAAGCCATCGCTGCTTTAGCTGGCTTTATGCCCCTCTCAATTCTCCAATCACCAAGACTAAGCACTTGCTGCCACTTTCTGACACTTTGTGCAAACAGTTCAGCTTGTTCTGGCGTAGGAATGTTAGGCATTTCAACACCTTATACAAGTATTGTTACAGTTTAATTTAACAAGGCACATTCAGCAACCCTGCGCTTTGTCAGACCTGCTAGAACTTTACCACCGCCCTTGTTCCATAACATCAGTTGCTCTTTTGCCCCTTCCCAATCTTGGGCATTGATTTTCCTCTTGAGAGTAGAAGTCTGGAGTCTTCCTGTACCGAGGTTGTAGCAGAAGTCCACAATGGCATTGCACTTCTTTACATCTGTCAGAAGTATGGGGCAGTTTCTGAGAACGCCTTGTAGGTAGGTATGCTCTAGTTCGTGCATTAGTAAGGCACTAGCTACAGCCTCACCTATGGGGCTATCTTGCAGGGTTACTTTTCGCCCATCAGCATAGTAGGTAGAGCCGTAGCCAATCGTAGCCACGTTAGCAGGGCAAAGGTAGGGTTTAGAACGAAAGCCCTCAAACCTTTTACATAGTTCTGCTGCTAACTCTAAGTTCATATGCCACGCTTAGACAGAGTTCTATCAAGAAACCAGTAGTTAATAGTTCCTGAGAGCAAAGCAGAAAAGTCTGGAGTCATCATTGTTTTGAAGACTTCAGTAGCTGGCGCACCTGCTAACCAAGCGTTGTATGCAAACCAAACATGGATAAATGACCAAACAAACAAAACCCAATAGGTGACCACAGGACGTACAGAAGCAGAAAGTGAGGCTACCCATCCACCTGCGGCTTTAACCATCTCTGCTTGCTGTGTAATAGCGTTGTTGAAGGCATCCATCACACCTACGTCAATAGCTGCTTCTCTTTGTGCGCCAATCTCAGCTAACTTCTGCTGACCACGTTGGGCTTCCAAGTCGCATTGAAACTTGAACATATTGAGTTCATGCTCACGCTCATTTTTTTTATCCATCCATTTAAGGACTTCTGGGGCCATCCTAAAGATGCCACCAAAGATAGAGCCTAGTAGTCCACCAGAAAGAATATCAAGCATTAATCGCCCCTTTTACAATGTTTATTATCTTCATCATGTGACAGCTTTACACCAGCCAAGAGGCCAATAAAGCCGCCAATAATGGTCTGAAAAGCAGGGCTAAGTAGGGCGAAAATCTCGGCATTATCAACCTCTTTTGCCCATAGACCAAGAATGAAAGCACCAACCATTCCTAAAATACAAATACACAATGTTGCACTAACCATAAAGGTCACATAGAAAGTCAGCCTGCCTCTTAAATCTTCCATTTAAAACTCCTAAATGTATAAATCTAGTTTGTGATTAGTAAACATTTCCATCTCTAGCTGGTTTACTCTAGCCTTCTTGTTATACAGTTCCACTTCTAATTCTGCTATCGCTAACTCAACCTTGTGAGCCTTCATTGCTAGTCTGTAGTCATCATCTACTTTCTCAGCAGCTTTATCAAAAACAACAGTCTGAAAATCGTATCTTGGCTGAACCATCGGATACCACTTGCTGGGGATAATCATTTTTTCTCCCTCGCAATTGCATCTTCATATCCCTTAATTATTTTGCTTCTTATTTCTGCCGAGTCTGCTGTTCCCGCCCATGCTGATACGTTATTCCAAATAACCACCAAGTCCTGACTTTTACAATGTGGCGCATTATTTGTCAGCCATATTGAAAGTTGTTGATGACGTTCTGATGGGTTGTGCCTAGAAAATGAAATGTTGTAAAACTCACGAACACTGCATAGGTCTTGCCCTGTGGAGTGAAGTGAGAAAATTAGG
>Ga0114970_10004369_pt1 | contig 10293 bp, 9 predicted proteins | sample M_140205_XF_Meta_FD_87030 | JGI IMG/M metagenome (GOLD analysis project Ga0114970, IMG submission 87030) | Freshwater microbial communities from Lake Montjoie, Canada to study carbon cycling - M_140205_XF_MetaG | ecosystem: Environmental > Aquatic > Freshwater > Lake | place: Lake Montjoie... | reverse complement strand
GCAGCAGAACTTCAAAAATCCATTGATTGGTATGGCGAGAGAGTTCGTCGATTTGGACAAACCGACGAACAAGTCAGGCTACAACCGATATTGCCGCCAGTACCCGAGTCAACCACCACCAGCTGATGTCGCGCATGGCTCAGGGGTTTGTTGTTTCATTACAAAATTTAATTATTTTTTGGCGAATTCAAATGAAGTGGCTTACAATCAATTTTTCGTTCATGAGTCACATGACTCGTTCTTACTGACCATTTCTTAATTGCTCAGAATTAATTTTTTTATAAATCTTTTCATCTTGATATAGGTAACCACATGAAAAACGATATGCGTCCCGTGCATGCCCGTAACCGCGATCATTCGACGCCCATGCGTCAAGGTTCTTGTGTTGCGCTCATCGATAGTCACTACATGTCTTGGCTTTCTCGTCAAGGTCAGCCTGCTGATACGCCAACAGAGTCCGTTAACCGCATGACCTTGGGTCAGGTTTTGAGCTCTGCGCTCAAACAATCGGGTTTGTCTGTCGATTTACAAAGAATTTATTGGTACACCGACACACCCGATCAACAATTTCCACAAGATCAAATCACTCGTTTGGTTGATCCAGAGTCTGCAGAAGGTGGCGATGTTTTATTGCTTGCAATCACTGCCGATCTCAAAAAATTATCAGAGCGTGGCGCTTGTCAACACATATTGATTGCTAGCGATGACGAGCGTTTATTGGCGTTGATTGACGATGCCCAACTGCATGGTATTGCCGTTCACTTATTGGCCGATGAGTCTGCGCGTCACATGGATCAATTGGTTCAAGAAGATCCCGCATGGTGCCAACTATTGGCTCAAGCCGATCGTCGTGTGTTCTTGCATCCCTTGGCTGCCAAAGATTTAACTCAACAACCCAAACAAGTAAGTCAAACTCCACATGCACCCATCGACCCAGAAGCGACACGCAGTAAGCTTCAAGAAGTTGTTGATGCATGGTGGACAGACGAGCCCGAAGATTTGCGTGAAGATCTACGCGACGAACTCAAAGGCACGCAAGGCATTCCACAAGAAGTCGATCGCCATTTGCTATTGCGCGTGCGTCACGTTTTAGAAAGGCCTTTGAGCTTTCCAGAGAAAAAGTTTTTACGAGAAATTGTTCGCAAGAAAGTATTGGGCATTGTTGAAGAAACGCAACCCGCTTAATACCATTTCTTTTCTCAAACAAAAAACGGATCGAGGTCCGTTTTTTTACGCCTTAATCTCTGCCGATTTGAGTTGACCTTTAGCCTTTAACGATTTGACCGAAGCTGGAATTTTTCCTCTGCCTGCCCATGTTTGTTTGGCGTCTGAGGGATTAAAAAATTTGGCAGGAATTTTTTGCCTGCTAATTTATTTTTGAGCGTTTATTTTTTTGAAGCCGTTAAAACTTGCGTTGATTTATTTTTGGAGCCCAATGCTTGAATGATTTGCTCAGAGGATAAAAAAGATTGGCGAGCAATTTTGACGATCTGTGCCAATGCTTTGTCGTGTGTTCATGCAAGTAACAACTGTTCTTCTTTGTTTAATTTTGCGCGAGCGGCATGAATTTTTTCGAGTTGACTTGATACTGTCATGCGAACCATATTTAGTATTCCTTGAATTAAAAGTAAACCACTATTATCTCAAGTTATTTGAAATGAATTCAACTTCCGCACAAAACTTTGAATTGAAATATAAAATCTCGTTTTGTCATTGCCTTGTGCTTACGGCACAATGGGGTCTCTAGAAGATTGGTCAACCTATGAAATCCACATCCCATATCCAACCCCTCGATCAGGCTGAAATACTCGCCCAAGCGCTGCCCTACATTCGCAAGTTTCACGGCAAAACATTGGTCATCAAGTATGGTGGCAATGCCATGACCGACCCCGCGCTTCAAGCCGACTTTGCAGCAGACGTGGTTTTACTCAAACTCGTGGGCATGAACCCTGTGGTGGTTCATGGCGGTGGGCCTCAAATTGAAACCGCCCTCAATCGCCTTGGCAAAAAAGGTGAATTTATTCAGGGTATGCGAGTGACAGACGCTGAGACCATGGAAGTGGTGGAGTGGGTCTTAGCTGGTCAAGTTCAGCAAGACATCGTAGGTCTTATTAACCAAGCGGGTGGCAAAGCCGTTGGACTGACTGGGCGCGATGGCGGGATGATTCGTGCGCGCAAACTGCGCATGCTCGATAACAAAGACCCTTTGGTGGAATATGACGTGGGACAGGTGGGCGACATTGTGAGCATTGACCCCAGCGTCGTTAAAGCCTTGCAAGACGATGCGTTTATTCCCGTGATCAGTCCGATTGGATTTGGCGAAGAAAACGAGGCCTACAACATCAACGCCGATGTGGTGGCGGCCAAACTGGCCACGGTCTTAAAAGCCGAAAAACTGGTTTTGCTCACCAATACCACAGGTGTTTTGGATAAAAACGGTCAATTATTGACTGATCTAAGTGCTCGCCGTATTGACGAATTATTTGAAGATGGCACCATCAGTGGTGGGATGTTGCCCAAAATCAGTGGCGCCTTGGACGCGGCCAAAAGCGGTGTCAATTCAGTACATATCATTGATGGCAGAGTGCCCCACGCTTTACTGCTAGAAATTTTGACAGATCAAGCATTTGGTACCATGATTCGTTCACATTAAATATTTCTTCTAGGAGTTGCAAGATGGATGAAGCACACCATGAGGATTCGTCTTCGACGACACGTAAGCGTCCCAAGCCTGGGGAGCGACGCATTCAAATTTTGCAAACCTTGGCTGCGATGCTCGAAGCGCCTGGGGCAGAACGCATCACTACTGCGGCCTTAGCGGCCAAGTTAGAGGTGAGTGAAGCCGCCTTGTATCGGCACTTTGCAAGCAAAGCACAAATGTTTGAAGGATTGATTGAATTCATTGAGAAAAGTTTATTCACACTCATCAATCAAATCTCTGCGCGCGAGGGTGAAGGCACACAAAAAGCCAAACAAATCCTTACTGTAATTTTGCAATTTACAGAAAAAAATCAAGGCTTGGCGCGTGTGATGGTTGGTGATGCCTTAGTGTTTGAAAACGAGCGTTTGCAACAACGCATGAATCAATTGTTTGAGCGTATCGAATCAAGTTTGCGACAAGTATTAAAAGAAGCCGCAACACAGCATCAATCTACAACGCCCACTGTGGATGCAAATGTGTTGTCCTCTGTGTTGATTTGTTTCACGCAGGGGCGTTTGCAACGATTTGTTCGCTCAGGCTTTAAGCGTTCAGCCATTGAGCAACTCGACGCGAGCTTGTCGGTATTGATGTGAGTTTGTTTTATTTTTTAACATAACCCGTTGCATGTGGGTCGGCCCATATTTCATTGGGCACTAATGCAAACCAATCGGGACGCCTTGGGTCGCGGTCATACGGATAACCGCCTATTGATTGATAAAGCTCTGCGTATTGTTTTAATTTGTCGCGGTTGAGGGTTACACCAAGACCTGGACCTGTCGGCACTGCGATCGAGCCGTTTTGATACGGCATCAGGCCACCTTCAATCACGTCATCCACCAAATGATGGTAGTGCGCGTCGGCTTTAAAAGTTAAATTGGGCACAACTGCGCCCATGTGCAACATGCTGGCGAGTTGAATGCCGAGTTCACCCGATGAATGCACGGCGATTCCTGTTTGAAAAGTTTCGCACACACCTGCGGCCTTGATGCACGACCTGATACCACCCCAAAACGTGGTGTCTAATAAAATCACATCAACAGCAGGGTCGCGCACGTTGGTGGCGAGTTGTTCAAAATTAATCACCACCGTATTTGTAGCCAAAGGAATTCGCACTTTTTCGCGAACACGTCGCATACCGTTTAAGCCCCATGTAGGGTCTTCCAAATAATCGTTATTCAGATCTTCAATCGCATGGCCAAAACGAATTGCAGCCTCCACACTCAATGCAGCATTTGGGTCGTAGCGAACGCTGTCAGGCCCAACCGCATGCGCCATCGCACGAAACGCTTCGAGTTCATAGTCAGGATGAAACACGCCACCTTTGAGTTTGTGAGAGGTAAATCCATATTGCTTTTTGAGTTTGATCGCTTCTTTGGACAAATCATCGGCCGTGGTGATTTCGCCACGACCGGTTTTTTCATTGGGGTATGTAAAAAATAAATAACTGGCAAATGGCACGCGATCGCGCACTTTGCCGCCGAATAAATCGCACGCGGGAACATTTAAAAATTTGCCGATGATGTCGATGCAAGCAAATTCGAGTGCGGCGTGCAGTTGAGTGCGGTTGTTATAAAGACTCGCTGTGGGATTGCAAATTTTGAAGCGCATGGCTTCGAGCTCAAACGGATTGTGACCCACCAAATAAGATTTGAGTTGACGAAAAGCCATCTCTGCACTTTCACCACCTCCGCCCATTTCACCCAAACCGGTGATGCCTACATCGGTTTCAACTTCGATGATGGTGCGAACAAAGCGACCCCAATGCGCGCCATTGGAATGACGAAGGGGCGCATGCAATGGAACGGTGACTGTTGTTGCACGAATGTCGGTGATGCGGGGTTGTTTCATGACAAAGTCTCCTGCAAGGCTTGAAGCAAGCCGAGTTGTTGAATGCGTTGGTGATGTTGTGTGACAGCAGAAAGCCAAGGCCTGTGGTGGGGCAACTGGGACCCCCAAATGCTTGGGATGCTCAAGAGTGCAGCAGTGCAGTCGTCGCTGTTGTTGGCGTGTTGTTGTGCAAGTATTTGCAACTGCGAGCGCATCGGATCAGACCATGTGTAGGCCGTGTGATCTTGCGTATGTCCTTGCAAAAAACGTATCCATGCGGCAGCAGCAAATGAAAAGCACTCGAATGATTGTTGCGACTGTATACGTTGTTCAATGCTGGGCACCCAGCGCAATGGAATTTTTTGTGAGTTGTCGTTGCAAATTTGAAGTGCTTTGTGTTGAAGAGAAGAATTGGCAAAGCGTTGCAACAAATGATCGCGGTAGGTATTAAGGTTTGGGCGCGACAACAAAGGCATCACTTCGTGCGTCATCAATGCGTGTGCAAAATCACGCAAAGGTTGTGAGGCAACGCAATCGCTCATGGCATGAAAACCAACTACTGCACCCATAGCGGCCAGTGCCGTATGAGTGGCGTTGAGCATTCGTAATTTGGCGTCTTCAAAAGGTGCGACGTTATCGATAATTTGAACCCCCACACTTTTTAGAGCAACAGCATCGTTCATCTCCACAAAACGATGTTCAATTACCCATTCCCAAAAAGGTTCGGTAGCAATTGCTGCTTGATCTCTTTCACCCAATGCCAGTTCGGCTTGCTCGCGACACGCGTCAGTGGCTTGTGGCACGATGCGGTCGACCATGCTGTTGGGAAATGCGCATTGCACATTAATCCAATGCGCGAGTTTTAAATTGTGTTGCTCAGCTTGTTGCAGGCATAATTTTTTTAATAGCGTACCGTTGCCACTTAAGTTATCGCACGATGCAATAGTGAGTCCAGGTAACGATAATTGCTGGCGTAATGACAAGCCATCGATAATCAATTGTGCAATCGCAGGCGTGTAACCTTTTTCTGTGATGGTGAGTGTGATCCATCGCGTATGTGGTGAGGCAATCGCATCAAGCACTTGTTGTCGGTGCGTCGCTGCAACGCAACTGCTACAAACGGCATGAATCCATTCAAATGTGGATTTGTGTCCATCAGAAATTTGAACACTGTAGCGATGGTTTTGTGTATGCAATGCATTGACCGTATCAGGGTTGTTCATGGCAACACCTAAAACACCCCAGCGCGAATCGCCTAGTCGGATGAGTTGATCAAACACCCATGCTTGGTGTGCGCGATGAAAAGCGCCTAAGCCTAGATGAACAACACCTGCTGGTACAACAGACATCAAAACTTAAAAAGCCGATTTTATTTTGGTGCCGCAGTCGACCAATTCTTGCCATGTAGCGGCGTCAATGGTGATGCCATTTTTGCCGCGATCGGCTCTGGCTTTTCGCTCGGGCTCACCCGCAAGTAAAACGCCGTTCGATCCAGGAGCAGTGGGGCTCTTTTTGAGCCAATCCAAAAACTCTAAAGTCTCTGATGCAAACACAGTACCGCTGCCCAATTTTTTGGGATCGATCACGATGGTGAGCATGTTGTTAAGAACCGCACGTCGACCATCGTATTCTTTGTGCCATGTGCCGCCACCACTTAATGCGCCACCTAAGAGTTCGCAAACCAATGCAAGACCAAAGCCCTTGTATTCACCAAAGGGCATGAGAGCGCCTGCGCGTCCATTGGGTTGCGGCACAACCACCACGCCAGGGTCGGTGGTGGGGATTCCATCACCATCAATCAAAATACCTGGGCTCACGCGTTCACCTTTGTTGTAGGCCACGCGCATTTTGCCTTGTGCGACGCGACTCGTTGCAAAGTCGAGAACAAAAGGTTCGCGCTTTTGGTCATCCACACCAATCGGAATACCGATGCAACAAGGGTTGGTGCCAAAGCGGCCATCGGCGCCACCAAACGGTGCAACACTGGGCCTTGATAACACATTAACAAAATGAATTGAGATCCAACCGCGTGCAACGGCCATTTCTGCAAAGTGACCGATGCGACCCAAGTGATGCGATCGCGCCAATGTAAAAATACAAGCGCCGTGTTTTTCAACGCGCTCAAACGCAATGTTCATGGCTTGCACACCAACGATTTGACCAAAACCTGTGTCGGCATCTAAACCCAACAACATGCCGTTATCGACTTTGATGAGTGTTGATGCATCAGGTTTTAAATTGCCTTCTAAAACGGCGTCGACATAGCGAGGCGCCATGCCCACGCCGTGTGAATCATGACCGCTTAAGTTAGCCAACACCAAATTGGCGGCCACTTGTTGTGCAATCTGTTTTGTTGCGCCTACTGATGAAAACAGTTGTGCAACGCGTTGTTCGAGATCTGATGATGAAATGATGTGTGACATAAAAAAATTGAAAGTTACATTACCGCGCCAAGTTGCCAAGGCACAAATTCATTTTGACCATAACCGTGCAATTCACTTTTGCTGTGTTTGCCCGATGCGCAATCCAAGATGTGTTGAAAAATTTCTTGTCCTTTTTTTTCAATACTGTTGTTGCCGTCCACAATATCGCCGCAATTGATATCGATGTCTTCTTGTTGTTTGTTCCACAACGCAGAATTGGTTGATAGTTTGAGTGAGGGTGTTGGCGCGCAACCATACGCAGAACCACGTCCTGTAGTGAAGCAAATTACATTGGCGCCACCCGCCACTTGTCCTGTAGCACTCACTGGGTCGTACCCGGGTGTATCCATGTAAACAAATCCATGGGCATCTACTTTTTCTGCGTATTCATACACAGCTTCTAAATTGGTGGTGCCACCTTTTGCTACTGCACCCAATGATTTTTCAAGAATGGTGGTGAGGCCGCCTGCTTTGTTGCCAGGTGAGGGATTGTTATTCATCTCACCTTGATTGATACGCGTGTAGTTTTCCCACCATTTGATGCGCTGCACTAATTTTTGTCCTACTTCTTTGTTCACCGCACGACGCGTTAACAAATGTTCGGCACCATAAATTTCGGGTGTCTCACTCAAAATCGCAGTGCCCCCGTGTGCCACCAACAAATCGACTGCGTGACCCAATGCAGGATTGGCACTGATGCCCGAATAACCATCGGAGCCACCGCATTGCAATCCCACCATGATGTGTTCCACACTGCAAGGCACGCGTTTGACCGCATTGGCGTGTGGCAACATTTGTTTGGCCAATGCAATCCCTTTGGCTACTGTTTTTGCCGTGCCGCCCGTGTCTTGAATATTGAAGGTTTGCAAGGTACTACCTTCTTTGAGCCCACTGTGCGCAAGCCATGCATTGATTTGATTGGCCTCACAACCCAAGCCCACCACCAATGCAGCTGCAAAGTTGGGATGCGTTGCATAACCTGCCAATGTGCGTTCCAACACTTGAATACCCACACCATCGGTGTCCATGCCACAACCCAAACCATGCGTGAGTGCAACAACGCCATCGACGTTTGGAAAATCTTTGAGTGCAGATGCATTGGTGATGCGTGAAAAATGATCGGCAATGGCGCGCGCAGCCGTTGCAGAGCAATTCACGCTTGACAAAATACCCACATAGTTGCGTGTGGCGACACGCCCATCTTCGCGAACAATGCCATCAAAGCGGGCTTGCTTTTTGGCGGGTGCTGGTTTGACGTCTGCGCAAAACGCATAGTCGCGATCAAAATCGCCTTTGTCGGGTCCCATATTCAGATTGTGAATATGCACGTGTTCACCCCGGGCAATGGCTTGACTCGCAAAGCCAATGATTTGGTTATAGCGACGTACGGGTTGCCCCGCTGCAATGGCGCGCGTGGCGATTTTGTGTCCAGGTGGAATGAGGCCTTTGATGGCGATGTTTTCAACGCTCGTGCCACTCATGAGTTGCGTGCGAGCAATGACTACATCATCGGCGGGGTGAAGTCGAATAAATGATTGCATGATTGAAATTTAAAAAAGTTAATAAACTAATTTGGGTAACCACAGCACCAAGCTTGGCACATAGGTGATCACGACCAAACTACCCAATAGCGGCACTAACCAAGGCAAGATCGCCATGGTGGTTCTCTCCACACTGAGTTTGGCAACGCGTGCCAATACAAACAACACCATACCCATGGGTGGATGCAACAAACCAATCATCAGGTTGAGCACCATCACCAAACCAAAGTGAACCAAATCAATGCCCAACTTTTGACAAATCGGAACCAAGATAGGAACCAAGATGGTGATGGCCGCGGTGGGTTCTAAAAAACAGCCCACAAACAACATCAACAAATTAGCAAGCAATAAAAACATCCAGGGCTCTTTGGTAAAGCCGAGCACCCATTCGCCAATTGCAGCGGTTACGCCCGTTGCTGTTAGCATCCAACCAAAAATACTGGCTGCTGCAACAATAAACAAAACGGTCGCAGTGGTTTCAACAGTTTCTAAACACACCTTGACAAACATTTTGATCGTCATGGTGCGATACCACAACAATCCCAAAATCAAAGCCCATACACAGGCAGCAATTGCACCTTCGGTGGGTGTAAACACGCCTGTTGTCATGCCGCCAATTAAAAGCACAGGCGTCATGATGGGTAACACCGCTTGAAAATCAAAGAATCGGTCCGCTGCAAATAAAACACCAATTGCAGCAAATACAGTCCACTGCGGTTGAAAGCCCAATTGAGTAACCAAATACCAAATCGACAACGGCCATGCAATCACAACCGCAGTTTCAATCAATGCTTTGATGACGCGCGGCCATTCAAATTTAACATCAGAGCCCCAACCGTTGATATGTGCAAAGTATGCAACCGTCACCATCATCAACAAGGCCATCAGCACGCCAGGCAAAATGCCAGCTAAAAACAATGCGCCAACCGATACATTGGCCATCATGCCGTAAATCACAAAAGGCAAACTCGGTGGAATGATCGGACCTAATGTGGCCGATGCAGCAGTCACGCCCACTGCGAACTCGGTGCTATAGCCGTGGTCTTTCATGGCTTTGATTTCGATGGTGCCCAAACCTGCAGCGTCTGCAATCGCAGTACCACTCATGCCCGCAAAAATCACAGAGCCTACAACGTTTACGTGCCCTAAACCCCCTTTGAGCCAACCCACCAAAGCCAAAGCATAGTTGTAAATGCGATTGGTGATTCCTGCGTTGTTCATCAAATTGCCCGCAAGAATAAAAAACGGCACTGCAAGCAAAGGAAAACTATCGATGCCCGACACCATGCGGTGAATCACAACAAATGGTGGTGTTGTGTCTTGATAGATCAAATAAATGAGAGATGCGCCTGCCATGGCAATCGCCACAGGTATGCCGCCACTCATGAGAATTAAAAAAATGATTTTCAACATAAGATTGCTTTATAAAAAAGGTGTATCAACGATCGCTCATCTCGGTGGCAGGTTTTTCGAGGACGCTGTAGCCGCGAGTCCAATGCACTTTGGCAACCCACAAAGAGCGCAAAAACATCGCGGCAAAGCCAAACATACAAACGCCATACACAATATTCATTGGCAAATCAACAATGGTCATCTTGTAACTGCCCAAGCGCTCCATCATTTGCCATGTTAAAAAAGTAGCGGCGCCTAAAAAAGCGCAACGCAAAACATCTGTTAAAACAGAAAGCGCTCTGCACACCACATGCGGCAGATGGCGATAAAAGAAATCAACCTGGATGTGGTTGTTTTTGGCCACACCAATGGCCGCCCCCGTGAACACAGAGGCAATCAGTAAATAACG
>Ga0114970_10004368_pt1 | contig 10295 bp, 8 predicted proteins | sample M_140205_XF_Meta_FD_87030 | JGI IMG/M metagenome (GOLD analysis project Ga0114970, IMG submission 87030) | Freshwater microbial communities from Lake Montjoie, Canada to study carbon cycling - M_140205_XF_MetaG | ecosystem: Environmental > Aquatic > Freshwater > Lake | place: Lake Montjoie... | reverse complement strand
TGTCACCCGCATGCGCGCAAGGTTGACCTGCTCCATGCCGCGCCGGGCCGCGATATTGTAGCGATCGTTTTGCAGCACCTCCTCGTACTTTTTGAGAGCGTCTTCGAACTGCCCTGAGTCGTAGAGGCCCTGCGCCTCCACGAGCAACTTTTTGACGAGTTCGACTTTGCTGACGAAGCCTGGCGTGAGGGTCTTGTTGAAATAGTCCGGTGCCTCCAAGCGGGCTAGGAGGCGCTGGGCGGGCTTGTAGTTGGGATTGTATTGCGGCTGGAGCAGCACCTGGACAGGTGACTTGGCATCTTCCCAGCGGCCTTCAGCGATGCGCTGTTCGGCCAATCCCATGACGGCCTTGGAAAACCCGTCCAGGGCCACGGTCCGCAACTCCCGGACATTGGGCGCGTCGGGCAATGCATCTACCGCTGCCTTGTATTGCGCATAGGCGGTCTCGTAATCACGCTCGGCCAACGCGGCGGTGCCCCTTTCGATGGCTTGTGGGGCATAATCTTCGGCCAACTTTTGGCGTTTGGCGATCTCGAACTCTGCTGTGGCCTCAACTCCCGACACATAGGCAGCGCTGTCGTTGCCAGCGAGAGCTGACGATGCGAAGACGGCAAGCACGGAGACGGCAAGGATCAGAAAAAGTCGATGATTGCGGAGCATACTAGGCGGGAAGGTGAATGGTGTTATTGGGGAGGCGGCTCCGTGGTCTGTTCTGAAGGAGGCACTGAAGCCTCAAATGGTACCTCAAACTTTTCTTCCGAGTCGAGCTTTTGGATAATGGCCTTGTCGGGGAACACGTCCAGCAGCATAAAGGATTCAGATTCCCCCAACTTGAAGCTTTGGCCTGCGCGCCCCTCCCATGTTTGGCCTCCAGGACGGGTGTCAACCAGAGTAGCTTTGGAGTAGGGCGACGTAGCCGGCTTCCCCTGCTCGAGTACAATTTGCTTCTTATCCACGCTGCTCTGCAGAACCGCCGAATAAGCCTCCTGCTTTGCGCCGGGAATTCCCGGTATGGGTTGCTCAGATTTATCGACCCGGACCAGCTTGAAAATCGTGCCCTCTGACTTGGGCTTCGTCCGTCCTTCCTGAAACTCATTGACGTGGATTTCGCTGCCGATGGTATAAAGTTCTGACTGTCCCTTTACTCCCTGACCGCCGGAGGTGGAATTGATCCAAGCTCCGCCGTCTTCGGAGACGCGTGTGAAGAGGATCTGCAACTGCTCGATCTTGCTGGCAGTCATCCGCAACTTGGTCCAAACCGGCGGGGTCGAGGGGGCATCGCCGGGGTTAGTTTTTCCCGTGTACTCCTCGAGGTTCGAGAAGCCGTCCTTGTCCGGATCTCGTTCGGGCAATTGAGCGTCAGTGTAGTCCAAGTTGTGCTCTAAGATCCAAGAGTTCGGAATGCCGGGGAACAGATCGTTGCCGCTCTCTAGGATATCGACCAATCGCCCTTCTCGCAGGAGGTAGATCCGGCTGGCGAAAAGCGAACCTTGGCCGTCGTTCCAAGTGGCCAGTTGGCTCATGGCATCGACGTCGGCTTTTAGGCGGGCTAATTCTGTGCTCGGAGCAAACGCCTCACCCTTGTCCACGACGGACGGTCCTTCCAGGCTTGTCGAGAGGTCGGTTGCGCCCATGACGACATAGGCAGCGATACCGAGAGCGGCAAGGCCGCTGACGGCGACCAGCAGCTTGTCATAACTTTGCTTGAGATCTTTCATTTCGCGGGTTCTTCCGGCGCAGCCGTTGCGAGGCGGAGATTGACCGTGAGCAACTCGCGTCCGAGCACTGGCTTGATCTGGCCCGCGTCCTCGTTGCTGGCCAAGCCCGCATCCGGCTCAGCTGTCACATCACCACCGTTCTTGGGAGGCCCTGCTAAACTGGAGTTTGTGATGGCAACCAGTCTGACAAAGATCGGCGGAGTGGCTGCCAGTATGCCGTTAAACGCTTTTTTGAAAGATGCCTGTTCCGCGGTGAAGTTGAGGTCGAAGCCGCGAAGGTCGAGGGCAGGGGGGGGCGCCTGGTCCTTGCCCTTAGGTCGCTGGGGTTGTGCTCCTGATTCCGGCTTGTCCGCTTGGTGGGAGACTTCTCTTGCGACAGCACCGATCGACTTCACCTTCGCATTAACCAACTGCGACACGGCTGCGTAGATGGCATCTAGTTGCAGGGCTAGGGCAGGTGCTTCGTCTGTGGAGGGGGGCTGCTTTTCAAAGGCCTCGAAGCCGAGATAAAATCCATCCTCCAAAGCAATGTCGTTGGCTTGGGCCTTCTTGACGATATCATTTACTTTACCGCGGAGTGCATCTTGAAAAGCCTGTGGGGAAATCGACGGCAAGGTCACGGAAAAAGCCGCGCGGGTTGCGTTCAGTGTTTCCTCCGTCAGTTTCAGCTCCGCTTTGGCCGCCTCGACATTTGTCTGGTCCGGGAACGGCTTGCTGTTCTGCAAGCTCTCGATTTCGCCTCGCTTGCTATCGAGCGCTTCCTGCTGCTCGGTGAGTCGGCCGAGGGAGGAATAGAGCCAGTACCCCGATGCCGCAGCAAGCACAGCTGTCAGGGAGACCAAGCCAGCCAGAAAAGGATTATTCTTGAACCAGTCCATTAGAGCGGGAGAGGGCGGGCCAGAGGCACCACCAGTTTATATGTGTAAGCCCAAGCCTCGCCGCTCGGCGTGGCGCGCTCCTGCAGCACCTGCAAGGGGCGGTCGTCAGAGGGATCCCCTAGGCGCCGGCCCGAGGCGATCGTCTCCGGCTTAATAGCAAAGAAGGGTGACTTCGCGAGTGCCTCGCAGAAGCGGTCGACGATAGCTGGTCCGCCTTCAGCCTCTTCTAAATACAGACCCTCCAAGAGCAATCCTGTGATAGCCGAGTCCGCTGGGGCTGGCTCGGTGGGCGTGTGTGCAGCTCCGTCCGCCGCTTGCGGATGCGACCACGATGAGCTGCCCTTTTCTCCTGGCTCCAGCACCGTGTCTCCGACCATGGGGCGCAGCTTGGTAACCCACACGTCCCGGCTAGGCATGACCTCATTGAGTTCGGTAATGAGCGCAGCCCAAGCCACGCGAAGCAGTGGGGCCGCAATCAAATCGGCCGAGGCTTGAAGGTCAGAAGTCCGCTGTTTGGCCGCGGCGTCGAGCTCTTGCTGGTAGCCGCGCAAGGTGTTCAGGCGCGCGTCCAGCTTGTCGTTTGCAGTTTCCGCGCGTTCGGCCGCATGGCCGAAGTAGAGAGCGAGAGTGCAAAGGGTGGCGATGAGAACCAGGGCCGCAGCGACAAGAAAGGGGCGCCTTTTGCGCTCCAGCGCGGCGGACTCGAGGATCTTGGACTTCAACTCGATCTGAAGCGGGGCGTCGGGGAGCAGAAGCCTGGAAGCTAGGCCTACGCACTCTCCCAAGCGGTGAGCGGCCGCGCGGACATCTGACTCGGGCACGGTCGGAGAGACCGACACGCGGCGAAGTGCGTTGAAGAACTCGATAGGCAGCGAGAGCTTCTCATTAAAAAATTCCAGCGCGTAGGGGAGCGAGGCTCCGCCTCCGGCAAGAAACGCACGCACGGGGCCGGAGCCTAGCTGGTTGGTGCGGTAGAAAGTGATGGAGCGGGTGATCTCGTTGTGGATCCGCGTCATGACAGTGCGAGCGATCCTGCCCACCTCTGCGGCCTCTTCGCTATGCTCGCCGTCGTGGCTGCCGGGGGGCGGGATGAAGCCCTCCCGCCTCTTCAGCTGCTCGAGCTCGGAGAGCGATCGATCATCGAACTTCCGCTGCAGGGCTGCCGTGATGGAGTTGCCTCCGACCGGCAGGGTGCGAATGAAGAGGCGGTCCGCCTCTACGAAAAGAAGGTTGGTGGCTCGGGCCCCTATGTCGATCAGCAGGGAGCATCCTGCAAGATCCGGATAGTTGTAACGCAGCGCGTTATAAAGTGCCGTTGTCGAGGCTTCAATGAGCTCTGGCGATACACCGGCACCAGTCAAGGATTCTACCGTCGACTCCAGCTGGTCGAGTTTGGTTGCAATGATCAGGGCGCCGAGCTTGTCCGCATCCTCTTCCGGCAGTACTTGGTATCCCCAAGACACTTCTTCGATGGGATACGGTACATTCTGCTGCGCCTCAAAGTGAAGCATCTGCCCGACCTTGTCGCTCTCGACCAGCGGAATCTTGACGAAGCGGGCGAACACGCCCTGAGCAGGGATCGCGCAGGCGGCAGGGCCGCCGCTCCAGCGCAGCTTCGTCCGGAGTTCGGCGACGGTGATTTTGAGTTGGCCGGCCCGGCTGCTATCGGCCGATGGGTCGGGAATCAGCTCAGCCTCCGCAAAGGAATCAAGTCGCAGCGAGCCGCCCGGGGCGTCGAAGACCGCCATGGTAACGGTCTGCATTCCGAGATTAACGGCGGCGACGCGGGAGGATTTGGCCATGGCAGCGGGTCCGGCGAATTTGGGGCGCTTACATTCCAGCCGGTCTGGCCTTGATCGCCTCGTAATAATCCCAGGCGAGCGGAGCGAATGGGGTTTCGTTCTTGTTCAAGACGTAACCGGTCACCTGCTGAAGCGTGCTCCACCACTGACCGCGGCCCTTCCAGCTTCCTTCGGCGACGGTTGCCCCCTGCTTGGTAATCGTGACACCAACGTCGACGACGGCAGCGGTGGCGGTGGTCGGCGACTTGCCATCGAAGAAGCGCTCCAAGGTGCGGGGGCTGACATACATGACCGAGTTCATGCCCTTGCTCTGAGGAATCGCCGTGTGGGTTACGGAGCCGGTGAGGAGAGTTCCTTGCGGGTGTTCTTTGCTCTTATTGTTAAGCAGCACATAGTAATTCAAGGTGAGATCATCCAGAAACGCTGGATCCTTGGACCGTGGTTGCCAGTCGAAGGAAACTTCGAGTTCGAGGAAGTCCTTGTTCTTCGCAACTTTTTTATTCTTGGGGCCGAAACTGTAAGTGTAGTCCGCAGTAGTTACGAGATCGGGCGTGATCTTCGTAATTTTGAAATCGGTGTTGGCCTGTTGCGCTTGGGCGGACAGCGCCGATGCGAGCAGGGCGAAGGCAAGGAGCGTTTTGGTCATGTGTGTTGGGGTGGAAGTTTTCAGGCGGTCGGTGTCACGCGTCCACGGAAATATGTGATGGTTTCGGATATGCCTTGGTCGAATAAAACTTTTGGTTCCCAACCCAACTCGCGCTTGGCTCGCGATATGTCGGGTTGACGCACCTTCGGGTCGTCGACTGGAAGCGGACGATAGACAATTTCCGCGCCGGGCGCAATGCGATCTCTGATGGCCTCGGCAAATTGCTTGATCGTCATTTCGTGGGGGTTGCCGATGTTCACCGGTTCGTGGAATCCGCCCATCATCAGGCGGAAAATGCCGTCGATCAGGTCGGAGACGTAGCAAAAACTCCGTGTCTGCGAGCCGTCACCAAACACTGTGATCGGCTGACCAGTGAGAGCTTGGCCAATGAAGGCTGGCACCACCCGCCCGTCGCGCAGCCTCATGCGAGGACCGTAGGTGTTGAATATCCTCACGATCTTCGTGTTCAGATGATGGAAACGGTGGTAGGCCATCGTCAACGCCTCGGCGAAGCGCTTAGCCTCGTCGTAGACGCCACGCGGACCGATCGGGTTGACGTTACCCCAGTAATCCTCGCTCTGCGGATGCACCAAGGGGTCGCCGTAGCACTCGGAGGTCGAGGCAAGCAGGAACGAGGCCCCCTTAGACCGGGCCAGGCCGAGCGCGTTGTGGGTGCCGAGTGCTCCGACCTTCATGGTTTGGATCGGCAGCTCGAGATAGTCGATGGGGCTGGCTGGGGAGGCCATATGGAAGACGTAGTTGATCTCGCCCGGGATGTAGAGGTAGTGGGTGACGTCCTGGCGGATGTAGCGGAAGTCGGGGTTGCCAGCGAGGTGGGCGATGTTGTCAACGCTCCCAGTGACGAGATTGTCGATCGCGATGACCTGATGGCCCTCCGAGAGCAGCTTGTCGCAGAGGTGGGAGCCGAGAAATCCCGCTCCGCCGGTTACAAGCGATACTGGTTTTGAGGAAGAGGACATGAGGAGTGGATAATACAGATGAGGCCGGATTCTTCCAGAACTTCCCGTTCAGTGTGCTCCTTTGCCGAAAAACACCACGGGAAGTGTCTTGAGGAGAATTTGCAGGTCAAGGGCAAGCGACCAGCTGTCGATATATTCCACATCAAGGCGCACCCACTCGTTGAAATCCTTGAGCGTATTCCGGCCGCTGATCTGCCAAAGGCAGGTGAGCCCGGGCTTCATGCTCAGACGCCGCCTATGAGCGGTTAGCTCGAAGTTGTCGACCTCGTAAATGGGCAGCGGGCGGGGGCCCACCAAGCTCATCTGTCCGAGCAGCACATTGAACAACTGCGGAAACTCATCGATGCTGGTCCGGCGCAGCCACCGGCCGAGCGGTGTGATGCGCGGGTCTGCCTCGACCTTGAAGACCGGCCCGCTCATTTCGTTCCGCGATTGGAGCGCGTCTTTTTCTTTTTCCGCGCCCAATCGCATGGAACGGAACTTGTACATGGTGAAAGGTTTCCCGTATTGCCCAGCACGTCTTTGCTTGAAAATCACCGGGCCCGCAGAGGTGGCCTTGATGGCCAGCGCCACGGCGACAAAAAAGGGAGCCAACAAAAGTAGCCCGGCGAAAGAGCCAACCCGATCGATCGCCCCCTTGAGCAACAGTGCCCATGACAACTCGGGTGTGACGCGCAGCACCAACATCGGCGTGGAGCCGAGAGTGTCATAGGCCGGGCGGGCAATGGACGTGCGGACAAAGCTCGAGGCGATCCATGCCTCGATGCCCTCGGTCTCACAGGCGGCGATAGCAGCCTGCAAATTTCCGGGAGCCTGCGCGCCAAAAGCGAAAATGACTCGGCCCACGCTGTGCCGGTGAATCGCCTCGACCAGGTCCTGCACCTCTCGGCTGTCGAGATCAATCCGCTCCACGACATCGATTTCGAGTCGTTGCATCGGCGAGAGCGATGCAAGTAGATCGTCCATGTTCGCGTCGAGCCCCGTCATGACGACTTTTTCTCCCTGCGCGCCTTGACGCAGCGCGCGCAGTTGGATGCCGCGGTAGACCGCCTCGCGAAGAAGGAGAGCGGCGGGTGCGAAGGCGATGAAAAGCAGGAAGGCAGAGCGACTGGGAATGCCGAGCCGGAAAAATACGACGCACGCGCCGAGCACCAGCCCCAGCCAGACGCCAGCGGAGGCGATCTGCCGGAGTGATCGAGCCAATGATTTCTCGAGGGGATACTGGTAGAAGCCCTGCATCTCCAGAAGCAGTGGCCCGAACAATCCAATGACCAGAAACATCCAGAGAAATTCTTCGAGCGGAGGAATGCTCGGAAAAATGTCGAAGTCGATGATCTGGTAGCGCCGCAGCGCGTAGCCGATGTAAAGCGTGAGGATCAGGAGCAGGCCGTCCGCGATTTGGTTTATCTGCAGCGAAAGTTCCTGCTTGCGGGAGATCATGGAAAACGGTTGGCGGTGAGTTCTGCGTGGCGGAGGACGACTGAATCCTCTATTTAAACAGCAAATTCGCATGAAACAGAAGCAAAAGCCAACCCACTCAGCCTGCACCGTAGTGGCCACCGCGCACACCCTTCGCGGGTTGCGCCTGGCGGCCAGCTTGCGCCTGCGGAGTGGGGTGGATGTCGTGGAAGTCCGACTCGATCATCTCGCAACACAGGAGTCCACGGTCGCCCGTGAATTGACCAAGATCGCGTTGCCCCTGCTGATCACCGCACGCCACCCTTCAGAGGGTGGAACGAACCGGCTTTCACTCCCACGCCGGAGAGCCTTGCTGCAAAGATTTTTGCCTGCCGCCTCGATGATCGATGTGGAGATCCGGAGCGCGAGATCCCTCCAAGGCGTACTTCGTGAGGCGGGCCAGCGCGGAATCACGCGTATACTTTCCTTTCATGATTTCGACCGCACGCCAGCCCGACATCACCTCGCGGCGAAAATCCGCGACGGGAGGAAACTCGGGGCGGACATCGTCAAGCTTGCGACCAAATTGCGCGGCCCTGCTGATCTTGCCAACCTGCTTTCCATTCAAGCCGAGTCCAAAGAGGGTGTCGCCACGATGGGCATGGGGCCGCTCGGAAAAGTCTCCCGTCTCGTGCTGCCGTCAGCCGGATCACTCCTCGTCTACGGCTACCTCGACCGGCCCCAAGTGGAGGGACAGTGGCCGGCGGAGGAAGTCGCCCTGCGACTGCGGGAGGTCATGGTATGAAAGAGCGACTCGAACAGATCCAAGCTGGAAAGATCTTCGGCGAGTACGAAGTTGGTGAAATCGCCGGGGAACTTCTCTCCGGTGGAGTGTCCGACGTGGAGAAGGCCGATTTTCTCCAGGCCCTGCATCACCGCGGCGAGACGCCGGAGGAAATTCGGTTTTTTGCCAGCTCCTTCCTACGTCGCGCTGAGCCCTTCGCCGTGCCCCGCGAGATCGATGGCTTTATCGACGTTTGCGGCACTGGCGGGGACAAACTGGGCCTCTTCAATATCTCCACAGCCGTGATGTTCGTCACGGCCGGGGCGGGCGCGCGCGTGGTCAAGCACGGCAACCGCGGCATCACCTCCCGCAGCGGAGGTGCGGACGTGCTGGAATCCCTCGGCATCCCTGGCGATCTTCCCATGGAAAAATTGCTCGGCATGCTGGAGGAGGCTGGAGCTACTTTTCTTTTTGCACCGCGCTTTCACCCGTCTTTCAAGGCTGTGGCACCAGCGCGTAAAATCTTGGCCGAGCGCGGTAGTGCGTCCTTGTTCAATATGCTCGGACCGCTCCTGAATCCCGCCGCGCCGCGGTTCCAACTCGCCGGCGTTTTCAGCGAGACCCTCCTTCCGCTTTACGCGTCGGTTTTGCCGAGCTTGGGGCGGGAGCGCGCGTGGGTGGTGCATGGGCATGCTCCCGGCGGCAAGGTCATGGACGAGATTTCAACTCTCGGTGCCACGCTGGTTGCCGCGGTGACACCGGATGGCACAACGACTTTCGAGCTCAGCCCTGACGCAATCGCGATACCTGCGGCGACATTGGAGAGTTTGCAGGGGGGTGATGCCGGGGAGAATGCCTCCGTATTTACCGTATTCTCGCCGGTGAGGAACGAGGACCGACCCGCGACATCGTGGCTGTCAATGCGGCCGCGGCTTTGCAGATCGCGGGGGTGACTTCCGGTTGGCCGGAGAGCCTGCTCCGCGCAGACGAAGCGATCGACTCCGGCGCAGCCCTGTCCGTGCTGACGAAAATGCAGCGTATCGCCCGCGTCTAGCTGCGCGGCGTCTCGGCGTTCATGATCCTGACCCAGATGGGCAGCGCAAGAGTCGCCCCGTAGCCGCGATCAACAATTTGCTTGGGTTGGTCAAAGCCGACCCACACCCCGCATGTGGTTACGTCGTCGAAACCGATGAACCACGCGTCGCGGTAGTCGTTGGTGGTCCCGGTTTTGCCCCCCGCTCTGCCCCGGTAGCCGAGGGCTTTGGCGACCGCACCCGTTCCGCGGTTCATTGTCTCGCGCAGCACAGCGGCGGTTGTTCGCGCTGCGGAAGCCGGAAGGATGCGGCCGGCGGGAGCGCCGCGGTAACGGTAGATCACGCGACCTTGCGGATCTTCGACTCGGGCGAGCACGTGCGGAACGGGTGTCACTCCGTCGTTGGCGAAAGCCGCATAGGCGGTAGTCAGGGCGCGCAACGTGCCGCTGAACGCGCCGAGAAACATCGCCGGGGAAAGGGGTACGTCATGGCCGACTCCTGCAGCGATGATGCAGTCGCGCACCCGGTCCAACCCTGCTCGTGTTCCGACCCTCACGCTCATGGTGTTGCGAGAAAGAATCAGGCCGTCCTTCGCCGGAAGAAGTCCGCGATAGGTATCGTCGCTGTTGGAGGGGCTGTACCGTGCGAAGGCGGCCGGAAGTTCGCCTGGTCGAAGGCGATCGTCGCTGATTGGTTCATCCGGCCTGAGGCCCGCGGCAAATGCGGTGGCATAAACAAACGGTTTGACCGCAGAACCAACTTGCCGTTCGGCAAAAAAAGCCCGGTTGTATTTGCTCGCGGCGTAGTCGCGGCCGCCGACCAGCACGCGCAGGGCCCCTGTGCTGTTGTCCATCGCCAAGGCCGCGCCCTGCAGGTAGGGGGTGCCGCCGCGGCTCTGGGGATCGACGTAGCTGACATCCTTTTTTCGGGGGTGGGGGTAGCCAGATCGGTCCTCGACCGACCTCAAGTGCGTCTCGAGCGCCTCGACCGCGGCGCGCTGCATCTGACCGTCGAGCGTGGTGAAAATCTTGAGCCCCGCGGCATCAAGCACGTCC
>Ga0114970_10004365_pt1 | contig 10297 bp, 6 predicted proteins | sample M_140205_XF_Meta_FD_87030 | JGI IMG/M metagenome (GOLD analysis project Ga0114970, IMG submission 87030) | Freshwater microbial communities from Lake Montjoie, Canada to study carbon cycling - M_140205_XF_MetaG | ecosystem: Environmental > Aquatic > Freshwater > Lake | place: Lake Montjoie... | reverse complement strand
TGAAGTACGCAATTTTTAGTTTTAAATAACTTCGTATTCCTAGAATTTTTGTTATAAAATTCTAGTTGAAACTGTGCAGGAGGAATGTAAAATCTTCCGCCATACTGAACTTCAGCTGCCGTTCCTGGCTTTTGAGGATCTACAGCTTTAGGAACTTGAGGTGCACTGTAGTACTTTAATCCCCCAATAATCCCCAGACGACTTATAATACCAGCTGGACTGAGCGCATCAACGCCAGCTTCTGGTTGCGAACCAAATAATATTGACGCTTCTTCAGCACTCTTGGGGTAAAATTTAAAATCTAGTTTAAATTCTCTAAGGACTGGAGATGAATACAAAAGTTCTAATTGCGGATTGATTGTCATTCCCGTTCCGCCATATGTCAAAATCTTTTGGGAATTGTCATTCATATTTGTAAGTTTTGCCAAATACTTCGAAACACCTTCTACCAAGTATGGGTTCGTGGCGTTTCCTATCGATTTACCGCCCAAAGCCTGCGAAAGAAATCCAAAAACTCCAAATGATTCGGTTTTTGACAAAGCGTCAAAAGTTTGATTATAAGCCGAATGTAAACTTTCGGGCATAAAAAGTCCGATAACAGTTGTAAGATATCCCTCGTTTCTCTTAGTGGAATAATTGGTTATGCTATTTTTAGCGTCAGATACATAGTCCTTTCCTTCGGTGCCTGAAACACTATTTAATAATTGGTTTCCAAAGGCTTGCCCAAGTTGAGAACCAGCGAACCCCGCTGCGGCAATTTCCACCGTTCCTCGCCCATTAATAGCTGCAGCGATTGCAGCGCCGTCGCCAGTTGTAACAAAACCAGTAGCTCCTGATAATCCAGTCCGCATCGTCGCGTCGTATGGATCTGAAGATTGATAATTGCCAACTACGGTCTCAAAAATTTTAATGAGCATGTATGGCTCATCGCCTGTGCTGCCCAAATTAGGCGGAAAGGCTATAATATCTAACTCTTTATTGTCAACAAACGACGTAGTCTTACTAATACCCATTACATTTCCTTGATAAATAGATCTATGGCATACTCAGGAAAATTTAGTCCCAAAAATCCCACTAAATATTTAGGCGACCCCACAAACATTATCTACAGAAGTTTATGGGAACGCCGAGTAATGGTGCACCTGGATGAAAACCCAGGAGTGATGAAGTGGTCTAGTGAAGAGGTAGTCATCCCTTATTTATCGCCCGTGGACAACCGCTGGCACCGATACTTCCCAGACTTCTACGTCCAAACGAAGAACAAGCAGGGAATGTTGGAGAGTAGGATTTTAGAGGTGAAGCCGAAGTCCCAGGCGGTGGCTCCAAAAGCCAAGAAGCGTGTGACCAAGCAGTACATCCAGGAAGTGATGACCTACGGGATTAACGAAGCGAAATGGAAGGCTGCGACCGAGTACTGCAAAGATCGCAACTGGAAGTTCATGGTAATAACTGAAGACGATCTAGGACTCTAATGGCATCATTATTTGACAAAATTAGTAAAGAGATGTCCGCTGCTGGCGTTCGTCCGCGCACGGGTGCAGCCAGAAACTGGTTACTCAGTAAGATCTCTGAATTTAAGATCCCGACCAACCGTTCGAATCTTCTCCACGACGCCAACCGTATCTCGCCGAAAGCGTTTATCGGGCGTATGTACTTCTTCCATTACGATCCGAAGTACAAAGAAACTCTGCCACAGTGGGACAAGTTTCCGCTGGTCATTCCAATTGACATTGATTCGAATGGCTTTACTGGCTTGAACCTACACTACCTCGACCCATACAGTCGGTTGGTATTGCTGGATCGCCTCCAAGATTTCATAAACAACGATAAATATGATGATACGACTAAAATGCAGTTATCGTATAAGTTGTTGTCGCGTTCTAGACGTTATCAGTTGATTGAGCCTTGCATTAGAAAGTATCTAATCAGCCACATTATGTCTTCCATAATCTATATCGAGCCTGACCAATGGGAAACGGCGTGCTTCTTACCAACCGAAAAGATGGTGTATAAAACCTAATGTCGCTACAACTAGTACAATCCCTCAGCTTCCTCAAAAGTTCAAGATATATTTTTCAACTTTTATCGGTGCCGAAGTTCATCAGCGATGGTATGACTGGTCCACTTGCTCAGCGAGAGAGCGGGCGCTTCGGAAATGCAGTCTTAGTCGACAACGGATTAAATACTAAAACAGCACCAGAATTGCTAAGTTACATGCCAGTGTTGTGCGATTCTATTGAATTTCCTGGGCAAACAATTACAGCCACAGATTTTAGAATGCCTGGTAGAATGAAGATTAAAGTCCCAACTTTAAGAGAAATTAACGAAATACAGGCATCATTTCTATACCCAATTGAAGTTCCAATGTATGAATTGTTCTCTTCATGGATTTCAAATATTTCTACGGTAAGTAGCAAAACCAAATACTACAATGATGTGCTTGGTTCAGCCTACCTAAAACAATATGGCGAAGATTCTGCCGTGGGGCTAAATGATTGGGGAATACCTTTGCTAAAATTAAAACTTGATAGGTTATATCCACTGAGTATTAATTCGATGCAATCAAATTGGTCAGACGACGGGTTCCATAGAATCAATATTTCATTTTTTGTGGAAGATTTTTTTATAGACAGCGTTTCAGCGCAAACAGCGAAAAAGCCAGCAAATGATTTTGAAGCGGAGTTGATAAAAAGATTTTCTGGGCGTAAAACAATTAGTTTTGGTGGGCAAAACTATTCTACGGGATCGCCGACGTTTTCTTCAGAAGCAGATAGATCTAATTTTGCATCTAGTATAAATTTTAAATTTCCTTAAAGGGATAGATTATGCCGTTACCAAAAATTGATTTGCCGATTTATGAATTGAAGTTAGTTTCATTGCCGCAGCCAATAAAGTATAGACCGTTCCTGGTAAAAGAAGAAAAACTTCTTCTCATGGCGCTACAAAGCAATGATGAGGAAAATATCTACAATACAATCAAGCAGGTAATCAATAATTGTCTGTTGAATGAGGTGGATATTGAAAATATTCCAATTTTTGACTTAGAGTACATATTCCTTCAACTGCGCGCCCAGTCTATAGGTAATGTGGTAGAATCTTACTACACATGTAAGAATAGAATCAATGATGAGGAAGGTGATGCGGGATTTTGCTCGCACACGATGAAGATTAATGTTGATCTTTTTTTGATTGAACCGCCAATTAAAAACCTTCCTTCTAGGATTCAATTGACCAGCACAATTGGCGTGCAGATGAAATTTCCGAATGTGCGGAGTATGCGTTCTGTCAAAGATGTAATAGAGTCGACCGATTCGAATGCCGTGTATCGACTGATGTTTGACTGTTTAGATTTTATCTATGATGCGGAAGAAGTTTATTACGCTTCTGAATCTTCTTTTGAAGAATTTAAAGAATTTGTTGAATCCTTAACTCAAGACCAGTTTGACAAACTAGTAAATTTCTTCGAAAAAATGCCGAACATTACACATAGCACTAAGCACAATTGCGAAAAGTGTGGTTTTGAACACACATTTACAATGGAGGGTCTGATCGATTTTTTTATCTAACGATTCGGGGTTCATCCAGTCTCAAAGCATATTTTGACAATTTGTTTACTCTAATACATGAGTACAAATATTCTTTATCTGAATTAGAAAATATGATTCCGTGGGAAAGAGACACTTATATTGCCTTACTGAATTTGTGGGCTAAGAATGAAGAAGACCGAATCAAGAGCATAAAAGATCAACAGAACCACCAACAGAGACAAATACTTCAACAAATGAATAGAAAAAGATAATGTCACTAAGAAAAGTAACATCGCAACTGGCAAGAAGAAATAAGATCTCTCCGACGGAGCAGATTAATCGTAAACTCAGCCCTGCAGTAATTGAGAGTTTTAACTACAGATTTTCAATTAAAGCGATGGTTTTTATACTACCAAAAAGCAGCTTTTCTAAAATATGTAATGCACAGCATATCAGACAATCTTCAACATTTAAATCAAACACTAAGTCATCTCTATGGAACTTTATGGCTGGGTGCGAAAGAATAGGTGCCAGCTTTGCTAAAGTTTTAGGCTCAGTTATAAGCAGAGAAAACGCATTGTATAAAAATATCTCTAAAGAATTTGCGGCAAACAGGGTAAGCAAAAGAATACGCCACACACCTTTCGACCCCTCATTCAAATTAATCACTTCATATGGGCAATCAAAAAGTGCCATTGATAAAATTCTTGCTATGTTCGAATATGAACAGAAAAAAAGAAAAGATAAAACAAACTCCGTAGAAAGAGAACAAACAGATGCCTAGCGCCCTAGAAATACAACAAGATCAACTAAAAATAGCTGCTGCAAAAACACAAGAAGCTGTAGACACTTTAAGTGTCGCAGCAGGTGATGTAGAACAGGGCAAAAGTTTGGCTAAAGGCGTTTGGGATATTGCAGTAAAAGCAACTGCAACTCAATTAGGTATTTCTGAAGAAGCAGTCATTACTGGCGCAGTAGTCGGCGGTCCGAGTGCATATGCGCTCAGTAAAGTTCTTGGAATTACATTTAAAGAGGCTGTACTCGGCGCTAGCGTAGTAGCAGCAACTCCTGGTGCAGTCAACCGTATGTCCCAGCGCATGGAAGGTAAGGAACCTGCAGGCTCCTATGCACAAATAGATAGAAATTATATTATTCCTGCAACGTTGGCAGGAGCGCTCTATATATCGCAAGAACTAATATACAGAGGTCTTGAAGCATGGGGAAAAACAAACCCTATCGACCCCGTAACGCACCAGCCAATGCAGCACACAAGAGCGCAGCAAAAAGCGGCTAAAAGAATCATAGAACTTACGCAAAAAATAATCCAAGAAAAAGTTGCTAAAAATGCTGAGATTATAGCCAGGGGACCAGCGCCAAGTAATCTTTCAGCCAGCCCTGCATTGTTTGATGAAGCTGCTCTAAGAACTATGACTTATGAGCAACAATTAAAAATTAGAAATACTGTACTTGACGCATACAATCAATCCGTATGGAATCCAGGAAATCGATTTGGTCCTTCTTATGTGCCATCTAACACGTTTGGATTAACCCCAACCCAAATGCCGACAGGGTATTGGGAAACTTTCGTAAAAAACGAAGGATTGAGTATAAGTGATCCTAGATTGCATAGCAGTCCATCTAATATACACCCTGGAACCAGATTACAGGGTAATGCGCTAACTGAGGCTATAACAAAAATTCGTGCGGAACAGGGATATACATATCAACCATCACCTGCAGGATCGCAACGCCCAGGTGTTTGGGTAGACTCAACAGGACAACCTGTTCAATTTCCAAACGGAAGAGGCGCCACCACCACTTCAGCATTGCAACCTAGCATTGCCGTAACTGACCCAGCTGCAGCACGAGGCGCATTGGCACGAGGATTTACCGCAGAAGCAACAGCAGAAGCAACTGCAAGAATAAACATATTCGCAGAGCCAAAATATGCTAAATTAATGAAGGGAATCACATGGTTAAGTCGACTTGGGACAGTACTCATAACTTTTGACATGACTATGAGAATTTCAAATATGACTGGGCATCATTCAGATTACATCAACAAGAAAATTGACAAGTATGAATATGACCGCAGAATGGCCAATGAATTAGGTGGACTCATGGGTCTTATGGGAATTGTTGCACTCACTTCATTGATTGGAGCTATTTTTGGTACACCTGCTGGACCTCAGGGCGCTCTAGTAGGATTTGGTATCGGATTAACCGTCGGAGTGGTTGCTAATTACTTGTATGAGGGTACAGAAAGAGGTCAAAGATTAAAAGCAAATGCAGGAAAGTTGTTATGGGCTGAACTTGGTAACTCTCAATTTAGTAGAGCAACTAATGATTTTGGACCTGAGGCAGAAAGAGAAGCCGCCGCCTCTCAATACGCAACTGAACAAATGGTCGGAATTCCTGGGGCAGCACAAGTTAAACAAACCCAACCTGTTCGCGAATATTCTAGCAGCGATAAAATATTAGCAGCAATAATTATGGATGAGAGGGGAAATGCTATTGCCGTCAATAAAGGCGGTACTAGAAATTTAAGAAATAACAATCCCCTAAACATCGACGCTAATGACTGGGATTATGCCAAATCATTGGGCGCAACAGGTAGAGAAGAAGCTGGAAATGGAAATCGATTTGCAATTTTCCCGTCTTATGCTGCAGGAAGAAGAGCTGCGGATTTAAATCTTCGTTCATCAAAATATAAAAACTTGACAATTGAGGAAACGATTTATCAATGGGCGCCTGAAAAAGATAAAAATGGTAACATAATAAACGATCCTGCTGCATACACATATGCGGTCCAGCAAAGAACAAATTTAGACGTCTACACATTAAAATACGCCGACCTTTCTCCTGTTGATCGGGGTAAGGTGTTAGATGCTATGCAAATCCACGAAGGAAATACTTTGCCAACCGTAATCAACAAACCAGCAGATGTTGCTGCTTATATTCGCGGAGAAAAGATTAAGTATGAAGGACCTGTGCAAAAAGAATATAGCATGGGAAAAACTGTATTTTTATCTGAGGCAGAACGCAGTAGAATGACGGTTGAGCAACTTGATGATTTGTCTTCATCTATCTCAAGCAATTTTAATCTTAAGGCTAACGAAACGTATGAAAGTTATCTTAACACGCGTTTGCCGCCAGAAATGTTAGAAAATGGGCTTAGATATTGGTTCAAAGGACAAATATACGAATTCGTAGATAACGATAAAATGAGTTCCTGGGTCGCCTCGACTCCAGAAAATGATGCAGAAAGAATTATTCAAACTGCAGTAAGATACACCGGTCCTGCTAAAATAAGCGTCAATCAGGCAATGGAAATAAAGGGCGTAACGGAAAATGAACCAGGTAAGGTTTATGTGCCAACTGCACTTCTTCCATATAAGCCAAAGGCAGCGGGGGCATCATATACATTACAAGAAATTGCTGCAGCATCTAAAAGAAGCAGTGAAGAAGCCCAAATGGCGCAGCGTGGGGTTGCAGGAACCATCGGTGCCTCCTCGATGAGCGGTGGTGGCAATGTTGGTTTTGTCGCAAATATGACAGAAAAGGGAGTCGCGGCGAGAACTGCAGAGCTGAAAAAACTTGGATTTCATGAAGATAAAGATGGAAAATGGCATTTCGAAAGATTGACCGATGCGGAAATAAGGGCTAAGATTGCTGAGTTAGAAAAAAAGCAACCACCGCCATTTAAACATTTATTTGGTCGCTCGGCTGAAATGATAACACCAGATATCGTGACAGCGGTCAGTAAGGAAACACCATTTACTGATGAAGAATGGTTAAACAATGGTTTTTTTAGTGATAAAAGTCCAAAACTTTGGGTCAGAGGATTACTTTATAAAGGCGTCCTAGTTCCAAGATCAGATGAAGTATTGATGTCTCCTCCATATAACTACACGAAAACTCTTGCAGGTACATGGAGACACGGAAACGATAAAGTAGACGAAATTAATCTTTATGATAAAATTTACAGAATAGAAAAAGATGTACCTTTAGAATATCAATCTTTAGTCGAAAGAATGTGGACTGGCAAAACTCCTTCTGATAAAGATTTAGCCCATTTTCGAACATTAGCGGAAGAAGCCGACTATAGAGATTTAATTACAGGAAATGTAGGTTTTCGTACAGGATTAACTATAAGAGAACTGCAGTCAGTTCCGAGAGAATTGAGGGATGCTAATTTACAAAATGATGTTGCGGAGATGTCAAACTTTAGTATTGACCAAAGCGTGCGCGTTGGAGCAAATAAAAGAGAAAGACCAGATCTTTTTACTGCATCAGGCAATGCAACATTTGAAAGTGCAGCAGGAACAGGAGGTCCATCGCCTGCACCAAAACCTAACGCCGCTGCGCCAACTAATACTAATGTTGTCGGCGGCGGTAATAACGCTGGTGCAGCAGCTGCTGCACCAGGTGGTAAAAAGAAACCACCTGCTGCACCAGGTGGTAAAAAGAAACCACCTGCTGCAACACCTGAACCAACTACGGACCAATTAGACGATATTTTAAATACAGCAAGCAATATTTCAATTCCAAGCAGCGAAACGCTAGACCCCACTGGAATGCTTTCGCAAGGTGCGCTCTCAACAGCATATGGATTTGTTGCCCTTGATAATAATAATTGGATGGGGGTTTCGCCAGCTAATGAAACTCCAGTATCATCAACACCTCCAGACAATACTCTTGACGAGGAACCGAAATCTTTACTAGCGAGCATCGGTGATGCTGCAGTAAACATAGGTAAAGCGGCACTGGACATGATTGTCCCACCAGCAGCTGCTGAAACACCACCAACAACTACAGCGCCTGCAAAAAAGCCCCAACCTACAACAGCTGCATCAACAACTACAGCAACCCCTCAGCAAACTGGCAAATCAGAATCAGAAGCATTAGAAATAACAGAGTATAAAGAATGGGCGCGAAAATTACCACGTGACATTAAGCCAGATGACTATAGACTTTTTGCTGTCAATGGGGATCGACTTGAAGGAAAGGCACTTCAAGATGCCATAGCAAAAATACGAAGTACACAAAAACAACGAACTTCAGATGATCCCACGCAACAAACTACTACTGCTCCACAGACAACTACATCTGGTGATCGAGTATTTAAAGGCGTTGGTGTAGAAAATTTACAAGGATATTATAATCCTGAAACTAATAGAATAAACCCATATGATGCACCTACTAATACAAGTTTAATCTATGACTGGAAAACTGGAAAGGTAGTAAGATCTGCTGCAACTACACCATCAATACCTCAGCAAGTTGTGACATTAGAAGGATTTAATCCAGAAGATTATCCAGAAAAGTATAAAGAATTTCAGCGAGCAGCGCTCAGTAAAATTATTAGTGACCGCAAAATTAACACAAAGACTCTTACTGACGATGAAAAACGCCAGTTGGCAACAGAAGCAAAACAAGCTGCACAAAAACAATTAGAGGATGCTATCAAAGCTGGTACAATCCCACCTTCTCGAAATACACAGAGAATTGTTACACAAAGTTCTGGTGATGCAACTGCACCAAATTCAACAGCGGCGGCGACCACCAATCCATCAACAACTGGATCTGGTGTTGCGCCATCACCTGTATCTGAAACATCTTCAACTTTCGATAGTGCCGAAAGATATCTTTCTACACACATCCCATCACCACCAAAAGTAACTGATAGTAATTGGTGGAATTTAAATAGCAATGATGTTGTACCTGTTTCTGAAATTAGCGAAAATAATGATGCATATGAACATACTTCTGACAGTGATGGATTAATTAAATTTAACAAAGATGATTATCCTGAACTTAAGAAATATTATAAGAAAGAAATTAGAAAAGAAAAAGACGAAAGCCCAGAGTCGAGAGCGAGAGCTGAACAGAGAGCAGTTGTCGCTCTAAGAACAGACGTCCTTAGTGGAAAGGTATTGCCTAGAGGAACTACATCCTTACCTGAGAAGGAAATTGGGTATGGCATCAACTATGGAGATGCTGTCACACCAACTACAATGACACTGGAAGGATTTAGAGTAGAAGATTATCCAAGAGAATATGCCGCAGCGATGGCAACATATTTGGATGGAACAAATATCGGTAGCAGAAAAGCACGGGAAAGGGCAGAAGCACTAGCCACTGAAGACATTAGACAGGCAGTGTTATCTGGCAGTATACGTCCAAGTTATAGAACAAAAATAGTTCCTGTCGCACCTTTAGAAAATTCTGCAACAGCTATGCCTGTAATCCCTGAGCCACCGCCGATTGTATCTACTAAATCTATTACAAAAACAGTTGTTGCACCAAATCCAGAAAATACAAATAAAGGTGTAAACACTACATCTTCTAATCTAGAAATACAAGATTTAGGGTTAAGGATAGATGCTTTGACGCAAATACTTGAGCATACAGTGACGGCATCAGTAAACAATAGCGATGCTACTAAGCAAATTGGTGTAAAGGTTGCAGAAAATACTATGCATATTGATAGCAATAGAGACCCTCTAAGTGCCTTGAATCCAGATGGAAGCCTTAAATCATTTAGAAAGAATTACGGTATATAAAAAAGGGGAGCATTAAGCTCCCCCCAAAACGTCGCTTGAACCGCCCCATTACTGGTGGGATGCAAGGTCAACATCCACAAGCGTACATAATTCGGACGTTTTTATCAGTCAGCAGCCAACTTCTCAAAGAAAGCCATATCGTCATCATCGACGTTGACTTCCTCAGCAGTCACCTTACGTGCCTGTGGAGCTGGAGCAGAACGC
>Ga0114970_10004364_pt1 | contig 10298 bp, 7 predicted proteins | sample M_140205_XF_Meta_FD_87030 | JGI IMG/M metagenome (GOLD analysis project Ga0114970, IMG submission 87030) | Freshwater microbial communities from Lake Montjoie, Canada to study carbon cycling - M_140205_XF_MetaG | ecosystem: Environmental > Aquatic > Freshwater > Lake | place: Lake Montjoie... | reverse complement strand
ATGCTTTAATAACTTTGTAAAAAAACCTAGGCTTCTGATTGAATGGCGGAAATAGTAAAACATGAATGTGGTATTGCCTTATTGAAGTTCTTTAAACCAAAAGAGTTTTATACTGCTAAATATGGAGATTCTTTTTATGGAATGCATACCATGCAAAAACTCATGCACCACCAAAGGCACAGAGGACAAGATGGAGCAGGAATTGTGTATTCAAACATACCCTCCAACACATCTCAACGCACTTTTATTCAATTTCGTTCAGCATTGCCCAATGGACTTTCTTTGATTTTCAAAAAACTAGAGCCCTGCATTCAAAAGCAAGCATCTTCAATTACGGAAAGCTTTCTTGGACATCTGCGTTACGGGACCTATGGAAAACAAGGCCTTTCGTATTGTCATCCATTTATAAGGAAGGGAGAGAAGGATGTAAACACCCTGGCCATTGCCGGAAATTTTAATCTCACAAATATGCAAGATGTTTTTAATCATCACTTGCATAAAAATCTGTCAAATGCATCAGACACAAGGGGCATCTTAGAAATCATCACACATCACTTGGATTTGGCATTTTTACAAGAAGGGAAAATCGATATAAACAATATCATGTCTGATGCATGCCAGTTGTGGGATGGAGGATATGTCATTTCAGGGATTGCACAAAATGGTCAAGCTTTTGTCGTTCGCGACCCCTCAGCCATTCGGCCGGCATATTATGTTATCAATGAAGAGGTTTTTGCAGTAGCATCAGAAAGATATGCCATACATGAAGCTTTGGGCATTGCCTATGAACATATATTAGAAGTTCCAGCAGGATATGTTGTTTCTGTTGATGACAAACAAAACGCAAAAGAAAGTCAACTTTTTAGTAAAACAGAAAAAAAATCATGCTCCTTTGAGCGCATCTATTTTTCACATAAAAAGGATCCACAAATTAAAAGTGAAAGAGAACGCTTGGGCGCCCTTTTATTACCAAAAATTTCAGAAAAAATCTCCTTACAATCAGAAGACAATATTTTTTCATTTGTTCCTCAGACAGCTCAAACAGCCTTTGAGGGTCTGCTGAACAGAATAGATTTAAACAGAGATAAAAAAAATAGCAAGGCATTAACGCTTTCCATTTCTGAAAAAAAAACACACCTCAGGTTATTTTTATCAGATGAAAAAAATAGAAACAACCTATTGCATCATGCTTTTAAGAACACTGATCTTAAAGAAAATTTAGAAGGCAAAAACCTCATACTCATTGATGATTCCATCGTAAGAGGCAACACCTTAAAACATGGAATTTTAGAATCCATAGCAAAATTAAATCCAGCACAAGTAATCATTGCCTCTTCAGCTCCTCAGGTAAGATATCCCGATTGTTATGGAATAGACATTGCACGAATGGATGAGTTAATCGCTTTTAAAGCAGCGATAGAATTGTTAAAAGAAAAGGGGCTTGAATCACTCATTAGCCATACCTATGAGATCTGTTTGAATGCAAAAAAAAATAAAAATCTTCATCTACAAAATCATGTGAGCGCTTTGTATGCAGTACTTCATGAAAATGAAATTTCGAAAAAGATTTCAGAGATGATTAAACCCCCTTCCATGCAATCTGAATTACATATACTTTTTCAAAGCCTCGAAGATTTACATCAAGCCTGCCCCAATCACATTGGAGACTGGTACTTTAGTGGACAGTATCCAAGCCCGGGAGGCAATAGGGTTGTCAACGAATCCTTTATAAACTTCATAGAAGGAAATTTAAGCAGAGCGTATTAAATACCATTAAGGCAACAAAGTAATTTTACCCACTTTATAAAAGTGATTGGCATTTGTAAATACACCCTCAATAACATAATTAAATTCAGAAGGTCCGGTCACAGCAGAACCACTTAAACGACCATCCCATCCTTTTCCTAATGCCTCTTTTACGTCATTGGTAAAAAATATCAATTTACCCCAACGATCATATATCTTTATATCCAAGCGCTGAATACCTCTTCCCTTAATGACAAAAGAATCATTTAGTCCATCATCATCCGGGGTAAATGCAGTGGGAATAAATATTTCAGGAGCGGGGAGCACCTCTATATCTTTGGAAATTTCAGACTTGCAACCCGCATCATTTTGTACTTCAAGCTGTATCACTTGATTGCCTTCGGCCTGATAAATATGTGTAGGCCGATTAGAATCAGAGGTGGTGCCATCACCTAAATGCCATGCATAACTTTGAACAGGATCTCCTTGAAAAGAAAAAAACACTTTTGAAGAGGCTGTAATTTCATCTTGAGAAACGCTGATATTACCCTGAGGCTTGGGACTCACCACTATGGTTTTGACTACCGTATCAGCATTGCAACCCCCATCCAAAAACAATTTAACTGTATACGCACCCGGTTCAAGATACAGATGTTTTGCATTTTCAGTATTCGCGGTATTGTTAGAAAGGGATAAAGGATCGCCGAAATCCCAAAACCACTTGGTAGAATTCAATACAATTGAAGAATATAGATGTACATATTCTCCGGCGCATGCAGGACCCATTTTAAAATCTGAATGACCACCCGGTTGAGCAATGGCAAAGTCAAGCACAGAGGATTTACATCCATTAGAATCTATCACATAAGCCTTATATTGACCGGCAGGCAATGAAGTTGCCATAGGCGTATTTTGTGCAGGATTTGTATTCCAAAAATAGTGATAGGGTAATTTGCCACCAGAAGCCAACAAACTAGCCGAACCATTTGATTTTCCGCAGCTGGCATTTGACAGGGATGAAATAACTGCCGTTGGTCCCATTTCATTATTGATTTTAACACTTAAAATCTGTTTACAACCATTTTTATCGGTGATGGTAACCGCATAAGATGCCGGCTCAAGATCTTTTGCCACTGGACCTATGCGCGTGGGATTGGTATTCCATGCAAAATCAAAGGGAGCTTCTCCATTGGCATTTACCGTTACAGAGCCATTGGCTTGATTGCATAAAGCATTGACTGAAGAAACCACATATCCATCGGGACCATTTATATTGCTTATAAAAACCTCATTTGTTTTCTGGCAATTATTTTGATCGCTCACCGTAAGATGGTAGATACCTGCCGCTACATTCAATAAATCTGCTGATGTGGCCAGCGGACTTGCATCCCATTGATAGGTATAAGGAGAAACACCTCCAGAAACGATGGCGCTGATACTGCCATTGGATTTTCCGCAATTGGAAGGATTATGTGTCAAAGTGATACCAAGAGGCGGTGGACTTTTAATCTTAACGGTTACAGAAGTAGAACAACCCGCGCTATCGGTTACCAAACACATATATGTACCCTTGGCCAAACCGGAAATAGAAGAACTATTTTGAACAGGCGTGGTATTCCAAGCATAGCTATAGGGTGGTTTTCCATTGCTCGCCACAAGGCTTACAGCACCCACATTATCATCACTGCAGGTAAGATGGGTAGCAGATACTATTTTAACAACCGGCGCTTTTTTGTTTGCAATCGTAGCTATTGCATTGGCTTTGCAACCATTGGCATCATTCACGATGACATTATAAATTCCGGGCCCAAGACCATTGATTTTATTAGTCGTTTGCGCCGGACTTGTATTCCAAGAATAGGTATAGGGTGGCGTACCTCCTGATGCGGCAACTAAAGCGGTTCCATTTGCCAAGTTGCAATCGGCTTTGGTAACCATCGAGATTTTAGCCTGAGGACTCATAAAAGCCACATTAAATGAAAGTGAAGTACCAACAGGCAATGCATTTCCACAATGATCTAACAAGGTATTACCATCGGTACCCATTTGTGAAACCAATTTGTAATTCCCAATCGTAGAGATATTTCCACTAAATTTTAAGACGACACTGGGGGTACAAGAATTTGCATTGCAGGCAGGCGAACTTGCACCGATAATTTTTTCACCTCCCGGTCCAACCAAAAGAAAATCACTTCCATCAGAGGCAATACTTGCGCACTGAATATCTTCGTCAAGAAAAACGCTTATACTTTGAGGGCTGCAAGACAAAGCATTTGCAGAAACCATTTGAGGCGGCATGTTATCGAAAATACTCGCTGTTCCGGAAAAATTGAGGGTATAACCACCGGCAGTGGAGGTAAAATTATTCACCAATAAAGCAAAGGTTTGACCGGCACTTACATTCAAAGCAGCACATTGGTTGAGTCCAGCTGATGATTCGGAAATACCTGTATAACTGGATTTCAAACCTGTACTTCCGTGAGCAGAGGCATAATTGCATCGCACCGGAGCTAAGGAACCATTGGAAATATCTTCACAACTTTTATTGGTCAAATCAAAAACTACAAAATCATAATCATCATTTGCCAAAAGAGGATTGATCTGCAGTTCTAAAACACCAGTATTATGGGCTGTAAAAATATACCAAGACGAATTGGTTTCATTGTCTTGAAGGCAGGTATTGTTTGCGGTACTTAATTCTTGATTCTGACCAAAACCTTGATAGGCATTGTTTTGAACATATACACTCTGACAAACACGAATGGCATGCAGACAATCCTGCTCTGGTGCTTGTGCAAAGGAAAATGTAACAAATGAAATAGGAATTAAAAAAGGCAGAAAAAAAAACTTCTTTTTCGGCGTCAACAGTCTAGATTTATTATCTCTCACTTTCATTGTTTTGTGATAAGGGTCTGAGGTAAAAAAAAAGCAAACACACTATTCAAGGAACTCATATATTGATACGAGAACAAGCAAAAAATAGTTATCAAAAAAAATTAAAAAATTTTAAAAAAAATAAAAAGTATTTAAAAAAATAAGAAAAAAAAGTTAATTATTTATTATTCAATAATTTAATAGCGTCCTCCAAATGATCGCTCACCAAAAATATAGTATTGAGTTTGGTAATGATCAACAATTCTTTAATTTTAGGAGAAACAGAACAAATTACCACCTCTCCTCCTGATCTTCTGGCTTTGGTAAGAATATTGATAAAAATATTGAGCCCCGTACTATTTAAATACCTAAAATCAGTCATATCCAAAATAAGCTGATTGATATCCTTCATGATGCATTCTTCTACATCTTCGAGCAAAGGAATTGCCTGACTTTTTTCTATCAGGTTGCCTATAATCTTAAAAATAGCTAAACCATCTTTTTCTTCCAGGGTATAATTAAATTCCATTGCTTAGTTGCGTTTATGTTTTTTTGAAGCAAAATGTTCACATTCTGTACCTTCAGCCAACTTATTACAATGGCCGAATAAATTTAGAGAGTGTTTGGACACTTGAAACTGCAAAATGCCCCCCATGGTATCTTTAATTTGTTGAATTCGCGGATCACAAAACTCAAAAACTTTATCACAATCCTCACAGATGAGATGATCATGCTGTTTATATTCATAAGACTTTTCAAATTGAGCCATATTTTTCCCAAACTGATGTTTGGTAATCAGCGCGCAATCCAAAAGCAATTCAATGGTATTGTAAATCGTAGCTCGGCTGACGCGATATTTTTTATTTTTCATGTGGATATACAAAGATTCCACATCAAAATGCCCTTGAATAGAATACACTTCATCTAAAATCGCAAATCGCTCAGGGGTTTTCCGGTGACTTTTACGTTCCAGATAATCCATAAACAATTGTTTTACAGTTATTTTATGATCAGCAATTTTACTCATTTTCTAAACCGCGAATAAACTAAATTTAAATGGATCGAAATATACACTTTTTAGTTTACATCAATCCGATGAACTGTAAGAATACCATTTACTTTTTCCAATTGCTTCATGAGGGTCGTCAGATGATCGGTATTGTGCACAAACAACATGATGGTACCATCAAACACCCCATCATTGCTATCAATTGATATGGAACGCATATTTACCTTCAATTGGCTTGAAATGACGCGGGTAATATTATTCACAACTCCTACCTCATCAATACCCGTCAATCTCACCCCGGCGAGGAAAGCAATTTCTTTTTGGCTGGTCCATTTGGCTTTTACAATTCGATAAGCAAAATTAGACATCAGCTGCATGGCACTTGGACAATTGGTACGATGAATTTTGATGCCTTCATTTACGGTAATAAAACCAAAAACATCATCCCCGGGAATGGGATTACAGCAAGAGGATAATTTGTAATCCATTTTATCCATATTTTCCCCGATGATAAGCATTTCGGAAGATCCACGAGCCAATTTCACCATATCCTCCAAGGAATTAGACTCAATCTTGGGGATATTTTTGGGTTTAATATTATTTTTTTCAATGATAAACTCCTTCAAATCAACAAGATCAACAAGCCCCTTTGCAATTTTATAATATAAATCCAAACTGGTAGGCACTCTATAAAAAGCCAACAATTCATTAATATTGGCAGTGTTGAGATTAATTTTCAGACTTTTGAATTTCTTTTCAAGAATTTCCCTTCCTTCTTCCGCAATTTTTCTTTTCTCTTCTTTGAGAGCCAATTTGATTCTTGATTTTGCTTTGGCGGTGGTAACAAAGTTTAGCCAATCATCTTTAGGTGTTTGCTTGCCGGAGGTAATGATTTCCACCTGATCACCACTATGCAGCTGATAGCTAAGGGGAACCAGTTTGTGATTTACTTTGGCGCCAATACATTTATATCCAATATCGGAATGGATATCAAAGGCAAAATCGAGCGTTGTAGAATTTGCCGGCAGGGTTCGCAGCTCCCCTTTGGGGGTAAAAACGAACATTTCCTCAGAAAATAAATTGAGTTTAAAATCGTCAATAAAATCTAGGGCATTGGACTCAGGGTTCTCCAATATTTCACGGATTTTATGAATCCATTCATCCAAAGCATTTTCAATGGTAGACTCTTTGTATTTCCAATGCGCGGCATATCCCTTTTCAGCAATTTCATCCATCCGCTGGGTTCTGATTTGCACCTCTACCCAAGTCCCTTTGGGCCCCATCACTGTGGTATGAAGAGACTCATATCCATTGGCCTTGGGCGTTGATATCCAGTCTCGAAGTCTATCGGGATTGGGAAGATAAAAATCCGTTACAATAGAATATACTTTCCAACAATCTGATTTTTCAATTTCAGCAGGAGATTCAATGATGATACGAATGGCAAAAAGATCATAAATTTCTTCAAAAGAAACCGTTTGCTTCTTCATTTTATTCCAAATGGAATGAATCGATTTGGGTCTTCCTTTGATTTCAAATTTCAGACCTTGTTTGCTCAATTCCTTAGAAATCGGTTCAATAAATTCATTGATAAAACGATTTCTTTCTCTTTTGGTTTGCTGCAACTTATAGGCTATGGTCCGATATACTTCGGGCTCCATATATTTAAGGGCCAAATCATCGAGTTCTGTTTTGACGGCATAAAGCCCCAAGCGGTGTGCCAATGGGGCATACAGATAAGCCGTTTCCGAAGCTATTTTCATTTGCTTTTCCCTGAGCATCGAATCAAGGGTTCGCATGTTGTGAAGCCTGTCGGCCAGTTTGATGAGAATAACGCGCACATCATCAGAAAGGGTCAGCAACATCTTTCTGAAGTTTTCTGCTTGCAGAGAAGAGGAATGATCAAAAACGCCGGATATTTTGGTGAGCCCATCAATAATGACAGCGACTTTTTTCCCAAAAAGCCTTTCAATATCGCCGATAGTCATATCGGTATCTTCAACCACATCATGCAGCAAGGCAGCTACCACAGAAGTGGGTCCCAGACCAATTTCTTCCGTTACAATCTGCGCGACGGCAATGGGATGATAAATGTAGGGTTCACCCGATTTGCGGCGCATTTCCTTGTGTGCCTCAAGGGCCGTATCAAAGGCTAAGCGAATGAGTTGTTTATCTCCTTTATTAAGGACTTTTCTGCAGGATTTCAGGAGGTTTCGATATCTTTTCAGAATCTCCTTTTTCTCTACATCTACATCAATGGATTGCATAATTTATATATGAGTACTAAATGCAATGATACAAAAAAAACGGATTAGGTCTTTAGACATGCTTCTTCAATGCCAGAATGGAAAAGTCAGAAGGCACTTTTTTAAAGGTATTTTTTAAAATACCCAAGCCCGTAATTTCCATCTCAACCAAATCACCTTCTTGAAGCCATTGCGGCTTATAGCTCGGATCATTCAAGAGGCCTGTTCCGTTCAATTCCAGAAAGCAACCCGTACCAACGGTTCCGGAGCCTATTACATCGCCTGGCAAAATATCCGTGCCATAGGCGCATCTTTCAATGATTTCGGCAAAGGTCCAGTCCATATCCGCCATGCTTCCTTCCGACACTTGAACACCATTAACCTTGCAGGTCATTGCCAGGTTATAATTTTTTCCTTCATGGCCTTTTTTTGCCGGAATCCGATAGGGCTCTAATTCATCCGGTGTTACTAGCCAGGGGCCTATCACGGTTGAAAAATCCTTGCCTTTGGCAGGGCCTAAATTGAGTTTCATCTCTTCCATTTGCAACACCCTAGCGCTCATATCATTCATGATCAAATATCCTGCAATGCAGGCATCAGCCTCTGAGGCCGTGATATTTCTGGCTTTTTTACCAATCACCACCGCCACTTCAAGCTCAAAATCCAATTTCTGAAAATGGTCGGGCATGCATTCAATGTCACCGGGACCTTGTATGGCATTGTGGTTGGTAAAATAAAAAATAGGATACTCATCAAATTCAGGAATCATTTCTACCCCCCTATTTCTGCGGGCAGTAAATACATGCTGCCTGAATGCGTAGCCATCTCTACAAGAAGTTGGATTGGGAATAGGTGCTAGCAGACTGGTATCAGAAAGGGAAAGCCCTTTTATTTCCTGACTTCCCTGAAGAATTGCCGCCTCTGCCTTTCGGGCGATAGACATTGCCATCTCACCAAGGGCAAGAAAACTTTTCATATCCGAAGGAATGACGGCATGGCATAAGGTTTTTGCCGCTTCAGAAAGGTTATAGATATACCCTTCTATATACAAACCCAATATGGGCTGCTGATTATTTACATAGGTGACTAACTTCATAATTTTGTGGTCATATTTTCTCACAAAGTTATTTAGCTTTTTATATATTTGTCAAAGTTTTTTTAATTTAAAACGCAAATCATGCCGCACTACCATAAGCTAGGAGAAATACCACATAAACGACATACCATTTTCAGAAAACCTGATGGACATTTATACGCTGAAGAGCTGGTATCTACCGAGGGTTTTTCCGATGTGTATGCGTTGGTCTATCATTGCTACCCACCTACCCTTGTTAAACACATCGGACAGCCTTATTCTATTGAACCGGAAATTGCCCACCAAAGATTCCTGCAGCATCAAGCCTTTCAAGGCTTTCAAGTGAATCCTGAGAGTGATTATCTAAAAAGCAGGAAGGCCGTTTTAATCAATGCCGATTTGCATATATCTCTTGCGGCGCCGCAAAAATCCATGAAGGATTATTTTTTCAAAAATGCCGATGCCGATGAGGTCATTTTTATTCATGAAGGCAGCGGAAAATTACGATCCGTGTATGGAAGCATTGATTTTAAATATGGAGATTATCTTGTCATTCCACGCGGCACCATCTATCTAATGGAGTTTGACAATGAGAACAACAGACTCTTTATCATAGAATCTTTCAGCCCTGTAGTTACGCCGAAGAGATATAGAAACGAATTTGGACAGCTTCTGGAGCATTCACCCTTTTGTGAAAGAGATATCAGACAGCCCAAAGATTTGGAAACCTATGACTTAAAAGGAGAGTTTGAAGTATTGATAAAAAAACAAGGCATGATTTATCCCTATACCTATGCTACGCATCCTTTTGATGTTGTGGGATGGGATGGAAATCATTATCCCTATGCTTTTTCAATCCATGATTTTGAGCCTATCACCGGCAGGGTGCATCAACCACCACCGGTACATCAAACTTTCGAGGCACGCAATTTTGTGATTTGTTCTTTTGTGCCCAGATTATACGACTATCATCCGCAAGCCATTCCTGCCCCTTACAACCATAGCAATATCGATTCAGATGAATTGCTGTATTATGTTGATGGGGATTTTATGAGCAGAAAAAGTGTGAGCCGCGGACAAATCACCCTACATCCAGGAGGAATTCCACATGGACCACATCCCGGAACGGTTGAAAAAAGCATCGGCGCCAAGGCAACAGCTGAATTAGCCGTCATGATAGACACCTTTAAACCCCTATGGCTTACAAAAGAAGCCGTTCGCATTAACATGCCCGACTATTACAAATCTTGGATGGAAGGAGAGTAAATTTATCTGCTGAAAGAAAAAATCACTGCAGATGGATAAGCAAATCCTGTCCATCCCTGCTTACCATATAGCGCTGTAGATT
>Ga0114970_10004362_pt1 | contig 10299 bp, 7 predicted proteins | sample M_140205_XF_Meta_FD_87030 | JGI IMG/M metagenome (GOLD analysis project Ga0114970, IMG submission 87030) | Freshwater microbial communities from Lake Montjoie, Canada to study carbon cycling - M_140205_XF_MetaG | ecosystem: Environmental > Aquatic > Freshwater > Lake | place: Lake Montjoie... | reverse complement strand
CTCAAACTCGCGATGTCGAAGCTGCAGATCAACGACTCGTCTTTCGTCTTTCAGGCCGAAAGCAGCGTGGCCCTCGGCTTCGGCTTCCGCTGCGGATTTCTCGGGCTGCTCCACATGGAGATCATCCTGGAGCGCTTACGGCGCGAATATGACATGGATATCATCGCAACGTATCCGTCGGTGATCTACGAGGTGCTGAAAACCAATGGCGAGATCCTGCACGTGGACAACCCGGAGTATCTTCCCGACTTCAGCGTCATCGAGGAGATCCGCGAACCGATCGTGAAGTGCTTCATCATGGTGCCGAACGAATACATCTCGCCGCTCATGCAGCTGATTATGGAGAAGCGCGGACAACTCGAGCACACCGAGTCACTCGACACGCGGCGCGTCATGCTCACCTGCGTGTTGCCGCTGAACGAAATCCTCGTGGACTTCAACGACAAGATCAAAAGCATTACCCGCGGCTACGGCTCGATGGACTACGAGCACGCCGGCACCCGCGCAGACAAACTCGTGAAACTCGATCTCCTGGTCAATGGCGAGCCGGTGGACGCATTTTCGTCCATCGTCCACCGTGACAAAGCCGAAGCCCGCGGGCGCCAGCTCGCGGCAAAGCTCAAGGAAGTCATACCCACCCAACTTTTCCAGGTCGCGATCCAAGCCGCCATCGGCGGCAAAGTCATTGCCCGAGAATCCGTCAGCGCCATGCGCAAAAACGTGACAGCGAAGTGCTACGGGGGCGACATCTCCCGCAAGCGGAAACTGCTCGAGAAGCAGAAAGAGGGAAAAAAGCGCATGAAGAGCATCGGGCGGGTCAATATCCCGCAGGAGGCTTTCATTGAGGTGCTGAAGTCAGGCTGATCAGGCTGTCGCCATCAATTCGCGCAGCACGAACGGCAGGATACCGCCGTGGCGGTAGTATTCGACCTCGATCGGGGTGTCGATTCGCAGAATGACTGGCACGTCCTGCGTTTTGCCGCCGGCGTGAGTGATGCGAAGGGTTAGCTTCTGCCGCGGTTTGACTTCCTCCCCCAGCCCGATCACGTCGAAGCTCTCCGAGCCGTCGAGACCGAGCGTCTGCGCCCCGATGCCATCTTCGAATTGCAGCGGCAGCACGCCCATGCCGACGAGGTTGGAACGGTGGATACGCTCGTAACTTTCCGCCACCACCGCCTTCACCCCAAGCAGCATTGTGCCTTTGGCAGCCCAGTCCCGACTGGAGCCAGTGCCGTATTCCTGTCCGGCCAGAACGATCAACGGAGTCCTGTCCTCCTTGTATTTCATCGCCGCATCGTAAATCGCCATGACCTCGCCCTCCCGCGAGTCAGGCGCGAAATACTTGGTCACTCCACCCTCGACACCCGGCACCATGAGGTTCTTGATGCGCACGTTGGCAAAGGTTCCCCGCGTCATGACCTGATCGTTGCCGCGGCGGGATCCGTAGCTGTTGAAATCCGCAGGTTCAACGCCGTGCTCCACGAGATACTTTCCCGCCGGCGATGCCGCCTTGATCGCCCCGGCGGGAGAGATGTGGTCGGTCGTCACGGAATCTCCGAAGATTCCCAAGGGACGCGCGCCGCGGATGTCGGCGATTGTTCCGGGAGTCATGGCGAAATTTTCGAAAAACGGCGGGTTTTGGATGTAGGTGCTCGCCCCATCCCAGGCATAGAGCTGTCCCGCAGATCCGGGGATCTCGTTCCACTTGGGGTTCTGTGCGGCAAAGTCGGCGTAGAGGCTGCGGAAGATTTCCGGCTTGAGCGCGGACCGCATCGTTTGACGGATTTCCGCGAGCGAGGGCCACAGGTCGCGAAGGTAGACGTCGTTGCCGTCGCTGCCCTTCCCGAGCGGCTCTTTGGTGAGATCGGTATCAACGCGACCAGCGAGGGCAAAGGCCACGACAAGGGGCGGTGACATGAGAAAGTTCGCCTTCACATTCTGGTGCACGCGGGCCTCGAAATTGCGGTTGCCCGAAAGAACCGAGGCAGCAACGAGATCGTGCCCGACGATCGCGTTCTCGACCGCTTGGGGCAACGGCCCGGAGTTGCCGATGCAGGTTGTGCATCCGTAGCCGACGATTTGGAATCCGAGTTGGTTGAGGAAGGGCTGCAGACCGGTGCTGGCAAGATAGTCCTGCACCACGCGGGAGCCCGGGGCGAGCGACGTTTTCACCGCCGGCGAGACGGTCAGCCCCCGCTCCACGGCCTTTTTGGCGAGCAGGCCTGCGGCGATCATCACACTCGGATTGCTGGTGTTGGTGCAGCTCGTGATGGCGGCAATGACCACGCTCCCGTGATCCAGCTGTGCCTCGCTCCCGCCATTGGCATGCTGCGCGATGTCGGGCGTGGGACGATCTTCCTCCATCTCGTCAAGCTGCTTCTGCTCGTCGGCCGGGCCTTGGAAGAGTGGACGATCCACGATCACCGTCGCCGCCTTACCCCGTCCGGAGGCCGGCTTGTTGTAGCCGCCATCGGCCACCGGCTTCTCCAGCAAGGAGAGAAATGTGCTCTTGAGATCGGGAAGATTGATTCGGTCCTGAGGGCGCTTGGGCCCGGCCACCCCGGGCTGCACAGAGGAGAGGTCGAGATCGAGATCCAGGCTGTAGTCGATCTGTCCCTTGCGCGGCATGCCGAACATTTGCTGGGCCTGAAAATAGGCCTCGAACGCGGCACATTGCTCGTCCGTGCGACCGGTGGCCCGCAGGTAGTTGACCGACTCCTCGTCGACCGGGAAATATCCCATCGTCGCGCCGTATTCGGGCGCCATGTTCGCGATGGTCGCGCGGTCGGGCAGCGGGAGAGATGCCGCGCCCTCGCCGTAAAATTCCACGAACTTTCCAACCACCTTCGCCTTGCGCAGCAGCTCCGTGACGTGCAGTGCAAGATCCGTGGCTGTTACCCCTTCTCGCAGGCACCCGGTCAGGTTCACCCCGACAACCTCTGGCGTGAGGAAATAAACCGGCTGGCCGAGCATGCCCGCCTCGGCCTCGATGCCGCCCACGCCCCACCCGACCACACCGAGCCCGTTGATCATGGTGGTGTGGGAATCGGTGCCGACCAGCGTGTCGGGATAAAACAGCCTCGAACCTTCCCATGCCTGCGAGAGGACTCCCTTGGCGAGGTGCTCGAGGTTGACCTGGTGGACAATGCCGATACCCGGCGGAACAACGCCGAAGGTCTTGAAAGCTTGCTGCCCCCACTTCAGGAACTGGTAGCGCTCGCGGTTGCGCTTGAACTCCATGTCCAGGTTCAGCCGTAGCGCGTCCGCACTGCCGAAGAAGTCCACCTGCACAGAATGGTCCACGACCAGATCCACGGGGACAAGCGGCTCGATCATCGCGGGATCTTTCCCCGCGGACGCGACCGCGTTGCGCATGGCAGCCAAATCCACCAACAGCGGCACCCCAGTGAAATCCTGCAAAACAATTCGCGCGACGACAAAGGGGATCTCCTCCTGGGCAGGGCTCTTCGCCTTCCAGTCTGCAAGCGTGCGCACATCCTCCGGTCGCACCTTCCGCCCGTCGCAGTTGCGAAGCACCGATTCGAGAACGATGCGGATGCTCACGGGCAGGCGCGAGATCGCACCCAGCCCCTCGGCTTCGAGAACGGGCAGGGAATAAAACCAGGCTTCCGGTCCGGAGCCCGGACGGAATTGACGAAGTGCTCCAAAATGATCTTTCACGGCGGAGCAGGAAAACGGGAGCGCCGCGCTGGCGCAAGTTCAATTTGCCGTTCGGGCGCGGAAGTTGGTCTTGCCTAGTCTTGCTCCCGTGCGTTTCCTCGGCCATGCGCAAAACCAAAATCGTCTGCACCCTCGGGCCGGCCACGGAGTCGCCAGAGATGCTGTCCAGGCTTATCACTGCTGGAACAAACGTCTTCCGGCTGAACATGAGTCACGCCTCCCACGAATGGGTGCGCACGATCGTTCCACGCATCCGCGACGCAGCCAGGCAGAGCAAGGCCAATGTCGCCATCATGATGGATACCCAAGGTCCGGCCATCCGCACGGGCGATATCGCCACCCAACTCAACCTGAAGCCTGGAGACACCCTGGAGTTCACGGTCCGGGGGGCGCGCAGCGAGGAGGAATATTCGGTCGATGTGAACTACGACGGCCTGATCGACGACATCTCCTTAGGCGATGTTGTCATGGTCGACAACGGCAACATCCATATGAAGGTCCTCACCAAGGAGAACAACCGGATCCGCTGCGAGGTTCTCACCCAGGGCGTCCTCGGCTCGCGCCGGCACATCAATCTGCCCGGAGTGAAAGTCAACCTCCCCCCGCTCACTGAGAAGGACCACAAGGACATCGTGGTCGGCGTTGAGTTGCAGGTGGACTACTTCGCCCTCAGCTTTTGCCGCGAGAGATCCGACGTGGAAGCGATGAGGGCGGAACTCACCCGCTTGGGGAGCGACGCTCACATCATCGCCAAAATCGAGGACCAGCACGCGGTCAAATATGTGAAGGATATCATCGAGGCTGCCGACGCTGTGATGGTCGCGCGCGGCGACCTCGGGATCGAGTGCCCGATGGAGGAGCTGCCCATCATCCAGCGGCGCATCGTCAAGGCCTGCATCCGCATCGGCAAACCGGTGATCGTCGCCACCCACATGCTCGAGTCGATGATCACCAACCCCCTCCCCACGCGGGCCGAGATCACGGATGTCGCCAACGCCGTCTATGAGCAGGCGGACGCCATCATGCTGAGCGGCGAGACCAGCGTGGGAAAATACCCGGTGCAGTGCGTAGAGACCTTCGACCGCGTCGCCAAGCGCATCGAGCGCAGCGGAGGCGCGGGATTTGCGCGGGAGGCCTCGATCGAAGGCCCCCGACAAAAAACCGTCGCGGCCGCGGTCAATCTGGCCAACAGTTTTCCCCATTCGAAGCTCGTCGTTTTCACCTATGCCGGGAACATGGCGCTCTATGTCGCCCACATGCGCCCGCTCCACGCCCCCATCTACGCGTTTACCCCCGACGAACGCGTGTGCCGGCGCCTCGCGCTGCCCTACGCCGTTTATGCCCAGAGGATCGGGTTCCACTCCGAGCCGGCGAAAAACGTCTTCGAGGCGGAGGCCACCTTGCTGTTGAAGGGACTGGCCGAGTCTGGCGACCATCTTGTCGTGGTGACCGACATCGTGGAGGGCGACCGCCGCCACGAGTCCGTCCAGCTGCGCATCGTCCCCTGACCTGCAGGTCTCACGCTTGGAGATACGCGCTGCGGACAAGGTGTTTTTTTGAGATACACGCTGCAGGCCCACGCCTTCCCATGGCGTGGCTTCACTGCTCTCATGCCATCCCTTCGGAGCCACAACGTAAAACGGGCCCGCCGGCAACCCCCTGCCGACGGACCCGTCTGCTCTGAACCACCCTCCACGGCCCGCTAGGCGGGCTGCGTTTCGGGCAATCTAAATTCTTCGCGCTTGCGGAGTGACTTGCGCATTTTCAGCAGCGCGATGTTTTGCAGTTGCCGGATTCTTTCGCGGGTCACGCCAAACTTGCGCCCGACCTCCTCCAAGGTCCGCTCTCGTCCGCCCGTGAGACCGAAGCGGTAGGAGATGATTTTTCGCTCACGCGGTTCGAGGGCTTCAAGCAGGTCGCAGACCTCCTCCTGGAGATCCTTATCCCGCAGCACGGCAAACGGATCCTCGGCGCGATCATCACTGACCAGATCGCCAAACGGTGTGTCGTCGTCCGCATTGATCCGAGCATCCAGCGACGCGGGACGCACGCCCACGCTTTTGAGGTGCGCCACTTTCGCTACCGCCAAGCCAAGCTCGTCGGCCAACTCCTCGTCCTGAGGCTCCCGACCGAGTTCCTCGGTCATCTGAGCGGAAACCCGGCGGATCTTGCCGATCTTGTCTACCAAATGGACAGGCAGACGGATGGTCTTGCTCTGGTTGGCCAGGGCACGCTTGATGGACTGCTTGATCCACCAGGATGCATAGGTGCTGAGCTTGCCGCCCTTTTTCGGGTCGAAGCGCTCGACCGCTTTCATCAAGCCGATGTTGCCCTCCGAGATAAGATCGAGAAGGGGCAGTCCGAACTTGCTGAAGTCGTGGGCAATTTTGACCACCAGACGAAGATTCGCGGTGATCATCTTTTCGCGCGCCTTCCTGTTTCCCCGTTTAATCTGGCCCGCCAGCTTGATTTCCTCAACTGGGGTCAGAAGCGGGACTTGGCTTATTTCTCGGAGGTAGAGGCCGATGTTGGTGTCAGGAGATTCCATGTTGTTTTGGTGCCGCCGTTGGGTTGATGTGGCGACATACATTCTGACAGGCGTTCCAAACGATCGTTCAATTTAAAATTTGCGCGGAGGAAACTTTTGTGGGGGGAGCAGCCAAAGCCAGTAATGCGCAAAGATGCGCGCGCGTTTTGCCTTGAGGAGGCCGACACCGAAAGAAGTACAGCCATGCACCGGAGATGTGTGACACCCCGGTTGCCCAAAAACTCAGTAGGCCTTCTCCGGGGGACTAACCACGTGAAGGATCGTCTGGAGCGTCAGACGGACATCGAGCCCCAGGCACCAGTGCTTTACGTAGAAAAGGTCGTAGCGGGCGCGCCCGCGGATGTCCCGGGCATCTTTCACCTCACCACGATAGCCTTCCACCTGCGCCAAGCCTGTCACGCCGGGCTTGACGTAGCGGCGACTGCCGTAGAGTTCGTGGAACTTTTCGAACTCGCGCTCATGCTCGATCATGTGTGGGCGCGGCCCGATCACGCTCATCTCGCCTTGCAGGACATTGAAGAACTGCGGAAACTCGTCGATGCTCAGACGTCGCAGCCAACGCCCCCCCGGGTAGATACGCTCGTCCTTCAGCGAGGCCTGCCTCGCCTCGTTGTCGTTCTCCACCTTCATGGTGCGGAACTTAAGGATCTGGAAAATCTTGCCATTCTCCCCCACCCGGTCCTGCCGGAAGAAAATCGGCCCGGGCGACTGGCGACGCTGAATCAAAGCGACGATGGCCATGAGTGGCAACACGACCGCGGGTATCACCGCGATGCTTACCGCCACGTCGAAAGCCCGTTTTACTGCGCGATTATAGGCCACCGCCAACGGCAGCGTCGGTGGCGAGAGCACAGACAATCCGCCGAGGTCCTGCAACTCGAAGCGCCGCCCATGCAAGCGCGACATCTCCACGGGAATCCAACAGCGGAACCCACGCCGATCCCCCATCGCAAGCATCTGGGCCACCGTTTCATAGGGAAACTCGCCGGACGGAAAAATAAGCAGGTCAGGGTGGCGGGACTCGACCATGGCCATGATCTTCCCGACTTCCTCGTTCCCTGCGCAGACGAGCGGCTCGTCGATGGCAAAATACTCATCGAAATCCTCTAGGCGGTGGCAGATGGATTCACACCACTCCGCCGATCCCAAGGCCAAGGCGTTGACCTTGTTCCCTCCAGCGGTAGAGGGAAACATTTGGTGGAGCCAACGGCGACCGTGGCAGTTCGTGTAGAAAAAAACGGGGTAGCTGAGTGCCGTCACGCTGACGAGAAAAAGGCGGGAGATGCTCGTGTCGCGCGTCAGTGTCAGAAAAATGCCAAAGCCGGCAGCCAGCCAGAGCGACTGCCTTCTCCCCAAGCTCATTGCCGCCCGGCGATGCAGCCGGCCCGTGCTGACGCGCAGCGGGCTTGGCCTCGTAGCAGCCTCGCTTATCAGGGCAATCAGCAGGACGACTAAAATCTGCAGATACCCACTCGGTGCGGCCAGCCAACTCAGACGCAGTTGAATGTTCAGCAGATAGAACAGGCCGAAGAAGATAGATATGAGCAAGATCTGCGCTGTGCAGAAGCCGATGTAGATGCTCTTTTCCCGTTGCGAAATCATGGGGCTGTCCGTGCCGAGATAGTCAGAGGTAGCACTGAATTGTTATTAAAGCATCTTTTGTGCCGCATAGCCACCCCTCGGTCAATTACATCCAAAGCGAGCGGTCCAGCGCCCCACATTGGATAGCCACCATCAGATGCCCTTCCTCAATATTGCCGGCATCCGCCAAGGAGGCGATAGCGTAGGCGACTTTGCAGATGGGGTCGTAGGCGCGCACTTCGAAACCCCTAGGATGCATAGCGTCACTCGCCCGGTTTTCGGGCGTTTTAAACGCCTCCGGTTCAGCGTTAGATAAATTGTTTCCAACCAAAAAAACCTACAACTCTTGTTGCAACACATTCTCCATCAATGTTTTACGGGGCGAGATGCACGTTTCGGGCAAAGCATCCGCCACCAGCAGAGTCATTCGCCGCAGTGCGACCTAGAGTCGAATGCGTGCGCGTGCTTCATCATACCGTGGCAGTTCTCAGAGATCCTGCAGTGCTCGCGCATGTGCCGCGACAGCATCCGTGCGTTCAGCGGCGGTTTGATCGAATCGTCAAACCGCCGGGCCTGCCTTTCGCGCTCGACGTGAGTGTGCGCATCATTACCACGAACGCCTCCGCGGTTCAGTATGCTCCGCCAATGAGTTCGTTCAAACCTTCGACAATCTGGTCCATCTCCTCGGCCGAAGCTTTGCCGATTTTCTTTTTTAGGCGCTGAACGGATAGCGTCCGAATCTGGCTGATCTTGGCCCACGATCGCTTCGGCAGCTTCGCATCGAGCAATTCCAGCGTGAGCGGGAAACCGGCTTTTTGCGGCTGACTGGTCAAAGCGATGGCGATGACCGTTCCCGACCGGTCGTTGAAAACATCTTGGCTCAAGATCAAAACAGGTCGCAGCCCGACTTGCTCGTTTCCGCGCGTCGGCTCGAGGTCGGCGTACACGATGTCGCCTCTTAATATTCCGGCCATTGCGCAATCTCCGAACCGATCCCCTCATCAGCAAGAGCTTGCTCGAACTTCGGATCAAGCTTGGCGCACTCGCGAGCCAACCGCCCTCGGTCCATGCGCCGCAACTTTTCGGCGACAGCGTCCTGAATCGCACGGCTCCGATTGGGATAAACATGCTCCCGGACCAGCCGATCGACTTGCTTAACCAAACCCTCGTCCATGGTGATGGCGATTTTGGCAGCGCTCATAGTAGGTGTGACGATATATCATACTTGGAAAAGGTCAAGTCGCTGTTGTTTTGGTGAAAGCCCGAGGACGCCCGACGAGCGTGGCGAGGTTGGTTGGTCTCGCTGCATCGGCGAGGCATCTCGCCAAGCTTTGACCTCATCCCAGGACTATTTGGAGATGCCGCGGCACACGGAGCATGGCCGCCCGTGGCGCTGCGACCTACATCCAGACCGAGCGGTCGAGGCTGCGGTATTGCAGCGCCTCGAGGAGGTGGTCCTCGCCGATACTCTCGGCCTCCGCCAAGTCCGCGATGGTGCGGGCGACCTTGAGGATGCGATCATGGGCCCGCGCGCTGAAGTGCAGATCCTCCATGGCATGCTTGAGCAAAGCGTGGCAACCGGCAGAGATCTGGCAGAACTCGCGCATGTGGCGCGGTTGCATGCGCGCATTCAACGCCGGTCTCAAAGTGTCGCCGAACCGCGCGGCCTGACGCGCGCGGACCTTTTCAATCCGCGACCGGATCGTCGCGGAACTTTCTTCGGGCACACTCGAGGTAAGTTTGTCATAGTCGACCGGCGGCGCCTCGACGTGGATATCGATGCGATCGAGTAGCGGGCCCGAGACGCGCTGACGGTAGCGCTCGATGGCACCTTGCGGACAACGGCACTCGCGCTTCGGGTGGCCATAATAGCCACACGGACACGGGTTCATCGCCGCCACCAGCATGATATCGGCCGGAAAAGTCAGGCTGCCGGCAGCGCGTGAAATCGTCACACGGCCGTCCTCCAGAGGCTGGCGCAGCACCTCGAGGGTGGACCGCCTGAACTCCGGCAACTCGTCGAGAAAGAGCACGCCGTGGTGCGCCAGGCTCACCTCGCCCGGCGTTGGGTTAGTCGAGCCCCCGAGCAACCCGACGTCGGATATCGTGTGGTGCGGTGAGCGGAATGGGCGGATGGCCACGAAATTGTGCGATCCCTCGAGTAGTCCGCAAACACTGTGGATCTTGGTGGTTTCGATCGCTTCTTCGAGCGTCATCGGCGGCATGATCGTCGGAATACGCTTGGCCAGCATGCTCTTGCCTGCGCCCGGTGCGCCGAGAACCAAAAGATTGTGTTTGCCAGCGACTGCTACCTCGAACGCGCGCTTCACCCCGCTCTGCCCTTTCACCTCGGCAAAATCCAACTCGGACTGCGGACGACCCTGAAAGACGGCATCGAGGTCGGACACCGTGGCGGGGATTTCTTTGGCTCCATCTAGAAACTCGAAGCACTCGCGCAGATTCCTCACCCCATGCACGGAGATGCCCTG
>Ga0114970_10004361_pt1 | contig 10301 bp, 5 predicted proteins | sample M_140205_XF_Meta_FD_87030 | JGI IMG/M metagenome (GOLD analysis project Ga0114970, IMG submission 87030) | Freshwater microbial communities from Lake Montjoie, Canada to study carbon cycling - M_140205_XF_MetaG | ecosystem: Environmental > Aquatic > Freshwater > Lake | place: Lake Montjoie... | reverse complement strand
GAGATGCTCTTCGCCACCGTGCCCGAGGCACCGCCAGCCTTAAAGAAGTGCCGGACCACTTCCTGGCCGGCCCCAATCTCAGCGAACGCCCCGTAGGCGGACCGATCAAGGTTGATGGCCAAGGCCTTGCGGGAAGTGGCGGCGCCGGCCGAGGACGTGGGCTCTAACATACCCCGAAACTAGCCCCCGAAGCCGACGGCATCGAGCGGAAAGAGGGAATCAAAAATGAGCTTTTGATTGGCGAAAAGGAGACACGAAAGCATCATTTCAACGACACCCGCTCCTTTCCCCCTCCCATGAAAGATTTCTTCAAGTCCGTCTTCGCCTCCGCGCTCGGAACGTTTCTCGCCATCGCCATCGGAAGCTTCGCGATGGTCGTGCTCATCGTCTCGCTCGCGAGCTCGGGCGGCAGCAACCATGACTCCTCCGCGGTCTCCGTGAAACCTAAGACGATGCTCGTCATCGGAGGAGACCTTGCGATCAACGATACGCCCGCACACGGAGCGCCCGGCCTTGACCTCATACTGCTCGGCGGCAGCGGCCCCGAACTCGACCTTCTCCGCGCGCTAGAAGCGATCGACCTCGCCGCCAAGGACCGGAACATCGTCGGCATCCTACTGAACGGCCCGCTCGCCGCTGGCCTCACCCAGAAGGCCGAGATCCGTAAGGCTATCGCCGCCTTCAAGACCAGCGGCAAGCCCGTCATCGCCTGGATTGAGAATGGCACCCAGGGCGAATACTACCTCTCGAGCGTGGCGGACAAGGTCTACGTACATGCCGCCGGCGAAGTAGAACTAAAGGGCCTCGCCTCGTATAACATGTATTTCGGCGACTCGCTGAAGCTGCTAGGCATCGGTGTGCAGGTAACGAAGGTCGGCAAATACAAGTCCGCCGTGGAGCCTTACCTCGGCGGCGTCATGAGTGAACCTGCGCGCGAGCAGTCCGAAGCCCTCATGGGCGGAATCTGGAAACGCGTCCTCGGCGACGTCGCCAAATCGCGTGGCCTTTCCGCCACCGCGCTCTCCAAGACGGTCAATGGAGCCGGCATCTTTAACTCGCAGCGAGCCGTCGAACTCAAGCTGGCGGACAAGGCCATGCACCGCGACGAGCTCGTGAAACTAGTCTGGGCCGCCGGGGCCGGGATCGACGAATCAGGCACTTCTTTCCTTCAGGTGAACCTCCATCGCTACGCCAGCAAGGTGACCTTGCCACACAGCGGACCCAAAATCGCGATCGTCTACGCTGAGGGCGAGATCGTCGACGGATGGGGCGCGCCAGGCGACATCGGCGGAGATCGTCTGGCCCGCGACCTGCGCCTACTGCGCGGCGACAAGCGCATCAAGGCGATCGTGCTCCGCGTGAACAGCCCGGGCGGCTCGGCCTTCGCTAGCGACGTCGTCGCTCGCGAGGTCGGACTGCTCAAGAGCCAGGGAACTCCCGTGGTCGTCTCGATGGGCGACGTCGCGGCCAGCGGCGGCTACTACATCGCCGCCAAGGCTAACCTCATCATGGCGGACCCCTCGACGATCACCGGCTCGATCGGCGTCTTCGGCCTGCATTTCAATTATGACGAACTGGCGAAGAAGGTACAGCTCGGCACCGACGGGGTGAAGACCGCCCGTTACGCCGACTTGCTCGCCGAGCATCGCGCCGCGACGCCCGAGGAACTGGCGATCGTGCAGACCTCGGTGGACGGCGTCTACGAAGATTTCCTCCGCATCGTCGCCGACGGGCGCGGACTGAAGCGAGACGGTGTGCACGAGATCGCCCAAGGACGCGTCTGGCTCGGCGAAGACGCCCGCGGCCTGCGCCTCGTGGATAAGCTCGGCGGCCTGCGCGACGCCATCAAGGAGGCCAAGCTGCTCGCCAAGACCGACGAGGCCGAACTGATCCAGGTCCCAGCCCTGAATTCCGGCCGTGAGAACCTGCTCCAGAAACTCCTTTCGGATGGCGACAACGACTCGCCCCTCTTCGCCAAGGCTTCGGCAGATCCCGCCAAGGATTTCCTCAAGGCCAACGCCAAGTGGCTACGATCAATCCGCGCCCTGAATGACCCCAAGGGAGTCTATCTCACCTGCCCGCTCGTCCCTGATCGCCGCTGAGTAGCCTTACGGCTGCTTGGGCATCTGGGCCTTGGCCTCCGGAAGCCAGCCCTGGAGCTGCTTCACGCGGGTGCTATCGGACGGGTGCGTCGAAAGGAATTCCGGCGTCTTGCTTCCAGCCTTGGCGAAGCGGCTCCAGAAAGCTGGAGCGGCCTCGGGATTGTAGCCTGAGCGAGCCAAGAATAGCAGGCCGAGGTGGTCGGCTTCGGATTCATGGCTACGGCTGAACGGAAGCAGGATGCCGTACTGGGCGCCAATACCCACGGCCGCCATCCAGGAGGAACGGGTCTTGGAGGAAGAATTCTTGGTGGCCTCGTCGGCGACGGCGGCCGCGATCGCAACGCCCATCACCTGGGAGACGCGCTCGGAGCCATGGCGGCAGATGACGTGCGCGACCTCATGGCCGAGGATCACCGCAATGTCGTCGTCGGTCGGCGCATACTGGAACATGCCCGAGTTGAAGCCAATTTTTCCGCCGGGCATCGCAAACGCGTTGGGCGTCTTGTCGTCGATGATGGCGAACTCCCACTTCGAGGAAGGCGGCAGGACGCCGGCCTTGTCATCACGACGGGCAGCGGCGACGATCTTAAGTCCAATCTCCTTGATCTTGGCCAAGCGCTTGTCGCTGGGCAGTTTCTTCATCTTCGAGAATTCTGAAGCGGACATCGAGGCGACTTCTGATTCGTCGACGAGGATGAACTGGGAACGGCCCGTGATTGGCACGTTCTGACAGCCGACGACGGCGAGAGCGGAGAGGAGCAGGAGGAACAGGCGCATGGAGGTAAATCAGGATTGCTTCGACTCCGGGCCGGCCTGGCCGCGCGGTTCGTCGACGTAATACTTCCGATAGGAGGAGTCGTAAGTGTCCGTGTAGGCGGAGGCCATCCGGAGGGACATCGCATTGAGGACGACACCGAGCATCGGGGCTTGGGCTTCACGCAGACGGGCCAGGCAGGAGGTCGCGTTGCGGAGGTTGACCGTATTGTACCGGACGACGTAGAGGACACCGTCGACCTTCGGAAGGAGGTGAAGGGCGTCGGAAACGGCGCCAATGGGAGGCGAGTCGATGAAGATACGGTCATAACGTTCCTTCAGTCCGTCGACCATCGCGAGGAACTTAGGATTGTTGATGACTTGGGTCGGGTTCTTGCAGCTCAGTCCGACCGGCAAGACGTCTAGTCCGGGAGCGACGTCGTGGACGATCGCCTCGTCGAGGGTCGACTCACCGTTGAACCATTTGCTCAGGCCGCCGTCACCGGTGAAGCCGAGGGATGGTCCCACGTTGGGGAGGCGAAGGTCGGCATCGATGACAAGCACACGCTCCGAATGTTGGGCGAAGATCAGCGCCAGATTCGTCGCGACGAAGGTCTTACCTTCGCTCGGGCGGGTGGAGGTGACCAAGAAGACGCGGGCCTTCGAGACGGCCGGATTGACCTTGAGGGCGGAGTAGATGGAACGGACCGCCTCGGTGGCGATGCGGTCCTGATCCTGACGCGCCAGCAAGGCCCGATCTGGACCCGAGGCGTTTGCGACGCGCGGCACGGTGCCGATAAGGGGCAGTCCCAGCGAGCCTTCGACGTCCTTGGCGGACTTGATCCGGTCGTCCAAGGTGCCGATGACGATGATCAGCACGATGCCGAAGAGCAGGCCTGAGCCCATCCCGACCAGCGAGTTGAAATAGTAGTTCTTGTTGATCGGCTTGTCCGAGACGGAGGGGGTGTCGAGGATGCTGATCGAAGTGCTCGTGCCAGAGGTGGACGAACGAAGCTTGGCCTCCTCGTAGCTGAGCTTCATTCGGCTGAGGAATTCCTCGCTGGCCTTGATATCCTTGTCGACGCGCTCGAGTTCGACGTTGGCGGCCTGCAGTTTGGAAAACTCCTCCTCCTTCGCGAGGAGGTTGCGCAGAATCGCCTCAAGGCGGGCCTTGGCGTTTTCGAGCGCGCTGCGCCGGGTCTTGATCGCCTGACCCACGGCCTCCTTGAGCTGGTGGTCGAGCTGCTTGAGGGCCTCCCTTTCAGCGACGAGTTTCGGGTGCTGGTCCGTGTAAGTCTCGGTCATCTGGCTGACGCGGATCTTTGAGGCGCTGATGGCGGTCTGGGCGGCGGCGACGTCGGTATCCGCGCGAATCTGCGGGATGTCGCCGAGCGGACGGTTCTCCTTCTCGTAACTGGCGATGACCGAGACCAGGATTTCGTTCTCGTCGATCTGCTTACGCGTCTCTTCGCGATCCTTCACGAGCACGGAGCGTTCCGTGGTGAGGGTATTGGTATCCTTCGCGATGGAGAGGAGCTTCTGGTTCTTGATGAGGTCGTTCTTCTGCTCGTAGAGGCGACGGACCTTGTCCTCGAGCGTCTCGATCTCGATGCGGGCCTTCTCGACGAGCGGATTGGTCACCATCAGGCGATCGTCTTCGCTGTACTTCTTGATTGAATCGCAGAAGAGACGGGCGACCTGCCGGGCGAGGTCCCGATTCGGATGGGTGAAATCGACATTGATCACCAACGTCTGGCGCTGCGGATTGATGCCGCGCTGCTTGGCGAAGACTTCCTGCGGGGTGAGCGGACCCGAGAAGATGTTGCCGGCCTGATAAGGCTCCAAGACGGACTTAAGCTCGGCATCGGTTAGGCGTTTCGAGACGCCTTCGATGATGTTAGCACTACGCATGGCCTCGACGGCCGTGAAGAAGTCGTCGTTCGAGACGATCTTGAAGTTGTCGTCGGCCGCGGAGGAGCCGCCGTTGATGGTCGGGGCGAGGCGGAAGACGCGCAGTCGGCCGGTCGCACGGTATTCCGGGACGGTGTTGTAGGTATTAAGGAGGGCGAGGGTGACGAAGACGAGGGTCGACAGCAGGATCCACCAGTAACGCTCACGGAGCATCAGCAGGTAGTTCTGGATGGGATTGCCCTCCCCTGCTCCACCTCGGTTATAGGCGCCGTAGTTGCCGTAACCGTAGCCGCCGTTACCGGCGCCATAGTTACCGTAGCTACCATAGGAACCATAGCCGCGGTTGCCGCCACGAGGAGGCTCGGGTGGGCGATTGTCAGACGAGGGGTCCGGGGTTGCCATGGAAAGGAATCAGATGCGGCTGTCGCGGACGTAGATCTGGTCTTCGTCCTCCAAGATGAAGTCGGGTTCGTCGCCATCGTCGATACGACGGACGTCCTTCGAGATCACAGACGTGGAGCCTTCGCGACTGCGCTTGATCGCCACGTCTGAACGATTGCCGCGCGGCAGGACTCCGCCAGCCATGGAGAGGGCCCGGCCGAGGGTGAGCGTCTCTTCAGGCGGGATGGATACTGGACCGGGCTTACCGACGTAGCCGGAGACGTAGACGCGACGCTCGGCGTAGGTGACGATCGAGATCGTGACCTGGGGCTTCTTGAAAAAGACCCGGAACTGGTTCGAGAGCTCGACCTGAGCCTGCGTGAGCGTGAGTCCGGCCACGGGGACGAGTTTCTTGAGAAAAGGGATGTCGACCGTGCCGTCGGAATTGATGCGACGTTCGATCTGCGTGTCGGGTTCATTGATGACCAGGACGCGGATGAAGTCGCGAGCGCGGAGGCGGTAGCTGTTCTGGCTGCCTACGGGGTCGGGTAAAGTCGTCGGCGTGGCCACCGCGTAATCTGTAGCGGGGGCCGGGGTGGCGGCGGCGACGGGCGTGCTGCCAGCGCCCTCAGCCGCGACCGGGGCGCTTGCGACGGGAGCAGGTACTGCGGATGGGTCGGAAGCCCCGCGCCCGATGGTGAGGACATTCTCCGGCTCGAAAGAGGCGGAGGTGACCGGCGCAGACCCTGAAGAGGCGCACGCAGTCAGCAGGATAACGGCGCAGAAAGCTCCTAGGAGGCTTTTCAAGACGGAAGACATGGAAGTAAAATAGGGAGACCGGGTCTGCCGGTCAACCGGTCCTGCTCAACCGCACGCCGAGACAAGAGCCTCAGTAGCGGAAAGCCGCCGAGAGCGTGAGGGTGTTCGAGGTGTAGGTCGAAGCAGCGGAGCTGGCCGTGGAGTCGTTCAGGCTGTAGCTGGCCTGGAAGGTCAGGTGCTTCGAGTACTTGTAATCTGCGCCCAGGGTATAGGCGTACGTATCGACCTGACTGGTGCTGGCGTGCACGTCGCTCTTGGTGGCCGAGAGGTTGAAGTTAAGATCCTCAGAGGCGTTGTAGGCGACGCCGTAGGTGTAGTTCTTCGAGGCCATCTGGCTGTTGGTCGAGGAAGCAGCGACGTCGCGGGAAAGCGTCAGCGAGTGGCTAAGGCGCTCGGTGAGCGTGTGGCTGAGGTTGACCGAGTAGGAAAGGTCCGAGTCATTGGCAGCGCTATCGTAATGAAACTTCGAGTAGCCTAGGCGGATATTGGCGTTGAGCTTGCCGGATTCGGTGAGCTGCCCCTTGGCGGTGAGGCCAGCGAAATCCTTGACCAGCTGCTTGTAGGTAAGCGCCGGGCGAGGCGTATTGACTTGGCTGTAATACGGGGCGGCGGAGTAATCCGTCACGTCGTGCTGCAGGACAAGGCCGAAGCTGAGCTTCTCAAAGGCCTGATAATCGAAGCTGAGCGGCATGGACTTCGTGTTCAGCTCCGTCAGCGTGTTCGTGTTATAGACGTAATTGCCTGAGGTGCCGGTCTTCACCGGGTCGAGGTAATGATTGTAGGAATTCGAGTAACCGAGGCCGACGCTGAGTTTCTCCGTCAGTTTGTAGTCGGCGCGGAACGAGTGGGAATAGCTGGCCTGGCGGACGAGCGTGGCTCCCAAGATGCCACCTAGTCCCTGCATCTGCAGATCGTCGTTACGGGCGGTCAAGCGATAGGACGAGTCAACGGAGAGGGAGAGCGGACCGCCGTCGGCGAAGCGGATGCCGAGGGACAGCGCATCACGGGAATCCTCGAGGTCGGAAAGGGCCGAGTCCGTGAAATTCACGAAGGTGCGCTTGGCCGAGATTGTCGCGGAAAGCGCCGAGTCCTTGCCATACTCGAGCAGGAAGCCCGGGGTGACCATCCAGCTCGTGGCGGACGTCTTGGTAGCGCTGGAGTAGAGGTTGTCGGTGACTTCGAGGCTGGCGGCAGAGTCGAAGTAGATGTCGCAGTCGTTGCCGATCTGAACAAGCGGCGAAGAAGGAATCCAGTTAGCACCTTGGACTAGGGCGGAAACGGTGAGGGCCGAGGCAGCGATGAGGAAGCGGGGCATAGGGGTGTCTTGGGATTGGTTCAAAGAGTGGCAAATCAGGAGGGGGTATCAACCCTCAAACCGCCCGGAACCCCTCCAAAACAAAACCCCCACCCTTTCGGGCGGGGGCTGATTACCATCCTCAACACTGCACTTAAGCAGGAGTCGGGGTCTGGAAGACGCGAATGCGACGATATGCAGGCAAACCTGTGCCAGCGGGGACGAGGTGACCCATGATCACGTTCTCCTTGAAGCCAGTCAGGTTGTCGCGCTTGGCCATCGTGGCAGCGTCGGTCAGGACTCGGGTCGTCTCCTGGAAGGAGGCGGCCGAGATGAAGGACTCGGTCTCGAGGGAGGCCTTGGTGATGCCAAGGAGAATCGGCTCGGACTCGGCGATCTGACCACCACGCTCGTTGATGGAGCGATTATTCTCCGCGAGGAGAGTGCGGTCGACCTGTTCGCCCCAGAGGTAGTCGGAGTCGCCCGGCTCGGTGATGCGTACCTTGCGGAGCATGCGCGAGACGATGATTTCGATGTGCTTGTCGTTAATGACAACGCCCTGAGTACGGTACACCTTCTGAATTTCGGTGATGAGGTAATCCTGCACCTTGGACTGGCCAAGGATGTCGAGGATGTCGTGCGGGTCGACGGCACCGTCGGTGAGGACCTGGCCCTGCTTCACCTTGTCACCAGCGGCGACGATGATGTGCTTACCATGCGGGATGAGGTGCTCTTCTTCGCGACCGATGGAGTCGGCGATGACGAGGCGCTTCTTGCCGCGGATGGAAGGCTCGAAGCGGACCGTTCCGTCGATCTTGGCGATCTCGGCGGCATCCTTCGGAGGGCGGGCCTCGAAGAGCTCGGAGATGCGCGGCAGACCGGCGGTGATGTCCTGCGTCTTAGCAGCCTGGCGGGGGATCTTAGCGACGATGGAGCCACGGCTGACCTTGTCGCCTTCGTCCACTTCGACGCGAGCGCCGGCAGGGATTGAGAAGGAGCCGACTTCCTTGCCGTTGGCGCCGATGATCTGAATCTGGGGATTCTGTTCGTCGGAGTGCTCGATGACGGACTTGTAGAACGTGTTGTTCGACGGGTCGCGCTCTTCGGTGAAGGTCACTCCGGAGATCATGTCGACGAGACGGATCTTGCCGTCGCCGTTGGCGATGATCGGGGTGGAGTTAGGGTCCCAGGCGGCGATGAGAACGCCCTTATCGACTGGCTTGCCGTCTTCGACGCCGACAACAGAGCCGGCGACGATGCGGTATTCCTCGACCGGAGAACCAGCCTCGTTGAGGAGGCGGATTGAACCGTTGCCGTTGACGGCGATGAACTTGTCGCCGACGGAGACCGTGGTGAGGTCGACGTACTGGACGAGGCCCTTACCCTTGGACTTGATTTCCGGGGTCTTCAGCTGAGCGACGCCACCGATGTGGAACGTACGCATCGTAAGCTGGGTACCCGGCTCGCCGATGGACTGGGCGGCGATGATGCCGACCGCGGTGCCGCGTTCGACCATGCGGCCAGTCGAAGGATCGAGGCCGTAGGAGGTGGGCGGAATCGCGTTCACGTTCATGTGCGTGAGCGGAGAGAGGACCTTCACGCGGTCGAGACCGACGGTCTCGATACGCTTGGCGGCGACTTCGTCGATGAGCACGCCGGCCTTCACGATAACTTCGGAAGGATTGAGCGGGTTCGTGACGTCTTCGGACGGGCAGCGGCCCACGATGCGCTCGGAGAGAGACACCAAGAGTTCGTCACCGTCGTAGATCGGGGTCTTCCACACACCGTTGGGGATGTGGACGTGGACGCGGTCAACGCCGGCGTCGCGGAGCTTAGCGATGAGCTCTTCGGTGAGAGGAGCTTCGGACTTGGCGAGGACCTTGACGGCGCCGGAAGGGTTCGGGACATCAGCAGCCAGGTGACGGCCGAGGGCGGCGTCGCCGAGCGTGATGACTTCGGAGCCAGGGGCGACGTCGCGGGAGTCGGTGACGATCACGTCCATGGCCACGTCGCAAAGCTTACGGGTCATGTAACCAGCGTCGGCCGTCTTCAGCGCGGTGTCGGACAGACCCTTACGGGCGCCGTGCGTCGAGATGAAGTACTCGAGGACCGAGAGGCCTTCGCGGAAGGACGAGAGAATCGGGCGTTCGATGATTTCGCCGGACGGCTTGGCCATCAGGCCTCGGGCGCCGCAAAGCTGCTTCACCTGAGCCTTGTTACCACGGGCACCGGAGTCCATGAGGACGTAGACCGGGTTGATGAGCATGCGGTGGGAGTGGCGAGGATCGCCCTTCTTCACGCCGGCCACCTTCGCGGACTGCGAGAGCGTCGTGTACACCGACTGCGCGATGGCGTCGGTAGCGCCGGACCAGGTGTCGACGACCTTATTACGACGTTCGTCGTTGGTGATCGTACCGGATTCGTTCTGGCGCTGGAATTCGCGGACCTTGGCGGTGGCTTCGCGGACGAGGCCTTCCTTCTCCTTCGGGTAGATCATGTCATTCACGCCGATGGAGATGCCGGCCTTGGTCGCGATGCGGAAGCCCGTCTCCTTGAGCGCGTCGAGGACCGGAATCGAAGCCTCACGGCCACAATGCTTGTAGGTCTTCAGGATCAGGTCGCCGAGCTGGCCCTTCTTCACGGTCTCATTGAAGAAGCCGAGTTCAGCAGGCCAGATGGTGTTGAAGATGATGCGTCCGACCGTGGTGACGATCGTGCTGCCGGTGGCTTCGCCGTGGACCGTCTTGCGGTTGAAGTCGGGGTTGGCGAAACGGACCCAGTCATGCAGGTGGAGCGAGCCTTCGGCTTCGGCGAAAGTCGCCTCAGACACGGAGCCGAGCACCGGCAGGTGGGTGTTGGCCGCTGGCTTATCGGCGGGTTCAAGCGTCAGGTAGTAGGCACCGAGCACGATGTCCTGGGACGGCGTGAGAATCGGCTTACCGCTGGACGGCGAGAAGATGTTGTTCGTGGACATCATCAGGAGCTTGCACTCCATGATGGCTTCCAGGGACAGCGGGACGTGGACGGCCATCTGGTCACCG
>Ga0114970_10004360_pt1 | contig 10301 bp, 9 predicted proteins | sample M_140205_XF_Meta_FD_87030 | JGI IMG/M metagenome (GOLD analysis project Ga0114970, IMG submission 87030) | Freshwater microbial communities from Lake Montjoie, Canada to study carbon cycling - M_140205_XF_MetaG | ecosystem: Environmental > Aquatic > Freshwater > Lake | place: Lake Montjoie... | reverse complement strand
TCCAACGTCGGCGGGAGCCCGTTCTCATTCCTGCTCGGCGGTGGCCAGGTAATTGCGGGCTGGGATCAGGGCGTCGTGGGGATGAAGGTCGGTGGCAAGCGTCGTCTGGTGATCGGCTCGTCGCTGGGCTACGGCCGCCAGGGTTCGGGACCGATCCCGGCGAATGCGACCCTCGTGTTCGATGTTGAAGTCCTGAACGTCCAGTAATCCCATGATGACACGACATCGTGCTGCGCTGCTGCTGTTCGCGTTGGCCCTCGGGGGTGCGGAGCTCAGGGGACAGCCGGTCAGTGACCGTTATGACCTGTTGATTGCCGGTGGTTCGGTGCTCGACGGCACCGGCCGCGCCGCGCAGCGGCTCGATGTCGGCATTCGCGGCGATCGTATCGTGGCAATGGCGCCGGCACTGTCGCGTGCGAACGCGAAGCGGGTGATAAACGCCGCCGGCCGCACGGTGTCGCCCGGCTTCATCGATCTGCACGCGCATCTCGAGCCGCTGCTGCAGTACCCGCTCATGGAGAGCGCGCTGCGGCAGGGGGTCACGCTGGCGCTGGGTGGACCGGACGGCGGTTCACCGCTGCCGTTGGCGCCGTATCTCGATTCAGTGCGCACGGCCACGATCGGCATCAACGTGGCGTACCTCGTGGGTCATAACGATGTGCGTCGCGCCGTGCTCGGGATGGCAGCGCGCGCGCCGAATGCGGCCGAGTTGTCGCGTATGCAGCAGTTGGTCGCCACGGCAATGGGGCAGGGCGCGTTCGGGCTCAGCACGGGGTTGTTGTACTTGCCCGGCACGTACTCGAACATCGAAGAAGTGATCGCGCTGGCGCAGGTAGCCAGTGACAGCGGCGGCATTTACACGTCGCATCTGCGCAAGGAAGGCATCGGGCTGTTGGACGGCGTGGCGGAGGCGCTCGAGATCGGACGGCGCGCGCACATTCCGGTGGTGCTCACGCACCATAAGGCGGTGGGCCAGCAGATGTGGGGCAAGAGCACGATCACGCTGGCTATGGTGGACAGCGCGCGGAAGGCGGGCACCGATGTGATGGTGGATCAGTATCCGTACACCGCCACGCACACGGGCATCGGCGTGCTGGTGCCGAGTTGGGCGATGGCCGGTGGCGATGCGGAGTTTCGCAAGCGGCTCGCTGTACCGGCGATCAAGGACAGCATCACGCGCGGCATCATCGACAACATTTTGAACGATCGCGGTGGCGGCGATTTGGCGCGCGTGCAGTTTTCGCGCGTGGCGTGGGACAAGAGTCTCGAAGGCAAGACGTTAAAGGATTGGGCAGTGCGGCGTTCGTTGGCGCCGACGCCGGAGAACGGGGCGGCGCTGGTGCTGGAAGCGATGCTGAACGGCGGTGGCAACGCGATTTACCATGTGCTCGACGAGCAGGACGTGCGCCGCATCATGGTGGCGCCGTTCACCATGATCGCCAGCGACGGACGCATCTCGAGCCCGGGCGACGGTCATCCGCATCCGCGGGCCTACGGCACGTTCCCGCGCGTGTTGGGCGAGTACGTGCGCGACCAGCAGTTGCTACCGCTCGAGACGGCGATCCACAAGATGACGCAGATGCCGGCGGTACGACTCGGTCTGACCGATCGTGGCGTGCTGAAGGTAGGCAACGTGGCCGATGTGGTCGTGTTCAACGCGGCTACAGTAAAGGACATGAGCACATTCGCCGCGCCGCATCAGTACCCGGTGGGGATTGAGATGGTGATCGTGAATGGCACCGTGGCGGTGAGCGGTGGGAAGGCGACGGGCGTGAGGGCGGGTCGGGTGGTGACGAGGCGGTAGTCGTTCGCCAACTGCCAACAGCCAACTGCCTAGTGTGCAGGAAGGAGGCTGTCAGGAGGGAGGATGCAGGAGCACGACGCTAACCGGCGCTCTTGCTGCCTCCTCCACCCCGACACCCTCCTCCCTGCCTCCTAAGCCGTTGGCAGTTCTGCACTGCTCGTTTCGTCAACCACCGGCCTATACCGCAGCGCCTCCCCCACGTGCATGCGGTTCACCACCTCGAGGTCATCGAGGTCGGCAATGGTGCGTGCGACGCGCAGCACGCGGTGATACGCGCGGGCGCTCAGCATAAGCTTGTCAGCGGCGCGCACCAGTAACGCGCGCGCGTCGGGTTCGAGTCGCGCGGCGGGAGCGATGAGTCGCACGGGTGCGGTGGCGTTGGTGAGAGCGGCCAGCGGTTGCGTGCCGGCGGTGTGGGCGTAGCGCGCACGCTGGCGTTCGCGTGCGGCGAGTACGCGGGCGCGTACGTCGGCCGATCGCTCCTGCGGCGTGTGCGCGGCGAGGTCGCTTGGTGGAACGCGCTGCACGTGCACATGGAGATCAATGCGATCGGCCAACGGGCCCGACAGTCGCGCCCTGTGCCGCTCGAGGTCGGCCACCGAACATCGGCAGTGGCGATCATCACAGCCAGCGTAGCCGCAGGGACACGGATTGCTGGCGGCGATGAGTGCGAAGCGTGAGGGGAAGCGCACGGTACGCGCCGCGCGGGCGACCACCACGACGCCATCTTCGAGTGGTTGCCGCAGTGCCTCCAACGTGTGTCGCGGAAAGAGCGACAGCTCGTCGAGAAACAACACGCCGCGATGGGCGAGACTCACCTCGCCGGGGCGTGGCCATCCGCCGCCGCCAACGAGTCCGGCGGTGGAGATGGAATGATGCGGCGCGCGGAACGGACGGGCCGGTGTGGCGCTGGTAGGGACCTGCTCGGGGCCGAGTAATCCAGCCACGGAGTGAATGGCGAGCACCTCGAGTGCTTCCTGTTCATCGAGTGGCGGCAGAATGCCCGGCAGACGACGGGCAAGCATGGTTTTGCCGGCGCCTGGCGGGCCCACCAACAACAGATTGTGCGAACCGGCTGCTGCGATTTCGAGGGCGCGTGCGGCGAGTGACTGACCGACTACATCGCCGAGGTCCGGTGTGTCATCGGGGGGCGCGTCGGTGCGTCGTGGGCGCGTGTCACTGCGGGCCGTGCCGTCACGTAGCGCGCGCACCAGTTCTTCGAGGGTGCGTGGTGCCATCGCGCGCGCGTTGGGCACACGCAGCGCTTCCGCCAGATTATCCGGCGGAACGATCAGCAGGGCGTCGCTGGTCGCAGCCACATGCCGCGCCACAGCGAGCACCCCGCGCACGCTCCGGAGTTGTCCATCGAGGCCCAGTTCTCCCACCGCACAGATGTGCCGCAGCGACTCGGGCGGCAGTTGCCCGCTGGCAGCGAGCAAAGCGAGCGCGATGGGGAGATCGAAGGCGGTACCGGTTTTGGGCAAGTCTCCTGGCTGGAGATTCACCGTGATCCGTCGCGGTGGAATCGTGAATCCTGAATTTGCCAGCGCCGCGTGCACGCGGTCGCGGCTTTCCTTCACTGCCGTCGCGGCGAGCCCGACGAGCGTCCACTGAGGTAGCCCATTGGCTACATGCACCTCGACGAGCACGTCGAGGGCATCGATGCCGAGTACGGCGGCGGAGGGGGCGGCGGCAAGCATGAGGAGACAGTACGGTGCGGAGCGCCGATCACTGTCATCGGAATGTGGCGGGCGTTACCACAGGAACGCCGATGCGCCGTGTGCGGCGCCGCATGACCACGCTCATCGCACCTACGTCCCGGTGGGCGTCCTCAACTGAACCAGTCTCCTGTAAATCCGGCGCGATTCAGTCTCGTGGATCGCATGTGGATCACATCACGACCTCCGCGCGCACTTCGCCTCAACCGCCTTACACGATCGCCGCTGGTACGAGCCGGTCGCGCGTTTCGCGTACCGAGTGGTGCAGCGCCTCGCGTAAGCGCTCGAGCATCGGGACGTCCCCGGCGAGCAGCGCCACAGCGTGCACGGTGTCGTCGAGAGCGACCAGCAGCCGTTCACACGTATCACGCGCGACCATGGCCGCCCGCGCCGGCGTGACACCGAACTCCCGGGCGGCCACGCGCAGGGCATGGGGCGAGAGCGCCTTCGCGTGCGCTTGCCCTCCGAACCGGAGCGGGAGCTCCTCGGCGTCGAGTTCGTGGTAGACCAGCGTGCAGGTCACGTCGTAGGCCGGGGCGAGGCGCACGCCGGCCGGCGTGTGGAGCAACGTCACGTTCTTCGCGTGCGCGTCTCGGTTGCCCATCGCGAGGTTGGCCACGGCCCACCGCAGGAGCCGCTCGGCATCCTCGGCGGGCGCGGCGCCCGCCCGCCGAAGGACGGTGCAGAGATCATGATACCCCGGTGCCCCCGTCGAGGCGTACTTCTGGAACGAGGTGCGCCCGGTGACCTGACACCCGTCCTCGGCGTGCAGCCGAGTCACCGTGTCATGAGCCTCAAGCACGCGGTCGAATCGCACCGTTTCGTAAACATCCCGATCCAGCGCGTGCACCGTGCTCTCGGCCGTCGGCACGCCGGCGGCCGCCATGAGGCGCATGCACAGCAACTCATTGTGGAGCAGGCCCGGGAACCGTTCCTCCCGAGCGTGCTTGACCAGCACGGTCGAGGGCGCCCCCTGTATTGGCAGACGATAAAGCGGTTCGTCGGGGTCAGTCCCGGGCCCACGGGGCGGGCGCCGAAAGAGCACCAGCTTATCCTGCGCGCCGCTCAGCGAGAGTCGCCCGCGCTTCATGACCTGCGCCGGCGAACCGGCGCCCGCCTCCTGCGCGCGGACCATCGCGAGCGCCGCGCGTACGTCGCCGGCGCTGCATGGTGCATACTCGGGGCTGGGTGGAGGGAGTTCTCCCTCAGGCCATAGTGACAGCGCGCCGGCGCACTCGCCGCCGAAGGCGGCGAGGAGGCCGACGACGTCGCCCACATCGAGTTTCTCCGTCTTGGCGAGGTAGCCGCGCAGATCACCCTCGGGCAGGAGATTCTCGAAGCACGATCGGACCACATGATCGCCAAACGTGCCGTCGCGCACCGGCAACAGGATCCCCACCGCCGCGGCGCGGTCTCCCAGCACGGCGGCGTGGTACGCGAAGTGGAGGCGGGATCCGTCCGCCCACAGGGTCCCGACGGATCGGTTGTCCCGAAAAACCGTGAGGCGTCGCGATGCCGTCATCGGACGTCCTGCTCGCCCGGTGCCTGCAGTGATAGCGAGGGGTCTCGCGGCACGAGCACCACGTCAAACCCCATGCCTGCGAGGAGGTCCAGCGCCGTGTCCATACGGACGCCGCGCTCCCCACGCTCGAGCTCCGCCAGCAGGCGGTGCGTCACGCCCAGCATGCCCGCGGCGTCGCGCAAGGTGCGTCGCTGCCGCGTTCGCCACCAGCGCGTCACGCCGCCCAGCTCGCTGAGGGTGAGCACGACGGCGCCACGCACGGCGGCGTCATGCGATGCGGGGTCAAGGCGCGGCAATCGTTCCGGTACGACTCTACGCATGGCGTCGGCGTTGGTTCGGACCCCCAAAAGGGTCGGGAATTACATCGTGCGTCTGAACGGACCCCTCGTGGGGTCGGATAGATATGTACAGCATATCATACCCCTTTAGGGGTCATATAGTTACACAAGGCCTATTATACCCCTTAAGGGGTACTATACACGCATGTGGCCAATTGTACCCCTTCGGGGGTCCCTTAGCCATCAGTATTGCGGCCGCCTGGTTGGCACACAGGCTGAGGCCACGTCCGTCCCGAAACGGAGCACCAGCGATAACGCCAGCGGCTGCCGCGATGATCAGTAGTGATACCGGGCCTGCAGGAAGTCGATGCGGTCATCGTACACCTTGTACACAAGGCGATGCTCCTGGGTGATCCGGCGCGACCACACGTTGGCACCAAGCGCCTTGAGCGGCTCCGGCTTCCCAATGCCGGTGAACGGCGTCCGCATGATCACCTCCATCAGGTCCAGCAACTTGAGCGCGATGCGAGGTTGCTCGGCGACCCAGTAGCGCAAATCCTCGTGACACTCCGGCTGGACCACCGCATCGCGCCGCGTCGGCCGCGCCGCGGCCTGGTCAGCGGCGCGGCCAACGGCCTTGGGAACGGTCGGACGCTTTCCCATGGCCGCCCGTCAGTCGGCCGCGTGGGCGCCTAACGAGGCGCGCAACTCCTGCAGCGTGGTGGGCTCGACGTCCCGCGCTTCTGATCGCGCCAGCGCCGCTATCAGCCGCGCGGCGTTCTTGGGGGACCGGAGCAGATGGGCCGTTTCCATCAGGCCCGCCAACTCGGCGGCCGGCAGCAGCGCCAAATCCTCATGGCCACGACGCTGGAGGATTACAGGCTCTTGGGTATCCTCGACGGCGTCCCACACCTCGGCGAGATGCTCGCGCAAATGGCTGTATGTCGCTTTGGTCATGGACGGTTTTCCGCTGCAGGTGTCATAAGTTGTACACGAGTACTGTACGGAATTGGGCCACTGGGATCAAGTCCCTCACCGGGCGCTTTACCATGGCCGCCCGTCAGTCGGCCGCGTGCACTTCGAGCAAGGCGCGCCACTCCTGCTGCGTGGTGGGCTCGACGTCCCGGGCTTCGGGGCGCGGTCCGGTCAGGCCCGTTCGGGGTATATGCTCCGCACCGTGTCCGGGTATCCCGTGTCCGGGTATCCCGTGTCCGGGTATCCCGTGTCAGGGCATCCCGTGTCAGGGACTCGCCCCACACGACCGCTGCCGCTTGGGAGGGGGTGGTCGTACCTTCCCGTTTCACCTTCGACTCTCGCTCCTTTGGGCTGTCTCTCTCGAATCGGCTGCCTCGTGGTCCTCGCCGTTGGTGGCGTGGGCGCATACTGGCTGTACGGCGATCGCTTGCCGTCGGTGCTGTCACGCGCGGCGTCGGGCGCCGCGAGCCGGCTCACCGACGCGGCGACCACGGCCAGCGAGCGGCTCGACAGCAATCAGGGTGCACGCCTCGCGTCCGAGAACGAGGCCGCGCGCCGAGCCGAACGGGCGAAGCGGGAGCAGTCCATTGTGTGGGCGCCCCTCTCGCCGGGGGGAACGGCCGGCCGCGAGGCGATGGCCCGCCTGTCGCGGCGCAACGGACCGGCATATGTCTCGTTGCGCGCCCCCGAGTTGGCCGGCCTGTTGGCTCTCGGCGTCTCGAAGGCCTTGCCCGCCACGGCCTCACGGCCGGAGATCGCAATCGTCGACGAGCAGTTGTTGGTACGCGCGGTGGTGGCGTTGCTCGACGTCGCCGGCGATGGCGCGTTGCGTGGCCTGCTCGGCGTGGCGCTGGACGGTCGCGACACGTTGCGCCTGGCCGGCACGCTCGATCTCGTGCGTCCGGGGCTGGCGGAGTATCGCGTGCGCGAGGTGCGCATCAGGGGCATCGAGGTGCCACCGCGATTGATTCCGTCGTTGCTCGGTGCGATACGTCGTGGGGCCGCGGGCGATTCGCTCCCCGCGGATGCGCTGCCGATTCCGTTGCCGAAAGCGGTCGCTGACATTCGCATCGCCAACGGCAAGGTCACTTTCTACAAGGTGGTGGTGCCATGAGCGCGCGTCGCATTCTCGTGGTGGATGACGAACCGGGTATCCGTCAGGCCCTCGGGCAGCTGCTCGAGTACGAGGGCTACGAGGTCAAGACCGCGACGGGTGGTGCCGAGGGCATCACGATCTACGACAGCTTCCGTCCGCAGCTCGTGTTTCTCGACGTGAAGATGGCGGGGCTCGACGGGCTCGAGGTGCTCAAGCGCCTCCGTCAGGCCGATCCGAGCGCCACCGTCGTGATGATCAGCGGGCACGCCACGATTCAAACGGCGGTGGAGGCCACGCAACTCGGTGCCTACGACATTCTCGAGAAGCCGCTCGACACCGATCGCGTGCTGGTACTGCTGCGCAACGCGTTCGAAACGCGCTTGCTCACGGAAGAGAATGCGCGGCTGCGCGACACGATCGAATCGCGCTACGAGATCGTGGGACGCACGTTCGGCATTCGCGCGCTGCTCGAGCGCATCGACAAGGTGGCGGGCACGCCGGCGCGCGTGCTTATCACGGGTGAGAACGGCACCGGCAAGGAACTGGTGGCGCGGGCGATTCATCGCGGCTCATTGCGCGCGAAGAAGCCATTGGTGGAAGTGAACTGCGCGGCGATTCCATCGGAGCTCATCGAGAGCGAACTGTTCGGTCACATGAAGGGCTCGTTCACCGGGGCCATCGCCGATCGGGCGGGCAAGTTCGAGCAGGCCGATGGCGGTACACTGTTTCTCGACGAAATCGGCGACATGTCGCTGAGCGCGCAGGCCAAGGTGCTGCGCGTGTTGCAAGACGGCGTGGTCGCCCGCATCGGTGGCAGCAAGCCGATTCAGGTGGACGTGCGCGTGCTCGCCGCGACGAACAAGCACTTGGAGGAAGAGATCGCCAACGGCCGGTTTCGCGAGGATCTGTTCTACCGCCTCAACGTGGTGCCGATCACCGTGCCGGCGCTGCGGGAACGTCGCGAGGACATCGAGCAGCTGGTGGTGTATTTCCTGCAGCAGTTCGCGGCGCGTGACGGCTTGCCGGCGCGTGGCATCACCGATGAAGCATTAGTTCGGCTCTCGGCGCTCGACTGGCCCGGCAACGTCCGCGAATTGCGGAACACGGTGGAGCGTCTGGTGATTCTGGCCAACGCGTCGCTCATCACGGCGGCCGATGTGGAGCGCCTCGTGGGGAAGCGGTCGGCCGAACCGGCGGGGCTGGGCCACCTGGTGGATTGCGCGACCTTCGAGGAGTTCAAGGTGGCGGCCGAGCGGGCATTTCTGCTGGCCAAGCTGCGCGCCTTCGATTGGAATGTGTCGGAGACGGCGCGGGCGCTGGATATGCCCCGGTCGAATCTCTACAAGAAGATCGAGCGTTATGCGTTGACGCGAGAGAGCTCGCCGGCGTGAGATGTGCCTGACCTTCAGCCCGACTTGGTATGAGCGACCGGAACTGGGAAGCCGAACTGGCGAAGATCGACAAGCAGCTGGCCTCGGTGTCTGACGAGGCGCTGCTGGCCGAGAGCAAGGCGGTGGCGCCGGCGAAATCGGCGGGGCGCACGGTACCCGCGCCCACGATCGCGGCGCCGGCCCGTTCAGCGGGGCCGGCACTCGCAGCGCCGTCGGCCGGCGCCTGGCGTGGCTGGGTGAGAGTGGCGATCGCGGTCGGTGCCGCGGCGGGGCTGATGTTCTGGCCGTGGCCGACGTTGTGCGGCGGTCCGCTGATCGGATTCACGCTGGCCACCGGCGCGGTGGCGCTGCTCGGCATCTGGAGCGCGATCGGGACATGGCGTCATCGTCTTGGTCTCGCCCACGTCGCGTCGCTGCTGGTCGTGGTGTGGGGGCTCGCGATGGGGGCTCGCGAGGTGCTGCCCCGCGTAGGCTATGCGGCACCTACGCCGGCGCGCAGCGAAGGCTGGAGCTGTCCGGCCCCTTCGGTAGGTCCCGCGGGCGTTCCGAGCTAAATTTCAGGGATGACGACTTTTCACAACTTTATTGGGGGCGCGTGGGTCGCGCCGTCGACCGGCGACTATTTCGAGAATCGCAATCCGGCCGACCAAACGGACGTGATTGGCCGCTTCCCGGCCTCCGGCGCGGCCGACGTGGAAGCCGCTGTGGTCAGCGCGCAGCGCGGATTCGAACGCTGGAAGCGCACCCCGGCCCCGGCCCGCGGCGACGTGCTGCGTCGGGTCGGCGACCTGATGGCGGCGCGTAAGGAAGAGATCGCGAATCTGATGACGCGCGAGATGGGCAAGCCGCTGGCGGAAACGCGCGGTGATGTGCAGGAAGGCATTGATACGGCGTACTACGCGGCCACCGAAGGACGACGCCTCTTTGGTCACACGGTGCCGAGCGAACTCGCCAGCAAGTGGGCGATGACCATGCGCCGTCCGATCGGGGTGTGCGGGCTGATCACGCCGTTCAACTTCCCGATGGCGATCCCCACGTGGAAGGCATTCCCGGCGCTGCTGTGCGGCAACGCGGTGATCCTCAAGCCCGCCGAAGATGTGCCGCACACGGCCACCGTGCTCGTCGAGATTCTGCTCGCGGCCGGACTGCCGCCCGAGGTGATTCAGCTGGTGCACGGCATGGGTGAGGTCGTTGGTAAGGCGCTCGTGGAGCATCCGCAGGTGCCGGTGATTTCGTTCACGGGGTCCACCGAAACCGGACGCTTCGTGGGCGAGACGTGCGGTCGCATGCACAAGCGGTTGTCGCTCGAGATGGGTGGCAAGAACGCGCAGATCGTGCTCGACGATGCCGATATGGATCTCGCCATCGACGGCGTGCTGTGGGGCGCCTTCGGCACGACGGGGCAGCGGTGCACCGCCACCAGCCGATTGATTCTGCAACAGGGCATTCACGACACGTTCGTGGAGCGTCTCGTGGCTCGGGCGCAGGCGCTCGTGCTGGGCGACGGACGCGTGAGC
>Ga0114970_10004359_pt1 | contig 10304 bp, 22 predicted proteins | sample M_140205_XF_Meta_FD_87030 | JGI IMG/M metagenome (GOLD analysis project Ga0114970, IMG submission 87030) | Freshwater microbial communities from Lake Montjoie, Canada to study carbon cycling - M_140205_XF_MetaG | ecosystem: Environmental > Aquatic > Freshwater > Lake | place: Lake Montjoie... | reverse complement strand
TTTAGGACACCACTCAAACCAAGCAAGGCGGGTAGTTTTATCGTCTATATGCGTATGCCCCATAGTCCGGTAATGCGCCAATAAAATAGAAGTTTCATCACCGGCATTACTGACTATCCATAGTTGCCCATTTTTTTTAGTCGCTAACGTAGGTTGAAGCGCACCTAAAATATCCATATCATGCGTGAGAGCTTCATCTATGACCACTAAGTCGTTTGATTGACCACGCCCACCCTTACGGTTAGGTGTACTAATACCGTAATTGGAACCGTTCTTAAATACTAAGTGTTCAGACCCGTTAGCGCGTACCACTCGATCTATCGTATTTTTGAGCGGCGAATACATAAGCAGGTCTACGTGTTCTTCCCACTTTAACCGAGCCATGTTTCTATCTTGCGCAGTGTAAACGATACGCCGCTTACCCTCTAAAGCCTCCATAGCAATACGCGCACTAATAAGCGTACTCTTACCATTTTGCCTACCAACACCTACACCGATAGTGCGGTAACAGTAATTTCCTTTGATCGTTTCAAGTGCAACGTCTGCTACCTGGCGTTGCCAGGGGAATAGCTCGTAACCCATCTGCTGGGCAATACGCGCCAACGCCTCACCCTTAGAAGGCCGCCTACCATTCCTTCTAGTAGCCCACCTAGGCTGAGCAGGCTTAGACTTCATTTCCCCACACATCCCAACCATCAGATAAATTTCTTGCAAAAAGTTCTATGCGCGGTAAATCTCCCACTAATTCAGTAATTAGTTCACGAAACTTATCTGGCTTCTTAGAGTGTTCTTCAATAGGAAACACTTGCAGGTTAGAAATACCGGCAGATAATCTTTTAATACTTCCTTTGGTGGCGATTATGCAAATCTCTGGATTTGCCCTTGTCCATCTACCTAAACCAAAAAAGAAACTATCTGCTTTCTTATTCTTTTTTACCCAAGTAAACGCGACGCTTTTATACTCAAAACCCCACGCTTCTATTACTTTAAGAAACTCATTCAGTTTGGGGTAGGTGACCCACATAAATAGTACACAATCCTTAGCCGCTATATCCCGTACAGGTAAATCGCAGATGCCCTTTATCCCCATTACCGAATAATGATCTGTTACCGAGCTGTTCATCATTTTGCCTTGATAACTCCAAGGCGGGTCGGCGTAGATAATCGAATAAACTTTATTTGGAAAAGGAATCATTTACCAATTCCTAGACCGTTTAGGCAACTTACGCCGAGCATTACCAAACTTCGCACCCCTAGACGAATTACAAGAAAGACAAGCAGGCAACAAAACACCACGCCATAAAGAAGGATCAGGAAAAGCAGATAAAGGAGGTTCGTGATCGGCGGTAGTTGCCGGCTTCTCTTTACACCAATAACACAACGGTTGAGAAGCAAGAAGCTCCCTACGCGCTTTACGGTAATAATGATCCCTCCCAGCCATATAAGACTAAACCCTTACCATATCCCGCGGAATCAAAACAAACCCCGCAGAATAAAACCTCAGCCTTACCAGCCCCAAACGTATCGGGGAGAGAGAGAAAACACGGAGAGCAGGGTTACGTCGCCACGCGCTGTGGGAAAAAACGCCCCTAATACCAGTTGTGGCGCTCGTGGAATCGTGAGGCTTGGCAAGGTGATCCGTATCTTCCATACACGTAGCGTAGCCCATTACGGATTTGTCGGTACGGGTCGGTAGACTTCTCACTCAATAGTTGAGCTATACCAAAGGCGGTACTATCTGGGTTATCTGACTTACTATTCCAGTTGCTTTCTTTAGTCCACAACACTACTAAACACTGGTATTGGGTTTCATCCTTCACTAACTGTTTAGCATAAGATAATGGGCTTATAGGTTTAGCGTATGCACCTGACGCTACTAACAGAAGGAAAGCAATAGTAAGTAGTAGTAACGCTATAATCCTTTTCGACAATTTAATTAACATTCTTTAACTACCTAACCCAGAACCAGAAGCGGGGTAGAGTTGGGCTGGGGGGTGATCCCCCGTACCCTAACCCGTCACCGTTACGGTTCCGTCATTGGGGATACTCGCACTATACGAGCATCAGAAGCGCCTTATGACTAATACCTTTCATGCCTCTATTAGGCTTCTCGATTTAATAGATGAGTAAATAGTCTCGTACTTATCCTAGTACTAGGCCTTGCTTAGTTACTTGCATGGTAAAGCGGTGACCCTCTAACGGCCGCTACCGGTGACTAACCGGCATCACGGTTATAGGTTACCGCGATTCCCTAGGCTCTAGAATAGCACGACTGTTAAAGTGCCCTCTTGGCGGCCTTTAAGCAGGTAAAGCAGTCCGAGTCTACATAGCGCCAATCGCCACACTGGGTACAGCGAGCCACCTTAGAGTCAATAGATCGTAAGCCTCGGTTTATTACTTTCATGTTCCAGATACGTAGGCAGGGTTCACAGTAGTAGTCATGGTAGATAGGTCTAATGCCACACGTAAGACATATCAGCGGCTTCATCTCGTAAGCAACCATTTAGCCTGATCCCCTAAATGCTTTGTATAGGCTGGCGGTATCGCCTCCACTAATTCGCCCCAGATCATCCACTCAATACCCATAGCTCCCCTTGCTTCTTCAATCGTTTTAGCGGTTGATCCCCCTATGACATACTTGCCCGTCGTGTTATCCATTCCTTGTGCCGTGTCGTTCATAGCACCATAAACGCCAATAGGTTTACCTTGTTCTTTATGGTTACAGATAGTGCCTTTTAACTCTAAGTTTGACTCAAATAATCTATGCCGCCTGACCTTTAAGCCGAATGCCGAGCCGCATACTATTACGGGGTTTATTAAAGGTGCGCCAGGTACGTTTTCAATAATATAGGGAACACCAGAGGCAATTAGAGCTGCGCGAGTTTCTGGGATTAGGTCTAATTTTGTGGTGGTATGGCCTTGCGCGTCTCTGAGGTGTTGAGTTCTAGAGTGTGTTTGGCATGGTGGAGAGGCCACTATTAAGTCAAACGAGCGTAGATAGTCCATATCTTGTAGATAATCCAGTGCGTCACCGAGAATAAAGTTAAATGGGTATCGTTTCTGTTTACGGTTATCTATTCCGGTGATCTCAAAACCTGCTAGTGCGTAACCGTATGATGCTCCTCCTGCTTTGCAGAACAGGTCTAAAGCCTTCATCTCATGGCCTTGGTTACTTGCGTCAGCTTGCATACTTGGCACTCCATTAACCAGAAACCTAATTCGATAGATAAAGCAGGGTGCTGTATCCGTTTCATTACCCGTTCAACTTCGCAGAACTTACATTCAATTACTGGCAGGTAAAGTAGCTTGCCCGTAGTTACATCTATTACAGATCCAGAGTCCATCATCATATTCTGTTTGCTCCATGATCCACCGGCCTTGAAATGATGGCGTAGATACGCCGCAGGTATCGCAATCATTTTCGGCCATTAGGAATCAAATTCTTTTTCAATCGTTTTAATGGTAGGGCAAGGATATTCCCAACCATCACAATGAACACAATTATTACCCCATTCACCGTTGGGTAAAGTTATCTCTTGGGGTTTATGCAATTCTTTTACTGCACGTAGAGCGTTCACATATTCATTTTCGGCCATTAGAACCCCCATCCTAGTACCCAGATAATGGTGCTTCTGTTCGATACGGTAAGGCCGGTAGTCATGCTGTCGAGTATTTTGCCTTCATCTACTAACTCTTTGCGTCTAGATCGTATGCCCGATTCGGTAGCGACCGGCCAGCCTTCATGGTGAATAGCGCGGTTATAGTGAACTATGAGCTGTTCGTCTGTCATAGAAATATGGCGCTCAAAGAGTATTTGTATGCGTTCCCGTAAGTTCGATCCTGCTACCCGTTTGGCGGCACAATGGCTCGTATGCGGGTCTGTTCTCCTGGCGTATGCCATAACTAGCCCCTTCCGTGGGCATCAAATGACTCAGTACGTGGATAAGACTTAAATACTTCTCGGTGCGTTCACCTATGCTAAGGCTGGGTTCTTCCATGAAGTACCGCATCTCCTGGTAGGCGTATCTCAGTAAGACTTCATTCATGCTTTAGACCTAGTGTAAGAACATAACGGACATTTTTCTATTACTGGGTAAGCTCGTTGGTCATCTTCCCAACGGTTCTCTACTTGCATAATAGCGTTATGACACTTCGGGCATAATTGCTTGGCGCTTGGCGCGCTTTTGTGCCAAACGACGTACGGCATAACCAGCCTCCTTAAAGGTTCGGCGTTCCTCTGCTGTATATCCTCCCCATATTCCATGCTTTTCGTTACTAAACGCCCATTGTAGACATTCTACCCTTACCGTACAGTCGGCGCAGATCCTTTTAGCGGCTTTCTCCATCATGGGTATAGCGTCTCGACCTTCTGGGTTAGTGTCAGAGTCGGGATACCAAAGGTCGGGCAAGTAATGGTCGTAGCATTCGCCAGCCGATAAATCAGGTACGCGAGCTACTTTATCCACGAAAATACCACCTAGTCCAAGTGCGTTTACGTAGCCACCAGCGAAACGAATGCGCTTCGCGGTAGTGATCTATCAATACCAGTAAATCGCCTTGCCTGGTATTGCACCAATCACATACGTATTCTATTTTCATGCTTTAACCCATTCGCAACGGTCAGGGTTTTCTTTAGGCAAGATGCAATACCAGCGCGAGTTACCGTCTTTGCCTGCCCAGAACTTCATGCGACCATGCTTACAAGCTCCAGGTAAGACTTCCTGCTCAATCGTGCCACCCAGAATACCGGCAACAGTGTTAGCGGCCTCCCCTAACGATCCTTCTGGCCATCCTGCGTTGCTTGTCCATTCGTCGCGCTGTTGGGGTGGTACGTCGCGGGTAATCTGCCCTCTCTGATCGCTCGGTATTGTAATCTTCTCATGTCCAGGCTGTTGAAGTGACTCCTTCGGCCGCGCCGCTTTGACCATTTCTTCACGACTTGGCCGCGTGGCCGCAGAACCGGCATAACCTAAATTGGCTAGGGCGCGACCGATTGCTGAGGTTTCTGCGTTTTCTAAAGCGTTGGTGGAGTTTACTCCACGCTCTGTACGGATTTCTTCTGCATGGCCGTTAGCGTCTGACTGCCCTAATAGGGTGTTATTGCCGTCTTTCCAGATCATGGCCTCGAACACAATTACGTTAGGTGTATCTGGGTTCGACTGGTTGAGGGTCATTATTCGCCCGTTGGGGTGGTCTTTCCAGAAACGATTTAGACGCTCCTGCACTGGTTCATAGTTTTCTAGATTGAATCCCATTTATTTAACGCCTCCCTAGCTGTTTCTTTTCCGAGTTTGTGTCCATCCCAAAAGCCATACCTGCGGCCGTTGGCGTGTCCTATACGATAGCCGACTCTGCGGCCGTTAATGAAACCCCAGCAGAAGCCGGTACTGAGTAGTAGCGCGATACCGAGGAAGTCGAGGCCGTTCATGCGGCCTCCAACTCGGTTTTAATGATGCGCTGATAAATGGCGGCCGGTAGTTCGATAGGATCGCGGCCGTCAATAACTGTATAGGTTTTGCCGTTGGGGTGTATGGACGGTGCGGCCACTACATAGCCTTTGTGTTTAATGTCTATACCGTCTGCATATTTGCCGTAGAAACTGTTGGCAGGGTTTGTGCGGTAATACAGGTGTAGGCCGTCTCCGGTGGATACGGTGTAAGTAGCCTCAAACGCAGGTAGTCGGCTTCCACCGTTACGGTAGTCAATATCTATAACGATAAGGCCACTGGTGCTGACTGCTATGCCTATATTGCTATCTGGTGCTATATCAAACATGGCTTCTATTTGTTCTGTATCGGTAGTGGCCGATAGGTAGGCGCGTTTCATTAAACTGAAATTGGGTTCTTTGCTACGGGCTTGGCAGGCCATGACAGCCCAACCGCGGTGCGCATATTCCAACGCTTGCGCCTTCATAGTTCCGCCCAAATTCGGTTAGACAAACTCTTTAATTCTTCTTCTGCGTTAAATACTGCTAAGTCAAAATTCTCAGCGTCAGACACAATGCCCATAAATTGACCGTCAAAACTTATGCCATCTGAATATAAGCCAAACCACAATTCGAGATAATTTGAGACTTTATAAAGGCGATATTCGCCTTGCTTTTTGATTATTTTTGGTTGCATTTCTTGACCCCTTCCTAGTTGGTAGTACAAGTACACGGCCTAGGGGTATGCAAGTCAAGACTATTTACAAAGTTTTTTAGAAGTTTTTTCCCTCAAACGTGAAACTACCGTCTGGGCGCATAGCCACCGCGTAAGGTTGGACACTTTTGCCGTCAATGTCTAGGACACCAAAGCCCATCTGCCAATTAGCCGCCCCGCGAGGCTTCAGGTAGCCCGCTGAGGCCATATTCATTAGATTACCTACTTCTAACCCGAAGCGGCTAGTAACACGCCCTGAATAGCCCCTAGAAGCCCACACAAGGCCAAGCCTATGAGTATGGCCGATTACCACGCTCTTGCCGGTGGCTTCCATGAGCTTATGAGCAGTCATTCCACTGATCCCAGAGAGGCCGTATTCATCACCATGCCCAAGTAACACGCCTGGGGTAATCTCGGTGAGCTTCTTATTATAGGTAATGCCTAAATCTTTTAACCGCATTAGTTCTGGGTAAGTAAGGCCACGTAGGCTCACTATCGCTGGCGCTTTCTTCTCGATATAACGCTCTAAACGGTCAGTGTGATTACTGCGCTGTAACCAGAAATCACCTTCCGGCATAGCCCGACGAAAGGCCGCCAAGACCGCGTGAGTATCGTCTATGTCTGCTTGTAATCTGCGGGAGTATTCACCGCGCGAATTCTCATCATATTTAGAAACCATAGGTGCATCAAGTTCATCACCGACACACGCAAGCGCATCGGGTTTAATCGCTTCAACGAATCGGATTAAATGCTCTACTGCCCCTTTATGGTGGTACGGAATTTGTAGGTCACTTATGACCACGATACGTTTACTCATTATTTAAGAGTCTCACCAAATCCGCGAACCGCATAACCGCCACAAATGAACCTACTGATTTTTCACCCTGACCGTTTAATCTCATCACCGCAAAACCTAGGCGATCATCTTGTCGTTCTTCTAGTTGGCGCATAGTCTCAGCTACCGGAAAACCTGCTCTAGCCTTTACTTCAATATCGTAAGGAGTGCCAGTAATATCGCTACCAGCACGACCGGAACCAGTGGATTCGGCATAAGGATAACCGTTCTGCTTTAAGTAATCTGCTACAAGTGATTGAGTTTTATATCCACGGTGTTTACGAGCTTGGCTACTCATCATCTTCTTCGGTAGTCATTTCGTATTCTTCTTCGTCCTCATCATCTTCATAGACGATAGGGAACGTCCATTCAGGTATCTGGTCGCGTACTAAACGAAACGAGTACTGTTTAGAAAATCCGGCTTCTTGAAATGCGGTAAACATTTCATGGCAGATGGCCGCGAATTGTGCCAGGGGTGTTAAACCAACTTCGGTACTTATATCGGTACAGGTATCGGTAGTTTCTGTTTCTTCTGCCATGAGATTCTTTCTAGGGTCGTGGATCGCCTAATACCAGGATACGGTATATCTCATCTACCCTAGTTTCGAGGCGGGTAACCTTATCGCTCATGCTTCCGCCACCGTTGGGCTTCAATTCCATAAGAAAAGATTTAACCATCCAGCGAACTAAACCCACAAATGCCCCTAGAACGGCCAGAATGGCCACTAGGAGCGTCGCAATAGCCTCGGCTGGCATAATCTACCTTATGGCTTCTTTGTAGCGTCTAAAGCCCCTTCTAGGGCTTCTGCGATTACTTCACCTGAGAACTTGCCTTTACGCTTATATGCCTTTAATCCTGCCCTCAGTCCAGCGAGTCCAGCAACAGCCAAAACGGATAAAATAATTTCTTTCATGGGCATACTCCAGATAAAGGGGTGAACCTCTATTTTACCGCATCCCAGCGAGGCCGGCAGACCGCGAGAACGCGACCATACGGCCTCTTTTTCTTGTACGCGCCATTACCGTTAGCTTGTGATCCAGTAGCACCGTCAGCGCACGTGTTTCCCTCAAAACAGATAAGTATTTTTTTCTCTACTTGATTTGTTACCACAATACCTACGTGTTCTGGTTCCGCGTCAGTATCAAATTGGAAGAAAACTACGTCACCAGGTTGAGCCTGCTCAATACTTACGAGCTGACCATTCTTAGCGAACCATTTAAGACCCGCATCACACGACCAAAAGCCTTTACTTTTAGATTGAGCCGCCACTAACTTAACTGAATCACCTAAATTAAACCAGAAGCTAACCGCACTAGCGCACCAAGGCTGGTTAGGGATACCTTGCCAGTCACCGAATTTATTTTTATTGTTCGCGCCTTCTTTGTAGGCAGTGTCTATATCTGCTTTGGCGGCCGCTAGAACTTTGTTAATAGTCACGTTTGATTTCCTTTACTGTTTCAACGGGTATGCCACTAGATATGTCTATAAATGTTTTAGGTGGATTGTCGGGGTTATCCCAGTCCACGTCAGCGGGGTTAATAATGTTTCCCGCTAGCTTTGCATATTGGGGTGGCAAGTTAGTCATTTAAGTAACTCGGCTTCTTCTTGAGTGATTCCTAGACGTGTAAGCAACGCGGTACGCGCTAGCGCTTTGGCTGTCGCCTCGGCTTCTTTGTTGGCTTGTTCCATTTCGTAGGCGATCCGGTCGGTTTTGCGTTGATCCAACTCGGCTTGCGTGAGTTCGTGTTCGGTGATTTCTCCGGTGGTGCAGTTGATTTCGATTCGGGTTGTCATTGTTTCTCCTTATGCTTTGAGGATGCCGTAAAGGGATGCGGACGAGTATTGGACAAATGAAAAAGTGGAAATGGGTTTCAACACGATTGAACTGACTGCTGTCGTACTAGACCATAAAAGAGCGTTGAGACTTGAGTATGCAAGCGTGGCATTGTTTTCTCCTACGGAATCGGCAGAGACAGATTTGGCGGTGGAGCCTGCATAGTTGGGAATGTAGAACTCGGTGTTTCCAAAAGTTGAGGCGGTAAAGTCTGAGGGTTCCGCGTTTGCGTATGGAAAGGCTGTGTTGCTACTTGCCGCAGATCCGCTACCTTCTAGCCTGACTCCAGAAGTGACGGTGACATTGTTCAACTTTATTTCCAGGGCTGCGCCACCATTGTTTGCAGTATCGTTGCTGCGGGTTGAACACTTGAGCAATAAATCTGTGTAAATGCCAGGTATGGTGCTGAAAGTTATTGTTGCAGTAGTTGTAGTAAGTGTGATGGTGGAGATGAGTGTGAAGGTGGTTGCCATTATGCGGCCGCAATTCCATAAAGCGTTAAAGTACCACCAGACGCCATAGCGGTGGAAGTATAAAAATCTATTTGAGTAACGGCGGCGGTGCTTCTCCATAACTGTACAAGTGCGGACAATCCAGTTGAAGCGTCATTTGATCTTACTAGAATAGTTTTGTATGTAGTTGAGTTTGAATAAGACATAATATGGACAATGCTCGGTTTTGTATTATTTGCGCTACCATCCGAAGTAATAAAAAACCCAGGTAACCCAGTCTGATAATAAGAGTTTGCTACGCTTCCGCTTCCGCGTAATCCAGTTCTAGAATAAATTGCACTTGTAGAAGAATTAAAATTTATTCTAGAATCAAAACTAGCCGTAGAATTTATGTCATTAACTACAAGAATTAAATCTGTATACGTTTGCGGAAGCGTATTGCTTGCCCCAAAAGTATAAGTCTGGGTGCTTCCGTTTGTTGTAAAAGTCGCTATTGGTTCATAGGTTTTTCCGGCGGCCATTATGCTTTCACCCCATACAAAGCAATCTTGGAACCGCTGTTAATTGCTCCAGGCGTATAAACACGAATTGAAGTAATCGCTGAAGTTGAACGCCACAAGCCAGAATTCAGCCCAACCGCACCGGAACCGTTAAAATCTGCACCATTTAAGGATCTGATTGTCTTGTATTTTGACGTATTAAACGCATCAAGAATATCTACAACTGCAACCGACGGATAAGTAGGACTCGTACCCACCACGAAATCGTCAAGAATCAAACGATTATCGCCAGCCGTTCCAGTATTTGCCGTCGACGCTGTTGCACCGTTGCCATATACGGCGTGATAAGCGTAGTTTGTTGTTGTGTCTCCATTAAATTGCATTTGGATGGCTTGCCCCGTTGAAGCCGAGACAAGAAGATAACGAAGTTGTAAATGAGCAAAACCGCTGGGGAGTGAACTGAAAGTGGTTTCCGTTGCTCCACCTGTTCCCGAATAACTGGCAATGGACTCGAACGACGAAGCCACCCCACCACTTGAAGC
>Ga0114970_10004358_pt1 | contig 10304 bp, 1 predicted proteins | sample M_140205_XF_Meta_FD_87030 | JGI IMG/M metagenome (GOLD analysis project Ga0114970, IMG submission 87030) | Freshwater microbial communities from Lake Montjoie, Canada to study carbon cycling - M_140205_XF_MetaG | ecosystem: Environmental > Aquatic > Freshwater > Lake | place: Lake Montjoie... | reverse complement strand
CCACCCCGCATCGCTGCGACGCAGTTACCCTCAGCTTCATCAGGCCAAACCTCCTTTTGGCAGGGACTCTCACCCCGCTGACTCACGATCCTCACAGGCGCACAGTCAAAAGAAGATCAACTTCTTGATCTCGTTCCACGAGGGCGTTTGAAAGTTCCTCGCGAGTGCGATGGAATTTTTCCTGGACCGATTGATCCAACTCTATTGCTTGACACATAAAGAGTCTCCTAGAAAAAGGGGGAAAAATTCTTCCGAATGGAAGAGGAGTGAAGGGCAAAGCTATTTAGCTATCGAGTGATAGTTATGCTGCTCTTCATCTAATTATGACATGTTTTTGGCCTGAATTAAGGGGAAGGGGATTTGAAATAAAGTTGGTTTTCTTCACAAAGCCGCCAATATAAAGTCCACCACTAGAGGGTCAGCTTCCGCAAGTATTTCGAGAACATAGTCACCGTTGACATAAGAAAAGATGATGCGTAAACACCCATTACAGAATGGAAAAGCTATGGTTTGGCCATCCTTACTTCAATTGCTAATGACATACCCAATTCACACCTTTAGCCAGCGCCCTAATTTATGCATAGATTTCGCATCGTGCTAAATAACAGGAGTGAATAGTGATTTGTTGCTGTAAGGCTGCAGCTTTTATGAATCTTTAAGCTTAATATTGTCGGAAAGAAACATCATGTAAAAAAGAACCCCGCAAGGATCGCCCATCCCGCGGGGTTCTGATGATTCGGCAGCAGTAATTACTGACTGACGAATACACCTCTTCCATCTTTCTTGTCGCCCGTAAAGAAGTCCATTAGCAGTTCCAAGCGGAACCCAACAAAGACTTGAACCCTTGGCCCACCAGAAGGACCAGCACCAGCGAGAATATCGAGAACATTGTCGCCGTTGGCATCAGCAAGGGCAACTCGAACGCCACCATTAAAGATGACATCGATGACTTCGCCGTTATCCTTGGTGAAATCCGTGAAGGCCATGGTTTGGCCATCGAGATTAAGGGTTTCGTAATCCCAGATTTTGATATGAGGGCCACCGCCAGCGCCGGCACCGGTGATAATCTCGTATTTGCCATCAGAGAGGAAATCGCCAACTGCGACATAAACCCCACCCGAGAAGGTGGTAGCGTAAGCCATGAACTGTTTGATCAAGGAATGATCGGTGCCGTTAAAGACTTTAACATGAGGGCCGCCGCCTTTACCCGCACCGGTGACAATTACAGGGAAGCCAGAGCCATCGATATCGCCGACAGCTACGCTCACACCGCCTCTGAAATTGATGTCATAGGCCATGAAGGATGAGGTTTCCAATCCTGTGAGTGAGTTAAAGATTTTGACATGAGGGCCACCACCCTGCCCTGCACCGGTGACAAAATCAAGGATGCCATCGTTACCAAGATCACCGACGGCGACAAAAATGCCCCCGTTGAATGCTTGATCGTAGACTTGGATTTCCATTGTCTGTGCGCCAGTAACGCCATCAAACACCCTAAGTATTGGCAGGCCACCTTCGCCCATGGTTGCAATGGTTTCGAGGTTTCCATCGGTGTTGAGGTCTGCACGAACAATGCGAACTTCGCCCTGCCAGTTTGCAAAAGGAACCAGCACCGTGGAAGGCGTAGTCAAACTAGTTGGGTAAATATTGACGGTAGTACCTGGAACAGAACCCGTGCTGGTGCCAGTTGCAGCAAAAGAATTAGGCGCTGGCGAAGGAGGATTGCTTCCTGGTGGTGTGGGCACCGCAGGGTTAGCTCCACCTGGGTTTGGTGGGAAGTTAGAGGATGGTGTGCCGGGGTCTAAAATCTGGTTACGAACCGGACTATCATCACCAAAGGCATTGTCGGTCAGGGTAACGATGATGGCATCGATCTTACCATCATTGTTGAAATCCTTGAAGGATGCACCATCTCCGCCTGCGGTTCTCTGGGTATAGTCGTACCAATTTGGGGTAGTTACGACATTATTATCCAGATCCCTAAGCGTAATACCCGCCTGAGCATAATCATCCAGTGTCTGCTGGGGTACATACTTGCGATAAAGGCTGAACCCGTAACCGCCCATTGGTATGTTGGCATTGGAGATATCAATAGCAACCTGAATTTGGGTTCCAGGACGATTCGGATTAACATCCGTCAGACCGGTGCTTACCAGGGATTCGACTGAAAAATTCATAAGATCCCAAGGTTTGTAGAACATCTTGCTGTCCGGAAGCAAGCCATTGGAATTGGTAACCTGGATTTGTAGAAGTTGAGCCAGCGGATCCACATTGCCCATGAGTTGGGTAAGCGTGGTGGTTGTGTTTGGATCAAACACAGAACTATTGACCACAATACAAACCACAGCAGCGCGATCAGTGCTTGATGCGGTGTTGGGATTGATGGCGTTGAGGTAATCTGCTTCTTTGCGCCAAGCTAGTGTGGTGACCGAGTTCTGGTTGGCATCAGCAATGCCATCTCGGTTGAGGTCACCTGCAAGGTTGGTGCTATTTCCAGTACCCGTAACGATGCCAGCAAGGGTGGATTCAGAAGCACTGACAACGCCATCGCGGTCCAGAGTGTCAATGGAGTTGAAGGTCAGTTGCAACTGCGTCTGGTTGCCCGAGGTATCCCGCAGTGTCAGAACAAAGGTGTCCATGCGATCAATCAATGGCACAGGAGTATATTTGTAAGCGCCAGTGATCGGGTTTAGTTGCAGAACTGCACCATTGATGGAAATCTCCAAAAGGGTGGGGTTGCCGTGAAGGTCAGTTGCAATGACAGTACTACCAGCCAGACCGAAGGTAAGATTCTCACCATCCAAATCCACCCAGGTCTTGTCAGACTGCTGAGGCACATTGAATACCTGGCCATTAAGAATGTTCATGGCACCAAGGTTGCCATAGGTGCTGCCCAGAGTGGTGGAGCGACGCAGCGGGTTATCGAACAAGATTGGAACACTGTCGATACGGAAGAAGTTTTGTGCCCCGGCACCATCGGCGTTTTCATTTCCGTTAGCATCTCTCAGGTTCACCTGGTAGTCACCACGAACCTGATTTGTGGTGAAGGTGATCGTGTAAAGACCATTGGATTCCGTAACGGTGTAGTCCGCAGGGTTCACAATTCCATTGGGGCCATGGATAACAACGGTTTGGCCAGGCTGCCCACTTAACACCACGGTTGGGTTGACAATGGAAGTGAAAAGGTCGCCCGGGTTGGGATCGGTCTGCGAGGAAGTCACGCTGACAATCGAAGGCCTTGGCGGGCCAGACTTATCCACGCTGAACTGTACCGCCATGGTTCCAGTGTTGCCGGCACGATCGGTGGCACTAACCGTAAAGGTCGGGCTGGTACCATCGGCAAGAGCATCAAGCGTTGCGGCGGGAACGGTAACAAGTACCTTGCCGTTGAAAACAGTACCGGAAAAGGTTGAACCATTGATGGTAACCGAAGCGGGTTGGCCATCTTCAATGCCGGTGATGGCAATGGCAATGGTCGCGTTAGCCTTAGATTCATCTAGGTTCAGGTTGGTACCAAAGGAAGCTACAGCCGAGGTGACCACGGGTGCGGTCAGGTCAACCACCAAAGTCTGTGCAGAGGTACCAGACTGGTTGTTGGAACTATCGGTGCAGTATGCGGAAAAAGGGTAGTTACCATCGGTAAATGTGCCTAATGTGCCGCTGATAGGCGTTGCAGTGGCAGTATTTACAGACCAGTTTCCGTTAGCGTCCACAGGTGTATTGTAGGTTGCGCCATTGATAACCAGTGTGAGCGTGCTATTGGGTTCTGCAATACCGGTAATGGTGGGCGGAACCTGATTCGTAAGGGCGCTTGAGGTAAACACGGGCGCATCGGGCGCAGTAGTGTCAACCAATAGGCTTTGGGTGACAGGCGCCGAGGTATTACCAGCCGCATCGGTCGCTGTGGCTGAAACAGGGTAAGTTTGGCCATTGTTCAGCGGAGCAATGGGGGTTGTTCCACCATTGGGGATGGCGGTGCCAAGGTCAACACTCCATGTGCCATTAGGGCTGGCAATTGTGTTGAAGGTGGCACCATTGATGGTTAATGCCACGGTGCTGCCAGGTTCTGCAAGGCCGGTGATCACTGGAGTGGTGTCATTGGTCTTGTTGCCCGAAGTAATTTCGGGTGTAGCAGGTGGCGTGGTATCAACACGCAGGTTCTGTGTGGTGGGTGCAGAGGTATTGCCAGCCGCATCGGTTGCAGTGACGGTCACAGGGTGAACGCCATCGGTCAACGCAGTGATGGGGGTAGAGCCGCCCACAGGAACTGCAGTTTGAAGATCGACGCTCCACTGGCCGCTGGAATTTGTCTGAGTCGTGAAGGTAAATCCATCAATAACCAAAGTGATGGTGCTATTAGGTTCTGCAGTGCCAGCAATCACGGGAGTGTTATCGTTGGTTAAAGAAGGCGAGGTGATAACTGGTGCCAGGGGTGCAACGGTATCAACGGTAAACGGATTTTGAACCGCAGCAGGTGAACGATTCAATGCAGCATCAATAGCCACAACTTCAACAACATAATTGCCGTCGGCGAGGTTATTAAGGAAGCCAGCAGAAGGCGAAATCTTGCTGAAGTCGATAGCCCATGTGCCGGGGGCACTTGGGTTATTGGGGTCAAGCGGGCTGGTTGCCGTCTGGTAAAGGGTGACCGAGGAACCGTTTGGTAGCTTGATGGTAAGCTCGATCATGCTGCCGGGTTCTGCGGTACCAGTAAACAGCGGGGTGGAATCATTGGTAATGGCAGGCGATGTAATCACCGGTCTATTAGGCGCAGTGGTATCGATAACCAGTTTCTGGGTGGCAGGCACCGAAGTGAACTGATTATTAGCATCCGTTGCAGTTGCCGAAAGGTTATAACTGTTGCCATCCACAAGTGCAGCGATTGGTGTGGTACCACCATCGGGGATGGCGGATTGAAGGTTTACCGACCATGTTCCAGCCGAAGTTGTTGGAACATTGGAATAGGTTGCGATAACAACATTGTTGGCATCGAGAAGAGTCAGGGTGACCGTGCTGCCGATTTCGGAGTTGCCGGTAATCAGCGGGGTGGTATCACTGGTGGTCGGGTTCGAAGTAAACACCGGCGCTGGTTGCACTGTGGTTGTCACCACAAGGTTGGAAGAACTTGGAGTGGTTGAGTTGCCCGCAGCATCGGTGGAGTAGACGGAAATCGGGAATGTTCCCGTGTTTATGGCTGGGGCAGTGCCAGAAGCGGGTACATCGGTAATCAGGTTGATGGTCCAGTTACCATTTTGATCTACCAACGTTGTGTAGGTGGCGCCTCCAATCACTACAGAAACAGTGGTTCCTGGATCTGCAGAGCCTGTAACCTGTGGCAGGCCGTTGTTGTTAGCCAACACGGGCTGGGATGGTGCCACGGTGTCGATTGTCCAGAAACCTGCAGAAGAAGCAAGCCCTTCAAATCCAAGCGGGCTGGTGGCAGTAACATCAAGACTATGACCGCCATCGGCAAGAGCCGAAGTGGTAACGGTCCATTTTCCATCAGGGCCAACCAAGGCAGTGCCAACTGGGGTAGTGCCGTCATAGATGGTGACGGTATCGCCGGCATTGCCTGTACCCGTGATGGTAAGAGTGGAATCCTTGGTTAGTTTATCTGTCGAGCTGATGCCGGTGTCTTGGGAAACCGAGATGACCACAGGTGGGTTTGGAATCCTAGTGGAAATTGCCCAGTCGTTACCGCTGACAGGTCCACTTACTTTGCCTGCGGTGTCCGTTGCATCCAAGGAAAACACATAGCGTTCATTCAACAGATTATCGGCAAGTGCCGCTGTGGTAATGGTGAACACACCATTTTGCCCTACAACAGCAGTTCCAAGTATCACAGGGGTGCTGTTGGTGTTGGAGTTGGAATTATGGATGTAGCCATAAAGGGTGACCGTGCTGTTTGGTTCCGCAGTACCAGTGAAGGTAAGAGTGTTGTCACTGGTAATACGGTCATTTGGGTTACGGCCATTATCATCGGAGATGGAAATGAGTACTGGCACTGCGGGCGCAGTGGTATCAATGATCCATGTACCGATAGTGGTAGGCGCAGACTGGTTGCCTGCGGGGTCGGTGGCGGTAATGGATAGCGGGTGGCTTCCATCAGCCAGAACATTGGTGGTTACGCTGTAAGAACCATCAGGTGCAACAACAGCAGTGCCCACTGCAATAGGTGAACCGCTCGAAGAATCGTAGACGGTGATGGTAGAGCCAGGTTCGGCCGCACCGGCGTTGCCAGTAATGGTAAGGGTGTTATCGCTGGTGTTCTTATCGTTAGCACTTACACCGGTATCCTGAGATACCGAGCCAAAGCTGGGTGCATTGGGCGCTGTAGTGTCAATCTCCCAAGTGCCAAGCTGGGTCTGGGCAGACTGATTGCCAGCGGGGTCGGTGGTTGTAATGTAAAGCGGGTGGCTTCCATCGGCCAAAACACTGGTGGTTACCGTGTAGGTGCCACCAGTTTGAACTATGGCGGTGCCTACAAGGACTGGTGTGCCACTCGAGGTGTCGTAGACATTAATGGTAGAGCCAACCTCGCCCGCACCGGCGTTGCCGGTAATGGTAAGCGTATTATCACTGGTGATTTTGTCGGTAGTGTTTGTGCCGGTGTCTTGCGATACCGAACCTACAGAGGGCGCTGTTGGCGTTGCACTGTCGATCACCCATGTTCCAATTCCGACTGGCTGGCTGATGTTGCCAGCGGCATCGGTGCTGGTAATGCTTAAAGGATGACTACCATCGCTGAGAGCGGAAGTAGTAACTGAGTAATTGCCATCAGGTCCCACCAACACGGTGCCAACTAGAACAGGGGAACCACTCGAAGAATCATAAACCTTGATGATACTGCCTGCTTCTGCAGTACCGGTGATAGTAAGAGTATTATCACTAGTGATTTTATCAGTGGGGTTGGCGGTATCCTGTGAAACAGAGACTACCACCGGTGGCAGGGGATTAACCGTATCAATGGTGATATTGATCGGCGAGGAAGTAGGCGAGACATTGCCTGCGCCATCCGTAGCAGTGCTGGTAAAGGTATGAGTTCCATCGGCCAATGGAGAGGTAGGAGTAATGCTCCATGTACCGTCCCCGTTGACAATGGCTGTGCCCACCAGACTGGGGCCATCATAAAGATTGATGATGGAACCGGGTTCGCCTGTGCCGCTGATTGGTGGCTGGGAATTGCTGGTTGGGCCTGAAGGCGTGGTGAAGATTGGCGCATTGGGCGCAGTGGTGTCGATGGTGAGAACCAGTGGGGTGCTTTGTGCAGATGCATTGCCTGCAGGGTCGACAGCCTGGCTAGTTACCTGATGAACACCATCGGCGATAGAGTTAGCGGTAATGCTCCAGTTGCCATTCACATCCACGGTGGTGGAACCAGCAAGCACACCATCCACATAAATGTTGATAGTGTCGCCTGGGGTACCGAAGCCTGAGAAGGTAGGCGTGTTGTCTGCTGTGATGTTATCCGAGTTGGAAGCACCAGTATCACTTGAAGCAACCAGATCTGGCATAGATGGCACATCTGGTGGTGTAGAATCGATCACCACATTGTTCAATGGCGCTGAAAATGGGCTGACATTGCCAGCAGGATCAACGAAGTTTGTCTTGAAGTCGTAGGTTCCATCAGCCAGCGGACTGGTGGGCGTGACAGAATAGCTGCCATCAGGGCCTACTACCGCAGAGCCGATCAGGTTGCCGTTGGCATAGAGGTTGACGGTATCACCCGGAACACCGCCGGTGCCTGTGAAGGTAGGGGTAGTGTCATTGGTCAGGTTGTCGGTGCTGCTGTTGCCCGTATCGCTTGAAGCAGCAAGATCTGGGGCACTGCTAGGCGCGGTGGGCGCAGTGGTATCGACAACAACAGTAAGCGCCTGCGACAACTGGCTTCCAAAGCCACCAGGAGTGCGGAACATGGCGCTGATGGCCTGAGTGCCATCGGCAAGCACGGTGTTGGCAGGGATGGTGTTCAACGTGTAACCAGAGGCGGTGGTGCCGACGGTTACGCTCCATACTAGGTTGCCGCTATTGGCATCGAGAACCACGGTGCCAACACCCACAAGCGTAGTTCCGGAGTAGATTTCTACAAAGTCGCCAGCCTGTGCGGTGGAGGTGGCATCCACAACACCCCGGAAGTCGGGGGTGTTGTCGGAAGTAATATTATCGGTGTTGGAAGTTCCGGTATCTGTTGCAGCGGTAAGGTCTGGTGTGGTCGGAGAACCAACAACGCGGGAGTCGATAATAAGGCTAGTTGGGCTTGAGGCACCACTGGTATTGCCCGCTGCATCGGTCACTTTAACCGTAAAGGAGTGAGGCCCATCAGCAAGGGTTGAACTGATGATTTGGTAGTTGCCATTTGCATCAACAATTGCAGAGCCAACCTTGGTGTTGCCATCAAACAGTTCTACAAGGTTGCCCGGAGTTAAGCCTGAGCCTTCGAAGACTGGTGTGGTGGAGTTGGTATGGCCTGGGGTAGCGCTTGGGTTGATCGTCGAAATCGTGGGCGCAGCAGGTGCTGAAGGAGCCACGGTATCAATCACCACAGAAATCGGGTCGGAAGGAAGGCTGCTTACACCGGAAACCGAGGTGTAGGTTGCAGTGAAGTTGTAATTGCCATCAAACAGAGGCGTGGTGGGCGTAATGCTCCAAGTGCCATCTGCAGCAACAATGCCTGTGCCAACGATGTTGCCACTGCCATCCTTCAAGGTGACATCATTGCCAGGAATGCCACCAGTGCCGTTGATGGTCGGGGTGTTGTCATTGGTAATGCGGTCGGTTGCGGAAAGGCCTGTGTCGCTGGCTGGGGCAAGCGTGGGTACGCTAGGCTTGGTGGGCACCGCAGTATCAACGGTGATGTTCATGGTGGGAGCAAAACCGCTGGAGTTTCCAGCAGGGTCTTTCACCAAGTAAGTAATGGTATGACTACCATCCACAAGCGCGGGTGAAACATTAATGGTCCAGTTACCGTTGGCATCAACAGTGGCAGTGCCTGCGGGTTGGCCATCCACATAAAGAACCACGGTATTGCCAGGGGTAAGCCCGGTACCACCGAAGTCAGGCGTGGTATCACTGGTGATGTTATCGCTGCTGGAGCGACCGGTGTCCGAGGCAGAGGCAAGGTCTGCTGGGTTGGTAGGTGTAGCAGGCGGAGTGCTGTCAATGGTCATACTCAGTGGGCTGGAAAGAGGCCCGGTCAGGCCCGCAACATTGGTAGCACTAGTTGTGATGGAATGTACGCCATCCGCAATCGGGCTAGAAGGCGTGATGGAGTAATTGCCGTTGGCATCCACAACACCGGTGCCAGCAAGCACACCATCCACATAAAGGCTGATGGTGTCGCCCGGTGTCCCCGTGCCATTGAAGGTTGGGGTCTTGATGGAGGTAATGTTATCGGTGCTGGAGGAACCGGTATCGGAAGTCGCAGCCAGATCTGGTGTGCCGGGTGCGCTTGGGGGCACAGTATTGATAACCACAGATAGCGGGGCAGAGGCACTACTGAGGGTTCCGTTGGCATCCTCGATTTTCGAGGTAAGCGAATGGGTGCCATCAGCAAGCGTGCTAGTGGTCATAGAAACCTTGCCTGCTGCAATGTCTGCTGCAGTAAGGGTAACACTGCCAACTTCCACACCATTGTCATACAGGCGAACAATGTCCCCGGCGTTCAAGCCGGTGGTATTCAATGCAATATCCAAGGTAGGAGTATTGTCGCTGGTAATATTATCGCTGTTGGAAGAACCAGTATCAGAGGCAGGTTGCAGGTCGATTCCAGAGGGAGCAGGCGGAATGGGCAACGCAGAGGTTGTGAAGGCCCAATCCGTGTTGCTGGAAATGCCGGCGTATGCGTTACCCGCAAGATCCTTGATGGAACCCGAGCCAATGGTGACATAGTAGCTGGTGCCAAGTGCGAGGTTGGCGGTCGGATCAATCGACAGCTTGTTGCCGGAAATCGACAACCTGCTGGAGCTGACACTGAAGGATTCGATCAGTGTGCCAGAAAAGTCACGCAGTTCGATGGTTCCGGTGGAACCAAAGGCAATGGGTTCACTGAAAGTAACTACCAGATTATCGTAGATGCTTGCATTGGTTTCGCCCGGTGTTGGGCTGAAGTTGGTTGCAAGAGGTGAAACGGTGTCGATGGTAAAGGGCACCACATCTGAAACAGGCGAGACATTGCCCGCGGCATCGGTGGAACTTGCGCTCAGGTTGTGCACGCCATCGGAAAGCGGAGTAGTAGGCGTAAAGGACCAGCTACCATTACTATCGGTGGGCACGGTGCCAATCAGGGTTGTACCATCATAAATATT
>Ga0114970_10004355_pt1 | contig 10307 bp, 16 predicted proteins | sample M_140205_XF_Meta_FD_87030 | JGI IMG/M metagenome (GOLD analysis project Ga0114970, IMG submission 87030) | Freshwater microbial communities from Lake Montjoie, Canada to study carbon cycling - M_140205_XF_MetaG | ecosystem: Environmental > Aquatic > Freshwater > Lake | place: Lake Montjoie... | reverse complement strand
GACACTAGGTGTGACATATCGGCACGGGTCATGTATGTCTGGTTGTCACACCTACTTGACAGTCGGTCACCCCGTCTGTCACCATGGCGACGGCCCCGTAAGGAGGTGGCCCGGCGATGAACCAGACCCAACCCACAACCCACCGTGTCGGCCGGATGGTTGACGCTACCCATAGCCTGGAGATGAAGTACCTACCCGTCGGTGTCCCATGTGAAGGTGGCCGTACCTATCACATCCTTAGCCAGGTCTGCGACGACGGCACCGTCTGCCTACTCGCCCGTATCGATGCGACCGTCGTAACCGTCATGGGAGAGGCGAAGATTCTCTGGTACATCAATGCCCCAGCCATCGAGTACGACATGCCTCACGTCTGGATGGCTGTACGGTCATGGAGCACTGAAGGCGATGCCATTGACGCCCTCTGGAGACTTCGTGGGATGGCCGAACTAGGTCTACTTCCCACGGACCTTCGCGATGCCATCTAGGGGCAATCTCGTCGGCGTCCGGGCCCCAGCCGAGGGTAGCGATGGCTGTTCCGTCTGCGGTTCAATCGGAGCCCCGGCACTGGCATACCTGCCAAATGCCGGGGCCCGGGGTTCGAATCGGCCCCTAACGCGATTCTGTCTCCCATGTGTGGGCCGGGCGGTAGAGGCCGCCACGGGGTGGAAGGTAATGAGGGCATGGAGCCAGTGGCTGGCCTCATCTCTCCAGGCACAAGAGTATCGGGTCAACAAGTCGCAACCAGTCGCCCCCCAGGGCAAGGAATAACCAGCATGGCAATCAATCAACCGAACCGTACCCAGCCGCTCTCGAAGGTGGTCTCCACCACCCCGCTCTCCGATCTCTATACCGACGACCGGGCCGGGTCCCTCTCCGAGTTGGTAGGAACGTCAATCAACATCTACCGTGTGGAGCGGTTCCGTTCTGAGACCTACGCCAGTGACGGGTTCCGTTTGGTACTCCGCACGACCCTCAACGGAATCGAAACGTCTGGCGATCTCCTCTTCACGGGGTTTGCGAAGCCCGTCATGAGGATTGTGGCCGTGCTCCTCGAGGGCCCGGATGCCATCCTCAGGGAGTGTGACCCGCCGATCAGTTGCACGGTCGTCCAACAGGGCAACACCTACGGTCTCAAGTAGGGCAATGCAACTCCGCAAGTCGCACACCGAGAAGTGGATGGGCCACAAGTTGGCCCTGTTCACCAACCAGCACGGCATCGCCTGGTTGTCCAGTGATGGGGTGATGTCCGGACCGTTTGACACCCTCGAGGAAGCGACCCGGGCCATGGAACGTCAGAAGGTGCTCTACCGACTGACGTTCTATGCCCGTACTCACCGGGCCGCTAGTCGCAGACCCTGAACAACGTACTCTCCCCGTTCGAACGCTACTTCTATCTCATGGCGGCCCCAATGTGGGCCGCCACTCCATTTAGGGGCATCTCCCAACACATACCCGCCGCCCCGTACCACGGTAGCAGCCACATCATGGGCATCTATCCTCCATGCCCCGATGGTGTCCGTTCTCCAGGGCACATCCGCCGGCGGAGCCCCGGTAATGACGAACCCGTCCGTATGGGCATGGACCACACGTCTCCCGGCGGTGATGTGCCGGGCCATCTCAAGGTAGAGATGACTCCGTGCGAATCCCGTAATGAACGCTGCCATTCCCACCTGCTGGTACCCGGTATAGACCAACTGGTCTAGGGTCCAGAGGTCCGGCAGTTCCACCCCTTCATTGGTGATCGCCGGGAAGGCGTCAACATGGGGCCGGTCTAGGGAATAGATGATTCCCTCACGGTCACTCCTCATTGCCATCTTCCCGTAGATCGTGTTGGCGATCAGTTTCGATAGGCGACCAATGGGAGACCCTGAACCGTGCTCCTCGAGGACCCTACCGATACGCTCCACCAACGGGCCAAAGGAGTGGGGCGACCACCCCGTCATTCCCCAGCCGGGCCGGACCTCGAGACCCATGGCCCGGAGACCGGCATATTCCGTTGAGGGGAGGACCGCCACACATTCGCCCCCGGTCCAGAGTCTCCGCACGAACCCCGCCCCCGGTCCATCGAACACGCCCAGTTGGACCGGATGGAGCGGGGTACCCGATACGGTGCACATATAGATGCCCTGATGGAACCCACCTTCGGCCACACCATGGCCTAGCATCCAACGGGTTGGCAACTCCTCCCGGAGAGCATGGGCATACATCCGCCTGCAGTCAATCATGGTGGCTTCGCCCTGGTACCGGGTACCAAACACATAGCCACCCCGGAACCCCAGACCGGCCCGGCAGAGTGCCACTAGGATGGGAGAGGGCCGGGGGATTGCATGCTCCTCTGGCAGTGCGAACCCTGCCACACGAATCCCCGTACCGCCGATGGTGGGCCGCAAATATGCCCCATATTCTCTCATCACATGGGTCTGGAGGTCAGCCAACCACTCCCACATGGCCCGAAGAATGGGGATCGTGTCCGAATCGCCCCGCAGACGGTCGTATGCCTCAACTTTGGCGTCTTCAATCGGGGTCCCGGTCATTGCCTCAACATCACAGAGGGTCCACCGTTGGCGACCCTGCCGGACAATGATTGCCCGGCAGGTATTCCCTGCCACGATGGGAATGATGGTGAAACCCTGCTCCACCCATGACCGGGCCCACCATCGGAGCATCCCGTTCAGGTCAAGGGCCGAACCGTAAAGGCACACCAACGAGTGACCCCGCGTCTTACGGTTGAAGAGCACCCGTGCCACTGATGCGGCGTCGGTCGTCTCTCCCTCCAGGGCGATGGATTCCTGCCTCTCCGGGGTCCAGAGTTGTAACCCCGTGGGGAGTAAAGTAGAATTATCTGGGCCGTTGGCGACAGCAACCCCCACCATAGCAATGGGTCGCCAACGGTCCACCTTTTTGGCCTTCGCCCAACCCCACATCTTCCGGTCGTAGGGGTACCAGGGAATCTTCCCCAGCACGTACTCCCATGCCTCACGGTGTGCTGGGTCAGTCTCACGCCTACGGATCACTTCGGCTACATCCGTGGGATGTTCCATCACCGTTGGATTCGCATGCCGTCGCCGGTGTCCCAGACCACCCGAGTGACTTCTAGCCCCCGGTCCTCCCAGTAGGCGATCTCGTCAAGGACGTTGAAGAGATTGGAGTCCTTCGCGGTCTGGGTGGTGAACGGGTACCGACTGCCGGGAGGGTTGCGGGTAACCAGTTTGAACGCTACCGCATTCTCGGGGATGCGGGGTTGGTAGAAGTTCCGGGAGACCCCCGGTAGGGTCAACGAGTCGCTCCGGGTCCGCTTATCGGTACCCCGTGATACCAACAGTTCGCTCTGTTGGAGCCGTGAGACGACATTGTCGAGGGTGGACTGCCGGGGTTTCGCACCTTCGCGTTCGATGCCCCGTAGTGTGCTCTCGTTGATTCCGAGAGACCGGGCAATCGCCCGGCGGGAGAGTCCCAGGCCGAAGCCTTCTGCACTGGTGGCCTGTTGCATAAGCCGGAGGGCCGCCCGTATATCTCCTAGTCCCAGTGCGGACCGGAGAAGAGAAGCCGGTGAGGGTAGTACCATAGCGACGCTAGGTTAGCACATACGTTCTACGGTGCCGGGGGTTCTGGTGGCTTCTTCCCGTTGGTGAGCCGGGGGGTCAGGAAGAAGGACGACGCCGCACCGACGAGACCCGTGAGCCCCGTCTGTGCCGATGCACTATTTTCGTAGACGGCTAGCCAGATGATGGCCCCGACCGCCATCACTGCGAGTAGTGAGGCGACAATCTCCGTTAGGGTCATGTCGTGCATGTCCGGCACCTTAGTACCTCCGTGGCGGGTTCCGAAGAAGTGCAAGACGACGCTCCTCCTCTTCGGCCGCCGCTTGTGTGTCAATCGGTGCCGATATTGGAGTTACGGGTCGCTCTATCGCCTTAGCCGTTTGGGCCACCAGTTTGGCTAGCAACTCCGCCTCAGATGGGGGCATTGGTCGTCATTCCCTTCTGCCGTCTGGCATCTAACGCCGCTTGCTTATCAGCACGGTTCGTGTCCCATAGGGCTAGCAGGAGCCCGATTTGGGATTCGGTATAGCCCTGGTTGATGAGGTAGAACCGTGCGGCGTCGGTCGTCAGGAGGTTCTTCGCCGCCAGTTTCTCGAGGAGGGCAACTGGGAAGTCCGGTATCCGCTTCTGCCGCTCCTGCCCCCACTTTATAAGGTACAGACGTTTCTGTGTAGAGGGCACACCTAAACCGTCAAGGGCAACCGATGCCGCATCAAACGACCGGCCCCCGGCGATGGTCTCCTGATGGATGACTTCCACCTCATCGGCTAGTTGCTTCTTGGACTTCACCAGCACGGCATGGCCGACGATGGCAGACGTTTCGGCGTCGTCATACCCCAGGGCGACTATCGCCCCACGGGTCTGATCCTCTGAATACACATCATCGGCGAACGCCTGGAGTATCTCCCCCTTCGTGAGGTCTCGTTGGGCCGACTGATGGGGTTGCAGTTCGGTAGCCTCACGGAGAAGGTCCCAACCCTCGAGGAGTTGGGCCAGTTCGGATTCGTTGTACCCGGCCTTCACCAATACGGAAACGGTATCGTCCCTGCTCCTGAGAGCCTTCACATATGACGCTTTCAGGGCGGACGCCACATCATCCCGACGGTCCTGTTCCCGGACGAAGTCGATATCGACGATGAATCGGTCAATGAGTTCGCTGGGGTACTTGAGGTTCGCCAGTGTCTGCCGGAGTTGGTCAGCACTGATTCGTCTAGCCTTATACATTGCCAGGGCCGAAGTCTTTACCGGCCCAACCAGCAACTCCTTCTCCTGCCGGGTCTCGATACTCACATCCTCACGGGTGAACTCTGCGAGGGCCTTTGCATCCTCCGCGTTGTAGCCGTTGGCCCTGAAGTTGGCGACCAACGCATCGAAGTCGCCCCGCAGTTTGTAGATGCGTTTGGCGTCGGTGCGGGTGATGGGGTTGTAGGAGATGTCAACGAGTGACTGCCGCCAGATTGGTGCATAGTCGGCACTCTTCAGATAATCCTCTACGGTCACCCCGGCCGGGAGTTTGTCCCGGTGGAGCATCTCGTATACCTGAGTGGGGCTAGGCAACTCCCAGTGTGCGGCCCATGCATCCTTGGCGTCGGTATCGGAGTACCCCAGGGCGACCAGTTTCGGGGCCAGACCGGCAGGGAAGTCCTGATCTAGGGTCAGTTTCTGCCGGGCGGCCGCGTCATAAACGTCCCGTACTGCGAACCGTATGTAGTCGGATGCCCCGAGTAACTGGTACCGCAACTCGAGGATCGCGTCCTGGTACTTGTTCTTTAGGCGACTCTCACTAAGGACCTGACGTACCCACTTGGTATCGAAGATGCCACTACCCCGCAGTTCCCCCGCTTCGTATCGGTTCAGGAGGTCCAGTGCTTGATTGGGGGCAACTGGTTCGCCAGCAATCGCTATCAGTTGGTTGGCCCTGGTGGCGTCGTACCCCTCCTCGAGGAGTAAGGCCACAACGTCTGCCTCTGGTTGGACCGATTGGACCGCCGATGCCACCAGTTCCGGGGGTGATAGGCGCGTCTCCGGGTAGTCGGCCAGAATCTGCCGGAGAGCACGACGGGAATAGACCTGCAACTCATACCCGAATGCGGCCATAAGGGTCTGGAACTGGGCTAGGAGCCATGCATACGGCCCGGCATAGAAGGCCCAACTGGGCCAACCCTTATTCTTCAACCGGTTCTGGGACGTGACGTATTCCGGTTGCACCGCCACGGCGGCCGATAGCCCGAAGAAGGTCTGTATCGCCAACAGGATGGGGATGAGTGCGGAGAACAATGCCACCGCACGGGGCCCTACCAGTATCTGGAGTATTCGGGCAATCACCGTACCCATCAGGTCGCATCCTCCGCGGTAAGGGCATCAAAGAGGGCATTGGCCCGGGTACGAATCCCCTTGAGGATCACGTCCCAGATATAGCCAGTCGGGTCGGAGATGAATGTTGAGAGCCCGGCAAATAGCGTTGCCACCGCACCCTGGACAACTTCAGGAGTGACTCCGGCACCGGGAGGACCGGCAGGACCGGGCGGCCCTGGGGGACCGGCGATGGGAACGGTCGTACCGCCGCCGGTAATGGGGTGAGCCGCGATATAAGCGTCCACCGCCGCCCTGACCTGTTCATCGGTAGCGTCTCGCCCGTTGGTGCCGTTGGTGCCATTGGTTCCCCCGGATATCGGATTGGTGTTCAGGTAGTCCCGTACCGCCGTCGCCAACTGGGCCGCAGTCGGGGCGACGGGTACCAGATTGGGATTAGCCGCGATGTTCTCCACAATCAGTTTCATTGCGGCCGCGTCACGCTGTGCTTGGGTGGCAATGGAGACGGCCGAATTGACGTTCGATTGCAACGCATCGGTCCGGTTGGTGAGTGTCTTCACACCCGACGCGTTGGCGTCAATACGGTTGTTCAGGGCGGTATATTCCGCGGTGGCGACAAACAGGCTTCCGTCCCGACCGTTGGTTCCGTCCCGTCCGTTCGTCCCGTCCCGACCATTCGTCCCGTTCGTCCCGTTGGTGCCGTTTATCACCGTGGGCGCGGGCTTGCTCTCCAGTGACGAAAGACGCCCTAGGGTTTCCTGGAGTACCTGATTGGCAATGTCCAGGGCAGATGCCATTGACACCAATTTTGCTTCCAGTTGGGCCCGCGTTTCTATGGCCAATTGTTGCCACCAGTCAAGCACGATGACAACCGGGGCCGGGGTAGAGGGTTGTGAGTCGCCGGAGGAGCCGCCACCGCCGGATGAGCCACCGCCACTGCTACCGCCGGATGATGGCGGAGTAATGACAACGACGGGTGGTGTCGTTGGGGCCGGGGTGATAGTTCCACCAGGAGTGTCGCCCCCTGTTCCGGTGCCACCATCATCGGCCCCACGACGGGGCCGGAATACCGGTGGTACCGGGGGTTGGTCACCAACCACACGCCTACTTGCCCTTCAGGGTCTGGAGGTCGGCGTACAGATATCTGCCTGGGCATGCGGTGGCGAATGTGTCACGATGCCCGAACACGTCGATATCCTGACCCCACATGACCATGAGCGCATGGGAGACCCGCCACATCTTCTCCGACAGGCTGGCCGGTGGCGTGTTCACGTCCCAGTTGCCGACCGCACACACGGCCGTAGCGTCGTTGTGGCCGTAGGTGTGCGGCCATGCCTTATCTACGTCGGTGAGGTACCACACGTGGTGATCCGGGGCTCCGAAGGTCAGGAAATTGTAAGGCAGACCGTAAGGGCCCTCGCTCCGATGGTTGAGGAGCCATTGATACTGCTCCTCAACATCTGAGGCATCGCACCTCGAGACCGTGTGATGCCAGTAAATACCCTGACTTGGGCCGGGGTTACGTCTGAACGACTCCTGAGCCCATGCGGCACAGTGCCGGACGTCGTAGACGGTCGTCTCCCATTCGCTGCCTTCGCCGATGACGAGGGTATCTAGGTCGGCCATCAGAACACCACCGGCTTCCAACGTGCGTTCCCCAGGTCGTACTGCCGGGCAAGGAAGTCGGCCCAACTGTTGGCAAGTGACTGGGGGAACGGCACGGGGAGCGGGGTCGTGAGATCAATCGTCGGATACGCGGCTACGAACGCTGCCACGTCCGGCGACACGTCGATAGCCGGAACATCGGCGAACGCCCGGCCCGTTGTTTCGTTGGTGACGACACCCGAGTACGTTGGCAGGTCAATGCGGTACGGGTCGGTTGGGGTACCCGAACCGATAAGGGCTAGTCGGATGATCACTGGGAAGTGCCTTCGTTACACATCGAACTGGGTGCCCTTCGCCCCCGCAACGTAGTTGTTGGTTCCACCCGTTGACCCATCGTATGTCCCAATCTGGTATGTCTCGCCACCGAATACGGTGAAACTGGCGTTGGATTGGTTGGTGACCACAGTATTGGTCACATTAGAACTACTGGCAACACGCGTCAATGGCACGGCGGTTGAACCGACGACATACGAATAAATCGCGGCTTCACTAACGGGTGCTGATACTGCCGCTTTGGTCAGGGTGAAAACCACCGCTTCCACAAGCAACTTCCGGTTAGCCGCCAGGGTGATGGTGATACGGGTAGTGGCACCGTGCGGGGCAACTCCACCCGTATCGTAAACCCCAAGGTAGGATGATGCGTTGCGGTCATAGTAGGCAGGTCGGGCGACGGCATAACTTGCGATCTTCATACCCTGATTACCTCTACGACAAAGACGCTGCTAGTGGCCGTCGTGGCGATGCCATAAATCTCATTTATGACGGCTTCCCCGTCGTCTTCAATCGTTGACGACGCCACGCCGCTAGACCCCGTGAGGGGAATACCGGTACCGGCGGTCACACTGCTCACGTAATCGATGTCCACATTGTTGACGCCACGGTTATAGATGGTGATGGAAACACGACGTGGGTTGTTCCCGGCAACCCGGGTAACCGTCGTGAGGACCGAAACGGTGGATGTACGACTGGTCGTAGGTCCACCGAAACGGATGATGGAGAAACGGCCCGCGGTGGTATCAGCACCGCGGGTGAAGGTATCTGGGGTGATACCACCGCGTCCCATCTAACTGCGGCCCGGCCCGGAGAGCCTGCCGGAGAGCAGCACGAGGTCAAGGTCAACCGTCTGGGAAGTGTCGGCCGACAGTGACAGGAAATCCACGGTCGGCGGGGTGTTGTGAGCGAACTCACCCCAGATGCCCAGCCCGCCCATCCTGAACACTGGGACTCCCAGTTCACCCAGGGTGTCACTGGCGATACAGCCGGGCCGCCACGGGTATTGCGAGAAGACGAGACGGGCGGCAATGAGTCCGGCCGAACTGGCCCGCATGCCAACCACGGCATACTCCCCAGCCGGGAGGGTGTCGGAGAAGGTCAGGGCCCCGTTTGTCCAGGCATAGGCCACCAGCGTGCTGGCGTTGGTGGACCTAATGGTGAACATCTCGGAGCCGGAGATGGGAGCGGTAGCCCCATCACACAGCCACACGAGACCCGTGCTCTGGTTCGCACCGGCCCCATTCTCTGCCGCTTGGAAGTTGAGACCTTCGTCTGGGTCTAACTGAATTGGAGATGCAAAGAACGGCAGGTACTTGACGGGGTCTGCAGGTTCCGTTGCAATTTCTACAGGGGTAACTTCTAGTGGGTACCGGCGACGAATCGAGGGCGACACCAACTGTGCACGGGAGATTGCCGTACCGATGCCATACACACCCCCAACGTAGTTGAGGCCGGTAGGGACAACGATATCGTCACCAACGACACGGACATGCGGGTCCACCAACGCTGCCACATTGACGAGAGAGGCGGAGTCCTGGGACTCCGAGTAGGCGACAAGTGTAAATGCCATCTAACGCCTTGCTGGGGCCTTCACCCCGGCGGCACGATAGAGTGCCGCTTCACGTTCACGGGCCTCTACGGAGAGGGACCCCAGGGGAAGACTGCCGGGCCAGAGGTTTGCAGCATGGGCCGCAATGTCCAGACCCTCGAGGGAGATGCCCGTTTCGGGGCAATGGGTGAGGATCGCCGTTTCGGACTTCGCCAGAAGACGAAGCACCTCACGACGCTCCAGCCGATCCTCCGGGAGCCCGTCAACTTGCACCAAGTCGACTATCTCCTGAATGGCGGCCTTCGCCATGGAGTTGGCGGTAGGCAGGGCCATTACCGCATGCCCCGGCCGGAAGCGGAGCCACGGCTAGCATCGTATCGCTTCTGCTGATATGCAGTACTCTTAGCGATTCTCTGCTGTACAGTATCGGTAGGCATATTAGACACTGAATCTGCTACGTTGTAGGTGGCTTCGAGGGCCGGGCCCAACTTACGGGCAATTTTGGCTGACTTGGACTGGATACCTGCCGTATAGGCCGAACCGCCCCCGGCGATAGCCCCAGCACGCCACTCCTCAATAGACGACGATGCGAGACCGGCGGCCCAACGGCCAGACTGGATGCTCTCGGCATACCCGGCGGCGGCCTTCGCTGCCTTCGTGGCTGCCTTCGCCATCGGGGATTCGGTAACGCTCTGGATGCCCTGAACGTATCGGCCAACGTTCGCTTGTGCTCCCTGGATGAGCCTCTGGGTGGCCTGTTCGGCCGTGAGACGGGGACGTGCCATGAGTTTCTGTACCTCTCTAACGAGTTTCTACTAATGAGGGCGGACTACGGCCCGGCCTAGTCCCAACTTATCACTCCTTAGTGAGTGGTGTCAAGGTGGCACACCAGTTACCACTAACTGCCAGTGGGATGCCGGGTCACTGTCACATATCGGGACCGATGGTGTGCCACGGTGGCACAG
>Ga0114970_10004354_pt1 | contig 10311 bp, 13 predicted proteins | sample M_140205_XF_Meta_FD_87030 | JGI IMG/M metagenome (GOLD analysis project Ga0114970, IMG submission 87030) | Freshwater microbial communities from Lake Montjoie, Canada to study carbon cycling - M_140205_XF_MetaG | ecosystem: Environmental > Aquatic > Freshwater > Lake | place: Lake Montjoie... | reverse complement strand
TTTTTTTTTTTTTTTTATTGTTTATTATTTTTTATTTATTATATATATATATATATATAGATATATATATATATATAATGCCTGCAAAACCAGCATCATCTAAAAGATCTAAAAAATCAAAAACTCCTAAAATGTCTAGACCACTATCATCGCCTAAACAAATTACAAAATATTTAAGTGGATCATTGCACACATTTAATGCCTCGCACATTCCTACAGCGCCTATGAAACTATTAACATTTAATGCGTCACCAATCTCATCTACAAAAAAGAGATATAATAGAGCAGCCAAAAAATTACAAGGATTATTTAGAGGCCATATGGCAAGAAAAATGACAAAAAAAATAAAGAATGCTGCGAAAAAAATGCAAGCATTATTTAGAGGACGTTCAGCAAGAAATAGAACTGGTAGAATGAGAAATGAACGGAGAGAAAAACAACAACAAGCTCAGCAAAAAAGAGCAAAAACACTTAGGCGAGAAATGGCAAGATTAGATTTAACCACAATGCCTTCTCACGGCCCTCGCACAACAAGATCGTCAAGACCACCACCACTAGATAGCAAAAAATATACAGAATTAATATAATATAAAATAATAAAATTGAATTTGTTATATATTAATATAGTAATATACTTATATGTTAATATATGTGAAGTCAGCAATAACAAGAAAATGTCCTTTTTCAAAAAAACTAATTAAACCAAAAACAATGTTATGTCTTTTTAATGATTATCAATATAATCATTTTGTTAATTATATTATCTCTATTTTTATAGACATAATGCCATTAGAGTTAATAGATAAAATAATTGATTTTACCAACTATAAAGAACTAATACAAAGAACTGGACTGTGTGCATATACCAATTGGTCTATTCATAATAATAAAAAATTAACTTATTTAGAATCAAGCGATGATGATACTTCCGACAATGATTCAAGTGATGGTGCAAGCATGAGTGATGGATAACTGGGAACCCAAGCATCAGTAATCGCACCACAACAAGAAGATTTTTTAACTAACGTTTCTTTTTCTGCATTCGTTTCTTTTTCTGTGTTCGTTTCTTTTTCTTGTTTAACTCTATATTTAAATATGAAAGACATATAAATAAATATATATTTATTTGTTTATATAGTTAAAGTAAAAAATATATTGAAATATTTTTTATAAAAAAGGAAAAAAACGGCATCATTTTAGACATAAATCCAATAAAAAGCATTATTAAAACACTAATGTAAAATTAAAATTAAATTGAAATTTAAAATGTTTTTTTGTTTTATTAACAAAACAAAACAAAGAATGTTGTTCTTGTACAAAACAATCTATGGACTTGTTATTTTTGGAGCAGGAATTATTCCATTTTCAAAAGTAAATAACAAACTGGTTTATTTATTGGGAAAGGACAACTTGTCACAAAAGTGGTGTGACTTTGGAGGAAAAAGCGAAAAATATGAAACGCTTTTGGATACAGCAGCGAGAGAAGGATACGAGGAATTAAACGGACTCTTAGGGAGTAAAGAATATATTAAAAAACAATTAATTGCTACTAATCTGCCAATTATAAAAACAAATAATCAGCGACATTCTTGTTATTTAATGAGAATTAAGTATGATAAAAATTTGCCTTTATATATAAATAATAATATCAAGTTTATTAATAAACATGTGCCAAATATTGTGGGACGCAATGGTTTATATGAAAAGTCAAAAGTGCAATGGTTCTCTCATGAGCAACTAATTAATTTTACAGAGTTTAGAGATTATTTTACAGAAATTGTTTGGAATCTAGATAAAAAATATAATAAATTATTAGAGAATGATTAGAGTCTATAATAATTATAATAAAGAAGCATTCATAGAACAAATTATAAAAGAAGAGAGAAGCGAAGATATTTTATATGGAGAAATAAATACTCCTTTAACTTTTGTTGAAACTATATTGGGAATAATTCCAGAAAATATGTTTTCTAATCCGGAGTTGAAATGGTTAGACCCAGCCTGTGGATGTGGTAATTTTATGATTATATTATATTTTAAATTAATGAAAGGGTTAGAATCTAGTATAATAAATATAGAAGAACGGAAAGAACATATTATAAAAAATATGATTTACATGATTGAAATACAAGAGAAAAACGCAGATTTATTAAGAAGAATATTTGGAACAAACGCAAATATAATATGCGCCGATTTTTTAAATTATGGAACGGAATATTCTTATAATATAACAATTGATGTTATAATTGGAAATCCGCCATTTAACTTGGGAAATAAGTTAAAAGTTCCAAGCAGTATTCATGACAAAAAAAATGATGGCACAACCATTTGGCCTGACTTTGTGAGAAAAAGCGTTCAATTAATAAAAAAAGAAACCGGAAAATTATGTTTTTTTATTCCATCCTTATGGTTAAAACCAGATAAGCAACAAATGTATAATTTTATTTTAAATTATAAAGTAGAATATTTAAATTGTTTTTCAAATACTCAAAGCAATAAAATATTTAAAGGAAAAGCACAAACCCCTTGTTGTTTTTTTTTATTAACCAAAATACAAAACAATAATATAATAAGCATTTATGATGCCAACGCAGCACACTATATTTCTTATAAGATTAATTTAATAGAAAATAAACCGATTCCATTGTTTGGACAAGAAGTCTGCAACAAATTACAACAAAATAATTATAAAACATTAAAAGTAATTAAAATAAACACGCCAAATATAATAATTAAAAAAGAGAGAAGCGAGGAGTTTAAATATGAAAATGTGCATACATGTGTATTAACTGGAGTAAATAAACTAACTCCATCATTAATAATTGATTATAGTAATAAAAAATTATTATATAGCAATATTCCAAAAATTATATTAGCTCATAAAATGTATGGATTTCCATATTTGGATGCCGAAGGAAAGTATGGCGTATCAAGCCGAGATAGTTATATTATAATAAAAGAGAATAGTGATGATTTATTACGACTGCAGAAATTTCTCTCTACAAAAACTGCTTTATACATATTTGAAGCAACCCGATATAGAATGAAATTTTTAGAAAAATATGCGTTTGATTTAATTCCAGACATAACACAATTAGATGATTTTCCTGAAGAGATTAATGATGATTCTATTGCTGAATATTTTGGATTTGATGAAAATGATAAAAAAAATATTCAAAAACTGCATAAAAAGAAATACAATTTTTTTAATTAGAATAATTAAAATTGAAAGTAAATATCATATTTTTTTAATACAATCATGAGTATAACATTAGCTGTTACTCACTTTAATAATACTACATTTTTAGAAAATGAACGGTGGAGAGAAATAAATAATTATAGTGGATGTATTTATAATTCACCAGTTAGTATTAAACAAACAATAATGTTGTTTTCTAAGATTTATGTCATTGAAATGAATAATGAAACTAATAATATAATTGGTATTGGATTGATAAAAAATAAAATTATACCAAAACCTCATAAAATATATTCAGATAATAACTATAACCGATATACTTATTATGGAAAAAAAAGAATAAATGCTTCAGAACTTGATAAGAAAATATTATGTGAATTAGAGGACCGTTTATTTAAAGGCAAAAATCATTTAAAGCGCTCGCAAGGCATAGTAGAAGTACCTATTGATGTTAGAGATAAATATTTTAGTTATATTAATAGTTTAATAGATGAATAGTTTATATATTTTTTTATAATATATATATTATTTATAAATGGATAAACAAAATACTAGCAAAGAAAATGTAGAAATATTATTAAATTTTTTTGATTCAATAAAAAATAATAGTTATATTGAATTAATAGTTTATATTCCAATAATATTAGTAGTTACAATAATAGCAATATTAATTAAACCAAACTTAGTAACATTTATCACAGCAGCGGTTATAGCAATTGTTTATATTATACTTATTTTAAGTTATTCTGAATGTAATAAATCAATGTCAAAAGATAATATACTTTTTATAATTATTACAACTTGTTTTACATTTTTTATAATATTACTATATTATTTAATAAATACAATCTATTGGAAATATCCAAAGTATCGCTCTTTCTTATTATTAACGCCGGTGATTTATTTTATATTGATTAAACTAATATTTTATATTTTTGAGTGTGATCCATATTCAAATTATCATTTAGGAATTAAATTCATAACAACATTATTAAAAATTTATATTTAAATAATTTATATAATTTTATATAAATGAAAATGAATGATATAGATACAAATATTGATGGATATAGTATAGATGAATTATATGAATTAGTTAATTTACCAGAATCTTCAAATAAACAAGAAATAGAACAACATTTTTTAACAATAATACAAAATAATCTTCAATCCAATAATTTTATTTTAGCACAATTTTTTCATAATGCAAAAGAAAAAATTATTGCAAATTTAAATCAAACAAATCAAACAAATCAAACAAATCAAACTAATCAAACCAATCAAACTAATCAAACAAATCAAACAAATCAAACAAATCAAACACAAGATTATACTCAAACAACTACATCTAGTGTTATAGAACAACCAACAAAATTAAATCCAAATAAGATTAAATTATTATATACAAGTATTAGCATAAATAGTAGAGACAGACCAAATCAAATTCCATTAATATCTAATCCATCTAAATTAAATAGTTCTGTAAATTTTATTATTAGTTTAACAGAACCATTAACGAATGTATTATCTATTAAATTACAATCCATTAATATTCCAAATACAATTATGACACTAGACCCAATTTATTCAAATAATACAATAAATATTTACATTACTAAGGTTGTGAATAGCGATGGCACGCCTAACTTTTCTAATGTTACACCAACAAAAATAAATATAACTCCTGGAACTTATACTAGTCCTATTGATTTTATAAATCAAATAAATTTAGATTTATCATATTGTGTTCCACAAGAACTTAAAAGCATTCCAACTGGGACAACTGGAACAACTGGGACAACTGGGACAACTGGAACAACTGGAACAACTGGGACAACTGGGACAACTGGCACAACTGGAACAACTGGAACAACTGGGACAACTGGAACAACTGGCACAACTGGGACAACTGGCACAACTGGAACAACTGGAACAACTGGAACAACTGGCACAACTGACACAATCGGTCCTCCTTATAGTGGAACTTTATTATTACAAGCTCATTTAGTAGCTCCATTAACAAAAAATCCAAAGATTATTTTTATAAATAGTTCTGAATACTATATTAAAGTAGTATTTTATGAACTTAAAGATAGAACTAGTAATTTGTCATCTGTTGGGGTATTAGAAAATGATGAAGACCCTTGTTATATTAAAAGTGTTTATAATAATAATTTAGGATATTTTATGGGATATAGAATTTATGCAGAAGTAAAAGGAACAATATTTAATTATATTGAAAGTACTGAAAATGGAATAAAATATACTGATTTTGGTATTATTTTATATCCAGTACCAGAAACTACAAAAGTAGTTATTCAAAATAAATTAACATATATATATAATAAGTTACTAGTATTTGATTTAGAATATAGTAATGCTTTATATTCTGAAGATATATTTTCATTTATTAATATAAATTTAAATCCAACAGCTTATAATAAATATTATAGTATTAGTAGTGTTCCTTTAAGTTTATCAGCAACAAAATATGTATATTTATGTATAAATGATTATCAAAATAATAGAGGAACAGGTACAATTATTCGTATTTCCGATCCAATAACAAAAATATATCCATTACCAGAATATGTTAATAAATTAACAAATTATCCACAACAAAACAGCACAAATATCACAAGTAACACTATAGATATAAATTCTGACATTTATTGTGATGCAATTACTAACACTAAAGTATATGTGCCTTCATGGCCTCGTAAAATTACACAAAATCAATTGTATTCTTTAAATGCAATTTTACAAGATAATAGAAAGAATAGAACAAATATAAATGATAATTATATTACAGATGTTATAGCAACAATACCAGTGGATCCATCAGAAGCAACTATTTTAACATTTATGGATCATCAACCAAGATTTTATTTTGGTCCTGTAAGAATTGAAAAATTAGAAATAAAATTAAAAGATGACAATGGAAATTTTGTAAATTTAAATGGAACTGATTGGGGATTTAGTATAATAGTAGAACAATTATATCAGAATTAATTAAAATTATTTATAATTATTTATAATTGTAATAAAATTATTATATATTTATATATTATATAATGAGAAGAGGAAATCCATCATCAAGAAGAGGAACTATACGTTCTAGTTTTGGCTCTACGACTGCAAATAATCGCAACACATTTGGTGGCAATGTTAAAGCCGGAATTGGCGGGTTTACTGGATATGGATCATTTGCGAATAATGCAATACAGACTTTAGCACCCCGTTTTGCTGGACCAAATTATCAAGTTGCCGGCGCGGCCGGGCGAGTACCTGTTGCCAGAGATCTTTATAATAGACCTATTACTAATGACAGAGGTGTTTCATTATATTATCCAATTAGTTTTGTGACTCAATCTACTGGTATTTCCAGTAATAATTTAAGATTTGCTTTAACTAGTGGAGTAAATGTTCAGCAGCGCATAAATGCTGCCATTTCAACAATTATACCAAATTAATTATACTAAAATACAATAAACTATTTGTTTAATATATATTTTTAATTAAAAGTAAAACATTTGTGTAATATATATTAAATAAAATTATGTCTATTAATGATTATACTAATTTAGAACTAGAACCATATGTTGCAGATGAATTAGTTAAAAAGAAATATAAATATTTAGCATTAAAATATCATCCAGATAAAAATGACAGTCCTGAAGCAACTGAAAAGTTTAAAGTAATATCACAATCATACAATAATATTATTAATAAACAAACGCATGACAATAGTAATATAATAATAGGTAATCATTTTTTTAATTTGTTTTCTAGTATGTCTATGGCGGAGAGAAACAGCGAACCAATATTATTTAATAATAATTATATGTCAACAAGTATAAAAATTGTAAATGGAATGAAAATTACAAAAACTACACAAGTAAATAATGGAGTTGTTAAAACAACAACAACAATTACACAAATATAATTATATTATATAAATTTAATAGCAATATAATTATATGAAACCGTATAAAGCAATAAAAACTCACATAGGCAAACATTTAAAAAACCATAAAATAGTTCATACTTTTGGAATTATAATATTTTTAATTATTTTTTTTGATAAATTATTTATATTAATAATATTTACATTAATAATACAATTAAAAAAAATTATGTCATTTTTAAAAAATAAAATTATTACTTTTTTACCCATTTTGCGTTAGCAAACTTCATCCATTCTTCTATATCATTTTCTTTAATTACTTTTCCACAATATTTACGGTTTGGTTTATTTTTATTTTTATTTTGTAAGCATTCTATTTGCCAAAATGGATATTGATACTGAATTATACCTAAAAACTCTTTAGGTGTATGAAGTCCATCATTTCTTGCGCCGTCTCCCGTCCAATAAATAAGTTTGTTAGTTTTTTTCATTCTTAATGTTTGTGTTTTTTGTGTTTTTTGTTTTTTGTTTTTTGGGATTTTTGCTTTTGAATTTTTGTATTTTTTACTTCTAGTCATATATATATGTTAATATTAAAATAATTTTAATAATTTTAATAATGTAAAATTATTAAAGAGAAATTAATATAATACATTAGGCATGTTAATTAAAAACAAAAAAATTATAAATTTTTTTAATGAACACAAAAATTTAGATTTTGAAGAAACAATTATTAAGTTTATAAATATAATGGAATTATTAAATGAAAAAATGAATAACACTATGAATAGTTCTGTAGTATTGGATATTTTAGAAAATTTGAAGACAATGAATACAAAGATTGACAACGTATCTTTAAATGTTGTAAAAATTAATGAGAATACATCAAAAGAATTTTCTATAAAAATGTCTGAATTAAAGAAAGAATATGTTGAAGAATTGAAAATGGTATTAACGTGTAATGTTTCTGATAAGATTGAACCATTATTTAAAGAACAAAATCTGGCGTTATTTAATAAAACATATGCAATGATAAATACAATTATTCCAAAAAACGAAGAAGTTGTTGTAAATAATGTAGAGAGAATAATTAAACAACTTCAGGAATCAGTGACAAATGATACAAAAATTTTATTAAATAATACAATGGATGTAGAAACATTTAATAAATATATTGCGGAATTTGATAAAAAATTAACGCATACAATTGAAACATCTCAGTTAATAATTAATAATACATTATCAACAACAGAGAAAAGATTAGAAGATAAGATGGAAAATATTAAAGAAATCACAACAAACAGCAATAATTCTACTAATTCTTTAAATGGTTCATTAAATGAATTATTGAAAAAGTTTGAGAATTCAAGCGCCAAGGGTAAATTATCTGAAAATTTAATATTAAACATAATTGAGAACTTATATCCGAGCGCAGAAATCAATTCAGTGGGACAAACCAAAGAAACGGGTGACATTTTGTTGTTAAGAACAAACAAACCAAAAATATTGATTGAAAATAAGTTATGGGGTAGGAGCGTTGTTCAAGCCGAAGTTGTAAAGTTTATTAGAGATATTGATGTTCAGAAATGTTGCGGTATTTTTCTCTCGCAGAATGGAAAAATTACTACAAAAGAGAATTTTGAAATTAATATTCATAATGGAAATGTATTAGTTTACGTTCATGATGTTCATAATGATCCTGATAAAATTAAATTAGCTGTAGACATTGTAGATCATTTAAAAGAGAAATTAGATGAATATGAAGATTATAATAATGATCAAGATAATATTTCAAAAGAGATGTTAGAATATATAAATGTAGAATATCAAAATTTTGTATCTTCAAAATCTTCTCTTGTGAAACTTGCCAAAGAGTTTAACCAAAAATTAATAAAACAAATTGAAGAAATTAAAATGCCATCTCTTGAAAATTATTTATCATCAAAATATTCTTTCTCTTCAAATAAATTTATTTGCGAGTTTTGTTCATTTGTTGGAAAAAATCAACAATCAAAATCTGCGCATATTAGAGGATGCACAGAGAGAAAAAGAGCAGAATCTCAAAAAAATAAAAATATTGGCGAACAAATTATTTGTATTGATGCCGAGCCGAGTTGAAATGTTTATTTTTTAGTGTTCTAAGTTTTTTGTGTTTTGTTTTTTGTTTTTCTGTTTTTGTTTTTCTGTTTTTCTGTTTTTCTGTTTTTTTGTTTTTTTGTTTTTGTGTTTTTTTTGTTTTTCTGTTTTTCTATTTTTCTGTTTTTCTGTTTTTCTGTTTTTGTTTTTCTGTTTTTTTCCTGCCCGATTCAGCTTGTCAATAAATTCGTCAATTCTTTGTTGTGCTCTAGTTATAAAAAGATATTCTTCATCCTTATCTTTTAATTCTAATTGTTTTAATTCTAATTGTTTTTGTTGATATGTAAAATTTAATTTACTTGAATGTTTAGGATCTATTAAAATAAGGGATTGAAAAACAAATCCTAATTTATTGTATATATTACGCATAATATAATTGTTCTTTATACTACAATCATCTAATGTAAAAATGTTAATTGTAGGTTTTTTAATTTTAACATAGCACATTCCATAAATCATTAATATTGTAGCCCATCCTATGCCTTGATTTTGTGGATTAGTATTAACCTCTTCTATATGAAAGTTAAGAGACCAGGTTGGTCGGCTTAATCTAGTTCTTTTGCCTTTATATGTCATATCTTTCCTAATACTAATAATTACATTACTAATAACAACATTTGGATATTTAAGATTTTTAAGAATAAATGTATACATAGGCCGCCCATATTCGTTTTGAGGAAACGGTCTCTCGTCTTCAGTTAATTCTATAGTATAGGATTTTTCTTTAAGTATATTTAGAATTAACTTCATTAAATCGTCATATTTTTTTTCATCACTTTCATCACTTTCATCACTTTCATCACTTACATTGCTTTCATCCCTCTTTCTCTTTATAGTTGACATAATATTATATAATATTTTTTATATAAAGTTGATGTTTTTTGTTTGTTTTGTTTTTTGTTTTTTTGTTTTTTTTGTTTTTTGTTTTTTTGTTTTTTTTGTTTTTTGTTTTTTTGTTTTTTTTTTTTTTTGTTTTTTTGTTTTTTTTTTTTTTTTTTTTTTTTTTTTTTTTTTTTTTTTTTTTTTTTTTTTTTTTTTTTTTTTTTTTTTTTTTTTTTTCTTTTTTTTT
>Ga0114970_10004351_pt1 | contig 10314 bp, 7 predicted proteins | sample M_140205_XF_Meta_FD_87030 | JGI IMG/M metagenome (GOLD analysis project Ga0114970, IMG submission 87030) | Freshwater microbial communities from Lake Montjoie, Canada to study carbon cycling - M_140205_XF_MetaG | ecosystem: Environmental > Aquatic > Freshwater > Lake | place: Lake Montjoie... | reverse complement strand
AGAACCTTGCACATCCAGAATCCCAGAGCTGGGCAGCAAGACGCCCGAAATCAACTTACATAGCGTAGTTTTCCCCGATCCATTGGCCCCACAAATGGAGGTCCATCCAGGATAAAAAGACAATGTAACTTCTGATAGGAGACTTTTTTCCCAATTGTCATAGGAAAAAGAAACCTGACGCAGATGAACCAAATTCATGGAAATATCCAAAGTATTTAGAAGGATTCAGAAGAATGTAACGGTGGTAGGACCATTTTATTCTGACCAGACACGCACCAGAGATTTTTTTTCTTCTTAACAGTGCAGGATGCCTAATTTTCCCATGTGACATGCGTGACACTTGTGCGCCTACTGCATCAACTGATTGGTATGTCACAAAGTATTTTACTCGTCTATGATTTTTTGTGACAAATGTTGCTATTCCATTTATCGAAAATAACTATTTACTGTTTTTTCTACAACAGTTTTTAGCTCTTCGATTGAAATTTTCTTTTGCACCCCTCTAACTCCAACCAAAACATATGTTCCTTTAATTTTATGTTTGGTGCAAAAGCCACGAACCGCAATCGCTGTCGAATCCAATTTTTCCGCTAACTCTTGGAATGTATATGCATCGTCAGGTCTATTTTTCATCTTAAGCAAGCGATACATCCACTCCGCAGGTGGCCGCCCCATCACGCGCTTCTCCATTTGTTTTTCCTCGATGAAAAAAGCATTGACTTAAAGTTACCTATATATTCTACTTGCTAACAGAGCAATCGTACATAAATAAAATCATCTGCGAAAGAGGAGGTGGAGTCAGAAGATACTTGCGCGGGAGTACAAAAAAAGAGGGCCCACCGAAGTGAGCCACAGCAGAAACATAAGCACCTTCTACTGTAGCTCCTCGGCGGGTGTCCGTAAAGGGATTTCTTTGCCCGCTACGTGACCCCTGGGTTGACTACCCTGATTCGCCTCCTTCTCCCCTTATTTTTATCAAAATATCAAAACCTATTCTGATGGGAGAATATTTCTATGGGTATGTTTACCTTAGAAAATGAGCCGCGCTTTGCCTTGGAACCTTTCTGCGAAGACTTTGCTGCCACCTTGAATGCGATCCCCGATAGCTATACGGAACTGGCTTTCGCACCGCCAGACGGATCAGCCTTCAATCTGGCCATGTATTTTTCTCCGATTACCACGGAGGATCTATATCGCGCTATGGAGGAGAGACGCAATGTATCTTTTCTCAATGGCTGCAAAAAGAACCAGATGTTGGTCCAGCTCAACGGCATGCAAAAGAGGGCGGCAAAAAACAGCGCCATTGCTGAAAAAAACATTCTAAGTTTTGATGCAGATTGTAAGGATTTTATCCCGGATTGGGCCTTGTTTTCTCCCAAAGAAAAACAGGAGAAAACCAAAATCCTCTACAAAGAGTTACGCCTGAAGATCGAAACCCACAACCTCCCCCTGTGGCTCTTGGTTTATAGCGGCAATGGGTTTCATTTTCACTTCAAAACCTCAGTCCCTGTATCCGTCATCCCCAATTATAAAGAGTTTTATCTATCCATTTTGGCCTATCTACAGAGCACCCTGGATCTTGTTTTCGATACCAGCTGCTGCAATCCGGCACGATTGATGCGATTACCTCTCTCAACCAACTGGAAAGAGGCGAAACAGCCCATTGAAACCCAGGTGTTTTCCTACAATTCTGATGCAGATGCCGCCACTTTCTTCCTGCCTTTTTGGAAGAAAAGTCAGACTCCCAGCCATCCAGCAGGAGGAGAACGGCATACACTCCTAGAAAAACTCTCGTTGAGAAAGGTTCTCGAGTTTTTCCACTATGAAAAGTTTACTTCCTGGCAAGAGACAACAGATAAAATTCTGTGCTCGAGCCCTTGGAAAGAGGACAAAAATCCCAGTTTTTACTTCTGCCAAACGAAGAAGCTGTTCTGTGACTTTTCCACAGGAAAAGGTGGGGATCTCTTCACCCTTATCGCAGATCTGGCCCAGGTTGACTGCAAAAAAGAGTTCAAAACAGTACTGCAGTACGCAAAAAAAATCCTGGGGATTTCTACGTCACCTGCAAAATCTTCCCAGACACAGGGCAGCTACACACTCAAGGACTCTGGGGTGTGGTTTCGAGAAGCAAGCGAAGATGGGCAAGAACAGGGCATTTGGGTATGCTCTTACCTCGAGGTCATCGGTTATACCCGAGATGCAGCCAATATGGCCTGGGGACGCGTGCTGCGTATGCGAGATGCAGATGGACAGGAGAAAACCTGGGCCATGTCCATGGAGTATCTCGCAGGTGATGGGTTGGAATTGCGCAAAAAGCTCCTTCATATGGGGGTGCGCCTCAACCTCTGTCGATATGCCCGTCACCACTTAGCCGCCTATATCCTCACGATGGAACCTACGGAACGGCTTCGCTGCGTGTCGCGTATCGGATGGATGCAAAACAGCTTTCTCTTTCCCGATCAGGTCTACAGCCAACATGCATCAGAAGAGGTGCTATTCCAAAGCGAGTTTGACTGCAGCACCTTCTCCACAGCAGGTAGCCTTGCACAGTGGCAAGAGGAGATTGCGCAATATTGTGTCGGAAATAGCCGGCTGTTGCTCAGCTTATGCACCGCCTTTGCCCCACCTTTATTGTATCTCACGGGGGAGGAAAATTTTGGCATCCACCTTGTGGGTCCTTCTTCCATTGGGAAAACCATCGCTCTCACCGTAGCAGGCAGCGTATGGGGTGGAGGCAAATTGCGAGGCTATGGATCTCGTTGGAGAGCCACAGTCAATGGGCTCGAAGGGTTGGCATGCAAGCATAATGATGCCCTCTTGGTCCTCGATGAACTCGCAGAGGTATCTCCAAACGAGGCCGGGAATGCCTCGTACATGCTAGCCAATGGGTCTGGCAAGGTACGAGGTACCAAAGATGGGGGCATGAAGGAGGGAAGTGAATGGAGACTGGTATTTCTCTCTGCAGGAGAGATCGATCTCGTTACCCATATGCAAAGCATTGGGGAAAAAACCAAGGCTGGACAAGAAGTCCGTATGATCGCCATCGAGGCAGATGCGGAGAAAGGCCTTGGTATTGTAGAGGCACTCCATGGGTTTTCCTCCTCTGCTGAACTGGTGGATCACTTGCGAGCTAACAGTTTGAAGCACTACGGCACACCCATCCGACGGTTTATCGAGCAGTTGGTCGCAGATCCTGATGTGGCGCAAAAGTTTCAACAAAGTCTCGTTAGGTTCAACACTCGATTTTCTGACAGATCCTTGCACAGCCAAAAGATACGCGTTTTGCATCGGTTCCATCTCCTGGCCTTTGCAGGGGAACTGGCCTCTGCCTATGGGGTTCTCCCTACAGCCAATGTGGAAGCCGTTATGGCATCGCTTTATGAAGCCTGGCTTTCCAACCATGAGGGAGGTGGAAACCTCGAATCTCATCGCATCTTGATGCAAATTCGAACCTTTCTACAGCGCTATGGCGTCACGCACTTTCCGGATCTCGCGGATGGGTCTCAGGTGCAGAAATGCTTTGGCTTTCGCAAACGGAACGCGCAAGGCGAGTACGATTGGCTCATTCCCAGTGAGATTTTTCGAGAGGAGGTATGTAAAGGGTATGAACTCAAACGAGTATTGGTTGCCCTTAATCAATCTGGGTATATACCATTTTCGGATTCAAGGAGTAGCAAGGTAGAGCGATTGCCAAGTCTTGGGAGGTTGAGGGTATATCACATTCCTGGCGAGATAATGGCGCACTAGTTTGTCACAAGTTGTCACAAGCATTTTTGGCATCTTGTGGTGGCTCTACCCCTTATGAGAGTAGGCATCACACCTGTCACAAATGTCACACGTATTTTGAGCGGCCTTTCCATATTGCATGAAATTCTTTTTCTGGTGCGTATCTAGTCACACACGATGAAAGGTTTTCCTATGAGAAAAGAACTTTTATATACCCGTACTGGCACCTATTACTCCTTCGCCTACTACGACAACACAACCCAAAAACCCATACGGTTGCAAAAGTCCTACATCCGAGAACGCTTCGGCAAGGACATCACCGATCTAGAAGAAGCCGAAACCATTCGAGAACTCTTGGAAAAAGAGAGAAACTCTCGTGCGAATGAGAAAAAATTGCGACTCTCTTGGGATACTCTATCGACAGATTTTTCTCAATTGGTTTCCGAATACCAGGCGTACCACCGCAAATCAGCTCCAAACTCCTACGCTACCACCATGCACTACCTGCGGCATTACGTATGTTACTACTTCCTACAGGTCCAAAAATGCGAGGAACTCGACCAATGGGCCCTACATTATGATGGATTTCGAGAATGGTTAGAAGATCGGGCTACGGTAATCAAAAATGCAAGTAAAAAGCTCTCTTACAACTCGAAGAACCACTGCATCCATGCCCTCAATACATTCATACGATTTTTACACCGCAAGCGCGTTGTGATGCACTTTGTAGCCTGTTCTCGATTTCCCGATTACCAGCTCAAACAAAAAAGCGTGGACGATATTATCTCATTCGAAGAGATGGAAAAGGTTTATGCGTATCTCAAAACCAAGGGCTTACACAAAGCGGCCGTATTCTGGAGACTCCTCTTCTTCACAGGTATGCGGTTTAATGAAGCGCGCGGTATAAGCTTGGAAAATATCTATGAAGGAGATATCGAGGATAAGGTCTTTGCCAAACGGTTGCAGGAGAACCATATCTCTTATTTAGGGTACTTGGTACTCGAAAACCAACCAGCCAAAAAGACCCTACTGATTCGAGATGAAGAAGGTGATATTCCACGCAAGCCCCTCAAAGGTCGAAAGAAAATTGATGAGAAATTCGCTCGTACCATTCCCATCATAGATGATCAACTGTGGAAAGACCTCGCTACCCTATACAACCTGGAGATCCAGAAATTCCAAACCCGATTGTGGGGAGGAAAAATCTCCAACTACCTCCTATTTGAAGGGGTAAATCTGGATGCATTGAAGAAAGCCTACCGAGAAACCGGGATCCCCTACCACAGCCCCCATTGCTGCCGACATACACGGGCTACCCTCTTGATTGGGGAGACGGGAGATCCCATTCTGACTCGCATGTGGCTAGGGCATACCTCCCAACGAGTACTGGATCGATATGTGCATATCTATCAGTCTTGCGTACGTAAGGCAAAGAAAGGAGACAAGAAGATGACCAAAATCGAGATATAAACCCAAAGCCTGCCGGCGGTCCGGTGGGGCACCAGCTCTTACCAAGTGCCGGATTCATTCACATATATATCAAGGGATTTAGAAGAATTTCAAGGTGGTAGGACCATCCAGATTCGAACTGGAGACCTCTACGATGTCAACGTAGCGCTCTAACCAACTGAGCTATGGCCCTAAAAGAAGCGAGGGAGAAAATACCCTGGTCCCCGGCTCTTGTCAATTAGATATCAACAGTTCTTGGGCCTTATCCCCCAAGCCCCGAATGATGGAGTGAAAATGTTGGTATTGACTCAATTTTTCCTTCCCAAATCTGGCTTCGAGGGCTGCCATCACACCGGGAAATTTAGCAGTCCCCCCGGTACAACACACGATATCAATATCCGAGAAAGACAACTGAGCTTGTCGAATGGTCTCATCACAGGATTGAAAAATTTCCTCCACCACCCGAGAGCTAGCTTCTAGAAAATTCTCTCGAGAGAAAGTCTCTTCGATGTGAATACCAGGATACTCATAACGAAAGAGATGGGAAGGTGCCAGGGAGATGGCTTTTTTTCCTTCCTCAATTTCGCGAAAAATCGCATAGCCCAAGCGTTCTTCCACCAAGGTAACCAATTGACGCACCCGAACTTTATCAGCCTCTGACAAGGCCCATCTTTCCACATCATGAAAAAAAGAAAGGGATTCTTTCTGAGCCAAAAATGCAATATCCGCAGGAGAGCATAGTTTCCTTCGTATGGTCTTTGGCATATGCAATACATTGCGTCCCAATGGGTGCTGATACGCGACATACGCGCCAAAATGAGGACTGATGCAGTGATGCATCATACTCCCATCGATGGCATCCCCCGCCAAAGAGACCCCTCCGATGGCCAATACATCTTCCTTACGAAATCGCTTCGCTCCCAATTCCAACACCGTAAAGTCACTGGTTCCTCCTCCAAAGTCCGCAATCAACACCTTTTTGGGTGTAGTCAACGTCTTACGGAATTCATAGGCAGCAGCCAAAGGCTCTGCCAAAAAAAAGACCTCCGTAAATCCTGCAAGAGAGGCTGCGGCACGCAATCGATTTTCTGCCAACGCTTCCTCTTCCGCACGAAAGGAAAAGACTGCTGGTCGACCCAACACCACCCGCGTCACCTCTTCTCCCGCATGGACGCATGCGATATGGCGCAAATGTCGAAGAAACAAGGCAATCAAATCCACCAGAGAAAAAAAGGTGCCATCGATGGAGGTACCTTGAAACGAGGGATCGGGTAGATGTTTTTTCAGAGAGCGGAACATGCGGCCCTCCGGAGCAAACTCCGCATACTGCTCGATGGCTTCCGCACCAAATGCCCACTCTTTTTGGATATGAGTATAGAGAACACTCTTCAATACCGTGGGATCCTCCCCATGGGGATCCACCACCAAGGGATTCGCTACTTCAGTTTCCGAAGCCACGGTTAAGAGGGAATTGGACGTTCCAAAATCGATGGCACACATCCGCATGGAAGACATGAATTTCTCCAATTCAAAAGAGTAAAAAAACACAAAAAAGAAAATAAAAAAATCCCATAACACAGATGGGACTCAACAAACGAACGAAGAAGTTATGAAGAGGGGAAGAGCGATGTAGCAAAGGCTTCTGGCTGGAACGGACGCAAATCGATGGCTTTTTCTCCTACCCCAATAAAGCGAATCGGCAACTGAAATTGATCAGAAATTCCAATCAACACCCCACCCTTGGCCGTCCCATCGAGTTTCGTGACGATCAATCCCGAGAGAGGCACAATTTCTTGGAATGCTTGCACCTGCATCACCGCATTCTGCCCCGTGGTGGCATCGATCACCAACCATACCTCGTGGGGGGCATCCGGCATGGCCTTGGCGATGGTACGCTGGATTTTCCCCAGCTCTTCCATCAAATGCCCCTTGTTATGCAAGCGGCCCGCCGTATCGAGCAGCAGCACATCGGTCTTCCTGGCGAGGGCAGATTGCACACCATCAAAACAAACCGCTGCGGGATCTCCTCCCTGCTGGTGGGCCACCACTTTCACATCAAGCCGTTGGCCCCACACCTGCAGCTGTTCAATAGCTGCCGCCCGAAAAGTATCCGCCGCAGCCAACAGCACAGACTTCTTCTCCGCCAAAAAGTGGGCCGCCAATTTCCCAATGCTGGTGGTTTTTCCGACTCCGTTGACGCCAACCACCAAAATCACCAAAGGTTTTCCCTCTTCCTTGGGTAAATTCCAGGGCTTTTGAGCTTGGGTGAAGATGGCTTCCGTTTTGTTCCGCAACAGGGTCTGAATCTCTGCTTGGGAAATTTCACCGCCCTCTCGATGGTGGGTGCGAATGTACTCAATCATACTGGCGGTGGTACGAACCCCAATGTCCGCGCGATACAACATCTCGGAAAGCGCCTCCAAAGTGGCGGCATCGAGGGTGCGCCGCCCCGCGAACAACCCTGTCAGGCCTTCTGTCCATTTTTCTCGAGTCTTACGTAACCCCAACTGCAAGTTATGCAACCACTCACTAGATTTAAGTTGGCGAATGGCAAGTACGTCTTCAGCCCCTTCTTCTGCCTTTTTTTGGGGGGATGGGACGGGTTGACAGGGGATTTCCTGTTGATCTGCCTGCTGTAACAATCGAAAAAATTGGAAACCCACAACGAGCATCCATAAAAAACAAAGCCCCCCACTCCACCATGCTGCATCCACCTCTGAACTCCACCTCAACCAAGACTCCATTTCCCACTCTCCATTTCATTTTGAAGTCGTATCATTCTCGCGAATTTTGTATGCTCATAAGGAGTCCTATGCTACGCTACTTACCTGCTCGGAGCAATGCAATACCTGGAGGCTTCCCATGATCGGGAGGTTTGGTTTTTTTTCCCAATTTTCTCGATTTCGCATGCTACTCGTGCTGTTTTCCCTTGTGATAAGACCGGTTATCCAAGGTGCAGAGGAGGCACCGCTCGAAGAAACAGGTAAGCAATGGGACCTCTACGTAGGTTCCTTTCGTAAGGGACATAACCTGGGCGGAATTTTCTCCTATGCCACAGGCCTATGGCAAGCCATCGCGCCCCACTCGACTGTACCTTTAGCCTACAACTCTCGAGGATATGTAGGCACCTTCGATTATGCATACCACCTACCCATTTATCGAGGGCTTGGGTATTTGTTGGGTTCTTCCATGGGGATGCTGTATGAAACAGGCCACCCGACAACCAAAGATTTTGTGGCAAAATCAAGTTACCAGCTGCCTGGAGTAAAAGCCGGTCTCGTGTTGAATGCCACCTCTCGCTTGCGATTTCTAGCAGGAGTGGCTCTCTATCTTGAACGGATGGAAAATTTTACGCTTACAGCCAATGGTGTAACCGTGACAGAGTTTTCTACCCTTCGGGTATTTCCAGATCGTTGGGTGGCTATGGATTGGTTTTGTACTCTCCGTATGGCAGTACGACTCGAAGGTCACTATCGGAGTTTGCTCTACAGTATACCTCGAAACGCAGAAGACAAACCCACGGATTTTTCTTTGCATAAAGAAGATTATTGGATAGGCATTGGCATCATATATCATGATCTATAAAAGAGATACGAGTGGGATGAAAACCCTTTTTCTTTATGTAAGTATCCTATGGCTTCTCATGGGATGTATTACGTTACAGCCGCAACGAATGCTGGTAGAGCGTAACAAAAAGCATACTCCTTCTTGGATCCAAAAAACATCGGGTGTGCTACCTCCTTTTGGAGAAGTCCCCCATTTTTTGTATGTAAAAAGAAATCAGACTGATATCGAAATCGCACTCAAACAAACCGAAGCAGAAGGGCGAGCGGCTTGGCATCGAATGCTACAAGGGCCTTCACTTTCCCTTATTTTCCTCGCTGATATTTACTATGAGGCCCGCCTGGACACTCACTCTCGGGATAAGCAATTTGATGTGTATATGTTATTTACCACCCACAGACCCCCATCGATTTGAGAAGGAGATCTTCGAATGATCGAGGCAGAAAATTTTTCCGATTCCTTTCCCTACTTATACGCACCCCCATGGGCGCTCTTTCCTCCTTTTTCTCGTCAAGATCAGATGGGAGAGCTATTTCCCTATTTTCAAGATGCTGAACGTGCGATTCTCATCGTCATTCTTGCAGAGATTCAACGGCAGATTCTGTATCCACAAAATCCTCGCTTATGGGAACTATCAGGCTTTCCCATTTCCTTATCCAGTCACCATCTGTGGTACATGTTTCCCAATCGGACCCAACAGGAAACAGCCATTTTTTGGAAAGTGATTACCACACTTGGATCTCTTCATTTGGTACGCCAAAACCAAGAGGGGCCCTCTTGTCTCTATTTGTTTGAAAACCCAATTTTTGAGACCTTTGATGGGACCCACTTCACGATCACCGTGACCGTACCTCGGGCTCATTTCTCTTTGCTCTTAGGTGTGTCCCTTCATACACCCTCTCAACAAGGCTCTCCCCGTATTCCTACGGATCCTCTCCCTCTCTTTTTATGGAAGCCTATTTGGCTTGATCTCTCCCTCACAGAAAAAAAACGGCTGTTTTCTTTTTTACCTCAGCAAAAAAAAGAAAGTCATAGGGAGTTAGAGGAAGGAGGAATGTATGAATCTGCTTGGAAAAACTGTTCTCTCCCTACAGCCAGCGGGTATACTCAATCTGCCCTCGTGCAATGGCGCTCCTTAAAACCACTCATGCGACGGCTCTATGACCATGGTTTTTTTGCGCCTCTCCCTCCTGAGCAAAGTGCCTATCTCCCTTTTTCTTCCACCGGTATGCAAGTCTTCTGGCATCGCGCACACCCCACATGGGAAGAAAAAGGGAAAGCCCAATTTTATCAACGAGTCGCTTACTTAGAGTCCTATCGCAGCCTCCATCTTCCAGAATGGCTTGAAACTGTAGGCGAAGGCGTTCCACCCAGCTATCGAAAAAACATGTGGGAAAAAATTGTTCTCCCGCTACGTACACAGCTTACGGAGACCATGCTTTCCCAGTATGTTGAATTCCCTCGCGGAGAAATGGTTCCCCTATTACCTCTCTTTCTCTCGTGCCATATGCGGGCTCACCCCAATCATTTCTCCCCCCTGCCTGCCGCTCTACAAGGGTGGCTACAAGGAGATTT
>Ga0114970_10004345_pt1 | contig 10318 bp, 8 predicted proteins | sample M_140205_XF_Meta_FD_87030 | JGI IMG/M metagenome (GOLD analysis project Ga0114970, IMG submission 87030) | Freshwater microbial communities from Lake Montjoie, Canada to study carbon cycling - M_140205_XF_MetaG | ecosystem: Environmental > Aquatic > Freshwater > Lake | place: Lake Montjoie... | reverse complement strand
GTCATAATTACGATACGGGCGTTTTGGCCCAGGGCCTGCTGGTAGCAGCTTAGAGCTTCTTCGGTGTTTCCAGAATAGCTCGAAATAACCACTAGCGTATCAGGGCCAATGTAGTCGGGGAGGTTGTAGCCACGAACCACTTCAAAAGGGACCACCAGATTATCATAAAGCCAGTTTTTGATGATATTGCCAGCTAGCGCTGAGCCTCCCATACCAGCTAAAATGATGTTGCTAACTCCCACGCCGTCCTCGGCAGTAATATCTTGCCTCATGGTGTCGGCATAGTTACGTCGAAGCTGATCGGGCTGGGCGCCAATGATTTCAAATATCTTAGCTTTGTCTAGTTGCTTTATTTTTGATGGGTCAATCATTTATATAGCTCTTTCATCTGTCTATTGTACACCATCAAACAAGATGTTATTAATTTTTTATTTCAAGCCATTAGTTGTTTTATAAGTTCTCTTTTGATATAAGTTATCTAAATTAAAAGAATTAGGGCCCGAACAGATTGTTCGGGCCCCGGCACAGATTATACAGCAGCCAGCTGTAGCCATATTATACAGCGGCCAGCTGTGTTTTGGTTGGTTTGGTTTCTCTACCCCGGGCAGGAGGAGGAGTCCCCTCGCCAACCAAAATTTAGACTTTCGGTGTCCGGGGGTGTCGACGAGCGGCACTACCCTTATTCTTCACTTTCTGCCGAGATTCTGGCGGCCGAAGGAGCTTTGCATCGTACTCACGACGCAATTCCTTAAGGCTGTGAGCCATAATCTTGAGTGAGTTAGGTACAACTAGTACCCAGCGCTCGACATCATGACCACACCGGGCTACAAGAGCACGGTTCCAGTCTTTCTTCAACTGGGTATTAACCCAATCCCTAAAGGCTGGGTCGGCAAGGATTTTACTTACAACCTCGGCATTAGGCCTAGACTGCTCGATCTGGTCTAGCACCTTACGGTGCTCTTCCAGAAAAGAGGTCTTAATGACTTCGTGCTCCTCATTACTGGGATCGGGGTCACGGATGGCAGCAACTGCTGCTTTGAGTGCCTCGCTTCGGCCAATGGCCGACCAGTGTGACTTGCCTTGAAGCCATGCTGCTTGCGCCTCAATGAGACGAACCAGTGAAAGCGTCGCAAACGATTCCGACTCTTTATCGCCAGAAGCTAAACTCAGCTTCAACCGGTCAATGAACTCGGCCGTGCCTGGTTTTTTCGCCAGGGTCACAAGGTCGATGTGCTCATCCATCCAGGCCAAGGCCTGGCCGGGGTTTTCAAAGAGCTGTTCTCTTTCAAACAACTCCCCCACTTCGATGTGTAGGAACGGTACTATTGCCATAACAAGCCCCTTTCAGGGTGTGTAATTCCAAAAAAACTAATTTAGCTTCTTTGGCCCGATGACCTAATATGTTTCTGGTCTTCGGACAACCAATACTTTTAATAGTTACCAGCTTAATGGTGGACTAAACTAAGTACCAATTGTCCGAAGACCTTACTATGACTTGTTTTCATGAATAGTTTTAGGTTGTAAAACTAAACAATCAAATGTTTTGTCAAAAGTTCAACAAAGCTTCAACAGCTCTATTCGTGAGTAATTCTATCACATATAGTCATTTTTGTCAATACATCATAAGCACTATCTGCTTGGAGTATAAAACCCCCTGCCTGGCTGTTTGCCATCTGTCCTCTAGACGCCTTAGGCTAGTACTATTTTATCTTAATTCACTATTTAAGTACCGCTTTTGCTGCACCTACTCTGCCTTACGCCGACATCGAGCTCCAAGAAAGCAACAGACTAGCGGACTAATCTGCATTTAAGGATTGTTCGAAGACCTGAAGCGTTAGCAATCAGGTCAAGTTTATTCTTAAATCAGATTGCCTGGTAGTCTGAGGCGCTTATTGGAGTGAGCCACAGTCGGTTGGTTTTATATCACTTTTGGCAGCAAAAGTGATAGTTAATGATATTAATTAAAAAAACAATTATTAGCGCATTTGTACTCTGCCGAGTTACATCATTCCGCCCATACCGCCCATATCTGGCATGGCAGGAGCTTGTGGAGCGTTTTTCTCGGGTAAATCAACCACCGCTGCTTCGGTAGTTAGTAGCATTGAAGCCGCACTTGTAGAGTTAATTAACGCACTCTTGGTAACCTTGACTGGGTCAATAATGCCGCGAGCCAGCATGTCGGCTTTTTCGTTTTTGGCAAAATCCCAACCGGTTTTGTTGTCATTGGCCTTAATTATGGTCTCTAAAATTACGGCAATATCTGTAATACCAGCATTGGCTGCTATCTGTCGAATTGGCGCCTCGAGAGCTTTACGCACAATCAAAACACCAATCATCTCTTCGTCGTCTAGTTTTAGTGTATCAAGAGCTTTACGTGCCTTAATGAGCGCTGCTCCACCACCGGCAACGATACCTTCTGCAACTGCGGCCTTGGTTGAGTTTATGGCATCCTCGATGCGAGCTTTCTTTTCTTTGAGCTCGACCTCGGTGGCGGCTCCTACTTTAATGACAGCTACACCACTTTCGAGCTTGGCCACTCTCTCCTGCAGCTTCTCGATCTCGTACTCGGAGCTGCTTTCCTTGATTTGGTTACGAATTAGCTTAACCCGCTCTTTAAGGGCCGATTGGCTTCCCTTGCCTTCAACAATCGTGGTGTTGTCTTTATCAGCAATTACCTTGCGTGCCTCACCGAGCATCTCTACAGATGCGTCCTCGAGCTTTAGGCCGATTTCTTCGGTAATAACCTGCCCGCCTGTTAGTACAGCGATATCCTGAAGCATTTCTTTGCGGCGATCCCCGAATGCCGGAGCCTTGATAGCTAAGGTGTTGAAAGTTCCGCGCAGCTTATTGAGCACCAGAGTCGTGAGAGCCTCGCCCTCGACCTCTTCAGCAATAATGACCAAGTCTTTTTTGCCTTCTGCGGCTAGTTTTTCGAGAAGCGGCAGTAGCTCACTTACGGCGCTGATTTTTTTGTCAGTAATCAAGATGGGGGCATTTTCCATAACAGCCTCCATGCGAGCTGCATCGGTAATCATATAGGGGCTAACATAGCCCTTATCGAACTGCATGCCTTCGACAACTTCTTTGTCTAGACCGAGAGTCTGGCCTTCTTCGACGGTTACAATACCATCTTCGCCAATTACTTCCATAACTTCAGCAATAAGCTTACCAACCTCTGGGTCGTCGGCCGAAATACTAGCTACATTGGCTATTTCGGTGCTAGCCTTGACGGGCTTAGCAATTTTATCGAGCTCGGCAGATACAGCCGCGGAGGCTTTTTCGATACCTCGCTTGATTGCCATTGGGTTGGCTCCTGCTGCAACATTTTTGACACCCTCTTCGACAATTGCCTGAGTGAGTACGGTGGCAGTGGTAGTGCCGTCGCCCGCTAGGTCGTTAGTTTTACTAGCAACTTCTTTGACTATCTGGGCACCCATATTCTCGTACGGATCCTCGAGTTCGATTTCTTTAGCGATGGTTACTCCATCATTAGTTATGTTAGGACTACCGTACTTTTTTTCGAGTACTACATTACGCCCTTTTGGCCCCAACGTTACCTTTACTGTATCGGCTAGTTTATCGACACCAGCCTTGAGTCTTTTACGAGCTTCTTCACTTGAAATTATATCTTTTGCCATCTAATTTTTTGCACTCCTTATTTAACCACCGCGAGGATGTCTTCCTCTTTGGCGATCATGTATTCTTTATTATCTACCTTAACATCGTCAGGCCCGTAGCTCTTATACAAAACCACATCGCCTTCCTGAACTTCCTTAACTGCCTTGCCGACTGCCAATACCTTGGCCATCTTAGGCTTCTCCTGAGCACTGTCGGGCAAAATAATCCCGCTCTTGGTGCGCTCCTCTTGTTCTAGCTGCTCCAGTACTACCCTGTCGTCTAATGGCTGAATTTTCACTTTTTTCCTCCTTATTAATAATTTAAGTTGGTATCGTATTTAAGCATTAGCACTCTAGTGTGTGGAGTGCTAATTAGTATCTAATATACATCTGTTGGAAGCCAGATGTCAAGCCTGCTAGAGCGCCAAGGGTGCTTTAGGAAGAGCACATTCCAATCTGTAAAAGTGTGCCCTATTCACACACAAGCACTCATTGGTAGCGAGTGCTAATAATTCGAACGAATGGTTTGCCACTTTTCGGCTATTTGGGCCGATGTGCCTTTGTGATGAAGGTTGATAATGTCTGGCCTGACTCTTATAAATGCATCTGGGTGGTGAGTTTTGGGCTGGCTGGCAGTATGGCTCAGGTGGCGTCTGTAGCCAATATCGTCGAGCCTATCTAATAGCTTGATGCCCGAACCATGGATTCGGATTGAAGTCTTGGGCCAGATGTAGTTAGGTAGTTGAGCCTGCAGATAGGGGTCATTTTTTAATATACTGTACCAAGTATCGGCCCCATAGACGGGGATGCCAGTAATCATTCGGGGTGCTAAATCGGGATTATTAACCTTCATCATATCTTTTTCGAGTTTTACGCCCTTGGTTGTCATGAACATCCCAAGGCTGAAGCGGCCGGCCGATACCTGCTGGTCTTCGAGTTGTTTAATAAGCCTCAAAAAATACATCAAAAAGCCTTTGGTCAAAAAAATTCGGTTCGGTGATGTAACTATAAAAAGGTCAATATCGCTATCTTTATGGACATTACCATAAGCCACGCTATTGATGACGACAATCGACTTAACAGCTGGCAAAAGTCTCATTAGCAGACTCCAGCGCTGGGCTTTTTTGATTAATGCGGCCCTTCGGGCTCGTGGTATTTTTTGGCTAGTATATTTATAGCCCTTAAGACCAAACAAATTATCAATACACTGCACCTTGCCTTGGCGAATTAGGCTACGCAACTGTTTTTTTACAACCAAATGCCCAGTTCTGATTGGCAGATAAGAATAGAGTGTATCGAAATCGATTCGAATATTCATTACGGCAAAATACGCCAGCAGGTCTATTATGGATCTACTAACCTCTTTTTCTTTAAGTTGGGCACGAGCAATACTCATATCATAAGATTATATATCAAAAAATTAGAGACCTTCATAGAATACATTAAAGTATTCTTCTGAAAGTCTCTTAGGTGTTGTGGTGTGGCGTGCCGGGCCCGTCTTGGTTAGTTGCATCTCGATAGGTATCTATCGGTTGCACTGCCTCCTGGCGGAGAGGACGCCCCAAGAGGAGCCCGGCACAAATTCGGTGACTATGGTACGTCGTTGGACCTTAGTTACCGATAAAAATGACGTCCAGCAATTTTTTGATTTCAGCAACTACTTGCAAGTGATATTAGCAAATAGTCGGATTTCGATTGCTGGCCGTCAAGCCTAGGTCTAAAGAAAAAAAGACCAATGATTGTTGCTTTTGGAGCTTATAAAAGCCTCAAACCGTATCTAATATTATTACTGAGACTATTGAGAGTCAATAGATTTTTGGATAATTTTTGAAATTACTTCAAGATTTTGCTTGAGGATCTCTGGATTTTTGGCTTCGACATTAAGACGCAGCAGCGGTTCGGTGTTGCTGGGCCGGAGGTTAAACCACCAGTCTGGGTAGCTAATAGTAGTGCCGTCTAGGCTGTCGATCTTGCCATCATGATATTTCTCGCTGACTAAAGTAATAGTTTTGGCTTTATCGGAAACGTCGAAGTTGATTTCGCCCGAATCAACATACTTTTGCCTCAATGGCTTGCACAGCTCCGATAGTTTTTTGCCGGACTGAGAAATAATGTCTAGGACACACAATGCAGCAATTACGCCGCTATCGGCATTATAGTTGTCCTGGAAGTAAAAATGGCCCGAATGCTCGCAGGCAAAGACGGCGCCGGATCGGCGCATATCTGCCTTAATAAAGCTATGGCCAACCTTGGTCCGAATAGACTTGCCACCAGCAGCAGCAATTGTCTCTGGTACCATTCTGGAGGTAATGGCATTGTACAAAATAGTCGCGCCAGGACTGAGCTTCAAAAAGTGTTCACTTAGTAGTGCACCCAAAACACTACCACTCACTACTTCTCCGTTTTCATCGACCATAAATGCTCTATCGCCATCGCCGTCAAAGGCAATGCCACAATCTAGCTGATTAGCCTTGACTAGCTCAATCAAATCTTTGAGGTTCTCAAAAACAAGCGGATTGGCGGGGTGATTCGGAAAAGTTCCGTCCAGCTCCAGATACAATCCGCTAATTTTTAGTTTAGTGAGCTTTTCGAGCTCTGGCACTATGATTCCCCCCATACCATTACCAGCATCAATGCCGACCTTGAGAGCAGTCAAGTTTGGAGCAAATGTCAGCGCATGCTTAACCCAGCCCTCGAGGATATCAATCGATCTTACCGACCCATTAGCCATTGAGGGCTTATAGGCATCACCAACTATGGTTTGCTTGATTACATTTAGGCCGGTATCTTCACCAATTGGAGCAACCCCCATGGCTGTTAGTTTTATTCCATTATACTCGCCAGGGTTGTGGCTAGCCGTAACCATCGCACCACCAGCAAAATCATACTGCCCTACGGCATAGTACATCATGTCTGAGGTAATTTGACCAAGATCAACAACGTCCCTACCCTGCTCTGTAAGCCCTGCTGTTAATGCAGTAGCTAGCTCGCTGGAGTCTGGCCTCATATCGCGCCCTACCGCGATCTCTCCGGTAGGCAAGAAGTCTGCCAGTGCCCGTCCGACAGCTCTTGCGACATCTGGAGTCAGCTCAGAGGGCACCTTGCCACGTATATCATAGGCTTTGAATATCGATTCGTTAAATTTCATAATTCAAATTATAGCAAGATTAATAAAATAAATTCTTTTTAATTGTAATTTCTTTTTTGACGGCAAGTCTTTCGCCAAATTTTTGCCACTGCCGGTACTTCGTTGGGCTAATTGGCCAATCGTAAACGCCGACATACTCTGTAACCTCAGAGTTAAAGCCAGTTTTAAACTGCACTAGTCCATTAAGAGGGTGATTTTTGTCGTCTAGGCTCTTTTTAGGTGGTGCTCCCCCCAGGTCGTACTCGGCAACCCCTCGTGCCTTGAGCCACCTCATAATCTCCCACTGCATAGTATAAGGTGCCATCAAATTTTTATGCTCTCGGCTCGAGCCGCCGTCTTTGTAGAGTGCTTTTTTGCCCTGCAGAGTAACAAAAGCGCCGCTCAGAACTTCGTTTTCGAGGTAAGCAAAAAATAGTTGCCCCTGCCCCGCTTTGGTGTGATATTCCCAAAAAGAGCGAGCATAGGCCTGCGAGCGCATGAAAAAGCCATTGCGAGACTGGGTTTGCAATAGCAATTCGTACATTATTTTGATATTTTCTGGAGTCAGATCGACCGGCTTAACTACTACTCCCTTTCGTGCTGAGAGCCTGATGTTATAACGAGTTTTTTGCTTAAACCCAGACATTATTTCATCTTCCGAAGCAGACAAATCAACAATAATAGTAGATTTGTTGAGCTGCAGGTCAAATAAAGCCTTATTTAGGCTGAGCGCTAGCAATTGCTTGCTATGCGAATCAGTAAGTATAATATTGGGTTCAAACTTAACCAAAAAAGCCGACTTTAGCTCGGGCTTAATGGCTGTCATAATATCTTTGATTTGGCTAATAGTGGCCACCGACGGGCCCCTGGGGGCGTACCATATTTCGCCAAAATATGGCAGCTTGCGCACCAAAAACAATACGGCAATCCTGGTGCCTGGGCTTTCAAAGACATAATACCTTGCACCCCAGCCAAAACTACTCTTTAGGTTGGCATAGGCACTGCCCTGCATTGTCTCGTCTGGCCACGGATTGGCCGATACAAGCGTGCTCCAATTTTTGATTTCTTCTGGCGTGGCTTTACGCGCGGTCATTTTTTGTTGAACCTCTTGGCAAGTCTATAAAAACTATATTTGGGCTTGTTTATAGGCAAGTCCCAGGTGCCAGAACCTTCAATAATTTCTCCGCCAAATCGCGATTTGAAGCGAGTGTGCCCGATCCATGGGTGGCTGTCCCAGTCGAGTGGCACTACCCCACCGTAATCAAAGCGTTTCAGGCCAGTAGTCTTGGCGTTTTCGATAAGCCACCATAGTAGTACGGTAGCACCTCTGGTGGTGCGGTTCAGTTCGTCATCGGTAGCGGCGTAGGCGTAGTAGCGAGTTTTGCCCCAATCAATACAAAGCGCGCTGGCGATATACTGGTCTTTGGTACGAGCGAAGTATAGTTTGCAGGCTCCTGTTGGTATCAAAGCCGATAGCAAATGTTCGTAGTAGCTGTCTGGGTGATTACGAATGCCCTGTCGCTGAGCAGTAATAGCCTGCATTTTCAAAAAAATATTTAAATCGGCGGGGTTTTCGCTTATCTCAAATTCTATGCCGCGCTTTTTGGCGCTATTGATATAGCTGCGTGCGCTCTGCGATACGCCCATCCAGAGCTCATCAGGGCTTTTGTCGATGTCTAGCACCATTCGGTACTTGGGCTGCATGTCTGGTCTTGGCACTAGACCCATAGCCTTAAGCTTGCTAGAGCTAAAATTTTTGATTATATCTATTCGCACAAATACCACACCAGCTGCTTCGGCGTGATGTTTAATAGAAGCTAGGGATTTTTTTAGAGCCGCCTCGTCACGAGCAGTGGGGCCATAGGCAACGTACAGATAGCTAATTTTAAGTGCACTTTTCCTGATTGCACCCATCCAGAGCCAGCCATCGCCTTGGTCCTGAAACACTTCCCGCCCCTGTGCCTGCTGAAATTTAAGCCATAATGAGGACTGGTACAGATGGCCGTCGAGCTGGCTTAGACTCTGGTCCCAATTTTGTTGGCTGGTTTTTTTCATAGTCTTTATTATAACAAGCATATTTGCCTATGTCTTGGCGTGTTATACAATGACAGCTATGAATATACTTGCAATCGAATCTAGTTGTGACGAAACCGCGGCGGCGGTAGTCTGCGATGGCCACAGAGTACTATCTAATATCATTGCATCCCAAGTCGAGATCCACGCTCGTTATGGTGGCGTCGTGCCAGAAGTAGCAGCCCGATCGCATATTGAGGTAATTATTGCTGTTATCGAAAAGTCGCTATCTGACTCCGAGCTGAGCTGGGACGATATCGATGCTATCGCTGTCACCAAAGGGCCGGGCCTGATTGGATCGCTCCTAATAGGTGTAATGACAGCAAAGACGCTGGCCCTGGTGAAGCAAAAACCGCTGATAGCGGTCAATCATATTTGGGCGCACGCCTTTGCAAGCTTTCTGGATGCTACCAAGCCGCAGTTTCCGATGCTAGCCCTGACGGTATCTGGTGGGCACAGCGCTCTATCGCTATACCACGAAGGCCTTTCGCGTGAAGTGGTCGGTGAGACCCTCGACGACGCCGCTGGTGAGGCTTTCGACAAAGTGGCTAAATTGCTTGGCCTTAGTTATCCGGGCGGTCCAGCAATCTCTAAAGCAGCCCTAGGGGGCAACCCTGACGCCTACAAGTTTCCGATAGCCAATTTGGGCAAAGCTAGCTTTGACTTTAGCTTTTCGGGCCTCAAGACAGCTGTCTTAAGACAGGTACAACAGATTACTGGCGTCAATCCTGGCGCGCTCGATAGCGTCAAGAGCTACCAGCTAGATCCGCAGATAGTCGCCGACCTGGCAGCTTCATTTCAGAAGGCGGCAATTGATGCGCTGATCAAACAAACCCACAAGGCCTATTTGCAATACCAGCCCAAAGCCTTAGTGGTGGGTGGTGGTGTTGCCGCCAATACTTACTTGCGTGAAAAACTTCTCGAAATAATCCCTGAGGCAATTTTTGTGCCGCCAGTACTTTGCACCGACAACGCTGCCATGATTGGTGCCCTGGCCTACCAAAAATATCAAAAGGGCCAAATTACTGACCCTTTTGAACTCACAGCCGATTCAAGCTTAGAAGCTATTTAAGAGATTCGAGCTGAGCTATAAACTTATCGTAATCGGCAAGTTTTTCATTGGCAGCCTTGATGCCGTCACCAATTGCAGCCATATCTTCATTGTAATCATCAGTATATTTTTTCTTGTCTTTTTCCATAGCTTCAATGCTGGCTTGAATTTTGCCTCTTTCTTCATTGAGTACATCAACTCTCTTGAGTAGGTCATTTTTGACTGCTTCAATAGTAGTGTCTCCGGAGGCTGGTGCTGCGTCTTTGTTTTCCACTTTCGGCTTGTCAGCTTTAGTTTCAGAAGAGCTGGCGGCTGTGTCTGATTCGGTGTCATCTGTATCGTCAGTCGTATCACTCTCGCTATTTTCGGCCATGTCGTCGCTGCTCTCGCCACTGTCGTCGCTAGCTTCAATTGTGTAAGGACTAATTGTACCGGTATTAATGACATCAT
>Ga0114970_10004341_pt1 | contig 10322 bp, 7 predicted proteins | sample M_140205_XF_Meta_FD_87030 | JGI IMG/M metagenome (GOLD analysis project Ga0114970, IMG submission 87030) | Freshwater microbial communities from Lake Montjoie, Canada to study carbon cycling - M_140205_XF_MetaG | ecosystem: Environmental > Aquatic > Freshwater > Lake | place: Lake Montjoie... | reverse complement strand
GCGCAGAAATTTGATCTCCTCCTTTGGCAGCGGGATGCGTAGCACGCCCTGTGCATCGCTGATCAACTCGGTTCGCTTCCCTTCGTTGATCTCGAAGTGAACCTTCACCTCCGGCACGGGCTTTCCCGTCTCTGAGTGAACGAATCGCGTCTCTAGCCATTGCCCCTGCTGAGCTCTCCCGTCTGTCGCGACAAACGGAGACGCCTTCTTCTTCGGCGGAGCCAGCATCGCTGACGAAACGCCGTCAATCACCTCCAAAGAATGTACTTCAAAAGTATGGGAGCCCGGCCCGCCACTATGATGATACTTCCAGTCCATTCGCGCTGGATAACTCGTGCCGTCAGGAAACTGCGCCCACTTCTCCACTGACCATTGCACCGAAAATGGCTCCGGCCTCTTGGGGTAGGCAGATCGATAGAGCGCCAAGTCGCGATGTTTCAGATCGACCTCCCACCGATCCAGCCTGCTTGCTCCAGCCCACTGCAGCTCGATCACGATGCGATCCTCCTCCCGCCACAGAACATGCTGCGCAGGGAAGCCGTAGGCATCCTTTAGAACCGCTTTCAAACCTCCAATAAGCTCCCGCGCCCGTGGCCGGTAGAGACACACGGGGAACAGGCTATCCTTTGATGCTGGGCTGATTCGTGCGTCATGATCTCCGCGTTCGTAGCTCCAGCTATGAGTTCCGTTCGTGACCTCGGTAGCATCACGGATCATCCACGGTGCCGCCCCGTTGGTCCACCGTGCCACTCGTGGCCGGTATTCGATGCGGGCTTGTCGCTCAGGCTCATTCACCCACGCTTCGATCTCGCTCGGGCGCGGGCTGGTCACGCCATCCATGCTCCAAGTCTCTGTCATCTTCAGATGCACGCGCTGAAGCTTTTCAACCTGCGGTTCCAGCACTGCCAAAGCATCCTTGACGAGCGCCTTTTCGGCCTCGGAGAGTGGTTCAGACAGTTTTTGCAACTGGGCAGCCTGAGCAGCGTGCCTCACCTCAACCCCCGCAGCCATCACAGCGGCGAACGCCGTCAAAACGAGCGCCAGCTTGGCTTTACGACCAAAAATGCCGTTCTGGCCTGCGCCGCTCAAAAGTGCCCTCACTCGCGTTTCGATGCCGCTGCGGCCCAGCATCGCCACACCGGCTGCCGGTGTGGCCAAATCTCCTCCGGCGGCGATCTCCACGAGCACTTGGGCATAATCGGTGGCCGCGATGTCCTGCGAAAGTGCGCTCTCATCCGCGCTCAGCTCCGCCTCGGCCATCAAACGACGCAGCGCCAGCCACGCGAAGGGATTCCACCACCACACCGATGCCGTCAGCCAGCCCAGCCACTGCCACGCGCCATCGTGCCGCGCATGATGCGCCATCTCGTGCAGGCATACCGCTCGCACCTTGGCCGCCGACCATTGCGCCGCCTCGTGCGGCAGCCAGATGCACGCCTTGCGACACCCGGTGACCACTGGCGATGAGAGCCCGCGCACCAGTCGGTGCTCCGTGCCGCTTAGCACGCCCATGCATTGCCTCCGCAGCCAAAAATGCCCGCAAACCGCGCGAAACGCCCGCCACGCCAGCAGCAGCAGCGCCACGCTCCACCACGCGTGAAAGACCACGCCCTCGACACGCTCCATCCAGGGCACACGCATCTTCGTCAGCGGCACCGTGGCCTCGGAGCGGGCCGTGTAAGCCAGCAGCGGTGCCACCGTAGCCGTCACAGGTGGCGCTGAGGGCATATCCTTGTTCAAAAGATCGAGCTGCTGCGCCTGCTGGACCTTCTGCATCATCGCCGCCGACGGCGGTAGCACCACGTTCATGCGCCATTGCTCCACAAAACGCGGTGCCAGCGCCCACAGCAGCACGCTGAGCAAGGCCACGCCGCACGCACGCCAGAGCCACAGGCGCATCAGCGCCGGTTTCCGCTGGAGAAAGGAAGTGACCGACCAGGTCAGAAGCACGATGCCCGTGCTCTTCATCGCCGCCGTGATCACAAAGGTCAGCGCGGGATATGTCAGGCCACCAAGCAGCCAAGAGTTCAGAAAGGTGAAGATCGAGTTCATTTTTCGCGGGCCTCCTGGATGAGTTTCATGAGCTGGTCGGCGTCCTCCTTTGAGAGCTTCGATTTGCGATCTCCGAGCAGCGCCATGGCCGCCGCGCCGACGGAGTTGGAGAAGAAATCCCGTACCATCTGGTGCAGCGCCTTCACGCGGGCCTTTTCGGCGGGCATCGGCAGCGTGTACTCATCCGTGCGTCCGTTCAGCGTCTTCAGCAGCAGCTCCTTTTTGATCAGCAGCCGCAGAATCGACCGCACGGCCGAGTAAGTCGGCGCATCCGGCATGTCTTCTTCGATTTCCCGCGCCGTGGCCGTGCCGCGACGCATGACGATTTCCAGCACCTGACGTTCGCGTCGGCTGACATTTTTGGAGGTTTCGTAGTCCCACATAGATGTGTTGAAATATCAACACATTGAGTGAACGTCAAGATTTATATGCTGAATTATCAACACATAGATTCAATCGGAAGGAATGCCATATGCTTACGCAGGCCGTTTCGCCAGCGCATCGCGGATGATCTTGAGCACCTGCTCGCGCTCAGCACCTGCGAGTGGCAGGCGTGGCTCACGGACCCACTCTTGGCCGAGGCCGGTCTCTTGGCAGAGGAGCTTGATGTATTGCACGAAGTGGAGGTGCGTATCGAGCTTCATCAGCGGCTGGCTCCAGCGGTAGAGCGTGCGGCATTCGTCCCATTTACCAGCTTTGGCGAGATCCCAGAGCTGCTGATTTTCTTTCGGGAAGGCGATGCCGCTGCCGCAAACCCAGCCGTCGATACCGAGGATGGCGGACTCGAGGAAGAGATCGTCCACACCGGTGAAGATGCGGTAGCGATCGCCGGTTTGATTGCGCAGCTCCGTGATGCGGCGGGTGTTGGAGCTGCTTTCTTTGATGGCGTGCAGGTTCGGGATGTCGGCGAGTTCGACGAACATCTCCGGCGTGACATCGGTGTGGTAGCCCACGGGGTTGTTGTAGAGCATCCAGGAGAGCGGCGTGGCTTTGGCCAAAGTGCGGAACCAGTGCTGCGTCTCACGCGGGTCGCTCTTATAAACCATGGGCGGCATGATCATGAAGCCGGACGCACCAAGCTTTTCGCAGTCCTGCATGTAGCTCACGGCGGCCTGTGTGTTCATTTCGGCTACGCCACTAACCACAGGCACGCGACCTGCTGCGACTTCGACGGCGTGTTTGACGACGGCGCGTTTTTCATCGGGTTGGAGGCACTGGTTTTCACCGAGGGAGCCGCAGACGATCAAACCGGAGACGCCAACGTCGATCTGTGCCTGCCAGTGCTTGGCCGAAGCTGCGAAGTCGAGCGACTGATCCTGGTGCAACTGAGTGAGTACTGCCGGGAATACGCCGGACCATGTGGATGGGTTCATAAGTTGGAAGATCAAACGAAAGGCGTTGATGGTCTTGATTGCTTTTTGGCCGTCAAACTGTCATTTCAGCCAAAAGCGGGATGAGCGTGGCTACTTTGTTGCCGCTGTGCATCTGCACCTACAGCCATCGAGTCGAACGGAAGAAAGCAGACTCGACTCTCATCTTGAATTTGATTCCCCAGCCCGCTAAACTTACCGCATGAAAATCCTCGAAGACGCTGCCCACGCTCTTTCCGAAGCCATTGAGCCCAAGAGGCTGAAAACATTGCACGCTTCAAAGTCCACCTCCATGCGCGTCGATTTGCTAGTGCAGAAGCTGAAGGACGGTGAGATAACCAAGGCGGAGAAGGCGGAGCTTGAGCAATACCGGATGCTCAACCACATCATGTCGCTCGTAAAGGCTCGTGCTCGTCTGGCTGCTGTGTCGGCATGAGTCAGCATATTCCAGTCGCGCTGCGACGGCAGGTCTGGGAGCGTGCCGCCGGACTCTGTGAGTATTGCTTGCAGCATGAACTGGATGATTGGGTGAGTTTCCAAATCGAGCACATCATCAGTAAGAAACATGGTGGCCGCACGACGTTGTCCAATCTGGCTCTTGCTTGCCTCGAGTGCAATGTGGCGAAAGGCAGCGATCTAGGATCCATGACTCGGGCTACCAGTATTTTGATCCCCTTCTACCATCCACGCCGGGACAAGTGGACAGAGCACTTCCGCCTTCAAGGATACCGCATTCTACCGCTGACGCAGACAGGCGAGGTGACGTGCCGAATTCTAGGCTTCAATGCACGACAGCGTTTGCTAAAACGCCAAGCCATCGCAAAAGCTGGGCATTATCCCAGCATGGAAGCGTTAGCTTTATTGAGAGACTAACCTGTCATTTCAGCCAAAACATGGATTCAACCGGACCCTTCTCTCAGCATGCAGTCACGGAGGTGCTTTTCGATGCGCTGCCGGATGTGGTTTTCTTCATCAAGGACACCGTAGGTCGCTATGTGCGGGTGAATCAGACGCTGGCGAATCGCTGTGCGGGTGGGGATAAGACCAAGCTCATCGGCAAGCGGCCAGAGGAGGTGTTTCCGGCAGCGCTGGCGGCTAGTTATGCCCGGCAGGATGAGCATGTGCTGAAGACGGGCAAGCCGGTGGAGCATCAGTTGGAACTGCACATCTATACTGGCAGCAAGGCTGGCTGGTGTTTGACGACCAAACACGCTCTGCGCGATGACAAGGGCCGCATTACGGGTGTGGCCGGCATCTCGCGTGATCTGAATGCGCCGAGCGACAAGGCGAGCGGATTCGCGGAACTCTCATCCGCATTGCGCCATATGCAGAAGCATTTCACCGAGAGCCTGCGCATCGAAGACATCGCCACGAAGGCGGGGCTGAGTGTGTATCAGTTTGAGCAGCGTGTGCAGCGCCTCTTTCAGATGAGTCCGCTGCAACTGCTGCACAAGCTACGTCTCGATGAAGCAACGCGATTGCTGCGTGAGACGGATAAATCGCTGGCGGATATCGCCATCGAAACGGGTTGGTGTGATCAGAGTGCGTTCACGCGGCACTTCAGCCGCTATGCAGGCATGGCTCCGGGGAAGTTTCGTGGATTGAACGCGAAATGATCAGGCCATCAGCGCCTTCACCGGTTTCGCTGGATTGATGCCGATGAGTTTGCCATCGAGGCCCTGCGTCTTGAAGCTGAAGCGGTCGGCGTGGAAACCGAGGAGTTCGAGCACGGTGGCGTGGAAGTCGCTGATGTGGAGCGGGTCTTTGACGATGTTGTAGCTGAAGTCGTCCGTCTCGCCATAGATCTGGCCGCCTTTGGCGCCGCCGCCGGCCATCCACATGCTGAAGCAGCGTGGGTGGTGATCGCGGCCGTAGTTTTCTTTGGTGAGTCCGCCTTGGCTGTAGATGGTGCGGCCGAATTCACCACCCCAGATGATGAGCGTGTCATCAAACATGCCGCGCTGCTTGAGGTCCTGAATGAGGGCGGCGCAGGGCTGATCGACGTCTTTGCACTGGCTGGGCATGCGGCCGCCGACGTTGGAGTGATGGTCCCAGTTGTTGTGATAGATCTGCACGAAGCGCACCCCGCGCTCGACCAACCGGCGGGCCATGAGCACGCTATTGGCAAAGCTGCCGGGCTTCTTGGCTTCCTCGCCGTAGAGCTTGTAGATGTGGTCGGGCTCCTTGGTGATGTCGGTCAGCTCAGGCACGCTGGCCTGCATGCGGAAGGCCATTTCGTATTGCTGAATGCGTGTGTGCGTCTCGGGATCGCCTACTTGCTGGTAGTTGATCTCGTTGAGCGCATTCAATCCCTCGATGGTGCGTTTGCGCACGCTGTCGGGCACGCCGGGCGGGTTGTTGATGAAGAGAATGGGATCGCCTTTGCTGCGGAAGCTCACGCCGGCGTGCTCGCCGGGCAGATAACCGCTGGACCATAGACGTGAGGAGATGGCCTGCTCCTGCTCGCGATTGCTCGGTGTGGCGATGAGCACGACAAAGGTGGGCAGGTTCGAGTTCATCGATCCGAGGCCGTAGGAGGCCCAAGAACCGAGGCAGGGACGTCCGCCGATCTGATTGCCGGTCTGCGGCGCAGATGGCGGGCTCATGATTGATCGCCTCCGTGTGCAGCGAGCGCATCCAGCAGATGTCATCGGCATTCTTGGCGAGATTCGGCAGCAACTGTGTGTTCATCATCATGCCGCATTGGCCCGCCGCACTGAACGCAAATTTCGACGGCGCGATGGGGAAACGCGCCTGCCCGCTGGTCATCGTGGTGAGTCGCTGACCGTTGCGGATGCTCTCCGGCAGGTCTTTGTCATAATAGGCCTGCATCTGCGGCTTGTAGTCGAACAAATCCATCTGCGCCGGTCCACCGACCATGTGCAGGTAGATCACGCGCTTGGCCTTTGGCGGAAACTGCGGCCCTTGAGCATGCGCATTCGATGCATTCGCCAAAGACTCGCCAAACAGCGAAGCCAGCGCCGCACCACCGAGCACGTTTTTACCGCGAGCGAAGAGCTGATGACGGGTCTGATAGGTGTTCCATTCTTGGAGGAGGTTCATGGGATTCTAAGTTAAAAGTTTCAGGTTTAATGTTTCAAGTTGCAGGTCAGCGGAGTCCATTGGCTTTGAGATGTTCATCGAGCCACTCAGAGTCTTTGGGTGAGAGCGGGGGTTCAGGGGCGCGTGTGTAGTCAGTGAATTTATCGAAGGCGCAGTCGGTCTGGCACTGTTCCGCAAGCTCCTGGAGATTCAGCCAGATGTCCTGGTCATCCGGGCGCAAAGGCACGCGGATGGCAGGCAGGGATTGCTGGTAGGTAATGAGATAAACTTCGCGTTGCTGCGGCAACTCGGCACGAAAAACAATCGCGGCGTGCGGTGGCAGACGGCCCTTCGTCTGCTGGATCGATTCAACCGCCTGATCATCTTCAAACTGAGCCAGAGCGAGTCCCCATTTCCGGACAAGGTCAATCTCCACCAAATTCACGCCGGAGTCGATGAGTCCGAGGCGCTTTTGCAGGTAGGCGTGGGCACCGCTGCCATGTTTGTTGGTCGGACTCAGGAACTCGATCACCGTCACCAGTTCGCCATCCATATCGCGAATGGCAAGATGACGCGGCTTCGGTGTTGTCACCTCAAGCACCACTGGTGGGGCAAAGTTCGGTGGGGCGGAGGCCAGCAGGGTGTCCTCGCGCACCTTCCAGACGCTGACATCGGGCTGAATGCCTTTGCCATCTCCCGTAAACCTTGTGGAAATCTTCATGCCCTGCTCGATGGAGACACGCAGATCGCGAGGCATCTGTCGTTGCAAACGTCCGAGCGACATTGCGATCATCGAAGGATGCAACTCAAACCACCTCTCCTCGAAGTAAGGGTTCAGTCCCGGAAAGGGATATGGAGCGTCGGTGGGCATGGTTTAGCTTTGAGTGAAGAATTGGCGGCGGGTGAAGGCTTGTATAAGAAAGTAGTGTCGGGGTTATGGGGCAATGGAGCAGAGCCGCCGTGGGTCTGTGAGAGGAAAACTGGTGTGGCGTTGGAGAATCTCGATCAGAGCCGTACTCGACTTGGACCTTGCATAGGCCACTTCAGGAAGGGTGATGCCAACAACCTGGATAAAATCGGCAACGCCTGATTTTTGTTCAAAGGAAAGTTTCACATGAGTTGGCTCGGCGAGGACAATTTTTGTGAGTTTGCTTTCTTTGAAGTCGATAGAACTTCCAAGCGGAATACGGTCTCCTGCGAGCATAGGACTGGGTTCGCTATACTTGCCCAGACAGTAGCCGAGTTGGATTGTCATAATCTGGTGGAGCCGCTGAATAGGCCAATCAGCCTTTTCGTGCGTTTCCATGATAAACTCACAACCGAAGCCGGACGTCTCTGATGGGTCAGGGGTATCGTCAAACCAAGCGTTCGAGAGTCCTGATGAGACATACAACCATGATTGACGCGATTCTGTTGGGGCGAAGCGGAAAACTCCACATGTGCTCCATCGAGGATCAGGCACTTTGCCTGCCTCAAGTCTGCTCATAGGAATGGGATATATTCCCTCCATTTCTTTTCCAAAGAGGCTCGGAAAGAGCACATCCTCACGGTGTGCCCAGATGTTTTCGAACCATTCAGAATCTACAGGCATGATAAAAGCTACTTATTGAGCACCTCATCCAAATTCATGAGCTGATTCGCAAGCATCGTCCAAGCCGCGAGTTCGGCTTTCGGGAGCTTCTCATCAGGCTTGGATTCGCCGACCTTGAGGAGAGCTTCGGCGTCGGCGGCGCTGGTGGTATAGTGCTTGCGGAGGTCGGCGAGGCTGGTGTTGAGGATTGTGAGTTCGTTGGCTTTGAGCGGGCGGCAGAGGATGTGCTCGGCGATGTAGGCGAGTGGGTCTGGGGTCGCGATGGCCTTCTGCGCGAGGTTGCGGGCGGCTTCGATGAACTGTGGGTCGTTCATGGTGACGAGGGCTTGCAACGGGGTGTTGTTGCGGTCGCGGCGGACGCAGCTCACTTCACGGCTTGGAGCATTGAAGATGTCCATGTTGGGGGAGGGGGACATGCGCTTCCAGAAGTTGTAGAGTGTGCGGCGGTAGAGGTTTTCGCCGTTGTCTTGCTTGTACTTCTCGGTGCCGAGGCCGACGACTTCCCAGATGTTCTCCGGCTGATACGGCATGGTGCCGGGGCCGCCCATGCGGGGTGAAAGGGTGCCGCTGGCGGCGAGGGCGTAGTCGCGGATCATCTCAGCATCCATGCGGAAGCGCGGGCCACGGCTGAGGAGCGAGTTGTCGCGATCTTTTTCGATCTTCTCCGGCGTGATGAGAGCGGCCTGGCGATACGCAGCGGAGGTGATGAGCATTTTGAAGAAGCGCTTCACATCCCAACCGCTCTCGCGGAACTCGACGGCGAGCCAGTCGAGCAATTCGGGATGCGTGGGAGCGCTGCCCATGATGCCGAAGTCGTCGCTGGTCTTCACGATGCCTGTGCCGAAGAGCTCCTGCCAGAAGCGATTCACCGTGACGCGTGCGGTGAGCGGATTGTCGGCTGCGACGAGCCACTGTGCGAGACCGAGTCGGTTCCTCGGAGCATTCGCGGGCAATTTGCCGAGTGAGGCAGGCACGGCGGCATCGACCTGCTCGCCGACTTTGTCATAAGCACCACGCATGAGGATGTTGGCCATCGGTTTGGCGTCCATCTTCTCTTGCTGGATGTGTGTGATGGGGCTGCGGGCTTTGATGGCTTCTTGCTCAGCAGTGAGCTTTCCGTTTTGAGCCGATGCGGCCTGATAGGCGGCATCGCGAGTGACGAGGTAGTGCTCAAAGAGGGCCTCCTGCTGTTTCGGGCCTTGTTTCTTGGCTGCGAGCATGGTGCTCAGTGGGCCGACTTTGGAAATGGTCATCACTTCTGCTGCGCTGAGCTGGCGGTCATAGATGCGCACGTCCTGCACGCCGCCGTCGGTGAAGAGCTGCGTGTGGCTGCGCTGGCCGATGCGTGTGGGCGTGGTGGTCTTGATGCTGCCTTTGAGAGCATTGGTTTCGGCTTTCACGGGGGTGTCCTCACCATTGATGAAGATGCGTACGCCACCGGCTTTGCCTTTGCCATCGTAGGTGACGAAAACGTGCTGCCACACATTGGGCCGCAGCGCGGGTTTGTTGGTGGTGACTTTGATCGCGTCATCAGGCCATTTGCTGACGATGTGGACGCTGAGCTTGGTGTCGTTTTGAAACAGATCCCAACCGCGATAGTCGCCCTTCTCGTCCATGCGGGCGAGGATGCCGCCGAAGACGCCTGCGCGGCCTGCACGAACCCAGGCGCCATAGCTAAAGGCGTGATCCTTTTCAAAGTCGCCCACGTCACCGATCTCAAAGGTGCCGCCGGCTTTCATTACCGGTGCAGGTCCGAGTTTGCCATCGGGCTTCCACGACACTTCGCCGGTGGCTTTGAATTTCTTCGGCGCACCGCACACGCCCGTGACTTCGCTGCCCACGCCTTCATTCAGCGGCACATGAGCGACGATGCCTTTGCTCGGCACATCTTTGTCGAGATCCTCGGGCTTCGCGCTGGCGAGCCATTGATCAAAGCTCGGCTTCGCGCCTTTGCGTGATTCATCCAGCTTGGTTTTCGCCGCAGCGATCTCGTCGGGCAGGGCAGTCCAGCGCGGGCGATCTTTCTCCGTCGGCAGCACGAGAATGGGGCCGAGTCCGTCCTTCACGTTGCCGTCTTTGGCCTTCTGCGTCGTATTGCGGAAGAACGCGGCCATCGAGTAGTAGTCGCGTTGCGTGATGGGGTCGAATTTGTGATCGTGGCATTGCGAGCAGTTCGTGGTGAGGCCGAAATAGACCCAGCCCATCGTCTGCACGCGATCCGCCGCGTAGTTGGCGAGGTTTTCCTCATCAATGGTGCCGCCTTCATT
>Ga0114970_10004340_pt1 | contig 10323 bp, 9 predicted proteins | sample M_140205_XF_Meta_FD_87030 | JGI IMG/M metagenome (GOLD analysis project Ga0114970, IMG submission 87030) | Freshwater microbial communities from Lake Montjoie, Canada to study carbon cycling - M_140205_XF_MetaG | ecosystem: Environmental > Aquatic > Freshwater > Lake | place: Lake Montjoie... | reverse complement strand
GAGCAACAAAAGCGTTTGCAAGAAGAATTCAAAATGCTCTTGGTGCGCAGCTATGCCGGTGCTTTGTCTCAAGCCAAGGACACCCACACCATTTTGGTCAAAGGCTTCAAGGGCAGTACTGAAGACAACGAGGTGGTGGTGCGCTCTGAAATTCGCGGTGGCAACGAGGCAATTCCTTTGGACTATCGCCTGGAAAAAAGTGCTGATGCACCAGGCGGTTGGAAGATCTACAACTTTAATATATTGGGTGTGTGGTTGGTCGATAACTACCGCACCCAGTTTGCACAGGAAATCAACGCCAAAGGCGTGGACGGCCTGATCGCCACTTTGGCTGAGCGCAACAAATCGAACAGCCGTAAGTGAAAGACGGCACGGTTTATCAGTTACCTGCGCAACTCACCCATGCCCAAGCGGCGACGGTGGCGCAGCAGTTGGCCACCTTGGTGCGAACCCAGCCCTCGCTGCGTGTCGACGCTTCGGCGTTGCAGCATTTTGATTCTTCTGCTTTAGCCGTGTTGCTGACAGGCCTGCGTGAGGCCGCACAACAGCAGCATGCCTTGACAGTCTCGGGCTTGCCAGCCAAGGCGCTGGCCTTGGCTCGCGTCTACGGCGTACAAGATTTGCTTGAGCTACAAGCTTAAAGGGGCTTGACCCGCCAAGGCTTAGAATATATGGCTTCACTTATGACAGCCATTTCCTTCCAGTCCGTCAACAAAACCTTCGCTGGCGCTCGCGGCGCTTTCAAGGCCTTAGATAGCGTGAGCTTTGACATTGAGCAAGGTGAGTTTTTTGGCCTTCTCGGCCCTAACGGCGCGGGAAAAACCACACTCATCAGCATCTTGGCTGGTTTGTTGCAGGCCAGCAGTGGTCATATCAAAGTAAAGGGGTTAGACGTACAAACCCAGTCCGCACAGGTGCGCAAAATCTTGGGTGTGGTGCCACAAGAACTGGTGTTCGATCCCTTTTTCACCGTGCGTGAAGCTTTGCGTTTTCAGTCGGGCTACTTTGGCATTAGCGGCAACGACGCTTGGCTTGATGAGTTACTCGATTGCTTGGGGTTGGCCGACAAGGCCAACCACAATATGCGTCAACTCTCAGGCGGCATGAAGCGACGCGTGTTGGTGGCGCAAGCCTTGGTCCACAAGCCCCCCGTCATCGTGCTCGATGAACCCACTGCAGGCGTGGATGTGGAGTTGCGCCAAACCCTTTGGCAGTTCATTGCACGCCTCAACCGCGATGGCCACACGGTGCTGCTCACTACGCATTATTTGGAAGAAGCCGAGGCTTTGTGCGGTCGTATCGCCATGCTGAAAAACGGCAAGGTGGTGGCCTTGGACAGCACCAGTACCTTGCTTAAAAATGCTTCCAGCAATGTGCTGCGTTTCAAAATCGATGAGCAACTCCCCCCCGAATTGGCCTCGCAAGCCCGTGTGACAGGCCGCATCGTGCAGTTTCCCGCGCATGACGCTGCCCAGATCGAGCACTACCTCTCTTGCGTACGCCAAGCGGGTTTGGTGGCACAGGACGTGGAAATCCGCAAAGCCGATTTGGAAGATGTTTTCTTGGATGTCATGGGTGCTGCGTCATGATTGGTTGGCAAGCGCTGTTTTACAAAGAGGTGCTGCGCTTTTGGAAAGTCAGCGCCCAAACCATTGCCGCGCCGGTGCTCACCGCGCTTTTGTACATGCTGATTTTTGGCCACTTGCTCGAAGGCCGCATCACCGTTTATGACAGTGTCAGCTACACCGCCTTCTTGGTGCCTGGTTTGGTGATGATGAGCTTGCTACAAAACGCCTTTGCCAACAGCTCTTCCTCTATGGTGCAAAGCAAGATGATGGGCAACTTGGTGTTTATTTTGCTCACGCCCTTGGGGCCCATCAGCTGGTTTGCCGCCTATGTGTTGGCGGCGGTGGTGCGCGGCATGGCGGTGGGCGTGGGCGTGCTGCTGGTGACGGTGTGGTTTGCGCCCTTGACCGTGGTGTGGCCTGTCTGGATTTTGGTGTTTGCGCTCTTAGGCGCAGCCATGCTCGGCACCTTGGGGCTGATAGCCGGTTTGTGGGCTGACAAGTTCGACCAAATGTCTTCTTTTCAAAACTTCCTCATCACGCCCATGACTTTTTTAAGTGGCGTGTTTTATTCCATCCATTCTCTGCCGCCGTTTTGGCAACAGGTCAGCCACCTCAACCCGTTTTTTTACATGATCGACGGCTTTCGCTACGGCTTTTTTGGTGTGAGCGATGTCTCGCCTTGGTTGAGTCTGTCGCTGGTGGGTGGCGCATTTGTGTTGGTGGCTGCCTTGGCGCTGCATTTGCTGCGCATAGGCTACAAAATTCGGGGGTGATGTATGACAGCAGACCAAATTCAAACCATGATTGGCTCAGGCTTGCCTTGTGAACATGTGCAAGTGGAAGGCGACGGACGCCATTGGTATGCCACAGTGGTCACCAGCGCTTTCGAGGGCTTGCGCCCGATTCAACGCCATCAAAAGGTGTATGCCACCTTGGGCGACAAAATGGCTAACGATGAAGTACACGCTTTGTCGATGAAAACTTTCACCCCTGCCGAGTGGAAGGCGCAGGCCTGAGGGCCTGAGACGCTATGGACAAATTGCTGATTCGCGGTGGCCGCCCCCTGCAAGGCGAGGTGGCCATCGCAGGGGCAAAAAACGCCGCCTTGCCAGAACTTTGTGCCGCCCTTTTAACCGCTGATACGCTGACGCTTGCCAATGTGCCGCGTCTGCAAGATGTCTCCACCATGGTCAAGTTGATTCGCCATATGGGGGTCAGCGTCGAGCGCAATGAGGCGTGCGACATGGTGATGAATGCGAGCGCTTTGCACAGCCCAGAAGCGCCCTACGAGTTGGTCAAAACCATGCGGGCCTCGGTGTTGGCATTGGGCCCTCTGTTGGCAAGGTTTGGACACGCCAAGGTCTCGCTGCCGGGCGGTTGTGCCATCGGCACACGTCCAGTCGATCAGCACATCAAGGGTATGCAAGCCATGGGTGCGGTGATCGATGTCGAGCAAGGCTATATGGTGGCGCGACTCAAAGAGGGTCGCAGCCGCTTGAAGGGCGCGCGTATTGCCACCGACATGGTCACTGTCACCGGCACCGAAAACTTCCTCATGGCGGCGGCTTTGGCCGAGGGCGAAACTGTGCTGGAAAACGCCGCCCAAGAGCCAGAGATTCCCGATTTGGCCGAGTTGCTGATTGCCATGGGTGCCAAGATCGAAGGCCACGGCACCAGCCGTATTCATATTCAAGGCGTGGAAACACTGCACGGTACCCACCACAGCGTGGTGGCTGACCGCATTGAAGCGGGCACATTTTTATGCGCGGTGGCGGCTACCGGTGGCGATGTGTTGCTTCGACATGCCCGTGGCGATCACCTCGAAGCGGTGATTGACAAACTGCGCGATGCGGGGGTGAGCATCGAGGCGGTAGAAGGTGGGCTGCGGGTGCGCGCTGAAGGTCCCGCGTTTGCACACCTTAAGGCGCAGAGTTTTCGCACCACCGAGTACCCTGGCTTTCCCACCGATATGCAAGCCCAGTTCATGGTGCTCAATGCGGTGTCGCAAGGCAGCGCCAAAGTGACTGAGACGATTTTTGAAAACCGCTTCATGCATGTCAACGAGTTGCTGCGTTTGGGCGCACACATTCAAATCGACGGTAAGGTGGCGATGGTCGAGGGCGTGGCCAAGTTATCAGGTGCCACCGTCATGGCCACCGATTTACGCGCTTCAGCTTCATTGGTGATTGCCGGCCTGGTGGCCTCAGGGCAAACCACGGTGGACCGCATCTATCATTTGGACCGCGGCTATGACCGCATGGAAGACAAACTGCGCGCCTTGGGCGCGGACATCGAAAGAAGCCGATGAGCATTACCCTGGCGCTGTCCAAAGGACGTATTTTTGACGAGACCTTGCCGCTCTTGAAAGCCGCAGGCATCGAGGTTCTAGAAGACCCCGAAAAGTCTCGCAAACTGATATTGCCCACCAACCAAGACAGCTTGCGCGTGGTTTTGGTTCGCGCTTCCGACGTCCCAACCTATGTGGAATATGGCGGCGCGGACATGGGCGTGGCGGGTTTGGACACTCTCATCGAGCATGGCAGCGCAGGTCTGTACCAACCGCTGGATTTGCAAATTGCGCGTTGCCGCATGAGTGTGGCGGTCCCTGAGGGTTTCGATTACGCCGCCGCCGTCAAGCAAGGCGCTCGGGTGCGCGTGGCCACCAAGTACGTGGCGATTGCCCGCGATTTTTTCGCCACCAAAGGCGTGCATGTGGATTTAGTCAAGCTCTACGGCAGCATGGAATTGGCACCCTTAACCGGCATGGCCGACGCGATTGTCGATTTGGTGTCAACTGGCAGCACCTTGAAAGCCAACCACCTGATTGAAGTTGAGCGCATCATGGACATCAGCTCGCGCTTGGTGGTTAACCAAGCCTCGTTGAAGCTGAAAACCAAGGCCATTCGGCACCTGATAGAAACTTTTGACGCGGCCATCAGCGCTCGTGCCAAAGCCTAAAACAAAAATCCCATGCAAGCCCGTCCGCTGCGCCTGTCCACCGCCCAAGCCGACTTTGAAACCTTGTTTCAACAGCGCCTGCATTGGTCGGCCGACACCGACGCCGCCATCGAGCAGCGCGTGGCCGACATCTTGGCCGATGTGAAGCAGCGTGGCGATGCGGCGGTGCTCGAATACACAGCGCGATTTGACGGTCTGCAAGCGCCCAATATGGCGGCGCTGGAGTTGACCCAAGCCGAACTCAAAGCCGCCTTCGAGGGCTTGCCCAAATTGCAGCAACAAGCTTTGCAAGACGCTGCTACGCGGGTGCGCAACTATCACGAGGCGCAGAAAAAAGCCTCGGGAGAGAGCTGGCAATACCGCGACGCCGACGGCAACTTGCTGGGGCAAAAAGTCACACCGCTGGACCGTGTGGGCATTTATGTGCCCGGTGGCAAAGCGGCCTACCCCTCCAGCGTGCTCATGAACGCCATCCCTGCGCATGTGGCGGGTGTGGGCGAGATCATCATGGTGGTGCCAACGCCCAAAGCAGAAAAAAATCCCTTGGTGCTGGCGGCGGCCTATGTGGCGGGCGTCACCCGCGCCTTCACCATTGGCGGCGCTCAAGCTGTGGCGGCCTTGGCCTATGGCACAGCCACGGTGCCAGCGGTGGACAAAATCACCGGCCCTGGTAACGCCTATGTGGCCGCTGCCAAACGCCGCGTGTTTGGCACAGTCGGCATCGACATGATCGCTGGGCCTTCCGAAATTTTGGTCTTGGCCGATGGCAGCACACCCGCCGACTGGGTGGCCATGGACTTGTTCAGCCAAGCCGAGCACGACGAATTGGCGCAAAGCATTTTGTTGTGTCCTGATGCTACCTACATCGATGCGGTGCAGGCGTCTATCAACAAACTGCTGCCTGAGATGCCGCGCAAAGACATCATCGCGGCATCTCTGAATGGCCGTGGTGCGCTCATCCACACCCGCAACATGCAAGAGGCTTGCGACATCAGCAACCGCATCGCGCCCGAGCATTTAGAGGTCAGCAGCCAATCGCCCCACCAGTGGGAACCGTTTCTTAAACACGCGGGCGCCATCTTTTTGGGCGCTTTCACCAGCGAGAGCTTGGGTGACTATTGCGCCGGCCCCAACCATGTGCTGCCCACCTCGGGCACCGCGCGGTTCAGTTCTCCGCTGGGGGTGTACGACTTCCAAAAACGCTCCAGCCTCATTGAGGTGTCTGAGGCCGGTGCCCAGGTGCTGGGCCAAATCGCCTCGGTGTTGGCGCACGGCGAGGGTTTGCAAGCCCATGCGCGGGCGGCAGAAATGCGGTTGACCCCGAAGACTTAAATAGCTATTTAGTACTTAAATAACTTTAAAAATCTTATTGGCAGGCGCAGATATTCATTTGAACGGCAGCAGGCCTTGGGATATCCAAATCAAACACCCTCAAACTTTGCAGCGCTTGCTGCAATCAGGCTGGCTGGCGCTGGGTGAAAGTTAAATGGACGGTTGGTGGGAATGTCAGGCTTTCGACCTCAGGGCAACCAAGTCTTTCAAGCCATGCTGGACCCCTAAATGACCAACAGCTGCGCTTACTAGCTTCAGAACCCGTCACCACCAAATGTGGCAGCTGGTGTTGTCGCCCAAGGGCTTACACAAGGTTTACCGCAGAAACTATTAGGAACAGTTATAAAAAAGATGACCGCCCTCGGCGCTGGTGATAGCGCGCCCCTAATACCGGGACTGGAGGCGAGGACGGTCTAAAACTGTTTCCTCTGCCCACACAAGATCGGAATAAATCAAACTTTCTTTAGTTTCCTTTTAGGAAGGTCGCACACCCCTAGTGGCTGACTTGCATCACATAGCTCTTGGTGCTGCCCTCGGAGGCATTCACCAACTGCCATAAGCGCTGGTGATAGGCGGCCACACTGGGACGATGGGCCACCGAGACCAAAGCGCCGCCCTTGGACTTGACCATGGCCAACAAGCGCTCGTAAATCACTTTTTCAGTAGCTTCGTCCAAGGCGCTGGTAGCTTCATCGGCAAATACCCAATGGGGTTGCTTTAAAAATACCCTTGCCATCGCCAAGCGCTGGGCTTCACCGCCAGAGAGTTGCTGGCTCCACTGACCCACCCTGTCGAGCTGGGTGATGAACTGTGGCAAAACCGCCATCATCAAGGCCTGTTGCAAATCGACATCGGTGTAGGAGTCAACTTCGCCCGGGTAGCACAAAGCATCACGCAAACGACCCTCGGGAAAATAAGGGCGCTGCGGTACGAACATGCAGTCCGCTGGCAAAGCTACAGCTTCGTAAAGCGACAAGGGCTGGCGCTGGGCGTCCCAGCCGCGCACATAAGGCCAAATACCGGCCAACACCCGAAGCAAGGTGGATTTGCCACTGCCGGACGGACCGCGAATCAGCACCGAGTCGCCAGGGCGAACCTCCAGCACCACATCATCAAGCAAAACTGTGCGGTCGGGCAGGTTGATGGTAAGCGCAGCTGTTTTCAAAGAGGTAGGCGCTTCGCGTCCATCGGTAGGCGCTTGCACCACCGCATAAGAAATGGCTCTGAGGGTCTCCATTTGCTCTAAAAAACCATGCAAACGTTGCGTTGTGGCGGTCCAAGCGGCCAAACGAGGGTAGTTGCTCACCAGCCAACTGAGCGACTCTTGGACCTGACCAAAGGCGGATGAAATTTGCATCAATTCACCCAGTTGTATGGCGCCGCTGAAGTAACGCGGAGCCGCGACCAACATGGGAAACACCACAGCCGCCTGCCCATAGGCCGAGCTGAACCAAGTAAAGCGTTTTTGCACCTTCAGCAGTTGCAAAAAATTCTCCACCACGCTGGTAAAACGCTTTTGCAAAGAGGCACTCTCAAAGTCTGCACCCTTGTCTAAAGCAATGGCTTCGCTGTACTCGCGAACACGCATCAGGTGGTGGCGAAAATTGGCTTCCAAGCGTTGCTGGGCATAGTTCAGCGGTGACATTGAGCGGCCCAAAAAGTGGCCGATCAAGCTCCCACCCAAGGCGTAAATCAGGGCCATCCACACCATGAAGCCAGGGATGGTGAAGACATAGTCTTGGTAATGAAAATCAAAGCTGCCAGACAACGCCCACAAAATGCCGACAAAGCTGCCCAAGGTGACCAAGGCATCGAGCAAGCCCAAACTCAGGCCCACGGTGTCGGAGGTGAAGAGCTGAATATCCTCTTGGATTCGTTGATCGGGGTTGTCGGCGCGCGAGCTGTTTTCGCCAAGCGTTGCAAATTGACTCAACTCGAGCTGGTAAAAAATATTTTGTGTGCTCCAGCGACGGATAAAGTCACGTGTCATCCAGGCACGCCAGCGAATCTCAAGCAACTGGGTCAGGTAAAAGCGGTAAACCGCCACCACGATGAAAGCCGTTGCCAACATGCCAAACATTTGCAACTGCTGCCAAAACACATCAGCGTCGCGGTTTTGCAATGCGTCGTAAAACACGCGGTTCCAGTCGTTGAGCAAGACCAGCACATAAACCATCCCTAAGTTCAGGCCAATGCAGGCCAGTAGCAAAAACCTTGCTCGCCAGCGTTCTTCCGAGCGGAAATACGGCAGCGACAAATGCCAAACATGGCGCAAATGGGTGCGAATTTTGCGCAATAACAAGCGCGCAGGGGTGAACAGGCTCATTTAGTCTTTTTCATTAGCAGGGTGCATATTTTGCACTCCGCTGGCCACATGTCCAGCGGGTACGTGTCGCGCGGCGGATTCAATATGGCCAGTTTGGTCGTCAAAGAAAAAATCGGGCTCGAACTCACGCAAGAATTCACCCTTGGCCAAGCCACCCAAAAACATCGCTTCATCCACCTGAATATTCCATTGCATCAGGGTGCGAATAGCCCGCTCATGCGCTGGCGCACTGCGGGCTGTCACCAGCGCGGTGCGAATACCCATGTGCGGTGTGCCCTCGGTTTGCAAGCGGTGCAAAGCTGCCAACAGCGGCTTGAAAGGCCCAGCAGACAAAGGTTGCCATGCCTTGTCCTTCTCGTGCTGCTGAAAAGCGTTCAAGCCTTGCGACTGGAACACCCGCTCGGCCTCGTCGCTGAACAACACCGCGTCACCGTCAAACGCGATGCGCACTTCGTGCGGGTGCGCCTCTGAGGCGTGTGCTGAATGCGGGTAGACCTGCGCGGCGGGCACACCGGCGTCAAGAGCTGCCCGCACATCGCTTAAGTGGGTGGACAAAAACAAATTGGCGTTGAGGGGCTTCAAATAGCGCCACGGCGGTTGGCCTCTTGTAAAGCTGCCGCGCTGAATGTCCAAACCATAGTGCTGGGCTGAGCGAAACACCCGCATACCGCTGACTGGATCGTTGCGCGACAAAATCACAACCTCGACCCGTGAGGCATCTGCTTGGTTGAAGCTGAGGAGTTTTTTCACCAGCGAAAACGCCACGCCCGGTTTGGCCGGCGATTCCAAGCGCTGCAACTGCAAGTCCATGTAGGCGCGGTCGTCGCTTTGCTCAAAGACAAGGTTTTCTTCTTCGAAGTCGAACAGGGCGCGGGATGAGATTGCCACCACCAATTTGCCGTCCAAAGTGCTTGCCATAGGGTCTTTCAGGGTGCGAATTGGTTAAGTTCGATGATGGGCAGCATAACCGCCAGCACAATCAACATGACCACCAAGCCCATGGTGACAATGAGCAAGGGCTCAAGCAATGTGGCCAGTTGCATGGCGCGACGCTGTACCTCTTCACCCAAGTGGTCGGCGGCATGAGACAGCATTTGCGGCAGCTGTCCGGTTTGTTCGCCTAAGCGGGCAAACATCGACAACACCCCAGGAAGGCGTTTGTTTTGCGACAAGGCGCTGGCCAGCGGAGCGCCCTCGCGCACCAGTTCAATCGCTTGCATCGCATGCTCACGCAGCGCCATGTTCGAGAGCGTCTGCGCAGCGGTTTGCAAGGCCTTCAAGATCGGCACACCAGCACCCACCAACAGCGCCAAGGTGCTGGCAAACCGTGCGGCGTTGTAGCCTAAGCTCAGGCGACCCAGCAGTGGCAATCGGAGCCAAGCCTTGTCAAACGATCGCCGAAAAGCGCTTTGGCGCAACAGCAGTTTCAGCGCAACGACGCCTGCGATCAGCAACACCATGGCCGCCAACCACGTGGCTTGCACCACCTCGCTGATGAACAGCATGGCCACCGTCAGCGCGGGCAAGCTGCGCTGAGTGCTGGTGAAGACTTGCGCGACTTGCGGCACCACATAGGCCAGCAAAAACAGCACGATCAGCAAGGCCACGCCGCTGACAATGGCAGGATAGAGCGAAGCGGCCAGCAGCTTGTTGCGCATGGCATCGGCGCTCTCAAGGTCCTGGGCCAGTTGCAACAGCACCTGGCTTAACCGCCCACTTTGCTCACCGGCTTCAATCACGGCGGTGTAAAGGTTGTCAAACTCACGCGGATGCTGCGCCAGCGCTTGTGCCAGCGGTGCACCCGCGTTGACCTCGGCGCGAATTTGCGCCACCAAGTCGCGCTGTGCGGGGGTGGCAGCTTCTTCACTCAAAGCGCTCAAGGCGCGTTCCAGCGGCAAACCAGCGCCCACCAAGCTGGCAAGTTGCCGGGTCCATACCACCACATCGGTGCGACTGAAAACACGTGCTGACCACAGCACCACATCGCCTCGCACATGCGGTTTGTCTTGCGCCACCACCTCGACTTTCAAGGGGATGAGCGACTGGCCACGCAATTGGGTACGCGCAGCCCGCTCGGTGTCGGCCTCGACCACGCCGCGCTGGGTAGCGCCTAGTTCGGTGAGGGCCTCATAGGTGTAG
>Ga0114970_10004336_pt1 | contig 10329 bp, 1 predicted proteins | sample M_140205_XF_Meta_FD_87030 | JGI IMG/M metagenome (GOLD analysis project Ga0114970, IMG submission 87030) | Freshwater microbial communities from Lake Montjoie, Canada to study carbon cycling - M_140205_XF_MetaG | ecosystem: Environmental > Aquatic > Freshwater > Lake | place: Lake Montjoie... | reverse complement strand
GGCAGCGAAGTGCTTTCCAAGTATGAAGGCTTCGGTCTAGGCACCGCCATCGCTGCACGGGAGCCATTCACCCGTAACATGCGCGTGAAACTGGAGACGCTGGTGCAGGACTACGGCGACAAGCTGGTGGACAGCAAAATCAAACCTGACGAAGCCCCCAAAACCAAAGCCGCAGCGAAAGAGGATCCGGCCAAAGTGCAGAAGCCCGTGACGCAGTCCAGCACACCTGCACGTTGAAATGTACTCCTTGCCTGCCAGTCTGAGCGCCCTGCTGCTGCTGTCTTGCAGCCTCACCGTACTCATGCTGCAAGCGGAGGATGCCAACCACGTGATCGGCAGCATCGGCGATCTCGAAATCCGCGAAAGCGAAGTGCTCGCCTCGCTCGGCAATCTGGGTGCCGTGGACAAGGAAGCACTCACGCGTGATCCCGCCACGCTCAATAAGTTGGTTCGTTCAATTCTCGTTCAACGCGTGATCCTCCAGGAAGCGCTGGAAAAAAAATGGGACGAAGATCCGTCCGTGGCTCCACTGCTCAAAAGCACGCGTGAAGCCGCCCTTGCCGACAGCTATTTGAAAGCCATCTGCAAACCCCCGGAGAGTTACCCAAGCGAATCCGAGCTAAAAGCCGCCTACGAAGCCAGTCGTGCGGCCCTCACCGTGCCGCGCTCCTACCGCCTCGCCCAGATTTATGTCGCTGATCCCGATGGCACTGACAAACAGGCAAAAACGCGGCTGGAGAACGTGCGTAAGCGTCTTCAAGTTAAGGGTGCCGACTTCGGTGAGATCGCACGCGAAGTCAGCGAGGAAAAAGAGAGCGCCTCACGCAGCGGTGAGATCGGCTGGCTCAACGAACAGCAAATACAGCCCGAAATCTTGGCGCAACTGCCCAAGCTCAGCATGAACGTCGTCTCTGAGCCAGTGCGACTGAAAGATGGCTGGCATATTCTCAAAGTGCTCGACGCCCGCGAACCGTTCACCCCGATCTTTGATCAAGTGCGCGTGCAACTGGCCCAGCGACTGCGCGCCGAGAAAACCCGCGCCGACATCCAGGCTTATGTGGCGGAAACGTTGCAAAAACACCCTGTGGCTATCAACGAGGTCGCACTGTCTAAACTGCTCCTCAAAGCACCCGCTAGCGCTTTGTCCCCCACACCTTGATTTCACTCTCCATGCAGACTTCCCAGCGCCTTTCTAAGTCTCACACATTCTCATTAGGCCATGTTTCTCTCGTGCATGCCATGGTGGCACTGCTAGCCATGCCCCCAAGCGCGGTCATGGCCGACATGCTGAGTAGTAATTTGTTTGGAGGTGGCGGCGGCAACGCTGCTGCTCCGGCCGCCACCGCACCGGCGGCAGCCAACGCCATCAACACCGCCGCCGCCACGGCCGACGCACGCAACCAAGCCCAGGACATGCTGACCCGCAACACCATGGCCCTCCAAGCCGTGACGGCAATGCAAGATGCTGCACGCGCTGCTGCAGCTGCCGCAAACAATCTGGGCGCAAATCCGAATTTCGCCGGACAAACATTGCCAAATGTACCCAATGGCCTTGCCACGGGCGGTTTGGAAATCATCGGCGCACCCGTTGGTGCCACGGGTCCAATAGATAATAACCCCAGCCACATCGGCCCCACCACCGTCACGGTGACGCAAACCCAGCAGCAAGCCATGCTGGAGTGGAAGACCTTCAACGTCGGCAAGGAAACCACGTTGAAGTTCGATCAAAGCGCCGGCGGAGCTGATGTCGGAAAATGGATCGCCTTCAATCGCGTCACCGATCCTACCGGCAATCCAACGCAAATCCTCGGCTCCATTGAAGCGCAGGGTCAAGTGTACATCATCAATCAAAACGGCATCATCTTTGGCGGCAGCAGCCAGGTGAACACCGGCTCGCTCGTCGCCTCCGCACTTCCGATCAATGACAACTTGATCTCCCGCGGACTGCTCAATAACCCAGACTCCCAATTTCTCTTCTCCGCCAACACCCAACCTTCCGGCAGCAAGGGACCCACACCTGCCTACACGCCACCTGCCCTGCCCAACACGACCGGCAATCGCATTGGCAACGTCACCGTCCAAGCCGGTGCCAAAATCACCGCGCCAACTTCCTCGGCCAATGTGGGCGGTCGTGTAGCCCTGATAGGACCGAACGTGACAAACGCAGGCACCATCACCACTCCCGACGGCCAAACCATCCTCGCCGCCGGCATGCAAGTGGGTTTTGACGCCCACAGTTCCAATGATCCTTCCTTGCGCGGTCTGGACGTGTATGTCGGTGTCGTCGGCACTTACGGTGGCACCGCCACGAATGCAGGTTTGATCGACACGCCGCGCGGCAGCGTGATCATCACTGGTAAAAACGTGAACCAGAACGGTTTCATCAACAGCTCCACTTCCGTCTCACTGAACGGACGCATTGACTTGCTGGCAAACTTCAACGCCGTTCGCAACATCAACTATGACTCTTCGAATTCGTCCCTCGGTGGACCATTTGTGTATCAGTCCGGCACCTCCACCGGCATCGTCAGGACCAGCGCGGACTCGGTCACCCAAATCCTGCCGGAATGGTCCAGTAACGACAAGGTGGTTGGCACGGAACTGGCCTTGAAGTCGCAGATCAACATGCAGGGTCTGGGGATATATCTTGGTGCTAGCTCTGTGATCCTGGCACCCAATGCAAATGTGGCAATCAGCGCGGGCGTTTGGGATCTGCTGATGAACAATGTGAACACCGATCTGGAGTTTGTGGCGGCAAGTGGACAAGTTTATCTCGATCACGATGCGGTGATTGATGTTGCGGGATCGACGGCGGTCGCGTCGCCTCTTTCTAAATATATTTTAACGGTTGTTCTGCGTGGGGCTGAACTGGCGGATTCTGCGCTCCAACGCAACGGCAGCTTGCGAGGAGCCACGGTGACGGTGGACCTACGCAAGCAAGGGGTGCGCAGTGACGGTACCGTGTGGGTGGGCACACCGCTGGCGAATCTCAGCGGCTATCTCGGCATCATCGAGCGCAATGCCGGCGAACTCACCACCGCGGGAGGCACAGTTTCAATGAAAGCGGGGGATTCCGTGGTCATGCAAAACGGCGCATTGGTGAACGTGTCGGGCGGCTACCAAGACTTTGCTGGCGGTGACGTGGCAACCACCCGCCTGGTTGACGACGGCAACTTGATCGATATCGCGGACGCCGATCCGAGCGTCGTGTACGACGGCATCTATACCGGCACCACCACCGTTACGGACGTGCGCTGGGGCACGTCCACCACTACCACCGGTCTCTTCGCCTCCACCAGCCACTACGAGGAAGCACATAGCTATGGCAATAAAGGCGGCAGCCTTCAGATTGCTGCGGCGGCAATGGCGCTTGATGGCAGCTTAAAAGGAACCAACATTATCGGACCCCAGCAGCTCGAAGCCTCACCTCAGCAGAGCAGTCTTTCATTGGTATTCCGTGCCCAGCAGGCGAGCCGGTCACCGTTGCTATATCCGTTTTATTCGCCAACGCCGCCCAGTATTGAGTTTCGAAATGGCGGCTTAACGCAGGCGGCGGCAGATGCCTTCTCGCTCAACGGCAGTGGGGTGCCGTTGACCCTGCGTCAGGATAGACGGGACAACGTCTTTCTTTCGCCTGGACTGCTGAGTACACTGGGCTTTGGCGCGTTTCTCTTGGACAACAGTGATGGCAACATCACCGTGCCGACGGACGTTGCACTGACAGCTTCGGCCACTGGCACGATCAGGCTTTATGGTGCCAACGTGGACATTCAAGGGGCACTGTCAGCTCCGGGCGGTCTTCTTGAACTCATCGCCTACAATGTTTCTCCGTACACGACCGCCTTACTGGCCAACTTAGGGACCTCTGCCGTGGTTCCGCCTGCTAATCCTGCGCGTGGCAAGGTGACATTGGGAGCCTCCGCTATACTCAGCACAGCGGGACTGGTGATCAATGACCGCGCGGATGCGCCCGCACCCTTGTTGGTTCCGCATGAGGTAGGTACCACCAACGCCAGCGGTGAGGTCGAATACATCAGCACCATGCAGGGAGGAAGCATTCACATCCAAAGCTTCACGGCGGAACTGGCGGCAGGAAGTCTGCTGGATGCCTCGGGCGGACTGACGGCCAGTAAAACCATCACCTATGGGGATGGCGGTTCCATTTCGATTCAGGCCGGCAATGACCCATTGATCTCATCCCTGCTGGGCGGTCATCTAACACTTGGCAGCACCATTCAGGGTTTTTCAGGTGCCACCGGTGGCTCACTGGCCCTGCAGGCAGCCACCATTCAAGTGGGTGGAGTGGCCTCCTACCCGAATACCCTGCTGCTACAACCAGATTTTTTCAGCAAGGGCGGATTCAGTCAGTTCACCCTGTCCGGTCTTGGGTCAGACATCACGCCGCCTGCGGGTGCACAGGCTTTTGCACCCGGCATCATGATCTCTCCGGGGGCGGTCATCAGGCCTGTGGTAAGCAGCCTGCAGGCCAGCATTGATCAACAGAGCGGCGCGAGTTCAATCATGCTCACGGCTCTGGTGCAACCTGAGGGGTATCGTAGTGCGGCGATACTGAACTTTGAAGCCCTCGGAGTGAACAATTTTACTAATGGTCTGCTTAATGTGCGCGGCAACATCGTGATGGGAAGCGGTGCTCAGATCGAGACAGACGCCCTTGGAAGCATCACCTTGCATGGACAAACGCTTGAAATGCTGGGTGAAATCATTGCGCCAGGAGGCAAGGTCACTCTCACTGGGGCCAGCCACTATCCTGACAATAGCAATCCGACTGTAGCATTTGCCACAGTGCATTTGAGCAGCACCAGCCGTCTCAGCACCGCAGGCAAAACGGTGTTGATTGCCGACGCATTCGGCCGACGAGTGGGTTCGGTTTATGGCGGCGGAACCATCCATGTCGAAGGCAACATTGTCGCCGACGCCGGAGCCGAGCTGGATGTTTCGGGGACAAGCAGTGTGATGGATCTGTTGCCTGGTGAAGCAGGGCTTAAGCTGGCATCGCAGAATACGATCTCTCAATTGACCCAGGTGACGAATTCTGTTCCCGTACGCATCGACAGCAACGGTGGCGTCATTTCGTTGAAGGGATCCGAGTTTCTCTTCAGCAGAGCCACGCTCACAGGTGATGCTGGTGGAACAACGGCCGTGGGTGGCAGCCTGAATGTCCAGTCAGGCATCTTCAGAATAGCCAATGCGTCAAAAGACGACAAGGATTTCACGCTGATCGTTTCACAGGACATGGCGTCATTTACCCAGCCAGTTTTCGCCCTAGGCCAGGATGTGCTGGGCGCTTCACTGGTCAGTTCAACCAACACAGCCATTAAGGGGCAGGGTTATTTTGGTGCCAACTCGTTTCTGAGCGGCGGCTTCGACTCGCTCACGCTGTCAGGCAATGTACAGTTTAGTGGCGCGGTGAATCTGACAGCCAGAGGCACGCTGAAAGTGGCGGACGACGGTGTGCTTGGAGCCGACGCCCTGGTGCGTCTCACCGCACCTTATGTGGCATTGGGCCAGCCACTGATCAAACCCACGAGGGATGAAGAACTCCTCAATCCCTTCACTCTCTCCGAACCAGGTGTCGGGGACTTCTTCAGCGTCTTCAGTCCAACATTTGGAACGGGCCGGCTCGAAGTGGTCGCTGATTTGATCGAAACAGGCTTCCTGTCACTGCAAAACATTGGTCAGGCCAGTCTGACGGCTCGTCAGGAAATGCGTGGTAACGGCTACCTGGATATTGCGGGCAATTTGACCATCACCGCTGGCCAAGTCTATCCGGTCACCGCCTCCACCTTCACCATCACGGCCTACAATTATGCCGGCGGCAATGGCTCTGTCACGATTGCATCATCCGGAGTCACTCCAGAGTTTCCGCTCTCAGGGGGGGGCAGGCTAAACATCTACGCCTCCACCATCACCCAGAGCGGCACCCTGCGCGCGCCATTTGGCAGCATCATTCTGGGCTGGGATGGCACGGGAACCGCGCCCAAAGGGCTCGTGACGAATGCGAATGTACCGATGGCTCAGCAGGTCACTCTGTCTGGCAGCAGCGTCACGTCCGTGTCGGCCATTGATCCACGTACCGGTGGAGGAGTGCGGATTCCTTACGGCCTCGTCAAAGACGGCACCTTGTGGATTGATCCCACGGGCCTCGACATCACCAGTATCGGTGTGCCGGACAAAGCGGTCCGCCTGTCAGCGCTCCATGTGACCACCCAGACAGGGTCAACTCTTGATATCCGCGGCGGGGGTGAGCTATACGGTTACCGCTGGGTAAAGGGCAATGGAGGCACACAGGATATCCTCTCCACCAGCACATCCTTCGCCATCATTCCCGGCTACTCATCCGTCTTTTACCCTTATGCACCGTTCGCCAAAGCAGGCCTGAACGTGGCCAACCTCGGTGGTGACGGCGGCTACACCAATGGCAGCCTGAGCGTCGGCGACCAAGTTTATCTCAAAGACAGCACATTGGTCACTGGCGGTGCTTACACGCTATTGCCCGCACGCTATGCGCTGCTGCCAGGAGCATTCCTGATCACACCAAGCTCGGGAACTCCGACCGATTCTCTGGTGAAACCCGGCGGCGCAGTGCTGACCAGCGGTTACCGCTTCAATGGCCTTAACTCATCTGCCTCGGGCAACTTGTACCAGCAGTTTGAAATCGCGCCGCAGAGCGTCGTCAAGGTGCGTGCAGAGTACACAGACTACTCCGCAACGGCTTTCATTCCGACTGCTCAGCGGAATCTGAGCCTACCGGTCTCCCGCACAGCGCTGGACGCTGGCTATGCGCTCCTTGGCGCACAGCAAACCATGCAGCTTGACGGCAGTCTGGCTGCCGCCGGATCGCTCACCGGTCGCGGTGGCCGCGTGGACATCAGCAGACCGCTGGACATTATTCTGGCAGCACCGGGTGCGCCAGATTCGTCCGGTAAGCTGGTCTTGAACACCACCTTGCTCAACGGCTGGAATGCCGAGAGTCTGCTCATCGGTGGGGATCGTACTTTTGGCAGCAGCGCAACCACCATCAATGTCCGCACCAATCAACTGACGCTGAATGCCGGAGTGTCCCTCAGTGGCACGGAAATCATCCTGGCGGCGAAGCAGAGCGTGACATTGGCCGCTGGTGCCGTAGTTGCACAGACTGGCACACAAACCGCCGCCGATTCGCTGGTTCTCAATGGCAATGGTTCCTTGGTACGCGTCAGCGGCGTGGCCTCCGCACAGACCTCACGTATCGGCGTGACAACCTCGGCCCTGCCGCAATTGAATGTTGCCGCCGGAGTACGGATCAGTGGCGCCAGCATCACCATGGATTCCAGCAATACCACGTCACTGGACAACAGCACCAGCCTGACCGGCACGGCCATCAATCTAAACAGTGGTCGAGTTTCACTGCTGCTCACCAATCCTGGCGCCTTGCAGACCACCGGCAGCCTGGTGCTCGGCGGCACCGCTCTGGCCGGTCTGCAAAACACCACCGCGTTGTCACTGCTGAGCTACACCTCCATCGACCTCTACGGCACCGGCACGTTCTCCAACACCGGGACACTGGCGCTGCATGCCGGTGAGATTCGGGGCTTCAACAATGCCGGTGGCACAGTCAATCTTGCCGCGCAGTCCATCCTGCTCGACAACAGCGCCAAAGGCACGGTTGGTACCGTCGGCGCGATGTCAGGCACGCTGAATCTTACCGCCGCCACGATCACCATTGGTCAGAACGCCCTGGTGGTGAACCAGTTCACCACCGTCACGCTCAATGCCTCAGGTGGTCTGCTGATGCAGGGCGCGGGTTCGTTCGTTGCACAGGGCGCGCTGAGTGCGGTTGTGCCGTTTGTCATCGCCTCCAGCAACGCCACCCAAGTGCTTGCGGCAGGCGGGGTGCTGAGTCTGACGCGTCCTGCCGGACCACAGCCCGTGCCTGCCAGCCTTGGGCTGGGAGCGCAGGTTGTGTTCCAAGGCAGCAGCATCACGGCGAACACTGATGTCCTCCTGCCCGGCGGCCTGATTTCGCTGCGTGCGCTCACCGGCGCTCTGGCGGTCGATGGGCGCCTCGATGCAGGTGGTACGGCGAGAACCTTTTTTGATGTGGTGCGCTATACCGATGCCGGGCTGATCACTCTGACCGCTGATCTGGGGAATGTGACCCTGTCAGCAGGCAGTGTGGTCAGCGTCGCCGCCAATGCGGGCGGTGGCAATGCTGGCACCTTCGTGGTTGGCGCCCCCCAGGGATTGCTGACCATGAACGGCGCCATTCTTGGCCAAGCAGGAGCAGGCGGCACTACCGCCTCCGCCAAAATCGATGTCGGCAGTCTTGCCTCCTTCAGCACGCTGAATGATACGCTCAACGGTGGGTCATTTACCACGGAGCAAAACCTCCGCATCCGTAGCGGCAGCATAACGATTGATGGCACGGTCAACGCCCGTCGTTTCCTGCTCGGCGTGGACCAAGGATCAATCACGGTGAACGGCACGATCAACGCCGCCGGAAAAACCGGCGGACGCATTGACTTGATCGCGAATGGCAGCGTCACCCTGAATTCAGGGGCATTGCTGACCGTGAAAGCACAAGACTTCGATACTGCAGGCAAGGGTGGGGCAATCTTCCTCGAATCCGGAACTCAGCGCAATGGCATCGTCGGTGCCGGCACGGTGGGCATTCAAACCGGCTCCACCTTGGACCTATCCGTCACCAACAAGACGGCAGGCGCCGCAACGGTCGTCGGGTCGAGCGCCTTTCAGGGTAAGTTCAGCGGTACGCTGCGTATCCGCGCGCCACAAAACAACACCTTCACCAACGTGCTCGTCAATCCGATCAACGGCACAATCAACGATGCATCCAGCATCGTGATCGAGGGTTACCGACTCTACAATTTTAACCAGGCCAATGTGATCATCCGCGCGGGAACCACCAACATCACCAATCAAACGATCACCACCGCCACACTGCAAACTGACGCGACAAACTTTTTTGGCACAAGCAACGTGAACTACACCAGCATGTTCAACACACTTGTTGGCGGCAATGTCGGCATCCAAGGGGTCACGGTGATTGAGCCTGGCATCGAGATCAGCAATGTGGGCGGCATAATCACGCTTGGATCAACAACTTCATCCGCCGCATTGAATGACTGGGATCTGGCAGCATTCCGCTTTGGCCCGAAGAGTGCACCAGGTGTTCTGACACTGCGTGCCCTGGGCGATCTCCAGTTCTACAACGCCCTCAGTGATGGTTTCCAAGTTCCTACCACAGGCAACGGGGCAGAGCGCATGTGGCTGGCCCCGCTGATGACACAAAGCACTTTGCGCCCGGCAAACACCCAGTCCTGGTCTTTCCGTCTGGTAGCAGGCGCGGATTTCAACGCCGCCAATTTCCGTGAGAACGTCCCGCTCTCAAATCTTGCGGCAAACTCCGGTTCGCTGCTGCTTGGCAAAAACGCCATTGATGCCATTGGCGGCAATACCAATGGTGCCGACGTAGCCCTGACGCGTCTCGCCATCAATCCTCTCGGCACCAGCAGCACCGCCAATTCGAACTTTTTCCAGGTCATCCGTACCGGCACCGGCGACATCGAAATCGCCGCAGGACGGGATGTACAGTTGCTCAACCAGTTTGCCACCATTTATAGCGCCGGCACCCAGGTGCTGAACAGCACCACCGTTTTCGCTGCAGCGGATTTCGTTGTCCCAGTCGTCACGCCAACATCACCACCTAGCCAAGGTGCTCTGGGTCTGGTGCAGCAGCTTTATCCCGCTCAGTATAGCATGGCAGGGGGCAATGTGAGCGTCACCGCCCAAAACGATATCATCCACTACACGCGCGATGCCGGAGGTTCACTACTGCTGGATTCCCAACGGCAACTCCCAAACAACTGGCTGATGCGACGTGACTATGTCGACTCTACCGGCAGTTATGGTGCCCTCAGAGTCCTCACCAGTGTGAATGACACGGCCGCCACTGCTACTTGGTGGATCAATTTTAGCAACTTTTTCGATGGTATCGCGGCGCTTGGCGGTGGCAATGTAAGCCTAAACGCAGGGCGTGATGTGCAGAATGTCAGTGCGCACACGCCGACCAACGCACGCGCGGCAAAAGGAGCCGCCACTGATGCGAACCTACTGGAACTTGGCGGCGGCGATCTGGTTGTGAAAGCGAGCCGTAACATTGATGGCGGCATATATTATGTGGAACGTGGCACTGGCAAGCTACAAGCAGTGGGTTCGATCACGACCAATTTCACTCGCGCACCCGGCATTGGCAGACTCTCCGGCGGCTCGCCATCGGATGAACAGACAATGACCAAAGACATCTATAAG
>Ga0114970_10004334_pt1 | contig 10330 bp, 10 predicted proteins | sample M_140205_XF_Meta_FD_87030 | JGI IMG/M metagenome (GOLD analysis project Ga0114970, IMG submission 87030) | Freshwater microbial communities from Lake Montjoie, Canada to study carbon cycling - M_140205_XF_MetaG | ecosystem: Environmental > Aquatic > Freshwater > Lake | place: Lake Montjoie... | reverse complement strand
CAAATGTAAATGATCGAGCGACCGGGTCATAGTTGACAGAGATCTGGCTGCGTCCGGCGATGGCCGGATACTCGGCGTCCACAGCTTCCTGCATGGCGTTGATGACCTGGTCCGTTGTCATCGTCCTTGCGTCGCCATTTGACCAATATGAAGGGGCGGCAGGAGTCGTAACGCCAGCAGTGGTTGATTCAGGTACGGCAGGATGGAAGACCGGGAAGTCCGCGATTGAACTGATATCAATATGCTTGGCTTGACCTATTACTCCGGAGGGATCTGTCAACTGGATATCAAATGTCTGGCTTGTCGGTGAAGAAAAATCCCAGTACCGGCTATCGCCAAATGATTCATTGAGTTGGCTGGTTATCGCTGCTGCAATGCTGGCGCCGGTCATCGCCTGTGGGGCGAATCTCAACTGGCTCATGTCAAGGTGAACGGGATTGCCTGAATTATCCACATCAATAGTCAGTAAATTCGTTAGCTGGTCGATGGGTACCGTTGTGAAATCCACCCCCGTATCGCCTGCCCTGACCGGCAGTGAGCTGGTCATGCCGGAAACTGTTGCAGGGACTGATGTTCTGCCATCGGTCAGGTAGTCCAGTTCAAACATCTGCGTCTTGACGTTCAAATGGGTCTGATCTGCCGACAGCTTGCTCTCCGACTTCAGCTGTCCATACTTGTTCACGTACTGTTTTTCTCCATTGGTATCGGTGGCCTGGGTCAAAGAAGCATTGACCTGGTTTTCACCAATGAAGACGTAGGTTTGCCAGCGGTTGTTCGGACTGGCCTGACTGGCGTTTTGTGTCTTGGCGTAGTAGACCGTGGCCAGGTAGCTGTTGCCACCCTGGTCATAAACGGTCAGGGCCGTGGTTTTGTTATAGGTGGCGGGGTTGGTTCTGCTGAAAGGCAGCGTGATGACTGCTGCGTCAGCCGGGAAGTTCAGGCCGAGCGAGACGAGTGAGGTCTGCTTGGCATCACCGGAGGTCTTTTTCGGTACCGTGAGCCGGTTGAGGTTACCCAAGTCGGCCTTACCGCTACTGTCGACCGATGCCGCTTGAAGGGCCTGGCCGGCGGAGTTGACCACGTTATATTGATCGTTCAGGCTGAAGCTGCCGTTTCTTGTATAGATATTCTGCAATCCATCCGAGGATTTCAGCATGAAGAAACCGTCACCGGAGATGGCCAGATCGAGTGCGTTGCTCGATGCCTGGATATTGCCCTGACTGAACTCCTGCGTCACTTCCTTCAATGCCACACCCTGGCCGATAACGGCTGAAGCCTTTTGCAAAGGCGAGGTGGCGAAGATGTCCCCGAAGTCTGCTCGCGATCGCTTGAATCCGGCGGTGCCCACGTTGGCGATATTGTTGGCGGTGATCTGAAGCTGTGCGGTGGCGGCATTCAGGCCGGTCAGTGCGGTATAGAAGGACACGAGTGACTCCTTGGTATTGGTCTTGGGTAATGGGGGTGAGTCGGGCGCTTAGCCGCCGAAACTGATGACGCTGGAAAGCGGAAGGGTCGTTCCACTCTGATCCACGATGGTCACTTCCTTGGTGGCCGGGTCGACGGATACGCTTTGTATGGTGCTGGTCATGTTGACCGGAACGATGCTGTTCTTTCCTGCGACGGTGGCCTTGGCACTGATCAGGTAGGCGCCGTCCGGCAAGGCCTTGCCATTGTTGTCCAGGCCGTCCCAGGTAAAAGATTGGTTTCCTGCCGTCAGTGCGCCGGCCACGAGGGTGCGGACCATGTTGCCTTTGGCGTCGTAAATGTCCATCTGAACGGCACTGGCGCCGTTGGGTAGCGCAATGGATCCGGTGACCGGGTTTCCGCCCGCCAGGTTCGCCGGCAGGCCGGGGGCTGTGACGGCACGTCCAATCAGTCCCGCTGCACCCATCATCCGATCACCTTGCAGGGTGGCGGAGAGCGTCGTCAGGGCAGAGGCCATGTTCGTGGTGGCCTCCAGTTGCGAGAACTGGGCCAGTTGGGCAACGAACGCCTCGTTCTTCACCGGGTCGGTCGGATCCTGATTCTTCAACTGGGCTGTAAAGAGCGCGAGGAAATCGCTCTTGCCCATGGTGGTGGAACCCTTGGCAGCCGCTGCGGCGGCCTGCGCATCGGCCGTGCGGGTGACGTTGGCCAGATTGGCTGTGGCATTCGGTGCGGACGACGTGGTGGTGACGGACATAATGAGTGTTCCTTAGTTTTTGATGCTGTCGATGGTGCGCGTCATCAGTTCGCGTGCGGTGTTCACGACCTCGACGTTGTTCTGGTAGGAGCGCGCCGCGGCCATCATTTCAACCATTTCGGCGATTTCGTTGACGTTGGATTTGTAGAGAAAGCCATCCTTGTCGGCCTGCGGGTGACCCGGTTCGTAGACCTTGGGGCCTGGCGTGGTGTCGTCGATGATTTTGCTGATCTTGACTCCGCCGGCGTACTGTCCCGACACCTCGTTTTTTTGACTCTCCAGGATCGACTGGAACACAGGCTTCTTGGCCTTGAATGTTTCAGCCTGGCTGGAGGTCGCCGTGTTGGCATTGGCAAGGTTGGATGCGGTCAGGTTCAATCGCACCAGTTGTGCACTGAGTGCCGATCCTGCTATTCCGAAAATGTTTTCCATGGACATGATGGTTATTCTCCGCGTAGCGCCCGTTTGATCGAGCTGGTTCGGTTTTCGATGAACATGAGGGTGGCCCTGTAGTCGGCGGCTGCCTTACCGTAATTGGCCTGCTCGATGCTCAGTTCCACGGTGTTGCCGTCCGCGCTGGCATTCAAGGGGTTGCGGTACTTCACGCCATCAGCGTTGGTTTCGTCCTGCTGAACGCTGAAGTGGCGGTTGTTGGTGGTGTTGATGGCATCTCTCTGAACCTGCCCCATGACCTGCTTGAAATCGATGTCCTTGGCCTTGAAGTGCGGCGTGTCGGCATTGGCGATGTTGGCGGCCAGCAGTTCCATGCGCTGGCTCCTGGCACGCAGTGCCTGTTCATGTACTCCGTATGCGTCTGAAAGAATCTTCATGATGTGTGGCTCAAGTTTTCCGGGTGGGTGACGACTTGGTTAAGTAGAGACCCGAGGTTTTATTGATGACGATCTTGCCTGGTGTTAAAGCAATCCCTGTGCCATGTGGTCTGGACCGCTCAATTTGCCTTGGAATGCCTGTTGTCGAGTGGGGGTGGCCAGTCTTTGCCGCAGCGATGTTTGGGCATTGCCGCCATGTGGCACGGTATTGCCGTGTTGCTCTGGGGCTGCTTGATCGGGGCCGGCTTGAGCTTGTCGCGCCGGCTGAAAGAATTAAGCCGTCCACAATGGAATGAACGCCAGCAGTCTCGTTTTGACGAGGCTGCTGGGGGCCTGGCTTGTCGATCGGGTCGCCGCACGGTGTCATTTACAGGCTGCTCTTTCTGCTGCTGCCATTGACGGCGCTGACCTTGATCAAGCCCCTGTTATTGCCGCTCTGCTGAAGGCTATTAGTCGAATTCGTGTTGACGGGATTCGGGGCATGGTTGTTCATGGAAAGTTTGTCGCGCGCGTTCTGGCGCAATCCCTGAAGAAGCGTCTTTCTTGTAATCGGCGCATTGGGTTCGCTGTCAGTTTTCAGGACATTGGCCTGCTGTCCGGCGATATCCAGGTAGGCGTTGATATTGCGTTCGCGCCGGGCTGCCGGGGTCAGCACCGTCAGGTAAAGGTCATCCAGCGAGGCTGGCTTGTTCTTCCCGAAATTCTTCAGCCCGGTTTCGTCAAAGTATTTGCCGACCAGATCGAGTTGGTCGAGTACCGAGAGATCGAGAATGGCCTTGGGGTTGTTCTTGAACCCGACCGAGGCAGCTCCCCGGTTCGATCCGTCACAAAACTGGATGACGCCGTGGCATCGGCCATTGCTGGCTTTGGGGTTCATGCCGTCGCTCTCAAGGAGGGTGACCACGGCCAGATCATCGGGCGAGAAGTGGTGCTCCGCTGCGAGGTCCAGTATCTTGCCGCGCACCGCCTCCTTGTCCGAGGCGCTGAAGTACTGCAGGCTCACGGCGCGATCCAGCGTTTTTTCCAGGATCGGGTAGGGTGTTTTCTGCGCGACGTTCGTATCGGTCTTGGACTCCGTGCCGGTCACGGCGGTCGCCGTTTTGTTTTGGCCCTCGAGTCGGGTGCCGCCTGCATTGCTTGAGGCCAGGACTGAGGGGGGGGTGGACCCTGTCAGTGAATTGACGGCAATCCTTTGTCCCGGCACGATCAGGTTGGCATCGCGCAGGTTGTTATCCCGGGCAAGCTGCAGCGCTGCGCGCATGGCGGCCTGAGGGCTTGATTCCAAACCCCGGGCCTGCAGCGCCTTTTGAGCGATACTGACCAGCGTATCGCCTGATTTGACGTTGACAAAGCTTTCGGAAAATCTGGGGACGGCCATCTCAGCAGGCCGGGCCACGGGCGGTGTTTCAACGGGGCTCGATGCGAGGGCAGTCTGTACCGCGGCAGGTTGTGCGGCCGCAGGTTGTGGGACGGCCGGTTGTGCGGCGGGACGCTGGGCGTTGGCTTCCTTCAGTACCTGCTGAAAATCGATTTTCGAGAGTGCGCGGGCAGCACTCCGAGCATCGGCATTGTAGGCTTTGGGCAGTACGCTGATTTCGGTGGCGAATTTCATCTGTCTTTTTCGACTCTATGATCAGTCTGACAATTGGAGTGGGTGGATAGAGTTCGGACAATTACTGGATGCTGTACTGTTATAAATCGGTCGCTTTGATGTCTCGAGGGGGATTAAAGCAATTGCCATACCAGAAGGCCCCGGAGATCTGAAAATAGTGGTTATAGTGCGAAATAATTTGAATATAACGGTAATGTTTTTAAATATAATCATATACTTATGTGTTTTATTTGCCATGTCGACGCCAGTGGCCGTTCTGGCCGCGGATCCGGCAGAGGCTGGGCGGGACGGCCTGGTGGCCAGCGTCCGAGCCTGGGTGGCAGAACAATCCGGCGTAGCTGCCGAGCGGGTCGAGATTCCTCCGCTGGACGGGCGCTTGAGAGTGGTCGATTGCCCGGCCGGAATCCGCTTGGATTTCCCGTTCCCGGCCCGCAATCTGGTCCGGGCGCGTTGCGACGCGCCTTCGTGGCAGGTTTTCGTCCAGGTCAGCGTCCGGCCTGAGCGCAAGATTTATGTGGCTGCGCGCGATCTGGCGGCCGGGCTGGTTTTGGCGGAGACGGACCTCACGCTGCGTGTTTCGACCAGTTCAAGCGGGGCTGATGAAGTAGAGGACCGAACCCTGGCGGTGGGTCGCATTCTGAAGCGGCCACTGAATTCTGGATCGGTACTGCTGAGCCGTGATCTGGATGATGCTGTGAAGGTGATGCGGATCACCGCCCCCACCAAGGGTGGCACAAAACTGACACCGGATAACTACCGGCTGGAAACGGTGTCGCGGGCACTGGTGCCCGCCGGGGCCGCGATCGGTGCCGCGCCGGCTGAAGGGGCCAAGGCGGTTCGGGATCTTCTGGTTGGACATATCGTTCTGGCTGACGAGTTGTCTGAATTCAGGAGTGTTCTGGTCGCGCGGCAAAACCTCCTGGCAGGCCAGCCTGTCGAGGCGTCGATGTTCGAAATGGGCCAGGTCAGCGCGCGTGATAACACTCAGCGCTACTACGCGGACCTCCATGGCCTTGAGTTTGGCGAACTGGCGCGCAACCTTCAGGCCGGTGAACCGTTGCGCCAGTCGGATGTCAGGCCGGCGGTACTGGTGCGCAAAGGCCAGGTCGTCCTTCTGACCGTGGGCACGCCAGGCGGCTTGCAGGTCACCCTGCGAAGCGAGGCGCTGCAGGATGGGCGTCTCGGGGAAGCGATACAGCTCCGGAATCCGGAATCCGGGCGCGTGATGAGCGGAATAGTGACCGGGAAAAATACCGCCCGAGGCCTTTAGATCACGATGGCAAGCCCCCCCTGTATATCCCCACTTCAGAGGGAGGCTTGTTCGAGCATTTTCATTTCTAGGACTTGATCACAATTCCATAAGTCGTTGATATTATTTTAAATTGTCATTTAATGAGTGACCTGCTCAAGAAATATTTCGAAAGTCCCTAAAGAAAACTCCTGCGATGCCGATTGCTATACCGTAAGACCGGAAATTCCCGGTCAAAAGATTGTCGAAACCCGTTCCTGATTCTTTTTTGATAGGTCCATCATGACAGACGCAATATCCGGTTCAGGGCCACTCGGCCCTAAATACACCACTCCGGTCAAGACCAAGGCCCAGGAGTCCAAGGCGGCTGCGGAACCCGCAGCAGGGGAAGATACGCTGGACGTCGGCTCGACGAGCAAATTGCTGTCAGCCGAGCCCAGTTTTGATTCCGCCAAGGTTGCCGCTATCAAGCTGGCCATTGCCAAAGGCAACTACCCCCTCGACTCGAAGAAAATGGCAGAGAGCTTTGCTTCCCTCGAGAAAATGGTCAATAGCTCCGTGAGCCAGGATTCAGGCTCGGCCCGCTAAAGTGATTGAGGCACAGTTCGTTTCATCGCCATTCAAAGTGAATTCTGTTGTCAAACCCTGATATTTCTATGCAAGCGTCGTTGGCCGCGGCCTGTGAAGAGGCGTTGCGTTTGCAGCACCTGCTTCAAGCGGAGTTTGACGCGCTCAAGGTGCAGGACCTGAGCAGCTTCGAGACACTCCAGCCGGCCAAGGAGCAGGCGCTGGTTCGACTCGGCAATTTCATGAAGGTCTTTGCGGGGACCGCTGGCCCGGATGGGCAGCTGGTGCTTCATGATGACCAATTGACTCAATGGGAAACATTCCAGTCCAGGATGTCGGACTGTCGTGATGCCCACCAGCGCAATGCGATCCTCATCCGCAGCAGGCTTGAAAGCATTAGCGCGACCCTGAGAGTGCTCCAGAACAGTGACAGTTCATCTTCGATCGAGGTTTACGATCGAATGGGAAGAATGTCCGGCCATCGCCGCGGTCGTGGTTACGAGGATGCCTGAATCTTCCGGTCGGGGTTCTTTTCGTCTCCAGGCACCATCCCCTTGAGCCAGTAAGCCCAGGACAGAACCGCAGCCACTGCGGCATATAACTGCTCGGGTATTTCCTGATCCAGTTCAAGCTGACCGAGCAGGCCGACCAGTTGAGGGTCGCTGGTAATGTAAACGCCGCGCCGCCGGGCTTCTTCAATGATGCGTTCAGCCAGTTCGCCGCTGCCGATCGCGCTCAGCACCGGGGGTTCACTCGTGCCATATTCCAAAGCGACTGCTTGCCTGGTCCATTTCATGGTATTTCCTCATGCCTGTACATTGACGATTGCGCCGGGCGGGGCGTTGTCAGCAGCGGGGTCCTGCCTTGCTCCGTTGTAGACCACGAAGGAATTCATTTTCAGGCCGGATTTTTCGAGTTCGATGGCCAGCATCCGCGAGCCCTTGCTGGCAGCGCTGGCCACTTCGGGCAGTCGGGCCCACATGGTCATGTCAACCTGCGTCTTATCGGTGATCGCCGTCTTCAGCCAGATTTCGCCAAGAAAATCGTTATGTGAATGGAGATTCACGGTGTACGGAGGGTCAGGCTGTTCGCGGGTGGGCGCCGGGCGGTGAAAGCTCAGTCGCACCGGATTGGCATCTGAAAACGGGATCACCAGATTGAGCAGCAGTTCGTGATTTGTCTGAGCCTGAACGGCCTGGAGTTGAGCGGACTCGATATCCTCAAGTCCCCGTCCGAGCGCCTCCTTGATGGCGGCGTCCCCAGCCGAATCCTTCAGCAGTTTCAATAGCAGCAGTTTGGTGTCATTTCCTGTCGGGCCCCTGCTTTGGGTGAGTGAGGCTTCGGCCCATAGTCCTGAACCCGCCACGGCCTTGCGCAGGCCGGTTGAAGTCAGCCGTGACATCGATGGCCGTCCCTGACGCATCGCGGCTGTCAGTTCGGGGGTATTCAGCGCGGACAACGCTTTGTCAAGCAGCCCGCTGGACATCAGTTGCGTCAGGGCAGTCAGGCCGTTCGGGTGAAGCAGAAGGGACATGAGATGGCTGCCAGCCAGTGGGCTGGCCATTGCCGCAGGCATCGGGGCCAAGGGCAACTGCGCCGCTGCTGGGCCGCGCAGTGGCTGAAGCAGCAGGCCCTCGGGAGACTGAAATACGCGGAAAGTGGGCGTGTCTCCGGCCTGCAGTCCATGCCCTTCAGGTAATTCGATCGGCAGGCCGTTGAGGATGAGCTTCAACGCATCGCCGTCTGCCTTGACCGCGCCCTTGACGATTTCACCGTCGCGCAGGCCAAGATCACGTGCCACCGGATCAGTCATGCGCACCGGATTGGCGTCGGGGGCCGACAGGCCAGGCTTGCTTGCCAGTGCGGCGGAGTCTATTCCCAGCACGGTGAGTTCTCCAATAGGTTCCATGGCGAGTATGGTCGTTGGCGCCGGGGGCGTAAAGCTTTCCGGTCCAGCAAGATCGGCATCGGTACGGGGTGAAATGAAGGACGACAATCGCCACGGCCGAGTGGCCTGCGCGGTTGCGGATGCCAAGTTGTCGGCCCATACACCCAGTGCGGCGTTTGGGCCCACACTTGTAAACAACCTCAATCCAGCCTGGGTTCGTGCATTTCTGGTGGGAGAAGAGGACGACCCTGATGAGGTTGACGACAGGAATAACGCGGCGACAAGTCCCGGGTTGGGCTTAAGGGCAACCTCCCGCCCCAATCGATTCCAATCGGTATCAGTCCCTGAAGGCGGTCGGTCACCAGACCGGCTGTTGAGCAACCCGCTCGCGGTTGTCAGGCCGATGCCATCACCCTGCTGGGCGTGTGTTCCGGTCGTGGGACTGGTTTCGTCAGCCCCAACCAGGGCCATTGCCATCGCCATTGCATTCCCCTGCGGGCTGGCGGGGATGGCGCTCTTCAACTGTAGCCAGTTCAGCGGCGCCTGCACCAGGCGGTTCTCTGAGAGCGACAGATCGATGGGCGCCTGCACATGAAATTCCGGGAGAAATGCCTCGAGTTCCTGGTCGCTCGCCAAGGAGACGGAGGCACTGAGTAGACGGGGTGCAGTCGGCGAATCCAGTACGGTGATTCCCTCTGCCCATGGATCGATAGCTGGGCTGGCGGGGGAGGAGGACCCGGGAGTCGCGCTCGGCGACTCGAGCGCAGGCCGCTGTGCCAGCCGGCTCATGGAATTGTTTGGGAACAGGGACTGAACCGCAACGAGGGACTGAACCGCAGCGGTGTCCGGCGACATCGCGCGAATCGCAGGGGACAAGGTCGACTGGTTCAGCTCGGGAAGTTCTTCCGCCACGGGCCGCAGTATCCAGCCGTCCCGTGTCATTTGGGCTTGAACCGTGAGGGTGCCCGTCGCATCGGCATGGACGTTTTCAGGCAGCGCCACGGTGACTCCGGCGAACCGTAATTCGGCCCCCCATTTATTCGATGTCAGTGCGCCTTTCAGCAACTGGCCGGGCCTTAACCCGAGGCTGATTGCCTGCAGTTTGGAGAGATGAATGGCCCCCTGGCCAGCCGGCCAACCATCACCGGGCTCCGCAAGCAGCGCTGTTCTGGCGAGCAACTGAGTCATGCCGTGCCCGCGGCCTGGAGACAGGGGTTGACACCCTCAAGGCGTGTGCCGCTGCAAAGCGTCCCACTATGGTCGGCCTGTTTCACGGGTACCGGACCCAGCCTTTTTTCGGGTCTTCTTCTTCCTCGGGCGGTGCCTGAGCAGACTGTGGTTCGGGTTGTGCCTGGGCAGGCATGGGGCCGCCAGGCATAGCGATGGGCATCGGCATAGCCATGGGCATCGGTCCGCCAGGCATCGACATGGGTCCGCCTGGCGTCCCGCCCATGGCGGGAGCAGATGGGGTTAACAGGTTACGAAAATCGTCGAGGGTGGGCAGTTGCAGGACGGCGCCGACTTTCAACTTCCTTTTTTTGGCGTCCGCGAACGCATCCGGGTTCTTGTCGACCAGGGCCTTGCGCAGGATGTCCTGCTTGAACGGCAAACTGGCCAGTCGACGAGAAATGATTCGCTCCACCGTATCTCCCCTTTTGACCAGCATGGCCCCTTCGGGTAGCGCCGGGGCTTGAGCGGCAGGCGCTGCTGGGGGTTGTCCGGGTGGCCCCGCTGGGGCAGGGGTCGCCTCCGGCGCCTGCGCGGGCGGTGCCGCTGGGGCCGCGTCTGCAGCACGGGCCGGCACAGCGACAGGCACGACGCAAAGCACCCAAAGGAACGCCAGCATTCCTCTGGTCTTGAGGGTGGTCCGTACCAGCGAAGTCGTATTCATGTCTGGTTTTTCTGTTGTGGCTTCACTTTGTCCCCGTCAGTCGGGTGGGCGGGCGAAAGCCGGGTTTGAAATAGAGATCGTTTTCAAGCAATGGATGGGATCGGTCCTTTG
>Ga0114970_10004333_pt1 | contig 10332 bp, 8 predicted proteins | sample M_140205_XF_Meta_FD_87030 | JGI IMG/M metagenome (GOLD analysis project Ga0114970, IMG submission 87030) | Freshwater microbial communities from Lake Montjoie, Canada to study carbon cycling - M_140205_XF_MetaG | ecosystem: Environmental > Aquatic > Freshwater > Lake | place: Lake Montjoie... | reverse complement strand
CACACCCAGCAAAATCTGCCACTTGGTCGATGGCGTTGCGGGGCTCCTTCGTTTGGGGATCAATTAATTGCATTCGTGAATCGATGATTTCAATGGCTGGGGTTACGTATGCAATTGCATCTAAGGCATCAAATAAGGTGATGTTCGATCCCTTCAAAGGTTTTTTGAGAACAAACGCGAGCTCTGATTCAATGCGAGGTGCAATGAAGCGATGTGTGGGTAATTCGGCACCGTCGACAAAGAACATATCATCCATTAAAAGCGCATGAGTGGGTTCACCCGCCTTGAAGGCTTGCTGTAGAGCCTTGGAGGTAAGTCCAATTTTTCGTCCTTTCGCAGTACGCCCATGGTCCAGCTCAAGCTTTACCCAGGCGTTCTGTATGGCGTAAGCTGAAGCTAGCGTTGCATCTGGATGACTTTTTGAAAGCTGTCTCAATTGAACTTTTGTTGTCCGAGCGCTCTGAAGTTCTAGCGCAAAATTTTGAATGATTGATGAACTTAACATTTGAAATTTCAGATTAATTAGGACGTTCTAGCCGTGTATTTTTGAATGCCAGCAAGCAGTTTCAGAATGATTGGATATACCAAAATAATAAAAGCAAGTATCAGCATCACCCCGGCGATAGGTCGCTCCAAGATTTCTTCTAAATTACCTTGAGTGAGGTAAAGTGATTGCAAAAAAGAGCGCTCTAGTATGGGCCCAAGTGCGAGTGCCATCAGAAGAATTGCGGGTTCAAATATAAGTCGCTTTAAAACATATCCTGCAATGCCACTGAGCAGCAGCACCCACAAGTCCAAAATGCTGTTCGAAATGGCATAAGTGCCTACCACGCACAACAAGACCACAAGGCTTGAAATTAAATACATGGGCAATCTCAGTAAAGCTACGAAAACGCCAATCATTGGTAAGTTCAACAACAGCAACATGATGTTGCCAACATACATGCTTGAAGTCACACCCCAAAAAATTTCAGGACTTTCAACCATCAACATGGGACCCGTTTTGGCACCGTGAATCAATAGCGCGGTGAGCAGCATGGCTGAAGCTGGTGCAAATGGAATTCCCAGTGCCAATAAAGGGATGAACGCTCCTTGTGCTGCGCCGTTGTTTGCGCTTTCTGGCCCTGCAACACCTTCTATGGCGCCATGCCCAAACTCTTCAGGATGCTTGGACAATTTTTTTTCAAGCGCATAAGAGCTGAATGTTGCGATGATGGCAGTAGGGCCTGGTATGAGTCCAAATAAAAACCCTAATACGGAACCACGAACAATAGGCCATTGAGAACGATTCCACTCTAGCCGTGTGGGTAGCAAGTCTTTCAACTTGACCTTGAGTGGCTTTTCGGCAGTCAACTTGTCATGTGCTGATGATAAAAGTTCAGCAATCCCAAATAGACCAATCGCTATAGGCACCAATTCAAGACCCTGTGCAAGATCAAGTGAACCAAATGTAAAGCGCGAAACGCCTGACATAGGCTCCATGCCAACCGTACTCAAAGCCAAGCCAAGAGCAACCATGACTGCTGCTCGAGTGAGAGAGGAGCTTGTAATTCTGGAAAGAATTAATAGCCCAAGAATACACAGGGCAAAAAACTCAGGGGGCCCGAAGCGAAGGGCTGAAGCAGCCAAGACAGGTGCTAAAAACGCCAAGCCCAAAATTCCAATGGAACCTGCAACAAAGGAGCCTACCGCTGCGACAAATAAGGCGGCTCCAGCTCTGCCTTTTCGAGCCATCTCATAACCGTCAATGGTTGTGATGACAGAGGACACTTCGCCAGGCACCTTTAGCAATATAGAGGTTGTCGAGCCTCCATACATCGAACCATAGTAAATACCAGCCAGCATGATCAATGCACCTGCTGGTGTCATGCTGTAGGTGACGGGTAACAAAAGTGCCATTGCGCCAATGGGACCAATGCCTGGTAAAACACCAACGATGGTTCCTATGAGTACCCCAACAAAGCAGGCAAGTAAATTTTGACTTTGCAGCGCGATGGAAAAACCAAAGGCGAGTCCTTCGAAGGGATTCATATCAATTAAACCAAGTTGGATCTGGCATTTTCACGCCCAAGCCGATAGTAAAGACGCCATAGGAAATGACCGTTCCTAAAGTCGCCGTAATTAGTCGACGCCAAATGTTTGGCATGTCGAAAATACTTAAAGCACTCAGTAGCAGTAGAAATGCGGCCACAAAAAAACCAGCACGAGGTAAAAGAACAATGTACAAAGCGATTGCAGTGACTAAAAATAGAATGTCACGTGGTGCATGTTCATCAGTGACCTCTTCGACTGGGGCTTTCTGCAACAATTGAATCAAAAGTGCAGTTGCTGCAAAGAGCATCAGCGCCCCAGTCATCATGGGGAAAAGCCCTGGTCCTGGTTCGGCAGCATTTAGCCCAAGTCCTCCTGGCAGGCGCGGCGCAAGATACACCTGTCCACCACCTAAAAGGACGAAGAACAAGGCGCAAAGTAGTCCTGATGTTCGGATTGTCATTTTTTACCCATACCCAGTTCGTTCACCAACTGTCCGTTTTCACGGTATGCAGTCCAAAGTTCTTTGCGCAATGTTTCTGGATCTTTAATTTCCAAGTTGTATCCACGCTCTTTCGCTTGAGCACTGAAGGCGGGAGTTTCCATGGCATCCTTTGCGGCCTTGAAGAGTTTTGCTTTAACGTCTGCAGGCATTCCTTTCGGCGCGACAATGGGGTAATAAACTCCCATGGAAACGTCATAGCCTAGCTCTTTAAACGTAGGTGCATCAGGGAAATTTGGATTACGCTGATCTTCAAAAACAGCTAAAACCGTAACCGTTTTGGCTTTAACGTGAGGTAGTAATTCCGACGGGTGAGCAACTACAGCTTCAATGTGCCCCCCTAGCATGGAGGGAATTGATTCAGCTCCACTGGCATAGGGCACATGTCCCAATTTTGTTTTTGCTTTGGCGTTCACACTGGCGACAATCAAGTGGCCTACTGAGCCATTACCCGGTGTACCCACTCGGAGTTTTCCAGGGCTGGCACGTGAAAAATCCAGAGCTTGCTTGGCAGTTTTCAAGTTTGAAGTGGACAGCACAGCCAAAACCATGGGCAGATTTGACGCTTTAATGATGGGGTCGTAATCATCAGGTGTGTTGTAAGGCAAGTCCTGACGGTGTGGCTGCACAGTCAATGTGGCAGCAGCACTGAGAACGATGTTGTAGCCATCTGCAGGCATGCGCAGCACCTCAGCTGTGCCGATGGTGCCTTGGCCCCCAGGTCGGTTGGTCACTGTGACGGACTGGCCTAAAGTTGATTTCATCGATTCGGCCAACATTCTTGCAATGATGTCCGCACCACCGCCGGCGGGGTAGGGCACGACCAATGTGACGGGCTTGCTGGGATAGGTCTGGGCGATAGCTGTCGAGCCCCACTGACAAGCGAATGAGATTGCGACTAAACCTAAAAGCATGATTCTTTTGTTCATGATGTCTCCTTTTAAAAATTGTTAAATTGACTTATCGGTGATCAGTCCACTTAAGCGAGCGAGTTCATGAGCACGGTCAAGCTCGCTGGCTATGAAAATTGCAGTTTGGGCAGAGCCAAGATAGGCTGGATCGATTCCCATTTTTTGATTCATGGCAGGCGTCGCATGAGCCAATGCCGCTAAACAGGCTTCGCTTAATCTTTGCAAAGTTGTTGATGGTGTTTTTGATGGGGCCATTAGCGCATTCCATGATTGGAAGCAAAGATTGCAACCTTGGTCGATCAAGGTCGGAACCTGTGGAAGTTGGCTCAAGCGAGTCTGTGCAAACACGCCAATGATCCGTGCGCCTTCATTGGCCAAAGCTATGGCGGTAGGCAGTTGTTCGGCAATGAGCTCAGCTTCGCCATCCTTTAAGGCCTTGATGGCTGCAGCAGCACCGGCCATGGGCTTGTGCGTCATCTCCACACCCATGACTTTTGAAAATGCAGCCATCCCAATATGAGGTAGCCCTCCCACACCTGGTGTTGAATATGAAATGGCCTTAGGTGCTAGACGTGCAGCGGCCACAACCTGCGCCATGTTGTCAAAACCACTCTTGCCTGAAGCCATCAGTACACTCGGGGTAGATGTAACTCGGCAGACTGGGACAAATGAATGCAAAGCGCTATAACCGACCGCATTCAGTTGTGGCTGGTATACAAGGGGGCCTTGTGAGGCAAACAACAGAGTCAGCCCATCTGGTTTTGCATTGGCAACTGCAAGCGTTCCTTGAGCACCAGTTCCGCCGGGGTGGTTGATCAAATTAACAGCTTGGCCGAGTCGCACTTTCAGACCCTCCAAAAAGAGCTCTAAGATCAGATCAATCCCACCTGGTGGAAAAGGAACCACAATGTTAATTGCAGGTAAATCCAAACTGGATGCAGTGGAGGCGAGCGATGAGGTCACGTTCAATCTTTCTGAAATAATTTAGGGTGCATGCGACAGATCAGTAACTGGTCTGGTGTTTGAGTTTTTACGAATCGACGCAATGGAAGCGCTAGGGCTAATCTGTTCAGGATCCGTTCTGACATGCAAAAGAGTGGGGCGATCTGCTTTAAACCCTGCCAAAATGCCACTCAATAAATCATCAGCGTTGTGAATGGCCTGAGAGCAGGCGCCGTACGCGCGACCCAGTGCAACAAAGTCAGGGTTGTCCAAAGCAGTGCCATAGACTCTTTCAGGAAACCATTTTTCTTGATGCATGCGTATCGTGCCGTACATCTGGTTATCAAACAACACAATCACGATGGGGAGTTTTAATTTCACAGCAGTTGCCAATTCGTGGGCGCTCATCATGAAACAGCCGTCGCCAGCCAAGCACAAAACAGGACGATTAGGATGCGCTAGTTGCCCGCCAATAGCGGCAGGCAAGCCGTAGCCCATCGCGCCACTGGTTGGTGCCAATTGGCTGCCATAGGTTTGATAGCGATGAAAACGATGTGCCCATGCCGTGTAATTGCCAGCGCCATTGGTGATGACGACATCGTCGGGTAGGCCTTGGCTTAATACGTGCCAGATTGCGCCCATGTCAACAATGCCATTGGCAGTCGAATCAGCAACTGGGTTTTGAATCTTGGGTGTACTAAAGGACTCGAAGCCCTTGCGCAAGGATTGAACCCATGGTTGCCAGCGGGCTTTTAAATTCGATTGTGTCTCACGTTGTGCGAGTTCATGTGCCATCTCAGGCATGGTGGACAAGATGGCAAGATCAGGTCGATACACACGACCCAGTTCCTTTGCGCAAGGCATGCAATGCACCAACAGTTGTTGTGGTTGTGGTGAATTGATCAAGGTATAGCTGCAGCTTGGAACTTCACCCATGCGAGATCCCAACAACATAAGCAGATCAGAGTTTTTCACCGCTTGTTGCAACGTGGGGTCTGCGCCAAGACCTAACACGCCAACGTATTGTTCATCAGTGTTGTCAAACAGGTCTTGTCTGCGAAATGAACATATGACTGGCAGTCCAGTGTTGCGCAAAAACACCCCAATGTCTTCAACGGCCTTTGCATGCCAACCGCTTCCACCCAAAATCACCAAAGGACGATGTGCATTTTCAAGCAGTGCTGTTAATTTCTGCATGTCCTGCGCACTTGGGGCCACTTGTGGCGGGTTCGCTGGCTTTGCAATTTGGACCGCTATTTTTACCTCACCGCTTAAAACATTTTCTGGCAATGCCAGGACAACAGGACCACGACGTCCAGACAAAGCTTCATGAAACGCGCGGTTGATCATCTCTGGAACTCGGTCAGGCTCTGCTATTTCAGCAACCCATTTCGCCACAGGTTGAAACATCTGCCGATAGTCCACCTCTTGAAAGGCCTCTCGGCCCATGAATTCACTCCCTACTTGTCCCACGAAAAGAATCAGAGGCGTTGAGTCTTGGTGGGCTGTATGCAATCCAATGGAGGCTTGAGTTGCGCCAGGTGCGCGGGTCACAAAGCAAATGCCTGGACGCCCTGTTGCTTTGGCGTGAGCTTCGGCCATGAAAGTTGCCGAACCTTCATGCCGACATACAACCAAGCTAATTTGGTCACGGTAGTCATACAAGGCATCTAAAGCAGCAAGATAGCTTTCGCCAGGTACGCAAAAGACAGTGTCAACCCCTTGTGCAGCCAAGGACGCAATTAACAACGTAGCACCAGTCTGTGTATATTGAAGTTTCATGGACTCGTTATTTTTGTTGGCGTGGTAACTGTTGCGAATCGCATGTTTGCATTAACTTACGCACGGTCTGAAATTGCTCGCGACTTTTGGTGGCCAGAAATTCAATGGTTTCTTCTAGAGTGCGCAAAGTTTTGATATCTGCACCTTGGGCTTCTTTATCGGCCCGAAAAGCTGACTCAAGCGTACTGACGCCATGAGTTGAAAGAGCCCCTCGGTATTTTCCAAAAAGCTGAGCTCTTTCAGAATCCAAAATATCAAGTCGCTGAGAGTTTTCACCCAATGCCTGCATTTGTTTTCGCAACTCACCCAGCCGTACTTCATAAGTCGCAGCTTGCGTGTCAAATCGGCTTTGCATCATTTGCCTCATTTGGGCATCGCTTCCGCGAAGCAATAGGTTTTTCCAGTCCTGAGCATTGCGACGAATGGTCACGAGTGCGTCACGTGCTGTCATTTCGGCATGGACGATTGCTTCTAGTTTGTCCAGCGCGGGTAAGGTGGCAAGGCATTCTGATCGCGACCACAGAGGCAGCATCGCCATCAACAGAATTAACCAGTAGCGAGTCATTCGCTTGCCGATATGAAATGAAAGCGGTGTCATGCGATGCCTACGGGCTCAGCCAAGTCAGATCGGATGACGCCAGGTCGATTCAGCAAAAGTTCATGCATTTCATCGCGAACATCGCGCCACGCAAGATCCTCGAAGTGATTGATCATTTGTTCAGGATCCTGTCGAAGGTCATATAACTCGCCGCTACCCGACCCAAATTCATATGTATAGCTGTAATTCGCGGTTCTGATGGCGCGAAGTTCAAGCGCAACACCAAGACGTGCGGGATGCACATGCCATTCACTCCATGCGCACTCACGTATTTCCTGACCCTGAATAACGGGGTGCAACGAGCGACTCTGAATACTTGGATTATTCAGGCCGGCACTCTCTAAAAACGTAGCGGCCAAATCGATGGTGGAAACAGGCGATTCGATGCAATGGTCAGCGGGTATACCGGGCCCCGCAATGATCAAGGGAACCCTTAGAACGCCTTCATAGAACATGGGTCCTTTGAGATAAAGCCCGTGATCTCCAAGCATGTCGCCGTGGTCACTGGCGAAAACAATCAAGGTATTTTCAGCCAAGCCTGATTGTTTAAGGCCTTCCAATATCCTTCCTACATGGTGATCAACAAACGAAATCATGCCGTAGTAATTTGCAGTCATCTCCCTCAGTTGTTCGTCTGTCTGAGGTGGAACTTTGAATCCTTCTGAGCGAAATTTAGCTAACTCTGGATCGGCAATTTGAGGTGAACCCTCTAAAGCGGCTCGGTGCCACCATGGCCTTTTTTCCAAATCAAGTGTTCTATGTTTGGGCAACGCCATGTCGCCAGGTTTGTACATGGCATTCCAAGGTGCAGGGCAATCAAAGGGGTGATGTGGGTCAGGAAAAGAGGCCCAGGCAAAGAAAGGTTGTGAAGCATCTTTTTGCTTTTCCAAAATTGCCAAAGTACGGTCAGCAACCCAGGTGCTACTGTGCCATTCGGCGGGTAAACATGAGTCCCAAGTCTGAGCCGCGCCGCTTCCCTGAGTTGAAGAACTTTGCCACAAATCCAAGGCCTTTGGATGACTCAATAACGCATGCTCAAACCGATGGATGGCAGGCGCGTCATCTGGTAAACGTGCACGGTGAAATTTACCCAATGCGGCCAACTCAACATGATCAAAACCCATGTAGGGGCCGACCCAATCGTCTGGATAATTAGATGCACTTTTTTTGCACTCCGGGGTGCCTGTTGCTTTAAAAGTAATCTTCGAAGAGAAATGAGCCTTGCCAACAAATGATGTGGCATAACCGCTTCGAGCCAATGCGGCCGCCATGCCTTGATCTCCCACACTTGGATTCAAGTCAACGCCGTTGTCCCATACGCCATTTGTCAAAGGCAGCATTCCGGTCAAGATGGCTGCGCGAGCAGGTTGGCAAACAACACTCGGTGTGATGCAATTGGAAAATCGAGTGCCCGAACGCGCCAACCCATCTAGATTCGGCGTATGAAGCTTGCCATTTTCATAACCAATGCAGTCCGCCCGTTGTTGGTCAGTGGTGATGAAAAGAATATTGGGTCTTTGTTTCTGGGTCATTCTTATGCCTGAGGAGTTGTCAATTTTTTACGAGACTTAAAGCTTGCCAATTTGAGGGATGGCGTGGCTATCAAGTGCAATGCAGACGTTGCGAGTTTCCATGTAAAAGTCAAAACTCCAGTCGCCACCATCACGTCCTATGCCACTGTCTTTCATCCCGCCAAATGGTGTCGATAAATTGCGCGAAATTTCAGTGTTAACCCAAACCATTCCAGATTGAAAGGATCTGGCCAATCTATGAGCACGCCCAACATCACCAGTCCATAGGTAGGTTGACAAGCCGTATCGGCTGTCGTTGGCTAATGACAGGGCATGCGCTTCATCGTCAAAAGGTAAAACAGTCAGCACAGGTCCAAAAACTTCTTGTTGAACGATGTCCATAGAAGGTCTTACCCCAGAGACGATGGCGGGTGCAAACCAATTTCCTGCTGCGGGTAAATCGCCAGTCACTGCGTTGACACCACCACAGTGCATGGTGGCACCAGCCTGAATGGCATTTGCGCAATGTTCTTTCACTTTTTTGAGCTGTGTGCTGTGAATCAGGGGTCCCACTTCAGTTGTAGGATTGAAGGGATTTCCCACTCGAATTTTCTCTGCACGTTGAATCAAGCGTTCTACAAATTGATTGTGTATAGATCTTTGAATAAGAAGACGAGAGCCTGCATTACAGCGTTGCCCGTTAAGGCTGAAAATCATGAAAGTAACTGCGTCAACGGCTCTGTCGATGTCTGCATCATCAAATACAACGACAGGACTTTTACCGCCTAATTCAAAGTGAACTCGTTTCAGGCTGGCTGCGCCTTGGGACATGATGCGAGAGCCTGTTTGCGTGCCGCCAACAAATGCAATGGCCTTGATTCGTGGATCTTGCGTCAGTGCGTTTCCAGCTTCATGTCCCAATCCTTGTACAGTGTTAAGAACGCCTGCTGGTAATCCGGCTTCACTTGCAATCTTGGCCAATAACGTGGCGGTCAGTGGGCTCCATTCAGCAGGTTTGTGCACAACAGTGCAACCGGCAGCGAGTGCGGGTGCAATTTTCCAAGTGGCCAGCATGAATGGCATGTTCCATGGTGTGATGGCACCAATGGGTCCGATGGGTTCACGCATCGTGTAGTTCAGATGGGTGGGTGTTGGGTAACTGTGCCCATCACCAGCGCGCGAGCACAGATCAGCAAAATAGCGAAAATTTTCAGCGCCACGAGTCGCAGTCTTTCCAGTAAATTTCAAAGGCTGGCCTGTATCTGCTGTTTCAATTAACGCAATTGATTCTGCATTTGCCTCAATGCGGTCGGCAATGGCATGCAGGACATCACGCCTTCTATCTGCGGGCCACTGACGCCAGCTTTCAAAAGCCTTTTCTGATGACATGCTGGCCATGTTGACATCTGCTTCGGTGCCTTGAGCAGTTTGATTCAGTTCTGTGTCGTCGATGGGTGATCGATTGGAAATAGTTGCTGAATCCTGGCGCAAGTAGTTTTGACCATCGATAAAGTGGGACAAAACAGGGCGACTTAGATCATTAATCAGAGCCTGTGCTGCCAAACGATTTTTTTGTGTGATGTCTGCGTTCATTGCAATTCCATTTTTCTACTTTTAATGACTTTTTCCCAGCGCCTTGAATCTGATTCAACTCGTTCGCGAAGTGCTTGTGAAGATCCTGGCATCGCTTCAATGCCAATTTTTGAGAGGCCTTGACGAAGCTCCTCATCTTTCATGGTTTCATTAATCGCTCGTGTCAACGTATTGAGCACATCGGAGGACGTGCCTTTGGGTGCAAAAATTCCAATCCATCCGCCCACTTCAAAGTCAGTCAGACCACTTTCGCTCACGGTCGGCAATTCTGGAGCGAGCGCGGTCCTTTTCCTGGTTGTCACTGCAAGGGCACGTAAGGTTCCAGCTTGAATATGTGGTTGAACGGCAGCCAACGCAGGAAACATGAGTTGTAATCGCATACCCAGCAAATCAGTGATGGCAGGGGATGCTCCCTTGTATGCGGCATGAATCATGGTTGTGCCGGTCATACTTTGAAATAAT
>Ga0114970_10004330_pt1 | contig 10336 bp, 6 predicted proteins | sample M_140205_XF_Meta_FD_87030 | JGI IMG/M metagenome (GOLD analysis project Ga0114970, IMG submission 87030) | Freshwater microbial communities from Lake Montjoie, Canada to study carbon cycling - M_140205_XF_MetaG | ecosystem: Environmental > Aquatic > Freshwater > Lake | place: Lake Montjoie... | reverse complement strand
TCGGAATATCGTCTTTTCCTCGACGGCGGCGGTTTACGGCATGCCTGCGGTGGTGCCGATTCCGGAGAGTCTGCCTTACGCGCCCATCAACGTCTACGGTGAGACGAAGGTGATGGTTGAGAAAGTCCTCGACTGGTTCGGCCAGACGCAAGGCCTGCGGAGTGTCTGCCTGCGCTACTTCAACGCCTCGGGAGCGGATCCCGCCGCGCGCGCCGGTGAGGATCACGAGCCGGAGACGCATCTGATTCCGCTGCTCTTTCAGGCCATCGAGACGGGCACGCCCGCGACGCTTTTCGGCAATGACTATCCGACGCCCGATGGCTCCTGCATCCGGGATTACATCCATGTTTCGGATCTGGCCCGCGCACACATCGGGGCGGTGGAATGGCTCATGACGGGTGGGGTTTCGCGCCGGTTCAATGTAGGGACAGGCGCGGGGTATTCGGTGCAGGAAGTGGTGGACGCAGTGGCCCGTGTAGTGGGCAAGCCAGTACCGCATACGTGGGGACCTCGGCGCGAGGGCGATCCGGCGACCCTGGTGGCCGATTCTTCCAGCCTCCGAAATGAGCTGGGCTGGGCACCTCGGGATTCCGCTCTGGATCGGATTGTGGAAACGGCCTGGCGCTGGTACAACCGCTGAGTTCCAGCTCGGGATGGCGGCCTCGAGCGTGTCGGATTCAGGTTGTCCCGGATATGCAAGAGGCCGCCGAATCTCTCGTGAAAAATCTTCCAGCGTCAGGGCTGGTGCCAGGGTCTGCTTACTGAGTTTGTCGCCGGCCGCGTTGGTCGCGACCGGTACGTGGGGATAACTCAGGACGGGGTAGCCGAGGGCCTTCTGCAGCCAGTTCTGCCGGGGCGTGGAATCCAGCAGGTCGGCACCCCGCACGACATGAGTAATGTCCTGGGTGGCGTCATCAACGACGACCGCCAACTGGTACGCGAAGAAGCCATCGGAACGTCTGATGACGAAGTCGTCAGTTTCAGCGGAGCGGACTCGCCAGGCGACGGGCCTGCCGGGTTCACGGATTCCATCCCGGCTCGTGCCGCGATACAGACCTTCGCCCACCTCCTTACGGGTGCAGGAGCAAGGGTACGTGAGGCCTCTCGAATGGAGGTCATCAAGCGCTGTCTGATAAGCAGCCGTGCGACGGGTCTGAAACATTACGGGGCCGTCTCACTGAAACCCGCAGGATTTCCAGGTCTGCGCCGGTCACACAGCGGGGCAGATCTACGTCCTCTATACGAACCAGCCATTCGCCATGATTGGCCCTGGCGTCGAGGTAGCTGGCGACTGCGGTGACCAGTGAACCGAAGTGCAGGGGCCCTGTGGAAGACGGGGCAAAACGGCCTCGATACATCTACTTGATTCCGATGATTGTGGGTCCAATGGCCACCAGTTCTTTGAGGCTCCGGTGATAGAGCTTGCCATTGCTGTAGCTGGGCGTGTTGAGGCTCCAGGTTTCACCAGAGGGGCCGAGGTCGTTGATGGCGAGCAGCGCCTTCTCGTTGAGGACTTTCGCATTGGCATCGACCACGTAAGTGATGCCGAGCATGGTGGTGAAGTAAATCTTCCCGCCGAGCGCAACAGGGCTGCCCCAGAAAGCCGGGACTTCCCAGCCATCGGTGCGGGAACGGTCTTCAGCGGCCACATCGTTGCCGTGCGAGTCTTCCGTTTTGGTACGGACGGCGACGCCATAAATCTTCTTGTCCGGCTCGCCGGGCTTGCGTTCCACGGTAACGGGAACTTCGAGGTATTCCACCTTGCCGGTTTCCACGTTGACGCGGGCGATGGTGTGCGACGGACCACCCTTACCGGCTGGTGGCTTGTTATTGCGACGATGCGCGGTGGAGGTGAGGAAGTAGTGGTAGCCTCCGACGACGATGTTGGCGTGCCAGGCGGGCATCACGCGGATCACTTCTTCGGGCTTCATCTGGTTGCGGGGGGAGATGTCTCGGATCTCGCGGAGGTTCACGTTCAGGTGCTCGATATAGCGACCTGCGGCGGGGTCCCACTGGCGGTAGTCAACGCCTTTGATGAGTGACTGTTCGCGGAGTAACTTGCCGTTCGAGGAATCGATCACAAGGTGGGACTCTTCCGGGTTCAGGCGGAACCAGTAGGCGTAACGCTTGTCCCAATGGAGGACATAGAGCGACTGCCAGGTGGGGCCGGCTTCGTTGCCGCCGTCTGCGACGAAACGCCACAGGGCCTTGCCTGCGCTGGCGGGGCGGAGATCGAGCATGCTGAGGCCGACGGGGCGTTCGGGAACATCATGCCAGCCACCTCGACCGGTGACCACGGCCGGGATGCCGTCGCGGGTAGTGCCGAAGACCGATGTGGCGTAAGTGGTGGTGCCGTCCTCTGCAAGCCAGGCAGTTTTACCCGTGCGCTTATCAAGGGCCCGAAGGTAGTTCCAGCCTTGCTTGTCGGCTGGCGGATTATCCGCCGGCTCGACGTTCAAAATCCAGTCGCCGTAGAGGATTGGCTCGTGCTGTTTGTTGAAGGGGTACGGGTCACTCCAGGGCTTAAAAGTGTGGGTCCAGACTTGTTTGCCGGCCATGTCGTAGCAGGCCATGATGCCACTCGCATTCGTAAACCAGACGTGCTTGCCATCGGTGACGGGCGTGGGCGTTGTTGAGTCGCTGTAGGCATACATCATGGGGCTCTTGACGGTGCCTTCGAGCTTCACGGACCAGAGGATCTTGCCGGTCTTCGCGTCGACCGCGTGGCCGAGAATTGTGGCGCTGAATTTCGGCGTGCCGGGCGCGTATATGTCGAAGGTAGTCAGGAATAAACGGTCTCCCCAGACAGCGATGCCGCTCTGACCTCCGTTGGGCATCGGGGTTCGCCAGAGGATGTTCTGGTTGCGGGCGACGCTCCATTGAACAGGTGGTCTTGCGGACGGGGAACTCCAGGTTCCGTCAGGTCCGGCGGCCTGTGGCCAATTCGCGGCGAAACTCAGGAAGAGCAGGAAAATGGGCATCGTTATAGAATCCAGCATATGGCAGTTGTACGCATGAAAGATATTGCCCGTGAATTGGGCGTGTCTGTAGTTACGGTGTCGAAGGCTCTCCGTAATCACGAAGATATCAGTCTTGAGACACGTGGCAAGGTTCTGCAACTAATGCGGGATATGAACTATCGGCCGAACCTGGCGGCTCGCGCCCTGGTTACGGGGCGGTCGCTCATTGTTGGTTGTGTGGTCCCTGGATTAATGCACTCGTTTTTTGGCGAAATCGCTAAAGGCTTGACGAATGTATTCCGCAAGAAGGGTTATGGGCTGGTGCTGGCGACTTCGGAAGAAGAGCCGGAGCTGGAGCAACAGGAGATTGAGCAATTGCTGGCCCGGCATGTGGACGCGCTGATTGTGGCGACGACGCAGAACGACCGCGTCAGCATTGACCGCATCGAAGAGCAGGGCGTGCCCTATGTTCTGATTGACCGGAAGGTGGCGGGCGTGAAGGCCAACTTTGTGGGGGTGGATGACGAGACGGTGGGGCACATGGCGACGGAGCATCTGATCCAGGTCGGTTGCCGGCGGATTGCTTATCTGTTGGCGAATCAGCTGAGTCCTTCGCAAGGTCGGTTAGAGGGCTACAAGCAGACTCTGGCAAAGTATAATTTGCCGTCTTGTTCGCGGGTGGTGGGGGATACCGGGGACGCAGTGGTGGATGTGGCGGCATACGCGACGATGAAGGAGTTGCTGGCGCAGCCGAATCGGCCGGATGGTGTGTTTGCTTTTAACGATCAGTTTGCGGTGAGTGCGATGAAGGCGGTACTGGATTCGGGGTTGCGGATTCCGGAGGATGTGGCGTTTGTTGGTTGCGGCAATATTCAGCATGCAGATTTTCTGCGGGTGCCGCTGACGACAGTGGATCAGAATTCGGTGGCGATCGGGGAGATGGCGGCCAAGGTGGCGCTGGGGTTAATTGACGCGCAGGAAGCCGAAGAGGCTAAGAATGTATTGCTTGAGCCGCGGTTGCTGGTGCGCCAGTCGAGTATGCGGCGTCCGGTTTAGCCAACGATCAGATACCTAACGCCATGGGCATGGAAGGCAGACAAAAGGTCTTTGTAATCTTGGTACATCGGGCTCCATCTCCCAGCCTTTGGTTAACAGGGTTACTCTCCTCCCCTCCGGATCGCGGCTATCGCGTATTCACGTACTAACTTAAACCGTAGCGGGCGCGAGGCGAGATGGGGGCGGCGGTAGCCTTGATGGGGCAAGGTCACTAAAGCTCGGAAGCGATCAAAGATCTCGGTTACCACACGGTCGGCGGAATCCGGATTTTCGTCTGCAATGTATGTGCGGATTTCGTCGAGCTCCTCGTACCCTTCCGCGTGCGACGCTGAACTGCGGTTCTCTCCATTAAGCGCCGGCAGGCTTCCTCGCCATCAATCGGTTACACTCGTCCGCTTTCCAGATCGTCGTAACGCCGGTCGAGCATTTCCCGCATGTGGGCCGAGTCCTCAGTTACACCAACGCCGGAAGAATTTCGGCGCTCGGGCCTCTCAGCGACCAGCTCACGTCCTCGGAAAAGTCCGTAGCTTCGGGGTTGATTTCGATGACTTTTGCTCCCTGTCGAACGGCCAGCGGGATCAGTCCTGCGGCGGGGTAGACCTGCGCGGAGGTCCCGGCCACGATGAAGACATCGGCTGCGAGCACTGCTCTGGTGGCGGCTTCGATGGCTCCTTCGGGGAGCTGCTCTCCGAACCAGACTACGGCGGGTCTCAGCATGGCTCCGCATTTGCAGTACGGCGGGAGGTCGGCGAGGGGTTCGCGGTCTGTCCGCGAGTAGCTGCAGCGGGTGCAGCGGATTGTCCAGATATCTCCGTGGAGGCAGATGACGTTCTTTGAGCCGGCGAGGGCGTGGAGGCCGTCGATGTTCTGGGTGATCAGGGTGAAGGTTTCGACTCGGCGCTCGATTTCCACCAGCGCCTGGTGGCCGGCGTTGGGCTTCGCGAGGCTCATGTCCCGGCGGCGGGCTTCGTAGAATTCCCAGACGAGGTTGGGGTCTCGGGCGAAGCCTTCGGGCGTGGCGAGGTCTTCGAAGCGGAAGTTTCTCCAATAGCCTCCGTTGCTGCGGAAGGTGGGGATGCCGCTCTCGGCGGAGACTCCGGCTCCGGTGAGGACGGCTACGGCGCGGGCTTTTCGGAGGGCGGCCCGGGCGTGGTCAGTAACGTTGTTCACTTCCAGGACCCTCGCCCCCACTCCCTCGGTCTTGTAACGTCCGCTGGTAAACGCGGAACGTATCAGGCTCCATACTGCTCAAAGAAGTGCGCCAAAGTCCGAATCCCATCAAAGTAATTCCGGATGCAGTACTTTTCATTCGGCGAATGCAACCCGTCATCCGGCAGCCCAAAACCCATCAGAATCGTCGGAATCCCCAGGTACTTCGCAAAATCACCCACAATCGGAATCGACCCGCCCGACCGTATGAACACTGTCTCTTTCCCGAAGATGTCGCTGAACGCTTTCGCCGCCACCTGAATCGCGTGGTGGTCCGCATTCACCATCAGCCCCGGACCCGAACTCAGCACCCGCACTTCACACTGAATCCCCATCGGCGTATTGTCGCGAACAAACGCCCGCACCGCCTCCACAATCTTCGCCGGATCCTGCCGCGGCACCAGCCGGATACTCACCTTCGCCACAGCCTTCGCCGGAATCACCGTTTTTGCGCCATTCCCCACAAACCCGCCCGCGATGCCATGCACTTCCAGCGTCGGTCGCGCCCACGTCCGCTCAAACACCGAATACCCCGGCTCACCCGTCAGCGAGGTAGCCCCCACCTCGTTCGCCAGGTACTCTGCCTCATCAAACGGCAGTTGCTCCCAACTGGCCTTCTCTTCCGCAGAGGGCGGATCTACATCGTCATAAATCCCCGGAATCAGAATGTGCCCGTTCGCGTCCTTCGCTTTCGACAGCAACTCCACCAGGCCAAAGATCGCATTTGGAGCCGCCCCACCATACAACCCCGAGTGCAGATCCCGCGCGGGTCCCCGCGACTCAATCTCCATGTACACCAGGCCGCGCAGCCCAATGTTCAGCGTCGGCAAGCCTGCAGCATACATCTCGGTATCGCAAACCAAAGCCACATCCGCCTTCAGCTTCTCCGGGTTCTTTTCCACATACTCCGCCACCGAAATCCCGCCCACCTCTTCTTCGCCTTCCAGCAGGACCTTCACATTCACCGGCAGCTTGCCATACACATCCCGCAGTGCCTCCAGAGCCTTAATCTGCGAATACATCTGGCCCTTATCATCCGCCGAACCCCGCGCATACAGATTCCCGTTCCGCTCCGTCGGTTCAAACGGAGGTGTCTCCCACAACTCCAATGGATCGGGCGGCTGCACGTCAAAATGCCCATAACAAAGGACAGTCGGCTTGCCCGGAGCATGCAGCCAGTCCGCGTACACCAGAGGATGTCGTTCTGTCTCAATCAACTCCACATTTTCGAGCCCCGCCGCCTGCAACTTGCTCACGCAGTACTCCGCCGCCCGCCGCGTATCGGCACTGTGCTCCGGACTCGTCGAAATACTCGGGATCCGCAGTAACTCCTTCAGCTCCTCAAGGAATCGGATTTCGTTATTGGTTACGTAACGGTCGATGGCTTCAGACATGTCAGCTTCAGCTTACCGCAACCCGTTTTGAGGCCCTCAAGAATAAATTTCAACCTCGTGATCATTTCTCATACCCTTCCGCACTAGCTAAAGAGAAGAGAAATGCTCAACGTGCTCACACAAAATTCTTACGGTCTCGGTCGTCGCCTGATCCTGCTGGCAGCCCTCCTTGTGGTCCTGGCTGCCGGCACTTTGGTGCCGGCCGCGGATCGCACTCTGCCTCGCCCTGGCCGCCCTCATCGCCCTCGTTGGCACCAGGCAGGACCGGACCGAAGCCCGCCGCCTCCAAACCCCAACCCTGAACCAGAAACCCACCTTTTGTGACGACATCTTCGCGCAGGAAGGGAACTGGGTCACCATGCACCACGCCGACTCCTTCACCCACCGCTACCTCCACGCCGACGGCAACACCCTCTGCGAAACCCTCCTCGAAACCCACGGTGACGCCGACCAGGCCCTTGCTCTCCTCCGTGGCCCCTGGAGCTGGTGGGGACGCGGCCACGCCCGTGAGTACTCCGAATTGCGGGGCAACAACACCGGCCAGATCCTCGTCCCCGGCTCCTTTGATGGCCCCGCCACCTTCGACGTCATCTCCCACCCCGGCACCAACCGCCTCACCATCCGTGGGCGCTTCCACAATGTGCAGGACAACGTCCCCATCTTCCCCCAACACTTCGTCACCCGCTCCCACCTCCGCGCCGAAGCCGGCGTTCTCCCGTTCCCCTTCCCCCAGGGCACCGGCTGGCTCGGTCTCCGCAACCTTCTCGAAGCCCGCCTTCCCGAAACCGAAGCGACCGCCCTTCAGCTAACTCTGGCCTGATCCCCCCGTCAAGGATCGCCCATCCCGTGCATCTCTTTTCGGCCTGATATACAATGCTCCCAGGACAATCGTGCGTAAAACGCAACCGGGAATGCATATGAAGAAAACGCTTCTGGCCCTCACCCTCACCACCACGGCCTTCGCCCAGCAACCCTATACCGCCTGGAAGGACCACCTCGGCGGCATTGACTCACCCCAATACTCCGCCCTCAAACAAATCAACAAAGCCAACGTCAGCAAGCTCCGCCAGGCCTGGTTTTACCCCTCCGGCGACAACGGCTTCCGCTACGGCTTCAACCCCACCGTCATTGACGGGCGCATGTACGTCGTCGGCCTCCACAACGCCGTCACCGCCCTCGACGCCGCCACCGGCAAACTCCTCTGGTCCCACGACCTCGGCGATGCCAAAGCCACCGTCACCCACCGCGGCGTCGCCTACTGGCAATCCAAAGATGCCGCCGACCGCCGCATCCTCTTCTCCGCCGGCGACATGCTGCAGGCCCTCGACGCCCGCACCGGCAAACCCATCATGGGCTTCGGTGATAACGGCAAAGTCAACCTCCGCGTCGGCCTCGGTCGCGACCCCGACACCATGCGCCGCGTCCAGTCCGGCGACCCCGGCCGCGTCTTCGAAAACCTCCTCATCCTCGGTTCCGCCCCCGGCGAAGAATACGAATCGCCCCCCGGCGACCTCCGCGCCTACGACACCCGCACAGGCAAACTCATGTGGACCTTCCACACCGTCCCCCACCCCGGCGAAATGGGCTACGACACCTGGCCCAAAGACGCCTGGAAATGGATCGGTGGCGTCAACGCCTGGGGCGAAATCTCCATCGACGAAAAACGCGGCATCGCCTACTTCCCCCTCGGCTCCCCCACCTATGACTTCTACGGTGCCGACCGCAAAGGCTCCAACCTCTTTTCCGATTGCATCCTTGCCCTCGACGCCCGCACCGGCAAGTACTTGTGGCACTTCCAGACCACCCACCACGACCTCTGGGACTACGACCTCGTCACGGCCCCCAAGCTCCTCACCATCAAGCACGACGGCAAGAATGTCGACGCCATTGTCCAGCCCACCAAACAGGGTTTCCTCTTCGTTCTCGACCGTGTGACCGGCAAACCCGTCTGGCCCATCGAAGAGCGCAAGGTTCCCAAATCCGACGTCCCCGGCGAAGAAACCTGGCCGACGCAGCCCTTCCCCACCATGCCGCCGCCATACTCCCGGCAGGTGTTCAAAGCGGACGACGTCAACCCGTACATCGCCGACCCAAAGGAGCGCGAACGCTTCCGCACCCAGGTCGCCAACTCCCGCAATCTTGGCCTCTTCACCCCCCCGGCCCTCTCCGACACCATGCAGATCCCCGGCAATAACGGTGGAGCCAACTGGGGCAGCGTCGCCTCCGATCCCACCATCGGCTGGGTCTACGTCGCCTCCAAAGAATGGCCCTCTATGCTCAAGCTCGAAACCGCCGCCGGACGCGGTGGTGGCGGCGGTGGTGGCGGTACTCCCGCACAGGCAGGCATGGGCGTCTACCAGGCCAACTGCCAGACCTGCCATCAGGCCAATCTCGGCGGTCAGCTTCCTGAAGTCCCGTCACTTCAGGGCATCGTCGGCAAGCTCTCTGCGGATCGTATCCGCGCTGTTGTGAAGGACGGGCAGGGCAGCATGCCCGGCTCCAACCTCGCCGCGCTTGATATCGACCACCTCATTACCTACCTCACGGCACCCACCGGCGTCACCCCGGTAGCTGGTGGCGGACGGGGTCCCGGTCGCGGTCCCGCCCCGGCCAAACTCACCCCCGGCAACCCCCAGCGCTACTGGACCGGCTACGGCTACATGAACGCCAGCGACGGTTTCCCGGCCATTAAGCCGCCCTTCTTTGTGATGACCGCCTATGACCTCAACAAGGGCACTATCGAGTGGCAAATTCCCGTCGGCGAAATCCCGGAACTGGTGGCCAAAGGCATCCGCAACACCGGCAGTATCGCGACGCGAGGAGGCCCCATCGTCACTGCCGGCGGTCTCGTCATCATCCCGTCCCAATCCGACAAGAAACTCTGGATCTACGACAAAGACACCGGCAAAACCCTCGCCGAGTTGCAAATGCCCGCCGCCCCCGAAGGAGTCCCCTCCACCTTTGAAGTCAACGGCAAACAATACATCGCCGTCCCGGGCCGCGACACCAGTGAGCCCCGGCTAAGACCCGGCGAACCCGCCCCGCCCGTCGACGCCAACAAAAAGGTCGTGCAAGGCTACTACGTCTTCACCCTCGAATAGGAAACCCTGCCGGTCAACGCTTTGACCGGCGTGAAATTCCTACCCAGGCCAATGAAGTAACGGCCAGGATCCATGTAGATGGTTCCGGGACCTGAGACAACTGCCAGGATGTGATTTCTGCGTCAACGTTGTGGTTGTTAGTCACGTCACCCATATAAATACTGTCACCGCCCGCCGCCATTACTCCGGCATCGATGAGGGTTCCGTCCATTCTCAGAGAGTAGTTGTGGGATATGGGATCTCCGGACAAAGTGAACGTGCGGAAGTCTGACCCAACGTCCACTGCGAAATTGTCACCGTCCCACATGTTCACGTTTTCGCGGTCCACGCCGAAACCGAACCCATACCCGCCAAGAAAAACATAGTTGGCATAACCGTGCCGGTAAATGGGACCGAAATATTCATCGTCGGTGATTTTTACGGTTACGGTCAGCGTCCATGGCAACACGGCACTGTACTCGGCAACACCGGGGGTGTAGTGGTACCAACTGAAGCCCTGAAAAGGTCCCAGACCTATGCCGACACCGTTCTCCACCAGGCTGGTGCCCGTGGCAACCCACCGGCTCTCAGCGGTTCCTGAGTAAGGGTTGTTGTAGACCCAGCCCTGTGCGCTTGG
>Ga0114970_10004329_pt1 | contig 10340 bp, 8 predicted proteins | sample M_140205_XF_Meta_FD_87030 | JGI IMG/M metagenome (GOLD analysis project Ga0114970, IMG submission 87030) | Freshwater microbial communities from Lake Montjoie, Canada to study carbon cycling - M_140205_XF_MetaG | ecosystem: Environmental > Aquatic > Freshwater > Lake | place: Lake Montjoie... | reverse complement strand
TTCCATTTATATCTATTATACGTGCATCAAGTAGCACTAAAAATAAAGCCTCTAAATCACCATGAATATCACCAATAGCAACAACTCTTTTAGGTAAATCATCTGGTTCCGTGAATATTGCTTGGTTATCTTTACCACATTTAATTTTATTTTTTATATATTTTCTAAGTGTTTTTTTTGTGGGGCGTGCTATTTTTCTACTAATATTACGTAATAAGTCAGTATCAGTGGGTGACATATATAATAGTGTAATAATATTATAATTTATTTATAGAAATGATTATATAACGTAATATATATAAATAATGCAACGCGCAAAAGAATATCCATTATTAATTGGTGTCGCTAAAGGTGGCAAATCAAAAATATGGGCAGCATACATTGATTATGACCCTATTTTGAATAAAGCAATAGCAGTTATGGAATATGGGCAAATTGATGGTAAAAAACAAACATCAATTCGAGAATATACAGCAGGTAAAGTCAAACGTACAGTATTAGAACAATGTATTCAAGAAACTGACCGAAAATGGACCGATAAAAAAGAAAAGGAGGGGTATGTAGAACAATCGATGCTTCAAGTAGGACAACATGCAAGTCCAGTACGTACAAAAATATCAAAAACATCTAAGAAATCATCATCGTCAGGTTCTAAGAGTGCATCATCGAAAAAATCACCCCCTAAATCTCAATTAATAACAGGCACACGTCTTTCATTGCCTATTTTACCCATGTTGGCGAAAACATATGAACCATCCGCTGCAAAAAAAAAACGTAAAGATATTGTGTTTCCGTGCTTTGTTCAACCGAAATTAGATGGATTGCGTTGTATCGTGTATCTGCACGATGGTGTAATAGTAGCCCAATCTCGCACAGGAAATCATTTTAAAAGTATGGAAAGAATAACGAGTTCTCTTCGACCATTTTTTCAACAACATCCGGAAGTTGTTCTCGATGGGGAACTTTATACCAAAGATATTCCATTCGAAGTATTAGCCGGAATTATTAAAAAACAAAAAATAACAGCTGATGATTCCGTTATTTTGGAAACAATAACATACAATGTCTATGATATTGTAGATTTAACCGCACCGTTTCATCAACGTATTTTATTTTTGCGCGAGTATTTTGAATCCGGTCAATACACACGAATTAAATTCGTAGAAACGTTGATGGTGGATACTATTGCCGATTTTCGTAAAAGTTTTAGTGAATTTGTAGCGAATGGCTATGAAGGAATCATGTTGCGGAATGTAGCAGGATTATATATAACAAATTATCGCAGTGATGACTTACAAAAATATAAAGAATTTATGGAAGAAGAATTTCGTATTATAGGATTCGCGGAAGGTGATGGACACGATAAAGGAACCGTGAAATGGATATGTGAAACAAGTGATGGCAAACCATTTACAGTTCGTCCCCGAGGAACAGTTGCACATCGTAAAGAATTGTTTCAAAATGGAAGTGCTTACGTCGGAAAACTATTAACCGTTATATTCCAGGAATATACAGAAGAAGGTAAGCCTCGTTTTCCTGTAGGAAAGGCTGTTCGCGACGGATATTAATTTCATAATCGCTATAATAAATTTATTACAAGGATTATGAATATTTGAATCTAAATATCATTTTCTTTTGGTGCCAAACAAAGCATCAACGTTCCAATACTACCAATACTATATTTGATAATAACCGGAAAATTGTTTTTCAAATAAAGTTCAATCGTATTACATAAATTGGAGCATTTTGTAAAAGAAACCAAATGTTTAATACTAAATACCCCCTGAATAATTTCATCGGCGTTTTCACTATCGATGATATTCATACTATTGCTATTTTCCGTTATAACTTCCTCAATACGGCAAATTTGACCGTCGCAACCAAAAATAAGTTTATTTTGAACACTTTTGATTTCAATGGTTTCACTCAATACAGAGAAATCGCGGCAAATTTTTTGAAACATTGCGCTGGGAATATTAATAACACTGCTAAATGCCGTAGGTGGAATTGCTATATTACTTTTATTCAAATCCAATAATTTAAACTTGATGTTTTTCACACGATGGTCGTTTGAGTTTTCAATAATAATACCCAACTCATTTGTCTCATCAGCATCTTGATAAAAAGTGAGAATGTCGTCATTACTTATCATTTTCATAATTTTATTGAAATTGAGAAGATGAATACCACATTCATAACTTTTGCCAGGACTACAATGATACGTTTCAAAATCTTTCGCATTGAGTTGCATATGTGCTAATACGACATGACTCGTATCCATTTCAAGTAATTTAACACCGGTTTCATCAAAAATAAGATTTCCTTCTGTAATAAAATCCTTGAGGGCCTCGAAACTCTGTTTAATCAAAGCGGATTTAACCGTTTTTGCTTCAAATAGGTAGTGACTTGTTGTGGCTGACATTATTCGTGCGTTTAATTATATTGATTTTATGTGTCTTTTCCTTTTAAGTCATTATTTATTTCTATTATTTGTTTTACGATTTTGGGTATGTTTATGAAATAATCCGGGATACCGGATCGTTTCAAAATCCATTTCATTATCAGAGCCAGAATCATCGCTTACACTTATTTTTTGTTTTCTTGGTTCGCGCGATTTATCGTGGTCCGGTAATTTGGTGTATTCTTCTGGAGACATACTATCCAGCCGAGCAAGTCGGGCTTTATGTTCTACCAGCATTTTTCGCGATAAATATTTATATTCATCTTCTTGTGGTTGTATCATTTCATCTTGTAGAGCATCATCCATTGGAATGTCAAAATCTAATTCTACATCTGTATTATAAATACTTCCTGACACGACCGGTTCAAGTGTTGTTTTTTCATATAATTCTACGATATAAAATTCAATCCCGTATATGGATATGACATCCCCGCAATTTATTATCCGGAATTGACTCAATTCTGTTTCCAATATTTTCTTTATATCTTCCCACATCGCATAATCGGAAATTGTCGCGCGTATTTTAATACGACCTATTTGTTTTATGGATGATGACTGGATATGGCACACAACTACCGTATCGAATTGTTCCACATTTAATTTCGATATTATCCAATATGGAACAACCACGATATTTTCATCTTGAACGACTTCACAATTGCCGATTTGTATGGCATTATTTATAGAAACGGTAATAAATGTGCTTTCATCCATTGATATGATTTGGTCCATACAACGATTTGGTAGCGCTATAATATGTGATTCATTTTTTGATAGATCACCATTATATAATTCCCAACTAATTATGGATAAGGGATAATTCATTTTATGTATGGTATGTATAAATATTTCTTATTATCAATTATTTATAAATTATTTATAAATAATTTATTAATTTTATACATTTTATACATATAATATATACAATAATCAATTAAAACTATTATGGCGTTTATTCCAAAGTATGCTATATCTGATCCCGAAGGGTTCAATTTATATTCATTGCTAAACCCTTTATGTGATAAAACCGCACCTATCGTTGTATGCGGTGATTTATTAGATTCTACAATGGTGACTCCACCGAATCAAACACCTAATCCAATACTTTCTAAATTAAAATCATTCAATCTTTTTAATATACACGAAGTTATAAAACCAAATAGTAATGTTATATTAACACTGGGTAATCGCGACCTTAATAAGATTAAATGTCGGTATCTATGTAAATTAGACGAAACAGTATTTAACGCACGTAAAGATTTAGTTTACCAATTTAATAATGGGACTATAGATTTATCTGTTAAGAACTGTAATCTATTAACACAAGGATGTGCTAATGAAGTTATGCCATGGACACATAAAATGAAAAATTGGTATACATTTTGGAACCCTGGAAACCCCAACCCAATTAGAAATTTTCAAGAATTTGATAACAATTATTGCAAAGATGCCATATTTCACAAAAGATTTGTTGATATATTTGGTGCTGATGGAGCGAAAGGAACAATGAGTGCCGACAAATTATTAGAAACTATCCCATATGAACTTTTTGGAGAATACTATTCGACAAATCCTACAATTTTTACTAATAATTATAAAGCATTTATTGTATTGGCTGTTTTTAAAAGTATGATGATTAATGAAAAACCTAAATTTGATGCTAAATTTAATAATAGTGGTGTATTTGTTAAAAACCCCTCCACCACAACAATAAACACTTCACTTTTTAAGGGATGGTTATGTGAAATGTATGAAAAATCAGTTATGTGTTTAGCATCTGTTGTTAAAGACAATATATTTTTATTTTCACATGCAGGAATGCCGATTGAGAGGAATATTATTAGTGGTTTAGAAGCATACAGTAGTACTCTTAATGATGAAGCAATAATACTTAAAGATATAAATAAAAGACGTAAACCATTTAATGCTAAAGAGCCAAAATTATTATTATCGGGAGGGGCACATGATTTGGAAAATAGCCAAAAATTAATCGACGATATTGTGGAAAAATATAATAAGTATTTTAAAGATATATTGGTTGATCCTATTGTTAAAAATGAATACGCAGGTTCGACCGACAAAGGTGAACCAACTGATATAATGATACAATTATTAGCATATACATCAGGATATTCAAATGAGACTAAAAAATATAGTTCAGCATCAGGTCCTGTAAATTTATCAAATTGGAAAACATCTGAAGACCATTATAAAATACCTGATAAGAAAGTTCATCAAATACATGGACATAGCCCACAGGGTTTTGGTTGTGATATTACACCATTAATTGATGACTATGATAATTTTTATGGAAGTATTGTTAATTTAGATAATTCAAACACATTTATGAGCAATAATAGGCGTAAATACGGTGATGACTCTATCAATAAACAATCTTACAATTATTTGAAAATTGATGATGATGGGGAATACGAAATCGATACATCACTTCGTATTGATGTATTAAATGTTACAAATAATAACAATATTGAACTGACCGAAAATTTGGACAAAACTAATATTGATATTGATAGTAAATACACAGACAGTTCCGGTTGGACTTTACAAATTACATTTAAGTCAAGAGATCATTTCGATAAAAAATATATACAATATTATAAAAATATAGCGGCATATATAAATGAATTTTTTTTAGTAAATAATCCACCGAAAGATTTTCTTACGTTTAGTGGATTTTTAATCGATAATACCCAAAACCACGAAGATACACCAACTGAATCGAAAATTACCGAATCTGTGGTATTAATGCGACCTAATGGTTTCAAATCATTGAATGTTAAAATATTAAATGAAAACGACCTTTCAAAAAGGTTAGAAGTCACAACTTCTGGTGGCTACTCTCGCAGAAATCGTCGTATTACTAACCTGATACAACGTAATCGAAATTCAAAACGTGGGTATTTGACAACTATACGCAAATCTCGCAATCAACAAAAACAAAATAAAAATCGTAAATGCAATTGCGCAAGTTGTCGTTCAATGCGCAGATAAACTTTATAGTATTTGAAATAAAATAAATAAATACGAATGAAAATTATCATTTGTATTTATGTATAAATATATATGTAAAAAAATCATAATCCGGCCATTTGTGTTGCCAGATTCGTTTGATTCGCAACTGAATTCGTTCTAAAATTATTAGAATACAATCGCCATAATCGGTTCTGTTCAATTGTCTGCTGCATACTTGGCGCCAATGTAGTAGTTTTCTCACTTGAAACAAGTTGTGATAATATTGTTTTCGTTTCGGTTATGTCTTTTTCGAATTCTTCAATATCTGTATCGATTTCCTTCATATTTTTATCGATATTCACCAAATTAGTATTCAATTGATTTTGTAAATCACGTATCGTTTGCGATTGTTCGTCTAATCGTTTTTCCATTTTTTGGATAGTCGTATACAAATTATTTAATACAATACTATTGTCGTGAATCGCTTTCCATAATGGTTTCGTATCAGCATCCGGTGCAACAATCGCCCAATCTTTTTCTATACTTTTTGTAGTTTCTTTTTTATGATCCATCGCGGATAAATTAAAATGTGTATATAATTACATTAATATTTTATTTTTGTTTATTTATTTTTGTTTTGTTTGGTATTACATATATTTATTTCCATAATTATGAATAATAAATATATACAGAAAAACTATAATCCACGTAAGCGTTTTGTAGGAATAAGATATAATTCAACCGGTTCATTATCAAGAATATTTGCTTTACGTCGCAACATTCTAACAAGTTCCTCGTTAATTTCGCGATGATTGATAGGTCTAATACTACTGCGTTCTACAAGCATTTCACGAACACTCGGTAGAAAGAACGCTTGTTTGCCACGAGAAGAACTAATAAGTTTTAATCCGTGGTTGGGATATGCTTCCATCCTTTTAACATACCGAAATATCCTATTTAAAAATAATAGTGTTATTTCCACCTCCATATTTGAAATTTCGGGAGGTTTATGAAATCGTGAATCGTGGTATGCAGCTTGGTCGGTATAATAATAAATAGCTTCTAATAATGTCCCTTTTATAGGTTGCAGTGTTCCAATACATCCCATAAGCTCGTTATTTATTGAATTGGTTAGTGTTACAAATATCCCCATAGAATTATTTGAAATCAATTCTGGAATAGGTAAGACAAGTTGTTGATATGTTCTATTCAATAGATAGTTCCGTGATAGATGTGTCATGTAATACTGCTCATACGCACTAAATTTTCCCGGATAAACCGATGGTTCATTTGAATAATATACAATTGATCCATAGCCAACACATCCTTGATTTATATCGATTTTTTGTTGAGGATTGGCAAATAATGTTGATTCGAGACTATCTAGTGTTGATGATAAATATTGCAGCAATTTTGTTTGACAACAATTATAATAACACATTAATCGCGCTATTAGTTGTTGGTTCTGTATGATATTTAAAAAAACACGAATGACACCAATACCACACGCGGAAGACGAAGCACTTTCAGGTAATGATTGTGAAAGTAAGCTATTCAATGTTTTATAGTCTTGATTCATAATATCGTTCATCCACTGAACCTTATCTGTAAAATTTCCATTTAAATGAGATAAATCTGAATTTCCCACCAGTATTGTATTCTTATTCTCTTGAGACTCCATATCGGTTTGAATCACACGTTCTATATGTTTCGGTAATGAATCACGAATACATATAATCTGGATATGTAATTTTGAGCGAGGCCTACAAAAAGATTGAAATAATGGTAATAGATACTGCCAACTATGTTCTTTATTGAATTGTTCGGGTGTCATAGTTGGTAAAATTAAACCTAGTGAAGAATATCCATCGATGATAATATTAGGATATCTTTCATCTGTTATGCGAATTCCGTTCATAGAATAGGGAATAAAATGAGATGTTGTTAATAGAATAACACGTTTGATTTTGGACCATTTGACCTTGGCTAAAGCACAACATGAAGCAAATCCACTATATTGGTAGCTAGCGTGTGGAAGGAATATATAGCGCGCGTTTTTCGGTAAATCGTCGGTAAAATAATCAGCATATATTTTTTTATATTTTTCCATATGATTACTATATATTTATCATATTATTTTTTATTGTTTTTTATTGTTTTTTATTGTATTCTAATGTTTTTGTTCCAGTACCAGTATTTGTATCATATAACAATTTACTAACACGTGCGCTATGGTTTGTTAATTGGTCATCGCGACTACGAAGTCGCATAAGTCGTTCGGCTTCAATTGCGTCTGCTTGTTGTTTCTTTTTCTCTACTAAAAGACGATCCGCTTCCGTGATTGTGAAATCTTGGGTTTCACGTGCTTTGCTTAAATCTTCTATATCCTTGTATGCCTTGCGTTCTTGAATTGTATTTGGATTTACAAGTGTTGTTTGACTGTATGCCTTTTTATAATCGGTAAAATAAATACCATTTTTAGAACTACCATCTTGAATGTCATATTCCTTACTATAATCGTCGGTTTTACGATAATCCAGGTTTGAATATCCTAATCGATTATTAACAGATAACGGTTGTGGGTCCTCGTATATTTGTATTTGCTGGTTTGCATTATTTTGTGGATTTTCATTATGCGTTAGTTCATTGAATACGGTATTAAATACCTCATTGGAAAATTTTTGATTGAAAATTTGTTTCGGTTTTTCGGATGTATCGGTTGTTTTCCAATCACCATAACCATTATCGAAATCGACATCATCTAAACGATTTGTTTCAAAGAATTGATTGAATTTATTTACATCAAAATCGTCATCGCCCCCCATTGAACTAGGTTGTTGTGGTGTTGATTGTGGAATACCTGATTTTAAATCCATAAATGTTTTTTCAACATAATTATTTCCTTCATTCTCTTTAATAAGTGCAAGATATGCTTTTGTTAGTAATTTGAATATTTCTTCATTCCCTCCTTTATCTGGATGATGTTTCATTGCCAGATTTCGATACGCCGTTTTTATTTCCTTTTCTGTATAGGGTGTTCCTGGTTGTAGGCCTAATATTTGTGCAGGATTATATTTTAAAGTGTAGATTTCATCCAATTCTTCCATAAACTGTTTATTTGTTGGCTTCGCTTGTTGCGGTTGTTGTCGTGGTTGGTGTTGCGATTGTTGTTGTGGTTGTTGATATTGTTGTGGTTGTTGATATTGTTGTTGATGAATAGGTTGTTGCATTTGTCGTGTTCCACCCATAGTAAATTGGTCATTTAAACGTTGCTGATATGCGTCTTGGAATGTGTTCTCAACACTTGGTAAATGTGATTTTTGCTGCATATTAGGGATTATTTTCTGGTCGACATTATTATTAGTTAATTTCACCTGTGTGCGTTGTAAATGCGCAGGAACAGATTGTCGTAGTGGTTGTTGTGGTTGATATTGCTGTGGTGCTTGATGTGCTTGAAGCACTGGCCGTATTTGTTTTTGTGCTTGTTGCGGTTGATATTGCTGTGGTGCTTGATGTGCTTTAAGCACGGGGCGCATTTGTTGTGGTTGTGCTTGTTGATACCTTTGATTTTGAATAAATAGTTGGTATTGCTGCCATTGTTCGTGTGTTAGTTGAATACCTCCTGCCGGAAGTTGCTGTTGTTCTGAATGGTCTGGTTGTGATTGTCCGTTCCCCATTTGTATTTATATTTATTTAATACTATATATTATTAAATCGATAAAAACAACATATTTAAAACGAACGTATAAAAACATAAAAATATATTCTCATCTGTTAATATAAAACAAGCAAAATATGTATAAATTTAAAATGGTCGTTATCGGCGATGCAGGTGTAGGAAAATCGTGTATTTTACACCAATATATAAACAATTATTTTCTTGAATCGACAACAAGCACAATTGGTGCACAATTTGCTATAAAAAATATAGGAGATAATGTTAAATTGGATATATGGGATACCGCTGGACAAGAACGATTTCGTTCATTATTACCAATGTATTTAAAGCACGCCGATATTATTTGTATTGTTTTATCGCTAAATGATTCATATGAATCTCTAAAATTACAACTACAATTTTGGACCAATTATATTTTTATAACTCCTTACAATTTCGATTTAAGCAATTGTGAAATAATCGTAGTTTTTACGAAATTAGATTTATACCCTGGACCGACACCTATTCACAAATTTATAACATCGGTGGTATCGTCATCAACATTAAATACGGATAATATTATGTATTGTAGTTCTAAAACAGGTGAAAATATAGAAGAAATTCATACCATCATTTCTAAAGTTGTTGAAAAATTAATAGAATCTGGAAAAAATAAACCGTATCATAATCATTTTATATTAAATATAAACGAAACTCATCAACAGCAGCAGCAGCAGCAGCAACAATCGACTGGATATTCAATTCGCGGAATTTATGATGAAACAATAAATATATTATCAAAAACAAAATCAAGATGTTATTAGTTAGAAATAAATAACCGAATCAAATATATAACTAAATATATGTATGATTTGGTTATTATAGGTGGTGGTCCATCTGGGCTCGCTTTAGCACAATGTATGCTACACGATACACAAATAAATAAAATATACATTATCGACCGGGAAGCAGATATAGGTGGATGTCATCGTGTGGAACGCGTCTCCAAATCAAAATTATTTACAGAACACGGTCCCCGTGTATATAGTTCGGCATATCTAGTATTCCAACAATTATTAGAAGAAATGGGTATTCGATACGCTGATTATTTTACCCCATATAAATTCAAAATTGCCGAAATTGGGGGGCAAACGGTATTTTCTACTTTACGATGGAGTGAGTTGGGATTATTAACACTTGAATTTACGAAACTAATAATAAATAAAAACCATGGTCGAAATCAAGTAT
>Ga0114970_10004328_pt1 | contig 10343 bp, 9 predicted proteins | sample M_140205_XF_Meta_FD_87030 | JGI IMG/M metagenome (GOLD analysis project Ga0114970, IMG submission 87030) | Freshwater microbial communities from Lake Montjoie, Canada to study carbon cycling - M_140205_XF_MetaG | ecosystem: Environmental > Aquatic > Freshwater > Lake | place: Lake Montjoie... | reverse complement strand
CCTGGTTGAGTTTGGCCAGACGCGCGTGCTCTGCACCGCTTCGTTTACCGCCGGTGTGCCGCGTTGGCTCAAGGGCACCGGCCAAGGCTGGGTCACATCTGAGTACTCGATGCTTCCGCGCGCTACGCACACGCGCTCTGATCGTGAAAGCGTGAAGGGAAAGTTAGGTGGCCGTACCCAAGAGATCTCTCGTCTTATTGGTCGCTCCCTTCGTTCTATTATCGACATGAGCGTGCTCGGTGAAAATACGATTGTGCTTGATTGCGACGTTCTGCAGGCAGATGGCGGAACTCGTACCGCCGCCATTACCGGTGCGTACGTGGCGCTCGCAGATGCGATCGAATGGGCCATCGAGGAAGGCCACATCAAAAAGTCACCACTGCATTCGAGTGTTGCGGCCATTAGCGTGGGCATCATTGATGGTGTTCCTCGTTTGGATCTCTGCTACGAAGAAGATGTCCGCGCTGAAACCGATATGAACGTGGTCTGCACTGGCGATGGCACCTTTGTTGAGGTTCAAGGAACGGCCGAAGGCGCACCATTCAATCGCGACCTGCTCAATGGTTTGCTCGATCTAGCAGTTGCTGGATGAGCAGACCTCACTCGTCTTCAAGCTGCTGCGCTCGCTTAATCCGATGACGGATCGTCGAGTACTGCTGGCTACCAAGAATCAAGGAAAGCTCAAGGAGTTTCTGCGCATCATCACGGAGCTTCACGGCGAGAACTCTTTGGAGTTGCTCTCGGCTGATGATTTCCCAGATCTTGGTGATATTGAAGAGACCGGTGCAACCTTTATCGAAAATGCACTTCTCAAAGCGCGTGAGAGTTGTCGCATCACTGGTGTGGCTGCGATTGCCGACGACAGCGGCATATGTGTTGATGCACTTAACGGAATGCCCGGAATTTACTCGGCACGCTGGGCCGGTAGCCATGGAAATGACAGAGCAAATCTTGAGCTGCTTCTTGCGCAACTGAGCCACGTGCCTATCGATCGACGCACTGGCTCTTTTCGTTGCGCCGTGGCGCTGGTATTTCCAGATGGGCGCGAGTTAGTCGAAGAGGGTGTGATGCCTGGATACATCATTGATCAGCCCCGTGGAAGTGGTGGATTCGGCTACGACCCCATCTTTGTTGCCGAGGGTCACGAAGTCACAACGGCCGAGTTATCGCCTAGCGACAAAGATGCGATTAGCCATCGAGGAAAAGCTTTCCGGGCGCTCGCACCTCGGCTATTAGCTTCCTTAGAGTCCCATAATTTTTCTTAGAAATTTCACACGGTAGTCACAAAAATAGTCACGCCTGGTCGGCTCAGGTGAAGATTAGATTCTCCTCATGAGTAATGAGAACTCCTATCTTTTCGAAGCCTGGAAAGAGCATCCAATTTCGCGGCGCACCCTCCTCGGATCTTTGATGGTGAGTTTCCTCGCGAGCACTTCGCTTGGCCGGGCATTGGGGGTCGGGCAACCGGTCATCACTCAAATTCTCGGAAGGCCGACGAACTCGTCCATAGCTGTCAGTCTTTTGGCTACCGAAAAAATTACGGCGTATGTCGAATATGGATACAGCAAATCCAAATACAGTGGAAAGAGTTCGACCGTTACTCTGTCAGCAGGCGTGCCGCAAGTCATCGAGTTAATTTCGCTCAAACCGAACTCTAGAATTTATTATCGCCTTAGATACCTGACTTCTAACTCTAAAACCGCACAAGCCGGTAAGCAGTACTCCTTCAGTACCCAAAAGAATAAGGCTGTTTCATTTACTTTCTCGTTGCAGGGAGATACTCATCCTGAACGTGCTGGAAAGATGTTTAACTCTGAGCTCTATTACGTCACGATGGCAAATATTGCGTCTCAGCAACCCGACTTTCATATTCTTCTTGGAGACGACTTCAGTATTGATCCGCTCATCGACAAAGGGGCAGCAAATCAGGCTAACGTCGAGCAGATATACCGGACGCATCGCGATTGGTTATCAGTGGTTGGAAATTCTGTACCGATATTTTTAGTGAATGGAAACCATGAGCAAGCGGCTGCCTATCTACTCGATGGCACGACAAACAATCCAGCGGTTTTAGCAGGAAACGCTCGTTTGAAGTACTACGCGCTTCCTGCTCCGAATACGTTTTATTCGGGCGATTCGACTGAAATCCCTGGCGTTGGCTTGCCACGTGATTACTACTCGTGGACGTGGGGAGATGCACTGTTCATTTCGCTCGATCCCTATTGGCATTCCAAGTTTGCAGTGGATAACGTCGCGGGTAAGGGTGACGGTAGTTCGAAAGTTAAGGATTTATGGCAAGTCGGAATAGGCGATGAACAGTATTCCTGGCTTAAAAGAACTCTCGAAGAGAGCTCGGCCAAGTTCAAATTTATCTTTGCCCATCACGTGTTGGGTACGGGGCGCGGCGGCGTCGAAGTATCCACTAACTATGAGTGGGGTGGTGTCGATCCGAAAGGAATTTCAACGTTTGCCAAGGAACGCCCCAATTGGGAGTTACCTATTCATGATCTGATGGTGCGAAACGGGGTTTCCATCTTCTTTCAAGGACATGACCACATCTTCGTGCACCAGGAGCGCGATGGCGTTGTCTATCAATCAATGCCTAATCCGGCCGATGATACTTTTACGCTCTTTAATGACAGCGCCTATAGGTCTGGAACGAAGGCGGCGAATTCGGGACATGTTCGCGTGAGTGTGTCCTCAACCGAAGCGAAAGTTGAGTATTTTCTAGCGGCAAGGACAAAAGACGCAGGTCGGAAAAACCTGGAAATTGCTCACTCGTACACGGTTAAGCCGTCTTCAAAGTAAAGGGGGTACCGTGACGCCACAGATTCCTCGTCGAGCCGTGATTCAAGGAGCAATTGTTGCTCTCTTCTCTGGTTTCACGGCTGGTCGCGCTCTTGGCGCCTCATCAGTGAGTGTTTCTCTCTTTGGCAAGCCGCTGGCACACTCGGCGGTGCTTGCAGTAAGAGCAAACCAGGCGGCTCGGGTCTATCTTGAGTATGGAACTTCACGAGGAGGGCTTAACTTCAAGACGCCCATTGTTCCGATTGCCAAGAACGTAGCAAAAAATGTTCAAGTGACCGGGTTGAGCGCACATTCCACCATCTACTACCGAGTTCGATTCGCGCTCGGTTCGGCTAAAACCTTCTCATCATCTCCGATCTCTTCATTCGATACCGCTCCTGTTGCCGCCGATGTTCCACTCCTAGCAAATGTTTTTGCAGTTCAAGCTGATCCACACATGGACGAAAACTCTACCGAAGAAGTTTATTTAAAAACTTTGGCTCAAATAGTGACGGCATCTCCGGCATTCCTCATGGATCTCGGAGATATTTTCATGGTTGATAAACTCGTCAACAAGTCAGAAGCCAATATTAGGGCGAGATTTGAATTAATGAAGGGGTACTACGGAAATCTAAAAAATATCCCTCTGAAAATTACTTTGGGAAACCATGATGGAGAACTCGGCTATAGCAATTTCAATACCAAGAGTTATCGTAAGGAGTACTTTCCAGAACAAAGTGGAGACCTTGCGTACTACTCCTTTCTGGGCCCTGATTCCCTTCATATTTCACTCGATCCCTTTACCTATACCACTAAGAACCCCACCTCGAATGGCTGGGAGTGGACTCTTGGGAAAGCACAATATGACTGGCTCAAAGCAACACTTGCCGCTTCTCGAGAAAAACATAAATTTATCTACATTCACCATCTCCTGGTCGGTAACGCCCAATCTCGTGGCGGCGTTGAGATAGCAAAGTTCAATGAGTGGGGCGGCCTTAACATCGATGGGACTCCCGGATTCGAAGCAAATCGACCTGGTTGGGGAAAACCTATTCATCAGATGCTGATCGAATATAACGTGGGATTTGTTTTTAAGGGCCATGATCATCTCTACGTGAAGCAAGAGTTAGATGGAATTATTTATCAAACGGTCCCGCAACCGAGTCATGCCGGCGATAAAGTAAATTCAGCTGGAGAGTATGGGTATGTGAGTGGAAAGATTGTTGGTGGCTCAGGATTTATGAAAGTCACCACCCTGGCTAGCGAGGCACGAGTCGAATTCGTCAAATACGACGGAACCATCGCGGACTCCTACGTACGGACGGTGTCCGCGTGATGGATATTTAGTAATGAGAATTTCTCGTGCGGGAGGCGGGACTTGAACCCGCACGTCCGAAGACACAGGTTCCTAAGACCTGCGTGTCTGCCATTTCACCACTCCCGCAAGAGTTCTTAAAAAATCTCCCGAAGGAGCGCAAGAACCTGCACACTCTAGCGCGTGGGGTAGCCTCTGATCACATGAGCGATTCGCCGGAAAAACCAGTCACTCCAGAGAGCCCACTGCCTATCAAGATGTTGCACGACCGAGTCATGGTCTCCACCGACGGCGTAGAAGGCGAACGTAGATCCTTAAGTGGCATCGTCATTCCCGCCACAGCCTCAGTGGGAAAGCGGCTCGCTTGGGCAGTTGTGGTGGCCACCGGCCCCAACGTGCGCTCCCTAGAGGTGGGCGATCGAGTGCTCTATGACCCGGAAGACCCCAATGGCCAGGGTGAGGTTGAGGTCCGCGGGCAGAGTTACACGCTGCTGCGAGAGCGAGATATTCACGCGATGGCCTCACCAAGATTGGGTGACATTGCGGGCACTGGGCTCTACCTTTAGCCCATGTTGATTTCATCGAAGAAGAATCCTGCACTCCAAATCATCTCGGCCATCCTGCTTGCCATAACCCTCTCGCTCTCAATTCTTTCGGTGGGGCTTTGGTGGACTCTGTTGCGCGGGGGAGCCGCTGGTGACATTTCCCGTTCGGCGGTGGCCGATCCGCAGGTACAGCGCGGCCTAGCCATTGAGTTGCTTAATAAGTTTGCTGAAGGTGCAGATCCACAAACTGCGACATTGATTGAAGAGAAGCGTGCAGATTTAGAATTGACACTCGACAAAGTCTTGGCCGATCCCGCTACTGCAGAGAAGATCAGTGCGATTGCGAATTCGGTAGCTGATGCGCTCGCTTCTGATCGTGGAAAAGTAAGCGTCGATGTACGTCCAATCCTTACCGACGCTCTCAATGCACTCAATACAGAACTTGGCAATGCGAAAGTCTCTGACGCTGATCTAGCGGATATGAAACCCATAGTCCTAGGTGAAGATTCCCCGCTCCCTAATTTGAAATCGGCAAAGAATAAGGCTACTTCGTTTGCCGCTGTCAGCGCTCTGCTCGCGATCGGATTTGGCTTCCTCTACTTCCTCTTCACTAGGCGTAGGAGTTTGAGCTTCGCCATCTTTGGACTCTCAGAAGGCGTCGTCTTCTTGCTCATCTCGCTCCTCGTCCCGAAGGTAGCCAACTCACAAGTAGGTGATGGGCTAGCCAACTCCCTCGCGGGAGTCGTGGTTGCCAAGGTCTTCTCTGGTCCGTTAACTCTCTCGATCATTTCGATATTGATTGGTGTTGCTCTGATGCTTCGTCACATCTTAAAGAGCCGTAAAGTAGCGGCATGAGAGCGATTCAGATTACCGAGTTCGGTGGGCCCGAAGTGCTCACCTTGGTTGACCTTCCTACCCCCACAGCTGGGGAAGGCGAAGTACTCATCGAAGTGAGTGCGTGCGGAATCAACTACGCAGATTCCCACCAGGCAGAGAACTCATATCTCGCTCCGCAATCACTCCCGCTTATTCCTGGCGCTGAGGTAGTGGGACGAGATTCGAGCGGCCAACGCGTAGTTGCTCTTGTTCCAGGCGGCGGTTACGCGGAAGTAGTAGCGGCGCCAAAGGCTCTTACATTCCCTATTCCTGATGGCGTCAGTGATGGCGCGGCGCTCGCAGCAATTTTGCAAGGAACAACTGCATATCACTTACTTCGTACTAGCTCTCATATGCAAAGCGGTGAGAGCGTTGTGGTGCATGCCGCCGCAGGTGGAGTGGGAACTATTGCTGTGCAACTTGCCAAACTCTGGGGAGCAAAAGTAATTGGCAGCGCATCGTCTGCTGATAAGCGAGCGCTGGTGACTTCACTCGGCGCAGATGGTGTGGTTGATCCTGAAGTTGCGGATCTCACCGCTGCCATCGTGGCCGCGAACGGTGGAAAGAAAGTAAATATCGTTCTCGAGATGGCGGGCGGAAAAGTTTTCGATCAAAGTTTGCAGGCGCTCGCGCCATTTGGACGTTTGGTTACTTTCGGAATGGCTTCGCGCTCTATGCCCGAACCCATAAATCCTGGCGCGCTTATGGGAACTTCGCGCGCAGTGATTGGGTTTTGGTTAGTGCATTGCATGGCTCGCCCCGATCGCATGATTGCCCCGCAACTTGCCGAACTCTTCGAACTGATGGAGTCCGGAAAGATCAAGGCGGTGGTCGGCGGAAGTTACCCGCTCTCGGAGGCAAGGCGTGCTCACGAAGATTTACGCGGGCGAAAGACCACCGGGAAGGTATTCCTCGATCCCAAGTTGTAATCTCCCAAGTTGTAATCCAGACGGGGTTTAACAAGAGTCCCACTGAGGTTAGGAAGCGAGCGCCATGAATAAATTCAATCGTTGGCTCGGAGCAAAAATTACCGATCTGGTGGGCACGATGTGGTGTGCATATCTCTTCGCGGCAATTGCACTCATCTCTCTTCCAGCAGCTATTTCTTCACACAATCTGATCATCATCGTGGCTTGGGTTGCCCAAACCTTTCTTCAGTTGGTGCTTCTCTCCATCATCATGGTGGGGCAGTCCGTCTCCTCGGAGGCAGTTGCTCAAAAGATTACGGAGACCCATACGGCGTCCTTGGCCGAGTTCGAGTTGGCCAAGGAGGCGCGCGCATTTGCTGCCGAGGAACTCGCAGAGCTCAAAGCGATAACAGCAGCTGTTCATGCCAAAGTGCACGGCTCTCAATAGCGGAGTGATTCCTGACGAATTCTGCGAAAACCTTGGGAACCCCTCGGGTAATGGCAGAGCAGTCACAGAATTTTCACAGGATCGCGCTCAATCCTCGACCTCATGAGCAAAGGGAAAATTCGCGTTGTCATCGTCAACCTTCTACTCCTAGCAGTCGTGGCCGCTGCGGCCACTTGGGGATGGAAGACCCTCCATCCGGCCGTTGTAGTAGATGCCAACGTGCAAACCACCACGGTCAGCACGGGATCCATCTCTGCATCCGTTTCGGCGAGCGGCAAAGTGGTGAGCCCCGGCGATATCGCCGTGGCGCCGACGGTGAGCGGAACCCTGATCGCGGTCAATGTGGCAGTTGGCCAACACGTCACACAAGGGCAAGTCCTGGCCCAGGTTGATGCAGCCAGTCAAAAGCAGGCGTTGGAGCAGGCGATTAATAGCCAGACGACTGCGAAGAATGCGCTGCTTAATGCGCAGACTGCGCTCGATAAGTTAAAGAAAGTAAAGACTGCCGACGAAATCAAACAAGCTGAATTGCAAATGGCGCAGCAGAAGGCAAATGTAGATTCTGCTCAGCAGACTTTGGACGATCAAACCGTCTTGCTGGCAGCTAACGTTGCTACTTACCAGGCCACTGTAGATGCCGCTAAGAGATCTCTTGATGACACGACCGCAAACCAAGCCGATGCTGCAGTGGGTTACCAAAACTCAGTGGATGCCGCGAAGACAAATCTTGACGCTTCGCAGACAACTTTTGATAACTACTCCAGAATCTTTTCTGGCCTTACCTTAGATTTCTGCAACTCTCTCTCGGTTACTTCGAGCAATTGCACTACCTACCTAGGCAACTACAACTCCCTTCAGAGTTCGAAGAACTCGTACAACAATGCCTTGCTGAGCCAAAAGACAAGCTTGAAGAAGGACGCTCAGACTTTGGCTGGGTTGCAAGTTGCTTATCAAAACGCGATCACGAGTCAAGCGACGAACCTGAAAAAAGATGCTATCTCGCTTGCAAATTATAAGAAGGCTGTCGTTACGGCTAAGGCTTCTTACGAGCTATACGTGACGCAGCAAGCCATTGCGAATGCACCGGCAACTCAGGCTGATCTGGACGCAGCTCAACGGGCGATCGATGCAGCGGGGGCTGGGATTAAGTCAGCACAAGCCTCATACGACACAGCCTCCCGCAATCTCGCAGGCACAACTGTGAAGGCGCCAGTTGAGGGAGATGTAGCCTCTATATCTGCCTCTATTGGCCAGAACGCACCGACTGCCACTAATAAAGCAAGTGGCGTTGTCAGTGGATTCATTGTTCTTACCAATGTAAGTGCGCTGAGGGTGCAAGCAAGTTTCTCTGAAGCAGATGCCTCAAAGATCGTCGCAGGGCAAGCGACGAGTTACTCCTTCGAAGCCATGCCGAGCGTTACTGCTGTCGGAACGGTTGCACGTGTAGATATTTTGCCAACGACTACCAATAACGTGGTGACTTACGCTGTAGATATGGATATCACTGGTGGAGTGCCAGGCTTAAAGCCCGGCATGACCACAACAGCCACCATCACTACTGGAAATGTTCCGAGCGCTCTTCGAGTCACGGCGCAAGCAGTCACTACTCGTGGCACGACCTCCACGGTGCGCTTAGTAAAGACGGTCAAGGGGAAGCAAACGTTCACCACGACTCCGGTGGTGGTTGGACTTAAGGGTGACTCCTTTGTGGAGATTCAATCTGGGGTCAAGGAAGGCGACATTGTCGCTCTCAATGCGGCCGCACAATCAACTATCTCTAGCAATGGATTCGCAAGAGGTGGGGTCCCCGCTGGAATCGGAGCTGGCGGTGTCACTGTCGGCGGTGGCGGTGGCGGCGGTGGCGGCGGTGGCGGTGGCGGCGGTGGCGGTGGCGGTGGCGGCGGAGGTCGCAACGGATGACAGCCGTTATCGATGTCCGTAACGTCATCAAGCGCTACGGCGTAGGGGATGCGGCCATCTTTGCCCTCAACGATGTTTCATTGAGCATCGAACCAGGGGAGTATGTAGCGATCATGGGGCCATCCGGCTCTGGTAAATCGACCCTTATGAACATCATGGGCGCGCTCGATAATGTGACTGCTGGCGAATATTTTCTAGATGGAATCGACGTCTCTTCACTTGGCGAAAATGAACTCTCAATTGTTCGAGGCAGGAAGATCGGCTTTATCTTTCAATCATTTAATTTAGTTCCCCGCACTTCGGCGTTAGCCAATGTGGAATTACCACTCGCATATCAAGGGATTAAATTGAAAGAGCGCCGAATGCGTGCGTTAAAGGCGCTCGATCTCGTTGGTCTCTCGGATCGTGTCAATCACGAACCGACTGAGCTCTCTGGAGGACAACAACAGCGGGCGGCAGTTGCACGAGCCCTCGTTACACGGCCCGCTCTTTTGCTTGCCGATGAGCCAACAGGCGCTCTTGATTCCAAATCAACGGAAGATCTACTCGATCTCTTTGATCAAATTAATGAGGCTGGACGTACGGTTGTCGTCATCACGCACGAGAATGATGTGGCAGCGCGTGCAAAACGTATTATTCGTATGCGAGATGGCAAGATTATTGAAGATGTACTGAATGCGAAGAAGATCGCATGAACATTTTCGAAATCATTCGTTTCGCGATCAGAGGCTTAATCGCGAATGGTTTGCGTTCTGCTCTTACTACACTCGGAATTCTTATCGGTGTGGGGTCGGTGATCGTGCTCACTGCGGTCGGAAACGGATCGAGTAAGGCGATCTCTTCAAGCATTGAAAAATTAGGAACCAACACCATCACCGTGCAGCGGGGTGGTGGTGGCTTCGGTCCTTCAGCCAGAAATCGTCAAGGAGCGACCAAACCGCTTACTGTGGCCGACACGATTGCACTCGTAGACCCAGTGAAGGCTCCTCATGTGAAGCAGGCCGCGCCAGTGGCAAATGCCAGCGGAGTCACCTGTACTAATGGTGCAGAGAGCTCTTCACCTTCCACATTCTCCGGAACGTGGCCGGCGTACTTCGAAGCGAGTAATACTCCCGTCCATATAGGCACTTACTTCACAAATGACGACGTCACGGAAGGACGTCGAGTTGCTGTCATAGGGAAAACGACGGCAACTGAACTTTTCGGCACAGACTCGCCGATTTCTAAAGTTATTCAATGCGGTGGAATCCCATTTACCGTCGTAGGCGTTGCGGACACAAAGGGTTCGAATGGTTTTCAGGATGGCGATAGTTTGCTTATTGCGCCGGTAACCGCAGTTCAGCGCACGTTAACTGGCTACCAATCACTTTCTTCGATCATTGTGCAAGCAAAATCTGCCGCAGTGCAAGATCTCGCGCAGAACGAGATTCAAGCGATTCTCGATCCACGCCACTTGGTCAAGAGTGATGCAACCCGCGATTACCGACTGCTCAATCAGGCAAGCCTTTTGCAAACAACTTCTGATACCAATCAGGTCTTTACGG
>Ga0114970_10004326_pt1 | contig 10345 bp, 12 predicted proteins | sample M_140205_XF_Meta_FD_87030 | JGI IMG/M metagenome (GOLD analysis project Ga0114970, IMG submission 87030) | Freshwater microbial communities from Lake Montjoie, Canada to study carbon cycling - M_140205_XF_MetaG | ecosystem: Environmental > Aquatic > Freshwater > Lake | place: Lake Montjoie... | reverse complement strand
GCCTGATGGCCTACGACATGAGCGAGCTCACCGAGGAGCAACGGGACATCGTCCTCGCCGTCCGCGCGTTCGTGGACAAGGACGTCATCCCGCACGCCTCACGGCTCGAGCACGCAGACGAGTTCCCGACCTCGATGGTCGAGACGATGAAGAACATGGGCCTGTTCGGCACGACCATCCCCGAGTCGTACGGCGGGCTCGGGCTCGGCCTGGACACCTATGCGCTGGTCTGCGCCGAGATCTCGCGCGGCTGGGTCACGCTCTCCGGCATCCTCAACGGCTCGTTCATCGCGGGCTACATGATCCGCATGCACGGCACCGAGGCGCAGAAGCAGAAGTTCCTGCCGCGCCTCGCCTCCGCCGAGATCCGCTCGTCGTTCTCGATGACCGAGCCGCACGCCGGCTCCGATGTCCAGTCGATCCGCACGACCGCCGTCCGCGACGGCGACCACTTCGTGATCAACGGCCAGAAGATGTGGGTCACCAACGGCTGGCGCTCGGGCATCTGCATGCTGCTCGTCAAGACCGACCCGACGGCCGTGCCCGCCCACACCGGCATGACCGGCTTCATCATCGAGAAGGAGCCGGAGACGAACCCGCCCGGCCTCACCATCCCGATGCCGGCGATGAAGAAGCTCGGCTACAAGGGCGTCGAGTCGACCGAGATGATCTTCGACGACTTCAAGGCGCCGGCCGAGTGGGTGCTCGGCGGCGAGGAGGGCATCGGCCAGGGCTTCAAGTACTTCATGAGCGGCATCGAGGTCGGCCGCGTCAACGTCGCAGCCCGCGGCGTCGGCGTCGCCACCGCGGCGCTCGAGGAGGCCCTCAAGTACGCCAACGAGCGCGAGGCGTTCGGCAAGAAGATCGGCAACCACCAGGCGATCCAGCTGATGATCGCCCAGATGGCAACCCGGGCCGAGGCCGCGCGCCTGCTCACCTTCCAGGCCGCGAAGAAGAAGGCGTCGGGCCAGCGCTCCGACCTCGAGGCCGGCATGGCGAAGTACTTCGCCACCGAGGCCGCGCAGGCGAACGCCACCGACTGCATGCGCATCTTCGGCGGCTACGGCTACTCGCTGGAGTTCAACGTCGAGCGGCTCTACCGCGACGCACCGCTACTGATGATCGGCGAGGGCTCCAACGAGATCCAGCAGCTGATCATCGCCCGTCGCCTGCTCGAGCAGCAGCGCGAAGGCTAGGAGGAACGACCCATGGACTTCACCTTTGATCCCGATCTCGAGGAGATCCGCACCGGCGTCCGCGATCTCTGCTCGAAGTTCCCGGGCGAGTACTGGCGGGCCCTCGAGCCCTCCACCTACCCGTCCGAGTTCGTCGAGGCGCTGACGCAGGACGGCTGGCTGGCAGCCCTGATCCCCGAGCAGTACGGCGGGGCGGGCCTGACGATGACGGCGGCCTCCGTGATCATGGAGGAGATCAACGCCACCGGCTGCAACTCCGGCGCCTGCCATGCCCAGATGTACACGATGGGCACGATCCTGCGGCACGGCTCCGACGAGCAGAAGCAGCACTACCTGCCGAAGATCGCCAGCGGCGAGCTGCGCCTGCAGGCCTTCGGCGTCACCGAGCCGACCGCCGGCTCGGACACGACCAAGATCTCGACCTTCGCCGAGAAGCGGGCCGACGGCTCGTGGCTTGTCAACGGCCAGAAGATCTGGACGTCGCGCGCCGAGCACAGCGACCTGATGCTGCTGCTCGCCCGCACGACCCCGGCCGACCAGGTGGAGAAGCGCACCGACGGCATCTCGACGTTCATCGTCGACATGAAGGCCGCGCTGGCCGCCGGCACGATGACGATCCGCCCGATCAAGACCCTGATGAACCACGCCACCACCGAGGTCTTCCTCGACGGCGTCGAGCTGCCGGCCGAGGCGCTCGTGGGCGTCGAGGGGCAGGGCTTCAAGGCGATCCTCGGCGGCATGAACGCCGAGCGGATCCTGATCGCCGCCGAGTGCATCGGCGACAGCCGCTGGTTCATCGAGAAGGCCGCCGCCTACTCCAACGAGCGCGAGGTGTTCGGCCGCAAGATCGGCGCCAACCAGGGCGTGCAGTTCCCGATCGCCCGGGCCTACGCGGCGATGGAGGCGGCCAACCTGATGCGCTACAAGGCCGCCTGGCTCTACGAGCAGGGGCAGGCCCACGGCAGCGAGGCGAACATGGCGAAGCTGCTGGCCAGCGAGGCCAGCTGGGCCGCGGCCAACGCCTGCCTCGACACGCACGGCGGCTTCGGCTTCGCCGAGGAGTACGACATCGAGCGGAAGTTCCGCGAGACCCGGCTCTACTCGGTGGCGCCGGTCAGCAACAACCTGGTGCTGGCCTTCCTCGGGCAGAACGTGCTCGGGATGCCGCGCTCGTACTAGGAGCGACAGCGGGGGCGGCGGCCGGGAGGCTGCCGCCCCACCTCCTCCGCCTCGGGCGGGGCCAGGATCGCGGGATGAGAGGCGTGGTATCACGGTGATACCATCGGCCCCATGGCAGCCTTCCACCTGCGCGACATCCCCGACGAGACCTACGCCCGGCTGCGCACCCGCGCCGAGGCGAACGGCCGCTCGATCAACGCCGAGCTGCTGCGCCTGCTCGAGGCCGAGCTCGGCGCACCGCCCAGCGAGAGCTTCAACGACCGGCTGACCCGGCTGCTCGCGGAGTACACGGCTGGCCCTGACGCGCCCGACGTAGTCGCCTTGATCCGGGAGGATCGCGATTCCCGTTGACGCCGTTCTTGACGCGAGCGCCGTGCTGCGCGCCGTGCTCGCGGGGGAGCCACAGGCACGGGGCTGGATCGACCAGGTACGCGCCGGCGACGTTGCAGCAGCCGCTCCCGGGCTGATCTACGTCGAGGTGGCCAACGGACTCCGCCGGTACGTGCGCGCCGGCGAGATCGACGCCGAGATGGCCGACGAGCGGCTCACGCTGGCGCTTGACCTGCCGCTGGAGATCATCCCGACGCGCGTCCTGGCCCGGCAGGGGCTGGCGCTGGCGACGACGCGCGGGGTGAGCGTCTACGACGGGCTCTACCTGGCACTCGCGCTCGGCTACGACGCCCCGCTCGTCACCGCCGACCGGCGGCTCGCCGCAGCGGTCGAGGTCGACGGCCAGGGGCGGGCCGTCCTGCTCCCCCCGGTGTAGGCTCGGGCCCGTGTCCGACACACCCGCACCCACCCCGCGTCGCACCCCCGAGGAGATCCTGCGCGCCGCAGGTGTTCCCTTCACCGTGCACGAGCACGAGCCGGTGCGCACCTACGCCGAGAGCGTGGCGCTGCTGCCGTTCCCGCCCGGGTCGCTGGTCAAGACGCTTGCGGCCGAGACCGGCGGCGAGCTGGTGCTGGCCGCGCTGCGCGCTGGCGACCGCCTCCACTTCGGCCGGCTCTCCCGCCAGCTTGGCGTGGGCCGCGGCACGCTGAATGCCGTCACCGCCGCCGGGCTCCAGGTCGAGCTGGGCTTCGAGGTGGGTGCCGTGTCGCTGCTCACCGACTTCCCGGCGGCGCGCCTCGTCGACAGCGCCGTCGCGACGCTCGGCACCGTCTTCACCGGCTCCGGCCACGCCACCCGCACGCTGGAGCTCCTGGCGGCCGACCTGATCGCCGTCAGCGGCGCGCTGGTGGTTGACCTGGCGGACGTGCCGCCCACGCCGGCCGCTACGCCCCCTCCCACCGCCTGAGCCTGCCCGTGGCCGGGTCGCCGCTCTCCCTCCACCTGGGCGATGCGCTCTGCCAGCAGCACGCGCTGACTGGCGGCAAGGGGGCGAGCCTCGCCCGGCTCGTCCAGGCCGGCTTCAGCGTGCCGGAGGGAGCGGTCGTGACGACTGCCGCCTATGCCGGGTTCGTCGCAGAGCTGGAGGCCGAGATCGCAGCCGCCCTGGCCGGCGTCGCGCCGGGCGATCGAGCCGGGCTCGAAGCTGCCGCCGTGGCGATCCGCGCGCGCATCGAGGCCCGCCCGCTGCCCAGCGAGACCGCGAGCGCCATCGCCGCGGCGTACGCGTCGCTCACGGGCACCGGGCCAGGCGCGCCGCCACCCTTCGTCGCGGTCAGATCCTCGGGCACCGCCGAGGATCTCGCAGGCGCCTCGTTCGCGGGGATGCACGACACCTTCCTCGACGTGCGCGGCGCGGAGGCGGTAGTCGACACGGTTCGCCGCTGCTGGGCCTCGCTCTGGACAGCCCGGGCGATTGCCTACCGGCAGGCCCGCCCGGCGGCAGGCACGGAGGTCGACCGCAACCCGCTGCTCGCCGTCGTCCTCCAGCGCATGGTCGACGCCGAGGTAGCGGGCGTGCTGTTCACGGCCAACCCGCTGACCGGCAGCCGCGCTGAGTTCGTGATCAACGCGGCCTGGGGGCTCGGCGAGGGTGTCGTCTCGGGCAGCGTCACGCCCGACGAGTTCGTGGTCGACCGGGCGACGCTCGCGTGCACGCGGCGCACGCTCGGCGCGAAGGAGCTGACGGTGGTGCGCAGCCCCGAGGGCGCGGGCACCGTCGAGCTCGAGACGCCGGCCGAGCGCGCCGCAGCCTTCTCGCTGGACGGGGCGCAGATCGCCCGGCTGGGCGCGCTTGGCCGCGAGCTGGAGGCACATGCTGGCGGCGTCCCCCAGGACATCGAGTGGGCGATCGAGCATGGCCGCGTCCACCTGCTGCAGTCGAGGCCGATCACCGGCCCCGGCTTCGACGCCGCCTAGAGCACCGCGGTCGGCAGGGCGGGCGCGGCGGCGACCACAAGGCGAGCCCGCCGCTGCACGAGGTAGTCGGTGACGAGCGCACCGACGACGACCGCTGCCGCGACCGCCTCGATCAGCCCGGGGCGGTTGCCACGCACGGCTTCGGTGGCGAAGGTGGCGACAGGGATCAGGTACATGAACACGGCAATATCCTGCGGCCCGAGCAGCATCCGGCCGGAGTTCCAGAAGAAGATCGCCGCGACGGTCGGGCCGAGCACCATCCACACGGCGAGGCCGATGCCGCCCCCGCCGAGCGCTCCGAAGTGCGGCTGCGAGCCGCCGGCCGCCCACACGACAGCGAAGATCGCCAGCGCCGCCAGCCCGCCCGTGATCGAGGTGATCGCGGTGGTACGGAGCACCGACCAGCCGGTGAACGAGGGCAGCTCGGTGGTGTAGAGGATCCAGGTGAACTGGCCGCAGAAGCAGAGGATCACGCCCCAGCCGATGCCGCCGTCGACGAAGGTGCGCGGATCGCCCTTCGAGATCACGAGCAACGCGCCGGCGAAGGCGATCGCGATCGCAATCGCGGTCGAGCGAGCCAGCTTGCCCTTGCCGGTGACCCGGAGCCACATCGCCATCAGCAGCGGCTGCAACGCGACCATCAGGGCGGCATTCTGCGGGCGCGTGTGCTGCAGGCCGATGTAGGCGAGCAGGATGCTGCCAATCACGCCGGCCGGGCCGAGCAGCCACGCCCTGCGCGCGTGCACGCCCAGGCGGAAGGCGCCGAGCCCCTCGCGCACCAGGAGAATGGCACCCAGGAGGCTGCCGCCGAAGCCGTAGCGAATCGCCGTCATCGCGAACGCGTCGATGTGCCGGTACAGCACCTTGGCCACCGTGAACTGGGTGCCCCACATCAGTACCGTGGCGAGGCCGAAGGCCGCGCCGAGTCCCCGGGCGCCGGGCTTCTCCACTAGCTGCGCCGCGCCGTGCCGTCGAAGGCAACGAGCGACGCGCGCACCGCGCTCTCCTCGATGCCGCGCGCGATCACGACGAGGCGCGAGCGGTGGTCGTCGTCCGGCCAGGCAGCGAGGTGCTGCGGCGGGTGGACGACATGCTGGACGCCGTTGAGCAGCAGCGGGCCGGTACCGCCGACGTCGAGCAGGCCCTTGACGCGCAGCACGCTGGAGCCGTGCGCCTGCAGCAGCATCGAGAGCCACACGCCGAAGGCCGTCCAGTCGAGCGGCGCGTCGAGGACGATCGAGAAGGCGTGGGCCTCGTCGGGGCCGTGCTGGTGGCCGGCGTGGTCGGCGTGGTCGGCGGCGTGGTCGTGGGCGCCGTGGTCGTGGCGGTGGCCACCCGCTGCCCCGGCAGCGCCGTGCCCCTGCGCCGCCAGCTCGTCCGCGACGACGCGGAGGTCGCGCACCGGCGCGGCGAGCAGGTCGTCGGGATGGATCTCGCCCTGGACGACCGTGAGCACGGCCGCATGCGGGTTGATCCGGCGCAGGCGGTCGGCGAGAGCTGCGGCGGCGCCCGGCTCGGCGATGTCGCTCTTGGTCACGACGAGGCGGTCGGCGACGGCGGCCTGCTTCGCCGCCTCGGGCTGGCGGGTGAGCTGGTCGTCGCCGTTCACCGCGTCCACGGTCGTGACGACGCCGTCGAGCCGGTAGTGCGTCTGCACCACCTGGTCGGTGAGCAGCGTGAAGAGGATCGGGGCGGGCTCGGCGAGGCCGGTCGTCTCGACCGCGACGCGGCGGAAGCGTGGGATCTCGCCGGCGTCCATCCGGTCGATCAGGTCGCGCAGCTCGTCGGCGAGGTCGCCGCGCAGGGTGCAGCAGAGGCAGCCGGAGTCGAGCAGCACGGTGCGCTCGTCCACGCGGGTCAGCAGGTGATGGTCGATGCCGACCTCGCCCAGCTCGTTGACAATCACGGCCGTCTCGCCCATGTCGGGGTGCGCGAGCAGGCGCGCCAGCAGCGTCGTCTTGCCCGAGCCGAGGAAGCCGGTGAGCAGCGTCAGCGGGATGCGCTCGTCGGCAGCCACGACACCGTCGTCGACCGCAGCAGCGGGCAGGCCGCTCACGCCGCCGCCTGGCTGAGGCGCTCGATCAGCGCGGGGTCGAGCGGGTCGAGCGGCCCGCCGTTCAGCTGCTCGGCGATCACCCAGAGCTTGCCCAGATCGGGTATCGGCTTCCCGACGCCCTTCCAGTTGCGGAGCACGTAGACGCGGTTCCCCCAGTCGTCGAGACGCAGCCCCCAGTGGGCAAGAACGGTGTTGAGGAAGCGCACGCGCTCGATGCGATCGCGCACTCCTCCCCCGACCTCGGCCCAGTGATCGGTCATCAGTTGACTGCAGAGGACGCACATACCCGCTGACGTTTCTACCATTCCCCGTGCACGACCACTCGAAGAGGAGGACGAATGGCCAAGGAGATTCTCTGTGCGTACGGCGTCGACGTCGATGCGGTCGCCGGCTGGCTCGGCTCGTACGGCGGTGAGAACTCGCCGGATGACATCTCGCGGGGTCTCTTCGCCGGCGAGATCGGCATGCCGCGGCTGCTGAAGCTGTTCGAGCGCTACGGCATCAAGACGACGTGGTTCATCCCCGGCCACTCGATCGAGACCTTCCCGGAGGAGACCCGGCTGGTGGTCGAGGGCGGGCACGAGATCGGCATGCACGGCTACTCGCACGAGAACCCGATCGCGATGACGCGCGAGCAGGAGGAGACCGTCCTCCTCAAGTGCATCGAGCTGATCCAGCAGGTCTCGGGCAAGCGCCCGACCGGCTACGTCGCACCGTGGTGGGAGTTCTCGACCGTCACCAACGAGCTGCTGCTGAAGCACGGCATCAAGTACGACCACTCGCTGATGCACAACGACCATTCCCCGTACTACGTCCGGGTGGGCGATACGTGGACGAACATCGACTACTCGAAGAAGGCCGAGGAGTGGATGAAGCCGCTCATCCGCGGCCACGAGACCGACCTGATCGAGATCCCGGCCAGCTGGTACCTCGACGATCTGCCCCCGATGATGTTCATCAAGGCAGCGCCGAACAGCCACGGCTTCGTCAACCCGCGCGACATCGAGCAGCTGTGGATGGACCAGTTCAACTGGGTCTACCGCGAGTACGAGTACGCCGTGTTTGCGATGACGATCCACCCGGACGTCTCGGGCCGCCCGCAGGTGCTGGCGATGCACGAGCGGATCATCGAGCACATCAACAAGCACGAGGGCATCCGCTGGGCGACGTTCGACGAGATCGCGGACGACTTCGCGAAGAGGTCGCCACGTCAGAAGTAGCTCCTCCCGGGGACGGTGACGCGGCGGCCGACGATGAGTGGCCGCCGCGCGCCGACCGGGCCCGTGCCTGCTTCTGGCTGGGCGCGGGCGAGCTGGAGCGCGGCTCCTACTGGCATGCCTCGCGCAGCTTCCTCGAGGCGGCCGAGCAGGCGCCGGACGCCGAGCAGCTGGCGCTTGCCCGCGGGCTCTTCCACCTGGCCGCCGCCGGCTTCAAGGGGTTGAGCGGCGACCCGGACGGCAAGCTGCGCCAGCTGGCCCATGCCCGGCGCCGGCTCGCGTCGTGCCTGCCGCGCCACGACGCGCTCGACCTCGATCTCGCGGAGCTGCTCGCCCTGGTGGAGGCCGACGAGCGCGTCGCCGACGCGGGCGGCAGCGAAGACTGAAGCTCTCGAGCGCGCCCGGCCCGGCCGCCCGGCCGGATCGGCCTCGACACCCGGTCGCTCGGCGCTACGCCTCGGCGGCGATCGCCGCGGCCGCGTCCAACCCGGCGCCCAGCGCCAGCTGCAGCAGCACGCGGGCCTTCGGCCCGGCCAGGTCGCCCGCCAGGATCACGCCGGCCGCCGCCAGGTCGAAGCCGCCGCCCCGCGCGTAGCTCGCGGCGACGGCGCCCTCGCCGCAGCGCGAGCAGAGCACCACCGGAATGCCGGCGGCAATCACGTCCTGCACGGCGGCGAGAACAGCCAGGTTGCCGTTGCCGATGCCGGTCGCCTCGAGCACGATCGCGCGGGCGCCCGACGCAGCGGAGGCGCGGATCAGCCGCCCGTCCCAGCCGGCGTAGCCGCGGATCAGATCGACCTCGACGACCAGCTGCGCCGGCACCGGCAAAGGAGGCCGCCGCTCGGGCCGACGCCGGAACACCACTGTCGCACCGTCGACGCTGCCGATCGGCCCGTACCCCGGCGACCCGAACGCCCGCAGCGCGCTCGTGTGCACCTTGCGCACCTCGCGCGCGGCGTGGATCTCGCCGTCGAAGCAGACCAGGGCGCCCCGGCCGCGCGCCGCGGGCGACGCCGCCACGAGGATGCCGTTGCGCAGGTTGCGCGGCCCGTCCGAGTCGGGCACCGAGTTGGCACGCTGCGCCCCGACCAGCACGACCGGCGTGTCGCTGTCGAGCAGCCGGTCGATCAGCCACGCCGACTCCTCCATCGTGTCGGTGCCGTGCGTGACGACGATGCCGGTCACCCCGGGACGCTGGGCCTGCTCGCGCACGCGCAGCGCCAGCCGGAAGGCCAGCTCGCCGTGCATGTCCCAGCTGGGAACGTGGGCGAACTCGTCCAGCTCGAGCGGCGGCGCCTCGGGCCAGCGGAGCAGCTCGACCAGGTCGCTGCCGCTGAGGGCGGGCACGAGCCCGCCGGTGACGGGGTCGGGGCGCATGGAGATCGTCCCGCCGGTCGCGACGACGACGATCCCCATGCGCCCTCCCCTGTTCCTAGTCGCCCGAGGCGGGAGCGGTCGGCGCGTCGCCGACCTTGAAGCCGGCAACCTCGCCGGTCTCTTCCGCCCGGATGGCAGCCTTCTCGGGGCCGCCGGACTTCGCTGCGAGCTTCATCCGGATCATCGCGATCGCCAGCGCCGCCAGGATGACGAGCAGCGAGAGGCCCGTCGTGGCGCTGCCGAGCGCGTAGAGATCCGGCCGGATGGCCGAGAACTGCGTCTGCGCGAAGATCTGGATCGGCAGCGTGACCGCCTCGGAGCCGTTCAGGAGCAGCGCCGTGCGGTCGTAGTCGTTCCAGGTCAGCGTGAAGCCGAACAGGAAGCAGCCGAAGATGCCCGTCCAGACCAGCGGCAGGGTTACCTCGCGGAACGTCGTCAGCTGGTTGGCGCCCAGGTCCCGGGACGCCTCCTCGATGTGGTCGTCGTAGCGGTTCCACACGGCCAGCATCACGAGGAACCCGAACGGGATGCCCCAGATGGTGTTCGTGCCGAGCGCTGTCGGCCAGATCGCCGTCGGCCAGGAGATCGACTTCCAGAACAGCTGCGTGCCGAGCGCCACCAGGAAGCCCGGTGTCATCAGCGCCAGCATGATCAGGTAGAAGGCGATGCCGTCACCGCGGAAGCGGCGACGGAAGGCCATCGACAGCCCGAACGCCAGCAGCGACGTGACGGCGCCGGCGGCCGCGCTCAGCTTGAGCGACTGCACGGCCGACCTGCTGATCTCGTCGGCCTTCGAGCCGGGAACGTTGGCATCGACGAGCGACTGCCACCAGGAGCCCTGGAACGGCCCACGGAACGGGAAGGTGATCCCGCCGTAGCGGCCCTGGAAGGACAGCACGGCCATGATGATCATCGGGCCGTAGATGAAGAGCAGGAAGATGAGGAAGTAGGTCGCGAGACCCCACGTGCCGATGCGTTTGCGCACGCGGCCCATCTAGAGCTCCTCCCGCAG
>Ga0114970_10004325_pt1 | contig 10345 bp, 10 predicted proteins | sample M_140205_XF_Meta_FD_87030 | JGI IMG/M metagenome (GOLD analysis project Ga0114970, IMG submission 87030) | Freshwater microbial communities from Lake Montjoie, Canada to study carbon cycling - M_140205_XF_MetaG | ecosystem: Environmental > Aquatic > Freshwater > Lake | place: Lake Montjoie... | reverse complement strand
TGGAAAAGTCCGTGCGGCATGATCAACTGGGAGCTGCGCCCAGGAGACTTCCGTCAAGTGATCCAGCAGGATGCTGGCACTGTGGCGCCAAACTTGATTTTTTTCGACCCCTATTCGCCCTCTGTGAATCGCGAGATGTGGACCCTCGATTGCTTCCAGGATTTATTCCGAATCACAGCAGGAACCACAGAACCCGTATCCTTGTTTACTTATTCAGTGGCTACACCCGTTCGGACGGCATTCTTGTTGGCAGGATTTTACGTCGGTTTCGGCCAGCCGACAGGCCTCAAACTCGAAACAACAGAAGCCTCGACCTGCCTGGAAAGCCTTGCAAATCCGCTCGATGCGCGCTGGTGGGAGCGCTGGCAAAGATCACACAAGCAAATGCCATATGACGCGGAAAATTTTGTGCATCAGGATCTCGTCAACCGGATGACGGCGCATCCTCAGTTCAGACCGAATTAACTGCGCAAAAACGGTCGAATTCTTTCGGGGCTGGAACTCTGAAACGCAGGCTCTCGCCGGTCACGGGATGTTTAAAACCCAAAACTTCGGCATGAAGGGCCAGCCGGCGGTGGGGCCAGAACCTGTGGCGGGCATCGGCCACTTCGTAGCGCTGATCGCCTAAAATCGGATTGCCTTGCTCGGCAAAATGAACGCGGATTTGATTGCGGCGCCCCGTCTCCAGCGTCACACGAACCAGAGTCGCATCTTTAAAAGACTGAACCACGGAGTAATGCGTGATGGCCAACTTGCCGTCTTCACCTGCTTTGACAGACCGCTGATTTAGATCCTTGTCGGTGGCCAGGTAGCTCTGGATGGTTCCGCTCGCCTGCGCCAACTTTCCGGAGACGATTGCGACATACACGCGTTCCGGTTTGCGTTCCGCGAACTGGTCCTTGATCTTAACTCCAACGCGCTCATTTTTTGCAAACACCAGCAACCCGGAAGTGTCGCGATCCAGGCGATGAACAATCGCAACGGGTTGCCCCCGGGATTGTCCGCGATTGACGTGGGAACGCACGGCATCGACTAACGTATTTTTTTCACGGGCGTTCGTTGGCACGGTCAGATAACCAGCTTGCTTGTTGACGATGATGAGATGCTCGTCTTCAAAAATTAAATCGAAAATGCGGCTTTTGTGAGACTTCGGTTTTTCCTTGTAGCGCGTTTCAGAATCGTAACGCAGAAAAACCTTGGCACCGCCAGGAATCCAAACGGTCGGATCATCACAGAGTCCACCATCAATTTCCACGCAGTCATGGTCAAACATGCCACGGATGACCGACCGCGGCAGCCTGGTCTCCTGCTGGACCAAAAGGTCTGCACGAATGCCAGGGCTATTAGGTGGAATCAAAACTTCTTTTAAAACTCTGGCCAAAATATTCTCCCCGAGGTCTGCCAAAGTGTAGTGAGGGCTGGTTTTTTCGTCAATGAGGTTGCTGGTCAAGGCCGGCGGCGGGGTGCGAGCGAATCTAAAAGTCGCGCGCGTGTTGGTAATGAATCCCACACCAGACTCAATAAAACAATGACCCAGCATCACCTGTCGGATCTGCGGAAGACCACCAAGTCCACGCCTTCATTGGATGGCAATGGTCTGGCATCAATCCCATTCGCGCGGTAGTGCTCTGCGACCGCGTCCGGTCCGGGCCCATGTCCCGTTCGCTCTTGGATCCAGAAGATTTCTTCGCCCGGAGCCCTGTCAAGCAGATTGCGGATGGCAGTGATACCGTCGGGACTTATTAGATCAATGGACCAGCTGTTCAATGGAACATCCTGTGACGCGATAATGCGGACATCCGCGGAGCCATCGTCAATACCATTGTGAACGGCACCCTTATTGTCATACTTCCGCAGCCGAAGATCCCCAACCATGCCGTAGAATGGTTCGCTGGAAATGACCCTCTCCCCATGAAACAATGCATAAATGCTTGTCGCCATCAAGGGCGTCGATCCGAGGATGGGATGCCTCTTGATCTCATCTTCCGCCTCACGGATCCCTGCCGGATACCAGAATGCTGGATCAATTCGCACATCACGAGCCTGGTACAGGTTGGCCACACCAGAGATCGCGATGAACACGGCCAGCACAGCGCTCAACCCCCTGCCTGTCGTCGTCCTTAGCTCAGCAGCCAGCATCGCGAGTGCAAGCCAGCAACAAGTCACGAGGATCAACTGGTGCCGCCCTTGTCCACCAAACGGATAACGGCCCAGGAGGCTGGCAGCCACAAGGCCGGCCAGGACGAATGCCGGAAGTAGCAACACAACTCTTCGCGTGCGCTGCACCGCGTTGGAATCAGGCGGCATGAGGGCAGAGACCGATACAAGGACTAAGCACAGCAGCGGGATCATCAATCCTACTACTGGAGCCTCGACATCCACCCACGGAAATAGCACGGACGTCTCGATCCGCGCAACGCGCGACAAGAACTGCCACACAGGTTCATCGCCCTGGTAGAGAAATGGACTGAGGTAAGAGTGTTGGTCGAGGATCCCCGAGCGCATTGCCCCACAACTAACGAGAGTCATCAGAGCAAAGATTAGAGCGGACGCCGCCATCGCGCGCGCCGGGCGAAGCGAAGTCACCACGAGACGAGTTTCACAGGCAAATATTGCACCTGCGAGGCCGAAGACAAGAACCCAGACTGAAAGGTGCGTGGCGCAAGCGCAAACAAGTCCCAGCGAAGCCAATTCAAGCCCGTGGCCATAGGCCACAGCCCCGCGGATATTATCCGCGCGCCGCCTCAGTGACTGGAGCAAGAAATACAAACCGAACAGGGAAAGAAACTGGGATAGTGCGTATCCGCGCACTGCGATTGCGGTGGAAAAGAACGCCGGTGTGCCCGCCAGGCCCAACAATCCGATCATCCGCGGGATCCCTGTCACCCCAGCGACGAAACAAATCTTATGAAAGAATACCAGACTGGCGAGTGCGCAAATGATGGAGAAAAAGCGCGAAAAAAAAACTGGCAAAGGACCACACAAAGTTTCTGCGAGGGCCAGCAACGACAGAAACAGCGGTGGGTGTCCAGCTTGAGACGACGTTGTCCACACCAGCCATGGTGACGATTGACGGGCAAGGAAGACGTGCCAGACCTCATCAAACCCAATTGGCATGCGCCATGCGAGCAAACTGAGGTATCCCCCGAAGAGCATGAGCCCCCCGGCGGATAAAACCCGACGCGAAAAATCGAGTGAAATCAAGTCAGTCCTGTCGCTATTCTCAGCCCTTGGTCAAATATTCGGTATCCAGGGTGGTTGCCCTTTTCGCTGGCGTGGTGCAATCGTCTGCGCTGCCTGCATCACCGCAAAGACCGCCGTACCGTTTGGAACCCTCGATTTTATAGATGGAGTAAACTGGTTCAAAAACCTTTTTCAAGTCTACATCGTTGGCGCAATCAGTCGCGGACAAGTCCTTGTCGGTGTTTTTTACAAAACCGCCACCGCAGAGTGGAGTATTGCCAGGAACACCATTGAAAGCCTCAACCAGATCATCCGTCTTCACGTTGAGGACAAGCTTTACGGGGGTCACGTCCAGTTCCTTCGCACCAGCGGGCGATACCACGGAAGATCCGCCCTTGTAAGTCGCGACAAACTTAATTGTATACGTCTCCGTCGTGCAGGAAGGGTCCCCGTAATTAGGAGAAATTAATGTACCATCGCCCCCGGAATATGTTACCGAGCTTTTCGACGATCCGCCGCCACCATCGGAATCTGCGCTACAAGCCTCGACCCAGGTTCCGTCCAAGTCCGCCATGGCGTCAAGTGCTGCGCTATCATTTTTTCCACAAGCCGATATGACGCTAGAAATTGCTACAGCCACCAATGACAAAAGATGGATATTTTTCACGACAACTCCGCAAGTTTTTTTTATTGTCACATGAAGGAGGAAGAAAGAATAGCAATCCATACAAGAAAAAAAATTCCCTCACCGATCACACCTCAAGAACAATTAAGGGCTGGTTTTTTCGTCAATGAGGTTGCTGGTCAAGGCCGGCGGTCTTTGTCCTCCTGCCGATTCTGGCTCATCATGATGATCGGAGCCTGAAATGCTGCAATACACGACAATATCAAGTTAAGAAGAATGAAAGGGTATGGATCAAATCCGCGGTTCAGCATCCACACCGTATTGAACACAATCCAGAACGCGATCAGGGCGGAGAAACTCAAAATAAACGTCCAACTGCCACCAAAACTTGCCACCTGGTCGGCAATCCTTTGGCTCGGGGTAAGCTGATCGTCTTTCTCTGCCTCGAGGAGGGAACTGGACAAGGTTTTTTCTTCGGCGATGGACTCACGCACCAGCTCATCCAGGCGATGGATATGCAGGGCTTCAGAGGCAATGAGTTCATTTATGTCCATGGGCATTGATTCATAGGTGACAAACTTCAAGAACGATGGCGGGCACAAATTGGAGCATGTCGGTCCAATATGCCTCCCCATACTCACTCAAGCCCTCAGGTGAAACACGCGGGGAATGCCATTTCAGGCCACGCAATCCGGCGGTGTCAAAAGCCTCGGCATGCAGGGACTTGTTCAAGTGGTAGTTGGTAACCTCAATTGCCACGCCTTTCTCATCATAAAAACGATAGACGACCGGCTCACCATCAACGCCGGGAGTCGCATCGCGCTCAAAGCCATATTTTCGCATGGCAGACGAGGAACCTGTGTAATTGGGATTGCTGTTGACGCTCACAAAACGGCCGCCAGGTCGCAGGTGCCGTTTGATCGTTTTGCACATCCGGACGAGGTCATCAAGATTTTGGGAATAATTAAGCAGGTAGGCCGCAAACACCACGTCAAACTTTTCATTCAGTTCAAGATCCCTTGCATCTTTGGCAAAATAATCGATCTCCAGAGGGGATTCGATTTCCTGTTTTTGAGCGAGATCAATCATGCCTTGCGACAGGTCAACTCCAACCACCCTGTCGGCCCCATGATGCTTCAGTATCCGCGAATAAAAGCCCTCGCCACAGGCCAGATCCAAAACGCTCTTCCCAGACACGGAACCCAAAACTTCGAAAACACTGAAAGACTCAACGTGGGTACGCCACGGCTGAAATTTAGATTTCCGGTATTCTTCGGTAATGGAGTCGTAATTGGTCGTCATGGGCGTTGATGATCCATGTAATAGTTTGTAAGCTTCAAGGGACTGCATCATACCTGTATCCGTCCACTCTGGCTTCACTGCATCTGCTTTTATTAAGAGGACCCTCAATTGGCTGGCAAATTTCTACTGTGCATCGCCATTTTCAGCATAACAACTTCAGCCTGCAAAACCATTGCGCCTGATTCGTTGCCAAATTCAGGCTCAACCAAAGGCATGATTGCTGGCGATACACGACAGAACGACACTCATATCCTCAAGGACATGGCCTTCCTCAAAATCCCGAAAGGCACCATGTACCTTGGTGCAAATGCCGTTCCCTCCGCTGACGCAGCGCGGGAGGGCAAAATTGAAAATCACCGGGTCGACATCAAAGAAGACTATTTCATCCAAAAAACAGAGGTCACCCGCAGGCAATTCAAGGCGGCCATGGGATGCTATCCAGAAGAACTCCACCAGACAGACTCACGCTGCGCCATATCAGGCGAATTGCACAATACTTGCCAACCGGGCGTTGCCGAGGACGATCATCCGGTCGCTTGCGTATCACTTGCTGATGTTCAGGAATTCATAAAAAAACTAAACGGCCGCCTCGAAGGCTTTTATTACGAATTGCCCGGCGAGGACGCATGGGAATACGCAACCCGCGGCGGAACATCGACTTTGTATCACTTTGGGGACAACGATTTTCCTCTATACGAGTACGCCTGGTTTGCCGACAATTCCGGCGGAAAAACCCACCCCGTTGGCCAGCTGAAAGCGAATCCATTTGGTCTACATGATGCTTACGGAAACGTCTGGGAAATGACGACTGCCTGGACCGGCGATGTGTCAACCATCTGGTATCGCTACTTTGAAAACATGAAGTACGAGGAATCCGATCATTCAATTTCGCCTAAAGGAATTCACGAAGTAATCGTTCGCGGCGGCAGTCTGGGGAACACCGCCGAGTGCAGCCGGTCGGCATACCGGGGCAGCACGGACCAGAACAAGCGCAGCCCTGTTGTTGGGTTTCGACTGATCAGATCCACAACCAAAACCGCTCCCGGCACCGACGCGCCCTTGACACCCTGAATTTCGGACCTACATTGAGGGATGTTGAAGAACCGGATGGGGGAGACCCGCTGTGGCTGATTATTACAAAGAACTGGGCGTCGACAAGGGCACCAGTGATGACGAAATAAAAAAGGCGTATCGAAAACTCGCGCTAAAGCACCATCCGGACCGCAACCCCGGAAACAAGGCCGCTGAAGACAAGTTCAAGGCCATCAGCGAGGCGTATGCGGTGCTCTCGGATCCGGCGAAACGCAAGCAATATGACATGGTGGGCGACGCCAAATTCCACCAGGCCTACTCATCCGAAGACATCTTCCGGGGCACAGACTTCTCTCAGGTTTTCCGCGATTTCAACATGGCCGGGGGCGAAGATATTTTCAGCCGGATTTTTAGCGGTGGTTTTTCAGGGGCGGGAGCTGGCGGGCGCGGCCGTGGGCGCGGCTTTGGTGGCGGGCCAGGCGGCATGGGCGGCTTTGGCGGTGGCGGTGGTGGTGGGCCGTTTGGCGGCCAGGGCGGATTTGACCCGTTTGCCGGTGCAGGAGGCGGCGGGTCTCCGGCGGGGCAAGATGTTGAATATCCATTACAAATCTCATTTTTAGATTCCTGGCGCGGCTGCGAACGGCAGATCAGTTTCCGCCTTGGGGACGGTTCCAAGCGCGACTTCCGTATGAAAATACCGGCTGGCGTCAAAGACGGCGGCAAACTCCGTGTTCCTGGCAAAGGGGTCGCGTCTCCCTACGGTGGCCCACCTGGGGATGTTCACGTGATCATCCAAATCAGCCCCAATGCGCAATTCGAGCGGGTGGCTGATGACATTCACACAAAGGTCAAAATCAAGCCATCCATCGCCTTTCTTGGGGGCAGCGCCGAAGTTGAAACACCGGAAGGTTCAAAAACAGTGAAGGTTCCTGTGGGCGTGCAACCGGGAACTAAACTGCGACTGAAAGAGCTTGGCTTCCCCTATCCGGGTAAAGGAAATGCGCGTGGTGACTTGTATGCCATCCTTGAGGTCGACATTCCAAAAACCCTGACACCCGATCAGGAACAGGCCGTGAAGGCATTGCAGGAAGCAGGCCTCTGACGGCAGGTCACAAAACGTCCGCATATTCTGATATCTTCTCAAGGTGATCTTTTTTCCCTGGGAGATGATGGCCATGCGCCCTGATCGGTCTACGAATTGACAAATCCATTCCGATATCAGAGCGGAGAGGACTACGAGGATTCCAAGCCAATCGTGGGTAGAACACTGCTCGCCTTGATCGCTCTCGGTTTTATAGCCCGGATTATCATCACGCTCGTCGGATTCGGTTCGAATGACATGCGCACGTGGCACGAGTTTGCCAACACGATTACCGGGAACGGACTCCTGTACATGTACCAGAATGTTCCGGGGTTCAATCATCCCCCATTGATGGGATACTACGCCGCTTCGATTCTACATCTCAGTCAGGCATGGGGAATCGATTTCTATATCCTGTTTAAACTTCCGATGGTCATGGTGGACGGCGCGTTGACCTGCTTGATTTTCGTTATCCGCACGAAAACAAAGGGTTCGCGAGACGCCATGTTTGCCGCTGCATTCTATGCGCTAAATCTGACAGCCATTCTTGTCAGTGCCTACCACGGCAATACTGATACCTTTTGTGCGGCAGGATGGCTATTGAGTGCATGGTTGTTGATGATCTCGCATGACTTCTCCGCCGGACTCGCCCTTGCGGCGGCAATCAACGTGAAGCTGATTCCGGTCCTCGCCATCCCGGTCATGCTGGCCGGCTACACCCAACGACGGCGGGCGATCCGTTTCGTGGCGGGGCTGTCCTGCGGCGTCATCCCATTCGTCCCGGTGTTGTGGTCCGCCTTTGACGGGTTCATCTCGAATGCGCTCAAGTACAACTCCGTTTTAGAATTCTGGGGTTTTGAACTGCTGGCCCTTCAATCCATGGAAGGCGGACTCGTATTGAGGCCGATTGCGACCAAATTCTCCCTATTTTATTACGAGAACGGTCGTTACATGATTTTTATCACCATCGGTGCCGCAGCGATCTGGGCGCGATATTTAAGCCGGCACACCTTGGCTTCGGCAGTCATGGTACCAGCCATTTTCCTGGTGTTTACTCCCGGCTGGGGCGCGCAATACATGATTTACATGGCACCGTTGCTTGCCGCCTGGCAGCCCACCGAGGGGCTGCGTTATGGCTCCCTGGCCGGTCTCTTCATCGGATTGACCTACCTCTCATTCTGGACAGGAGGAATCCCGGCATTTTCATTCTTCATCACTCGTGTACCAATGCCAGCCCAACTCATTGGTTTCCTTACATGGCTTTACTTGATTCAACTCGTCTGGAAGACCATGTCGATCCCATTGCGTGAAGCCAGTTCACGCCGAATTTACGGCAAAACCGGAGTTGGCACTGAATGCGACTAAAAAAAAAATCCTGTTTCCCAGCGCGAATGAAAACAATGCTGACAGGGAATTATTGTCCTTTTACACAAGTGTAAGGGACGCTAACTGCGCTACTTGAATGCGCCTGGGATCGGATGTCACTAACGTCCGTCGAAACGATCTCTCCGAGTGCTTCATGCTCTATCGATCGGCGCGGGTCGAGGCGCGTTGTCTAAAAAAATATATGAAATCGATAACTTGCGTGTTGTCTGCACAGGGTCCGTTGAGGCAGCCGATTTCAGGCGCAATCCCTTGACGGGACTGTTCGGGCAACTTTTTTCTACGGGAATCTGGAAAAGTTCAGAGCTCGCCCTGGGCGCGCACGCCGGCATCGCGTGCACAGCGTGAATCCTGACCGCAACAGTACGACAAACAACGCTCCGTGGCACCTGCTGACTGACGGGTGGTGCAGGTCGCCCTGCAATTGTCCGCGTCCGCACCAAAAATCGCATCAGCGTTGTCTAAACAGTACTGGGATGCAAACGAAGCGTTACCACAATAGTCACCGCAAGCCGAAGAACGGTAGACATAACTGTAGAAATTTTGCCGGCTCAAAAAAATCCCATACTTCGTCATGGCTGCGCCGGCGTCCCCGACATATTCGTTGTTGCATTCGTACCCAGCTGTGCCGTCCCCGGCCTGAAGTGGCCGGTCGACATAAGCATCACGCGCCCGGCCCAAGGAGGCCGAACTCTCAATCAACATTTGAACATCTTCCACTGCACATGCCGTGTTGCCACCGAGGTTGATCAACCCACCAGTAATCGCAAATCCGCACTCTCCCAATGCCAAGGCGATCTTCAAGGGCCCGGTGACAAGCTTAATATAACTCCCCATCTGCGAGACTAGGACCTTTCCCGGTCCGGCCACTGCCGGATCGCGTTCTATCGCGACCGCACACGCGCCAAAAAACGTCGCCATTTTAGTCAGGTCGTCGACGCCGACGTTAAGCGCCTTGAATTCCTGCAAGTAATCAAAATTACCTTGCGCCTGGACATACTTGCCCATGATCGACAGCGTATCGAATATCTTCGAGGAGAGACCCGCACCCTCTGCCAGACATTTTAGCCCTGGACTTCTATTGATATCGGCCCCACCGAAAATATTGACGAAATCGCCCGCCGAACCCGACAGGTTTTTAAACAGGTCCAGAAGGGATACAGAAACCAAACCACCCTGACCAGAGCCCAGGCTAAAAGTGATCGTCGCGGAGCCAAGATTGTAAATATCTGCGAAAATTTTGTAAAAATTCTCTGACTGTTTCAGCAAGGCCTTTGTCTCTGTGGCTGCGGTGTAAATAACCGATCCAGCCGCTCCCGCCGTCTCAAACCCTGCCGCGGTGGCACCAAGTGCGCTGCCTGCACAGGAGAAGGCTTTTTTCGAAGCATCGTTTGACGAATCACGCCAACACTGCATGTCACGGCAATCGCAATTGATGCTGCGCAGGCTTGCTCCGCCTCCGACCGTTTGTTGCTGGCCGCAATTTTGAACCAGAAAGAAAACCCCGGCTATCACGGCCAACCCAATGGCCAAATGTGCCGTAAACCTTTTATAATCGAGCAGGCGTTTCATCCTAACCCCCGAAGGATCGACATAAGCAACCGAGCTCAGTTAATGTCGACCGCAAACACCAAAACTTTAAAATCATTTGCACCGACCGGATAACTTTTAGACAGGGCCCCCCCAACATGATGAAATTCAAGGACTGGCTTCTTGTTGTTCTGGCCCCCTTCACTCTG
>Ga0114970_10004324_pt1 | contig 10347 bp, 8 predicted proteins | sample M_140205_XF_Meta_FD_87030 | JGI IMG/M metagenome (GOLD analysis project Ga0114970, IMG submission 87030) | Freshwater microbial communities from Lake Montjoie, Canada to study carbon cycling - M_140205_XF_MetaG | ecosystem: Environmental > Aquatic > Freshwater > Lake | place: Lake Montjoie... | reverse complement strand
GCCCATATTTCGTCGCGACCTTGATTGGTTGTTGTAAAAATTAAGGTGTCTGATTGAACGGTTAAAAAGCCAATCAAAGCGTTGGAAAAATTTAATACAATTTGTTCCGTATTAAAATGGCTTAAATCCTTTTTTAACAAAGACATCTCTCCCATTTGGTTTCTTGCAGTATAATAAATACACTGATCATTAGCCGAAAATTTTGGATTGGCATAAATTAATTGGTTTGAATAACTATTATTTATTTTATTGCCAGCTATATCCATTAATACAATTGAGGAACCTGTATTAGCAGGTAGTTCAACTGCTAGAATATTTAATCCATTATGTGAAATATCTGGAGAAAAGTATTTGGTATTTTTTACAATCGTTTTCTCTTGCTTGGTATTAATATCAATTAGTTTGATTTGCTTGTAAGCCCGATTGCCCCAACGAATATCAGGTTTATCTGCAGCATAAATTATTTTGCCATTATTATAAGAAAAATAATCATCTGTTGCAATCGATTGATTGGCGATTTTTGTTTGGGAATGGTCTTGATGAATAATATAAAATGCAGGATTTTTTTTGTAAGATTTTTTAAGAACAATGATAGCTTCGTTTGATAACGCATAGGGATACTTATAATCAACCACATCCTTTGATACAGGTCTTGTTAGCCAATTAACTGATTCATCAATTTTAGTATTCCATTGTGTTTGATAAAATGATTTAGTCTCTGTAAAAAAACGATTAAATGCAATACCCGTTGCGTTTTTAAAAGCTTGTTGAAATGGATATACTAATGGCTTAAATCTTGCCGCATTATTAGTTACCGTATTCCAAATGCCATCGCCATATTTATCTCTACCATAACTGACCAATAAATATCCTAACTCATACCTATTAGGCATATAATTAATAAATGAGCCATTCCTTAACTGCTGATAATTTGGCGCTTTACCGGCTTTATATAATGCTTGAAATCCACTAAAAAAAAGTGGCAAAGATCCCCTGCCCTGTTTACTATATTTTGTTTCATTAAATACCGCATCGCCTTCAAAAAACCAGTCTGGAATGGCCGCCGAATTAGCAACTGCCCTCCCTTGCTCTCCTAATAAAAAAGAAGCGAATTTCGAAAACCCTTTATTGAAATTGGCATACTGGTGTACATGTCTAAATTCGTGTATTGCTAAATTATCTATCCAATTATTAGCCCCTAATTCAAATGGATTTTGAGGGGGTGTTGTATAAAATTCAGTGCGCCATGGTGCAAGCCCAACGTAGGCATTGGAGAATGTTTGTTCGTTTTGAATAACTAAATTTATTTTTTTTAATTGCGTTCCTAAACTAGCACTGTCATTGCGCTGTATGGCATGCACAACTGTAGCAAGGTGCATTGCATTTGCTTCCATTCCTTTTGGGAAAATAATTTTTACTGTATCGGTATTTATTTGCTGCCATTTAACAGAACGAGGATTCCCTGAAAATTCTTGCGCCAATAGCCTGTTACAACAAACAGCAAATAGTATTATTAAAACATACTTCATCAACAAATTATTAGTTCTATAAAAATACCTAAAATTTCAAGTGATTGAAGCAAGTGTATCCTGTTAATTTAAAATACCGTTAAAAGAATATTTACATTTAGCAATTAACTAATTTTGAATTATGACTCGTATTGGTCTTATTTCAGACACCCATGGTTACCTAGATCCAAGTGTAGCCAAACACTTTGCCAATTGCCATGAAATATGGCATGCTGGTGATTTTGGCAATGCAGCAATTGCAGATGAATTGAAAATAATTAAACCTTTACGAGGTGTTTATGGCAATATTGATGGTTTTGATATTCGGTCGGAATATGCTGAAGTACTTTCTTTTGAATGCGAATCAGTAACTGTTTTAATGGTACATATTGGAGGATACCCGCCAAAATACAATCCTCATTCCATTCAATTAATTAAGGAGCATCGTCCACAATTATTTATAAGTGGCCATTCACATATTCTTAAAGTGATGTACGACCAACATTACCAATGCTTACACATGAATGCAGGTGCCGCTGGAAAACATGGTTGGCACCAAATACGCACAATAATTAGATTCACCATTGACGGTAAAGACATCAAAGACTGCGAAGTGATTGAACTAGGAAAGCGTTAATGAATTACATCCCTGGAAACCAAGGACGTCCAATACCTGCTCTAAAAGGCCATGGAACAACAGCTAAAATAATAATCAGCGCTATTAAATAAATGATGGCAGATCGCTTATGTTTTGTGGCATCAGGTATTGCTTTTTTGGCAACCCCTCTTCCAATAGTAATTAATAAAACAGCCAAAATTGTTCCTGTTGTATGTTCTACTATCCAAAAACGGTGTACACTATCTTTCATGGCAGCAGCCATTCCAATTTCTTGAATTTTATGTAAGCCCAAATCGCCGGTAAACCATTGGTATAAGCCCAACAACAAGGTTGTGTGTGCCGCAATCATCAAGAATAACCCTAATTTTTTATCGGTACTATTAAATGGATTATTAGATGCAGAAAAATGGCGAATAATATTTACCACTAACAATACTAAAATTATCCAACGCAATAAACTGTGTAAATGCAATAGCCCTTGATACATAAAATGATTTTTTACTAATAGAATGATTCATTGAAAATAAGCATCTGAAACCGAAAGTCAAAATCATTCTTTTTAAATGATTTATTCTACCCAATCGGCAACGAATAAATTAGTATCGCGAGTGCCTCCGTTATTTCTATTACTTGCAAAAATGATTTTCTTGCCATTCGGGCTAAACATTGGAAAAGCATCAAAACCGCGGTCACGGCTTATTTTCTCTAATCCATTTCCATTAATATCAGTTAGGTACATATTAAAAGGAAAGCCTCTTTTGTATTCGTGATTACTACAGAAAATAATGTGTTTGCCGTCTGGCGTAAAATTAGGCGCCCAGTTTGCTTGCTCTAAAAAAGTAATTTGTTTGGCAGCAGAACCATCTGCATTTGCTACATATACTTCCATGTGCGTAGGTGCAACCATGCCTTCTGCTAACAACTCTTTATACTCCTTCACTTCAGCGGCTGTTGTTGGTCTACTCGCGCGCCATACAATTTTTTTACCATCAGGACTAAACCAAGCACCGCCGTCGTATCCTAGCGTATTGGTTATTCTTTTTTCTTTGCCTGACTGTAAATCCATCACATATAAATCAAGGTCGCCGTCTTTATCACTACAATAAATCATTTTTTTCCCGTCTGGAGAAAGTGTTCCTTCTGCATCATAGCCTTTTGCCGTAGTCAATTGTTTTACAATTTTACCATTTAAGTCTGCCATGAATATATCATAGGAATCATACAAAGGCCAAATGTACTTGTTGCCATATTTTGAACGATCTGGAACAGGAGGACAAGAATCTGCCCCCAAATGCGTAGATGCATAAATAATATGTTTCCCATCGGGTAAAAAATAAGAACAGGTAGTTCTTCCTTTGCCTGAACTGACCATTTTATAGGTAAAAGGCTCCTCAGGTTTGGTAGGAATTTTACCAATAAAAATTTGGTCGCAAATCAAGCCTTCTTTTGTATTGGTTCGTTGAAATATAATAGACTTTCCGTTGTAACTCCAATAAGCTTCTGCGTTGTCTCCGCCAAAAGTTAACTGACGGATATTTTTAAAATGTTTCTCCCCAGAAAACAAAACAGAATCAGGAATTGCTAATTTTTCTTGTGCACTAATTACATTGAATACATGGCATAAAAAACTAAATAACAGAAAATATTTTTTCATAAATTGTTAATAACATACAAAATTAAGCAGTTTGCGCCTGCCTATTGTCAAAAAACTGTCATAGAAATTTTTGTCGACGTACTTTTATTGTATGAAATATCGAATCAGCTACATTGCATGGATACTATTATTTGCTTGTCAACCAAAACAGCAAAAAACAGATCCATTAATTAAAGGCAATCAATTACCTCAAGCAATTGTTGCATTAGCCAATACTGTAAAGCAATTTCCAGACAGTATGGGACTGCGTTTTAAGTTAGCCGACATACTAGATAGTGCTGGTGCTTATCAAGAATCCTTGATACAATTAGACTCATTAATTAATAAAGACAAAGCCAATTTTGCACTTTGGTTTAAAAAAGCATTGGTTTTAACCCATAATAAAGACACCGCCAATGCCATCAATGCTTATCTAAATGCTATTAAAGTCTATCCATCACCCGACGCTTTATTGGCTTTGGCAAACTTATATGCAGAAAAAAAAGACCCTACATCACTCAACCTTTGCAAACAAGTGGCAGATTTGAAATTAGGTAGAACCTATTTGGCGCATACCCTATTTATATCTGGTATTTACAATGCAAGAATTGGCAACACTACCAATGCAATTCAATTTTTCAATCAATGTATTGCAAATAACTATTCTTATATGGAAGCCTATATGGAAAAGGGTTTCGTTTATTATGACCAACATAAAACAAAGGAAGCATTAGTAGTATTTCAAACAGTTGTAACACTAAAAAATAATTACCCAGATGGCTACTATTGGATGGCCAAATGCTACGAATTATTACCCGACAAAGCTGCTGCAATTGACAATTACCAAAAAGCGTTAACCTTAGATAATACCCTAAAAGAAGCCTCAGACGCTATATTGCGTATAAAAAAGGCTTCGGGTAGCTGAGTTCAAAATTGTAATTTTGTTTTCAAATACAAACAAAACTTTCTATAAATACCATTAAATTGCATCAATGCCTATTATAGCTCCTTCATTATTAGCCAGTAATTTTTTACAACTAGCATCAGAATGTAACATGTTGAATAACAGTGCTGCAGACTGGTTTCACTTAGATGTAATGGATGGAAGTTTTGTGCCGAATATTAGTTTTGGTTTACCTGTAATTGAGCAAATTAGAACCGCTACAACAAAGGTTTGCGATGTGCATTTAATGATTGAACATCCTGAACAATATGCAGAAGCTTTTAAAAAAGCTGGAGCAGATATATTGACTGTTCATTATGAAGCATGTACGCATCTTCACAGGAATCTACAACAAGTCAAATCACTTGGCATGAAAAGAGGCGTTGCATTAAACCCTCATACACCAGTACATTTACTAGCTGATCTCATACAAGATATTGACTTGGTTTGCATAATGAGTGTAAACCCTGGATTTGGTGGACAATCATTTATTCCACAAACACTAGAAAAAATTAGAACACTAAAACAAATGATTGTAGCGCGAGGTACAAATACTTTAATTGAAATAGATGGAGGTGTAACACTAGAAAATTCAAAGGCAATCTTAGATGCTGGCGCAGATGTTTTAGTTGCAGGAAATACAGTCTTTAAATCTGCCGATCCAATTGCTACAATTGCTGCCTTAAAAGCCCTTTAACAAATTGTTAATTGTTGGCTAATCCACTATCGTAATGTGATTTTTTTGTTAAGCCTTTTATGTATTTAATTGGATTGTGCTTGTTAAATTTCTTTTGCAAATTCTATCCACATTTTGTGAATAAGAATTACTAGGATTTGTTGACTGTATCCAATTAAATTTGAATAACACAATAATCGGCATTTTGCCTGATTATGAAATTTCTAAAACCGAACAGATTGACAGAAACAATCATCAACCTCGAAACTGTAAATCCCATTGAATTTTTTGGCGTTAATAATGGGAAATTAGATCTCTTGAAAAAAAAATATCCCTTGTTAAAAATCCTGTCAAGAGGTACACAACTAAAATTGAGTGGCGCACCAGAACAAATAGAAATTGCGCAAGAAAAAATTGACCTTATTGTCCAGTATCTTGAAAGAAATGGACACTTGAGTGATATTTACTTTCAGCAAATATTAGGTGGCGACGACGTTGAAACCATCGATAATTTTGTTGACACAAACCCCAATGATATTTTGGTTTTTGGACCTAATGGAAAAACCGTTCGGGCCAGAACTCAGAACCAAAAGAAAATGGTTTTAGCTGCCGACAAAAACGATATAGTTTTTGCCATAGGACCCGCAGGTACCGGTAAGACATATACAGCAGTAGCATTGGCTGTTCGTGCATTAAAAAACAAACTGGTTAAAAAAATAATTTTAACCAGACCAGCTGTTGAAGCAGGTGAAAGCTTGGGTTTTTTACCTGGCGATTTAAAAGAAAAAATAGACCCTTATTTACGTCCATTATATGATGCATTAGACGATATGATACCTGCCGATAAATTAGGTTATTACATGACCACCCGCACTATTGAAATTGCACCACTTGCATATATGCGTGGCCGAACGCTCGATAATGCATTTATAATTTTAGACGAAGCACAAAACACCAATGACCTACAATTAAAAATGTTTTTAACTAGAATAGGTGCAAACGCTAAAGCCATTATTACAGGTGATCCTACACAAGTAGATTTGCCTAGAAATATGCGCAGTGGACTTGAAAAATCAACCCGTATTTTAAAAGATGTAGATGGCATTGCACACATTCAACTAGACGAAGAAGATGTTGTAAGACATCGCTTAGTAAAATCAATTATTAGAGCTTACGAAAAAGAGAAAGAGCGAGAAGATATGGAATCGGGATACCCACCACACAAATAGAAAAATTATCGCTATGAAAAAAATTCTATTGCCCCTAGTTTTTTTTACAGGATTTGTAATTAAAAGCAATAGTCAAGCAAGTTCAAAAACAAAAACAAGTTTTGCTGAAAAAAAATTAGCAGCAATTGATTTAAGTTTTGAAAATATTTTTCCCGCTGCAGGTTTTGTAGGATTAGGAACAATTACACCAGGCGCCCCACTTGAAATAAAACGAGGCGCAGGCAATTCCAGTAAAAAGAATTTTCTATTAAAGCTAAGTAATGAATGGGCTGGTGGTGGTCAAAATGAACCAAGTATTATGTTCTCTAATGGGAACACAACTGATCCAAAAAATATTAGTTACTGGTCAATTGGCGCAAGGGTTTCAGGAGACAATACCCTAAAAACACCACAGTCTTTTAAAATAAGCTATAAAGCACCTACTGATTTTGTTGAAAAAGATTTTTTTACAGTTGACTCTTACGAAGGACGCGTAAAAATTGGAGACGTAACAACTCAATATGATGGATACAAATTGTATGTTGAACAAGGTATTTTAACTGAAAAAGTTAAAGTAGCTGTTAAGGATTCTAAAGACTGGTACGACAATGTTTTTGAAACAGATTACCATTTGCTTTCTATCAATAAATTGGCAGCATACATCAAAGAAAATAAGCACCTCCCAGACATGCCTTCAACCAAAACAGTAATGACCGACGGCCTTGACTTAGGCAAGATGAATGGCTTGCTTTTAAAGAAAGTAGAAGAACTAACATTGTACTTAATTCAACTGCAAAAAGAATTAGACGAAACCAAAGAGCAGGTAGAAAAATTGAAAGAAAAGTAATCATCAAATAGTATAAAAAAAGCCAGGAATATTCCTGGCTTTTTTTATATACTTAGCTTCCTAATATTTCGTGACCGAGTTTATCTCGTTTTGTTTGTAAGTATTTTTCATTAAACTCATTTGGAACAGTTTCTATTGGAACAATTTCTACAATATCTATTCCATATCCTTTTAAACCAGCACGTTTTCTAGGATTATTACTCATGAGCTTTAAACTAGTTGCATTTAAGCTGCGTAAAATTTGAGCGCCAACACCATAATCTCTTTCATCCATCCCAAAGCCTAGGTGCAAATTTGCTTCAACAGTATCCATTCCCTCTTCTTGTAATTTATAGGCCTTTAATTTATTCACTAACCCAATGCCCCGCCCTTCTTGATTCATGTATAAAATAATCCCTTTCCCTTCTGATTCTACCATTTTCATAGCACGATGCAATTGCTCTCCACAATCGCAACGGAAACTACCTAAAATATCGCCTGTAAAACAACTACTGTGCACGCGTGTTAAAACTGGTTCGTTAGTTGCCCAAGTTCCTTTTACCAAAGCCAAATGTTCTGCTCCAGTAATTTTTTCTTTAAACGCTACTAATTTAAAATGGCCATACTTGGTTGGCATATCTACTCGAACAATTTCTTCTATTAATGAATCGGACTTTAATCGATAGTCAATTAAATCTTTGATAGAAATAATTTTTAAATTGTATTTCTTAGCTATTTCCAAAAGTTCAGGTAAGCGTGCCATTGTACCGTCTTCATTCATCACTTCAACTAATACACCTGCTGGCTCTAGCCCAGCTAATCGAGCTAAATCAACAGTGGCTTCTGTATGCCCAGTTCTTCGGAGCACCCCCCCATTCTTTGATTTTAAAGGAAAAATATGACCTGGCCTTCCCAAATCAGCTACTTTGGTTGCTGGATTGATTAATGCTAACACCGTTTTAGATCGATCTTGAGCAGAAATTCCCGTACTAGTTCCTTGACCTATTAAATCAACCGAAACTGTAAAAGCGGTTTCGTGTAAAGAAGTGTTTGAAACTACCATTGGCTCTAATTCTAGTTCTGCACAACGCTCCTCGGTTAATGCTGCACAAATCAAGCCTCTACCCACCTTACTCATGAAATTAATTACTTCTGGTGTGGCATGTCTTGCTGCCACTATAAAATCTCCCTCATTTTCTCTGTCTTCATCGTCTACTACTATCACCAATTGCCCTTTTTTAATTGCATCAATGGCCAATTCTATACTATCTAACATATCATTCAATTATTTGGCAAAAGTACGATGGGAAACTGTAAAAAAGGACCCCATAAAAAAAAGAATATCATGGCTTGTTTTACAATTCGCTGCACCTTATTGGCGGATTTATAAACAAATAAGCAACATTTTAAAGAAATATGAACGTTTTAGCGTAAAATTAATGGGCAGATATGCCACTATTTTAAAATTTAACGTCATATTTGCAAAATCTAAATCATATTCAACATGAGAATCTTTAAAAGAATTCTATTTATCCTTCCTGCATTATTGATGGCTTTTGCCTCATTTGCGCAGGTTACAACTAGTAGCATAACTGGTAGTATTAAAACCAATGAAGGTTTACCTTTAGAGGGGGCTGCAATTACTGCAACTCATACGCCTTCTGGAACTGTTTACACAACTGTTTCCAAGAAATCAGGTGCTTTTAATCTTCCAGGCTTACGTATTGGAGGACCTTACTCAGTTAAAATAAGTTATGTTGGTTTAAAAACTGAAACAGTAGAAAACGTATATCTTTCTTTAGGAGAAGGATTTACAATCACCAGTGTTCTTGCTGACGCAGCAAAAAACCTTAGTGACGTAACTGTACTTACACAAAAAAGAAAATCAGGTATTGATAAAAACAATGCAACAACTGTTATAGGTCAAGCGCAATTGAGCACTTTACCTACAATCAGCAGAAGTATTAGTGACTTTACAAGATTAACCCCTCAAGCGAATGGTACTAGTTTTGCCGGTCGTGATGGTCGTTACAACAACACCATGATTGATGGAGCTAACTTAAACAACAACTTTGGTTTAAGTAGTGATCCTTTCCCAGGTGGTGGATCTAATCCTATTTCAATTGATGCAATTGAAGAGGTTTCTGTAAGTATCTCTCCTTTCGATGTGAAGCAATCTAACTTTACTGGTGCAGGCATTAATGCCATCACTAAAAGTGGTACAAATACTTTAAAAGGAACTGCTTATGGGTTTTATAGAAACCAAGATTACAACGGTAAACACGTTGGATCTAATGATTTAGCTCCATTTACCAATTCTACCAACAAAACAATAGGTGCTTCTTTAAGTGGTGCGTTAATTAAGAATAAATTATTCTTCTTCTTGAACTACGAATCTGAAGAGAAAAGTGTTCCAGGTGTTCCTTTTAGCCCTAAAGGTGGATCAGGCGCTGGTAACGTATCCAACACTAGTGTTGACTCTTTAAAGAAATTCTCTGATTACTTATTATCTAAATACGGTTACAATACAGGTGCTTATGATAATTTTCCAAACTTTATTACTAAGAACCACAAGTTCCTCGTAAAATTAGATTGGAATATTAGCAATGCACACAAACTAACTTTAAAGTATAGCGAATTAGTAAACCAAAATGACCAACAATTAAACGCAACTTCTATTCCTAACTTGAGTGGTAGTTTTGCGGTTACAGGTGGTACAGTTTCTGCTCGTTTACCTCAAAGCCGTTTTGGTACACAATCAATGTCTTTTGCAAATTCAAGCTATGGATTTCAAGACGTTGTTAAATCTGGTTCATTAGAATTGAATTCAAATTTCAAAGGAAAAGCATCTAATCAATTTTTAGCTACCATTACTAAAGTTCAAGATACAAGAACTATTCCTGGTGGTATTGCTTTCCCTACTATTGATATTTT
>Ga0114970_10004323_pt1 | contig 10347 bp, 19 predicted proteins | sample M_140205_XF_Meta_FD_87030 | JGI IMG/M metagenome (GOLD analysis project Ga0114970, IMG submission 87030) | Freshwater microbial communities from Lake Montjoie, Canada to study carbon cycling - M_140205_XF_MetaG | ecosystem: Environmental > Aquatic > Freshwater > Lake | place: Lake Montjoie... | reverse complement strand
TCTTTTTTAGTTACTTCCATTAGGTGTATGCAGATATATACCATTGTTGAACTTTTTCAAAATAAGGATGCTCAGTATAATCTGCATCTTCATTAGGGTGTACAAACTTATACCAATGTTGGTCATAAGCATCCCTAGTGTCATATTGAAATATGTCATTTTGTATTGTGTATTCTGACCTATGGCCTAATTCTAGGTCTATTTGTATCTCATCTAAGAGATTAAATAATTTTTGATTCTCCATTTTAATTGTTTTTTAAATTGTTAATTAGTTAATAATGTGTGTAATACTGCTTGTTCTGCAAGCAATCTTTGTATTAATTGATAATACAGATTTTCATAATAGTCTATGTTTTTCATTATTTCATTTTTGAATCTAAGTCACTTCCAATTATAATACTTGGAACCCAACCTATTAATAACATAATACCTATTGTACTTCCTGCACTAAAACAAGATTTAAACTGTAAATCTGATAAAAAGTAAGTAATTATGGCTACAAAAAGCCAAGTTGTGATAAGAGTTGCTATTAAGCAAAGCATAATTTTTGTTGATTTCATAAATCTAATTTTAAATTGTTTTTAAATTGTTTTTTAAATAAAAAGAGCTTTTCACTCTACTGTAGGTTTCATGCTAAGCCAAGTTAATGGACAACCTATAAGTATTATTATTACTAAATTTGAACCCAAGAATATTTACGTTCTAGTTTCATTTTACTATGTTCTTTTAAGCATTTGCCTAATTCTTGACATACACCTATTGAATCATTACTAGCAATGGATTCATATGTTAGCATATATCCTTTTTTAGTTGCTAATACTTTTACTCCCATTGGCAATTTATCTAATATAAAATCATTGCCAACAATTAATTTAATTGTGGTGATTACATAGTCACCAATTGATACTGAGTTTATTCCAAATGGAATTTTTGTTTTTACGTTCATTTTTATCAGGTTTTAATTTTATTTACATTTATTTAGGTAGTAAATTACACCTTATGTTTGTTACTATTCTTCACAATCATTTTTAGGGTATTACGTAGGTGATTAATATCCATATCATCTATAGATATTAACTCACCATTACGCATTTTCCAATATACTTTATTAGAATTATCAACAATAGCATTAGGATATTTAGCTACAGCTTCTTCTAAAGAATTAAAATAATCTATTACTTCGTTTATTTTATTACAACCAACTGCAAAAGATTCTTGAAAATCATCATAATATATCGTTTCCATATAGCATTAAGACTTATTAGATTGATTTTTTAAATTTTCTTGTTCTAATAAAAAGATTTTATATTGATATCTACAAGCATATAAAATATTATCTATAATATCTGTTTGCTCATTAGTATAACAATCTTTTTTAAAATCTTTAAACTTGTCTATTATCCAACCAAGTCTTTCAAATGAACTTTTTTCTATTGTATTTTTAATAGAATTATAAGATTGTTCACGTTGAACATCTTCTAAAAATAAATCATGTGCTATTTCCATTGTTTCGTTAGGAAAGTTAGCAATAATATTACGTTTTAAAATTAGTGTTTGTACACCATTTTCTTCAATATAGATTTCTTTTTCTCCTACTAAAGGATATTGATTTCTAATTGGGTTAATTAATTGAAAATATCTCATTTTGTTTTACATTTTTACAACTGTCGTTGCTTGTTATTTTATATCTACACTTATATAGGTAGTAGATTACACCTTTAATTTGCAGTCATAGCAGGATTTGAACCACGCATCATTCTAACCCGAGTTAGAGCTTTACCATTAAGCTATATGACTGTTATCCCATTACATTTATTTATAGGAGCCAGTGACTAGATAGACTAGTATATGGTTGTTCCACATAACTTTATGTATTGAGAATTCTTAAACACTCAGATGCAACACTTAGGTTCTTTTACACAGGCCATTTCTAGCTTTCAGTAATTGATTCAACCATATATTACAACGTTTTTTCTTTGTGAATTAAGAATATTCAAGGTCTTTCAACCTATGTGTATGATAGTAATTACCATATAATTGCATTGTTTCATTACTACTTATGCTATAGTTATCCCTCTGCACTCAATTTACAATGTTTCCACATTAAAGTGGTAATTTTTTAGTATATTGCTCACCCTTGGGAAGTGAGTTGTGGTGCATTAATAATAGTACTTAGCTAATAAGATCAAGTTTCCTAGCCACTTTTAAGGCAGTTTCTTATGTAACATATACTATTTAATATCCCTTTGCACTCAGTTGTAATGTTATCCTGATTCTCCACAATAGATGATTCACAAGAGCTTACCTTGTTACGCACTACCATTTATAGCCTGATTCACATGAGGTTTATTCTATTGGGATACGCACTATGGAAATTTAAGAACATTACAACTTTATGCATTGGGAAAATAATAAAATGTCACACCTACCCTCCAACCTTTTAAGGCAACTGTAATCTGTAGGCTCTATTCCAGTTCACGCTACCTGTGACATTTTAAACTATTATCCTAAGCACTTAGTTATAACATTGGAAGTCTAGACCTACTCTACTTTTCTTCGCTATGTCTAATAGTATTGCTACTATTTGGTTACGATGGTTAGGTTACTTTGCTATAAGCCATTTATTACAACTTTGTGCATTAGGAATTTAAAATAAGCTCAGGTTTGATTACTCTCCCCTGAACTCAAAGTTGTTAGACGCAAATGGTTCTTACCCATAGTTTGCCGTCAAATCTCTCTACATACTTGTCTAGAGATTGTGATAGTATTGCGCAACCTACTTCAAAGTTATCTTTTGGCTGTCTACCATAGATAATGAAGAAGGCTTGATTCAAGTAATTCCAACCTCTTCTCCGCTTAGCAGGAATTGGGAAGTATCTACGCATTCCTCTTGAATGCATTTTAATTACGGAACTATCGATTAATGGAAGTAAATAATTTGGTGTCATTGCTTAAGGGTTTTTGAGTTTGAGCGTCTTATAGACCTAAACCTAGTTTCCTAGACCTACATATTTTAAATGTATGCACTCTGTAACAAGAATTCAAAAGAGATATTTCTATCTCCCCTGAACCTAATATTGTTATCTGTATTCTTCATCTTCATCAACATAACCAACTTCTTCACAAACCCATCTTAATCCTTGGTTATTATAACTAGACTCATTGCATCTTGCCTTAAAATCAATAGTAGTATTATTTCCTAAACTCAATTGTTCAAGATTAGCATCTAATTCTTCTAATTGTTTTGTATTAATTAATCCACTTCTAAGTGCATTATTTAATAGATTAGTTAGTTTACCATAAGGTCTCATAGTTTTACTATCTAATGCTTCTTGGATATTGTTTTGATATGTTTTCATTTGATTTATAGTTTTTGAGTTTGAGCTACCATGCACTCCTTGTATTTAACATTCTTTAAAGTCTATGTTAGGAACATAAAAGACTTACCTTTGCACTCAGTTGTAATAGATTTAATACTGTATAAGAGGTTATTTAAAACATTTAAGTTTCCTAATGCTACATTAAGCGGTATTTGCTTATATTATACTATTACAACTGCTTACTATTGGCCATAATATATTAAGAATACCCAAATTGGACCATTTGAATATAATAGGGTAATGTTTGGGTGAGAGGAGTGTATCCCCCCAAACCCAATACTACCAAGGATTTCAGCATAATTCTAATTAACTTCAAAGAGTTAAAAGGGAATTACCCCCTTTAACGCTACGAAGTAGCCAATCCAACAATCTAAAGAACACCGCTGTAGGACACTCCTGAAGTTGCTAGCTTAGAAATAGGTGATTGCTCAACTATCTCAATATCATTAGCTCTGAAATACTCAGCGTCTTTGTATTTCTGCATAGTACCTGTGAATTTAACCTTGCAACCAACATACAAAAATGCAGGGTCCTTAGTTATCATTCTAATAGGGTAAGGTAAGTTCTTTAACTTAAACATTATACCACTAAGTGATAACTTGTCAGTAACATAACTACTAGCCATTATTACTGTATCAGTATGCTCAGTAGTACGGGTAATCTTGAGTTTACGTTCTCCAACGATTAAATTATTCATATAAATAGGTTTTGTCTGCAAATTGGTTTGACTTTTGCACAGAGTTGAGTAGGGGTGAGTTATTGGGGGTGCCTCACCTGAACATCCACATAAAAAATTTTTAGAAGGGGGGGTATCTAAAAAAATCTACAAAAAAATTTACAAAAAATTATATTTGGCTATAGACTAATAAGGGGGATATATTAGTTAGTTTATTGTTTGTATTAAAATAATGTGTAGATTTGCATCATGAGTAATGATGAATATGAACACAGAAGTTTTTTTGAGAAGAGTAAACATTTTAATGAAGATGAGGTTAGGGGTTACATGAATTTGGATGGTAAGAGGGTTGTCTATTTAAAGGAGGGGGTAAAGCGTAAGAGATATAATGACCATGCAGATCCAGAGAAGATGGAACAATTAAACCAGGAAATGATTAGTTATGAGAAGTGGACATTATACTATCAGCTAATTATGGGTATAGATGATTTTTCAAACAATTAAACAAAATAAAGTAACATTTATTTGCATATATGGAAATAAACAGTTATATTTATATTATGGGAGTAGTTTTATCTACACCACCTCTGAAGGCAGAAATGTAAATAGGAGGTTAGAAGTTGGGTTAATAGGTTTAAATAAAACTGAAGTTGTCCCCAATATCCCAGCAAAGGACCTTTAAAGTGAGAAAGATAGATAACTGGTTCAATGGGTAAGAAGTATCCCCCTGCATTAACAGGATAAAGCAACCAGATAGTTAGAAATAACTAGGGCTAAAAACTAATCTATTATAATTACAAAGGTTAAAAACGCTTAGTAGTAATATTAAGTCAATCTTAGAAGGGGAAAGTCATGTCCTTTAAGTTAATGTGTTAGCTATAATAAATACACTCTAAAATGAAGAATTCCAAGATAAAAGTTAAATACTCTAAACTAGGCAGGGAGAATATCTGGGGTGTTGCCCATTGTGGTAACAACTTAATAGAACTTGACACTAGGTTAAAGGGTAAGAAGCATTTGGAAATACTGGCTCATGAGTCACTTCATATATTGCTTCCTAACTTATCAGAGGAAGAGATTGTAAGGTTAAGTGTTGTACTGACTAAAACATTATGGTCTGAGGGTTATAGGAAGATAGACAATAGTACAGACATGCATTTACAGGATGGTAGTAAATAGATAATAATCCATATTATATAATAAGTTTGTGTAATATAATAATTATTGTTATATTTGTAATGTGAATATATAAGCATTATGGAATACAACATACCAGTTAGTAAAAAAGATTATTATAAGGCAATATTGATGGTTTTGAATTTTAATTTAAATCTATCATCATTAGAACTAGATATCCTTTGCACAATGTTAAATAACAATATGCTAGAGGTTAATATAGATTCTAGGGAACATATTAGGAAGGTACTTAATAAAGATAAGTTCATGACTAATAACTACATTAAGCGGTTGAGAAACAAAGGAATGTTATTAGACCACCCAGAGTTAAATAGGGTGTACTACATAAATCCAATTATTTTAAATATAATTAAAGACCGTAAGGTTAGTTTTGAATTCAAGCTAAATGACAGTAACTAATTATAAGATAAGTAATATAAAAAACTTTGAAGAGTTTCTAAACAAACTGTTTAATGGTTTAAAGTATTACCAGACAAGACATAAGAATTTTAAGTTTAAGATTACTTATACAAAGAATAATATAGAGCTTAAGACAATTAGATTTAATGAATCAGCTAATTGAAGATATATTATCAGAGATGAAACTCAAGCATGGGGTAACTAAGTTTGAGTTAGAGAAGATAATTGATTCTCAATTTAAAGTATTACAGACTTCAATTCAGAATAAAGATTTAAGGCAAGTGTACTTTAAAGGATTAGGAAAGTTTAAACCAACAACATTTTTAATAGCACTAAAAGATGGGAGAGTTCATAAAAAAAACAAAAGAGATATTCCAGGGGTGGAAGAATCACATAACTAATAATGATGAAGTTAAAGATTTAGCTAGTCATAGGATGAACATCTGTAATGGTTGTTTTGTTATGGTTGATAAAACCTGTTCTAAATTAGTTTCTGAATCAGCAGTTAAAACATTTAAGTATAATGGTGAACTGAGGATTGAAGGACAAATTTATCCTGGTTGTGGTTGTCCACTAGTAGCTAAAACAAAATCACCTGATTCTTTATGTCCTCTAGGTAAATGGTAAGATGAGGTTATATGAATTAGAAATAATCAGTAACGTTGTTTTAAATGGCAAGACTAAAAACAGCAATACTATTAAGAAGCTTTTTGATTTAGATAATATACAGGTAGAAGAGTTTGTTAATGAAAAAACAAACAAGCATGTTAAGAAGTATTCTTTGATATATGAAAACAACATCTGTTATAAGGTTAATAAATCTTATGAAGACTTAAAAGACGTTATATTAAATAAATCAATACCTGTATTAGGATTTGCTGATAAATTTAAAAGTAAACAAAGTATAAAAAAAGGGAAATGAAAGTAAAATTAGATAAAAGCTTAGAAGAAAAAAACATTATAGAAAAATTTACAATAGATGGTAACTTTAAAATAGGTTCAGCTCTGTTAGAGTTAGAACGTGTAAATAAAGAGTTAAGATCTAGGATTGAAGGACTTGAGGAAGCTATGCAATTCTTTTCAGAATGGTATAACAAGACTCAGAGAGTAAACATACTAGTCCCAGAACATTTAGCTGGTGATACAACTAAATTAATAATATAATGGCTAAGAAACAAACAGAGGAAGTAAAAGTAACAGAAACATTGTCAAATCCAAATAAAACAATTTCTATGAGTCTCCTAGAGTCTTATAGAAGAGTTTTATATCAAATAAAAATATTTTTTGATTCCATAGATTTTACTCAAATAGAAGAGATGGAGTTAAAGATTAAAACAGCCAAGTCTATCTTAGATGCAGGTAAAGTTTTAGGAGACAGCATTAGTTCTCTTGACGTCTTAGAAGAAAAGGTTAAGCGTGATGAGAAAGAGACTACAGTTAGAAAAGGAACTGCTGAAACAAGTTTATTTGAACAATAAGAATGGGATCTAATACACAGCATGTACCTCAAGTAGATAAGTTTGAACTTACTAGTGAATTTAGAGAAAGAGCAATCTACTTTAATAAACACAAGATGTATACAGATTTACCTAAAGGTACTAGTCAGTATAAAGAGTTTTGGGAAGAGGAAGATTTTAGATGCAGACATGGATTTACAAATTCAGTAGGCATTAGAGTAACAGGTATTCATTATTTCTATTTAAACTACATTCAGATTAAAGCTGAAGACGTTGAGACTGGAAGAAAGAAAATGATGTTTCCTAGATTCCTAGATATTGATTATGACTACTTTCATTTAATAGATGTTTGTAGGATTAAGAAAAAGGGATTGATATTTTCTAAACCTAGAAGAACTGGATTTAGTTATAAGAATGCCGCACTAGTTGCACATGAGTATAATTTTTACAGGGATTCTAAATGTGTTATAGGAGCTTATTTAGATAGGTTATCAACTACCACTATGAATATGGTTCTTGATAATTTAAACTTCCTAAATGCTAATACTGAATGGAGAAAGCAAAGAAGTCCAGATACTAAAGATCATGTAAAGGCTAGATTTGAATCCCATGTAGATGGTGTTAAGGTTTGGAAAGGATATATGTCTGAAGTTACAAAATTAACTTTTAAAGACAACCCATTTGCATCTGTAGGATTAACTACAAGTGTTTTTGTATTTGAAGAAGCTGGTACTTTAATAAACTTAAAGGAAGCTTATGGTATGACAGAACCTTGTTGGAAAGATGGAGAGAATATGATTGGTATTCCAATTATATTTGGTACAGGTGGAGATATGGAAGGTGGTACTGCAGATTTTGCTTATATGTTTAATAACCCTAAACAATACAATCTATTAGAGTTTAGTAATGTTTGGGAGGAAGGAAAAGAACAAGCTTTATGTGGTTGGTTTATACCAGCAACAAAAGGTAGGTTAGGTTCTTTTAAAAACACACCAATGGTAGATGAAGATGGTAACTCAGATGAGTCATTAGCTTTAGATTCCATCTTAAACTTAAGAGAAGCAAAGAAAACTGGACATGATCCTAAAGCATTACAAGATGCTATTACTCAGTATCCATTAACTCCAAGTGAATCTTTTTTAAGAAACTCTGGTACCATATTTGCTAGTTTTGAAATGCATGAATGGTTAGGTAAGGTTGAAACAACTTCATCTATTAAAGAGAATAAGAAAAAGGTAGAGTTATATTTTGATATTAACAATGAGATTAAAGCAAGGTTAAATCCAGACTTGGTAGATGTGATAGATTATCCTTTACCAAAAGATAGATTAAAAACTGGTTGTATTGTTCTTTGGGAAGACCCTGTTCCTAATCCACCTTATGGATTATACATTGCAGGTTGTGACCCATATGATCAAGATAAAGCAGAAACAAGTGAATCCTTGGGATCATTTTTTGTGTATAAAAGGTTTATGAGCAATGCTCAAACTTATGATCAGATTGTAGCAGAATTTACTGGAAGACCAGAAAGAGCTGATGATTTTTATGAGATATGCAGAAGAATGTGTATCTACTATAATGCTAAGTGCTTATATGAAAATCAATTAAAAGGCCTTAAAGGTTATTTTGAAATGAAGAACAGTTTACATTACTTATGTGAACAACCTCAGATTATTAAAGACATTGTAAGCAATTCTAAAGTAACAAGAGGATATGGCATTCACATGTCACAGCAAATAAAAGACCAATGTGAGATTTATTTAAAGCAATGGTTATATGAAGAGCGTGAAGATGTAGATGGAACAAAAATATTAAACTTACATACAATAAAATCCGTACCTTTGTTAAAAGAATTAATTTCTTATGATAGACAAAATAATACGGACAGGGTTATTGCTTTTATGTTGTGTATATTGCAATCTAAAGAAATGCATAAATTACACTTACGAGATTCAATGCCTAAAACATTACTTGAGATGGACTCCTTTTTTTCAAAGAAGCTATTTCAGAAAAATATACATAACAGAACACAATACTAACTTAATATAAAATAAAGTGGCTTTACCAGTACAAAAATTACCTTTTAGTAAAAAGGATGAAAGTTGGAAACAGGATACAATAAACTACTATGAGAGAATGTCTTATAGTTCTGTTGCATCTAATAGAACCACTAATTATAATAAGAAGATTAACTATGATTTATTCAATGGAAGGTTTAACAAAGCTGACTTAGAATATGTTTCAAATCCACTTGGATTAAAAGACAATGACTTTCCTGCTACACTACAACACTATGATATTATTTCTCCTTCTTTAAATTTATTAATTGGTGAAGAGACAAAGAGATCAGATAATTTTATTGTTGTTTCTGAAACTCCATTAGATATTAATAGAAAGCAAGAATCATTAAAGAAGAAGATTGTAGAAATGTTACAACAAAGGTTAATGGGGGAAATAGATCCTAGTACCATTGATCCAAACAATCCTCCTCCAACTCCTGAGCAAATAATTAAATATGAGAAACACAATATATCTGATTTAATTGAATCTCAAGCAAATAAGATATTAAAATATTTAAAGAAATCATTAAACACTAAAGAAACATTTAAACGTGGATGGAAAGATGCTTTAATAGCAGGTGAAGAGATTTACTGGAGTGGTGTATCAAATGATGAGGTTTTGTTTAGACGTTGTAATCCATTAAACACTACAGTAATATTAGATGGTGATACAGAATACATTGATGACGCATTAGCTGTTATTGAGGTTAGGATGTTAGCACCAGCATCTATTATTGATGAGTTTGGTTCAGACTTAACTGCTGATCAAGTTGGTGAGATTGAGGAAATATCTAAACGATTTACATCTAGTTATAACTTAGTAAACAATAACCCAACATTTAGTTTAGATAGAACTAATGGTGTTGTTGATACTGGTTTATCTAATTTTTCAACAATTAACACAACTGCTGGAGCATTTAATTCAGAGTTAATACGTGTAGTTAGAATAGAGTGGAAATCTTTTAAGAAATTATACCATTTAGAATATACTGATGAAAATGATTTACCTGTTGAACAAATAGTAGATGAATCTTTTAAAATTAGTATATTTAAACAAGTTTATGTAAATGCAAAAGTAGAAGAGTTTTGGATTAACGAAGCTTGGGAAGGAATAAAAATTGGAGATAGAATATATGTAAATGTTCAGCCTAAAGAGAACCAACGTAGAAGAATGGATA
>Ga0114970_10004319_pt1 | contig 10353 bp, 13 predicted proteins | sample M_140205_XF_Meta_FD_87030 | JGI IMG/M metagenome (GOLD analysis project Ga0114970, IMG submission 87030) | Freshwater microbial communities from Lake Montjoie, Canada to study carbon cycling - M_140205_XF_MetaG | ecosystem: Environmental > Aquatic > Freshwater > Lake | place: Lake Montjoie... | reverse complement strand
CTTGTCTGACACCTTTGTGACTTCCAGCGCATCTTTCAGCTCATAGCACAAGCTGATAACCAGACTGTACATGGCACTGACTTCTTTGATTGCCAGCTCTTTCTCCTTGCCCGACAACACATCTTCGGGCTTGGGCAAGCGCCCGGCAATCTTGCGGTGCGCCATAAACTTGACAGCAAGCCCTTCGCCCACAGTGCCGGCAATCAAGTCAGTGATGTCGGCATTGCTGGTATCCTCGTCCTCCAGCAGCTCGCTCACAAAGGTCCAAGAACGCGGTGTAGCGAACGCACGGCTTGAGCTCTTGCTGTCGTAGTCGTACAGGTCTTGCTTGGCAAAGCTCAGGTAGCCAACCACGTCCTTGTGGATCTGATTCTCAACTGCCCACTCTAGCCAAGCAGAAAAGTCAGCTCGCATTTCCAGGTGCACGAAACGATTTGCCAACGGGCTAGGCATACGGTATGTTACACCTTTGTCGCTTTCCCGATTGCCGGCTGCGATCATTGCCACATTGGCCGGCAACTTATACTTGCCGCAAGCACGATTCAAGATCAACTGATACGCTGCCGCTTGGGTTGCAGGCGGAGCAGCATTCAGTTCGTCCAGGAACAAGATAATGATGGGATACTGGCTGGCCATTTCCTCATCGGGCAAGTCAACCGGCGCAGCCCAGTCCATCTTGTTGATTTCTTTGTTATAGAACGGGATGCCACGAATGTCTGTGGGATCCATCTGCCCCAGGCGCAGGTCGATCATGAGCCCACCCAGCTCTTTGGCAATACTGGCAACAACCTCGCTCTTGCCAATCCCCGGAGGGCCCCACAGGAAACCCGGGCGCTGTTTGGCAATCAGCTTGTGAATAGCACGGCGGGCAGTGACACTGGTAACGGTACGATGTTCAACGGACACGATGTAGTTCCTTCTCAGGGTTAAAATTAAACTATGACTCTATTATATGCTAGGTTGAATTTCGTGTCAACCAGCCTGCTTGATGTGTTTTTTAACATCACCGTCATGGAATTCAATTCGCGTAATGTCCGGATGGGTCAGGATACCTGTGGTGATGACGAACACATCCCGAGCATCTGCGGTTCGAAATCGTTTGTGCCACTCGTGGTCGTTACGAAACGTCCAAGTCACCGAGAATTGATCTTTCATTAGTTCCACTCCTTCTTGTTGCCGAACTGTTCGTTGTCATTGTAGCCTGCGGTGTAGGCTGCAATCTCTTCGGCAGTCATGTCAGCTAGCCCAACTTCTTGGCTGGAGCCGGTGTCACCCACATAATAGTGGGGGCCGTAGCCGCGCCCGTAGTAAGAATCGGCACTGCCGCGATCCCAGGGCCCACCGTGGCGTTGATCATACTTGCTGCTATCTTGATCACTCATTCCCAACTCCTTACTGTATGCCTACATTATAGCACAAGTTGAATTAATGGTCAAATCGGTTAATCAAAGTAGTTGCCCGGGCAGCACTGGAACGTGTTTTTTCCAGCCGGGTCCCACACCATGGGATGCAGATCCTTCTTGTCGATCACCTGCCGATTACACAGTTCTATGGCCTTGAACGCAGTTTCCGCAGCGAACTTGAACTTTTCATTGCCCACAACAAACGTAAACTCAGTCATTCCCAACTCCTTGTTGCTAACCATAAAACCATTATAGCACAAGTTGAATTATTGGTCAATCACGCATGTTGTTGTTTTTAACCCACAGAGAATGCATGCGGTTAGCAAGATCTAAATCAAAGCTGGTATTTAACAGTTGGGAAATCTGCAAAAGTGGTCGATTGATGTTTACGCAACACCAATCCGCAGCAGGAATACTCAAAATATGTGTTGGCTTTGCTCGGAACAAGGATGAATAAATGATAGGTTGATACAGGAACCGTTGTTCTACTTGATAGTAATCGGGGTCAGTTATATCATTGGGTGTTATTACAATGAATTTTTTTTCTGGCAGCGCACAAATAGCTTTTTGAGCACTCATCATATCACCGAACCGGCCGTGGAATACAGAATTTTTATCTGGCTGATCCTCTAAATGCTCAATTTTTTTTATATTCGCCAGCCCTGCTGACCGTAGACTAGTAATACCGTTATCTACTAGATGAAAGTGATCTGGGGAATATTGTGCAAGTACTGTTTGGATTCCTACTGGATCTTTGATGAAATTGCCTGCTGCTATAATAATGTTCCAAAGATGTTCTCCTCCGGCCCCGGTAGGATATGATATTAAAATTGAACTCATAGTTATTATAGTTTTACAACTGACCAAGGCTCAAGAGATCCAATCCCTTGCCTGTTAACCCATCTGCATTGGAAATTTCCAGAATCTGGAAGTTGAAGTACCGGACCCCTTTTCCAGGGCATATACAATGCATCTTGTAAGTAGATGGTATCATCTTCAAACGACAATTTGGCTACTAATGCAACAAAATTATTTTTGGTATTAGATAAATTGAGATCAAATTTCAGGTCTATGTCTACCGGCTTTAGTGGTACGCCACTCTCATTATTAAACGTTAACTCGGGCAGCAGATCTTTTGTGACTTTGCAAATGTCTTTGATATACTGGGTTGGCGGAGTTTTAAATTTTTTATGCAACTTCCAAGCTGTTAGTTTTTTGACTGACTCTACCTGAATTGCATCATACTCTCTTAATGCTTGTGCAAAGTCGGCATCTATTAGAGTTTCGTCATCAAGTTGCCGACCCGAAGCAACATCCAACAGGTCAGAGTCAAATATAGTATCAATATTATCTGATTGCCAAATAGCAACATCAATACTTAAACAATCAGGAATGCTTACAGCATCTGCTTTAAGGAATGGTTTAGCACAGTGCCAGCTTTGAGCCATGCCTCCGTCAAACAATGCCGGGCCAACTGTTTCGCTTACTAATATATCAACCGAGTTTGGTTTGATATAGTCGGCGATCTCGTCGCCCCAAAAATTGCAATTGACGACTTTAAATCTAGATTGATCAAAACACCTACTTAGAATAAACTGCGTCATTGCGGCTGATTCGGGATTTGCATCAACTGCATATACAAATTTTGCCCCTGCGGTTAATGCATAAGCAGATAAAATACCAGTGCCAGATCCAAGATCCAACACTACTTTATCTTTGGATAATTTAGATAACGGTTTGTGAAAAAAATTATTTCTCCAGTGATCATTGATTAATTCCCAGTAACTGGTAATTATTGGTTTTTTTATAATAAAACTCATGGATTTCCTATTGTGATCAAAAATGTTTAGGCTAAAGAATTAGTAAACGTTGTAGTTTATTTATTTGACTCAGATAGCACAGACAAAGAAGAGGCTCCGAAGAGCCTCTCTGCTATTTTCTGTTGCGAGGCACAGCCGCCCCAAGCAGTGTTTAGGCTGCTAAAGAATAAACGCTATCATTTGCATTTATGAGTTTTGCTTGATTAACGATCATCGCCTATCGTGTTGCCGTCTTCAATATCTCACGCTGTCGAAACCTGGTCGGGCCCATTATAAAGTACACTGTATGTCGGATACTATTCCGCTCGTAACACCCAAGTGTCAATGTACTTTATGGTGGACCCGGGCGGAATCGAACCGCCGTCCAACATGCCTTCTATCCAAAGGAATTACAACAATCTTTTTATTTATTCAGAACCATCCTGATAGCCACTATTATCTTTATACGCCACTACCAGAACATACACCCAAGTACCAATATTAGCAATCCCTATCAACCACATGTACCACGGAATGTCAGCCATTTTGATGTGTGCGCCAATACAATTGATGAGCCCGTTTGGGCAACCGATACCACCGACTAAAGCGGCCCGGTTGCCCACGATCAGTTGAGTCACCCCGATATCCCGGTACCTGTGCAGAGTGCCGCCAACGGATTTGGCTGTGCAAGCTTTCACGTCCAGTACGATGTGGGTCATTCCAGAACCGGAACATAAAGTGTGACATATGTGTGGATATTTAGTTTTGCAAGTTCTATTGTACTACTGATCTGTAATTTGATCAAGCAAAACGGCTAACTTGATCCTTAGATGTGAAAAAGAGCCCTTCGGCCCTTAGTACTGGTTACGCAATCCAGTGACACGTTATCTTGTGCCCGATTTAAACAGGCTTCCAAATATTTTTTGGAAGCCGGAAATTACTTCCCCAATAGTGTATCAACCTTTGCTTCGGCAACATTCAAACGCTGCTCAATTGCGTCTAATTCTGGGTCAGCAGGTGTGGAAATTGCCTCGACAACTTGTTGTTGTACTTCTGGAGCAACTTCTTCACCGGTTGCCATGGCAATGATTTCGGCAACTGCAGCCGCAACTTCTTCCACAACTTCCGATGCCGGTGCAGGCATATCAGCAACTGCAGCCACGATAGCTTCGGTAATTGCTACTGAGTCAACTACTACTTCTGGCTCGGCTGTGACCACTGCCATTACTGCGGCTGCAATAATGTCGGCAACTTCTGAGTGCTCAACTGGCTCTGCCTCAAACTGTGCTGTAACAACGTCAATAACAATGCTAACAGCTTCTTCGTGGTCAGCACTTGGAGATAGTGCAACTACGTCTTCAACTTCAACCGGGGCATCGCCTGCTGGTGCAGAAACGATAGCATCAATGTGTTCTTGAGTTTGAACAACAATCAATTGATCAACTTGTACTTCAACAACGGATAATCTTGCATCTAGTTCGGCGATGCTTGTGGCATTGTCTGTGTTAACTGCGGTACCTGTCAGGGTTGCTAACTTGGCTTCAACAGCTACTAATCGTGCGGCTAGGTCTTCTAATCTCATGAATTTCTCCTTGATGGTTTATGAGCATGTACTCCAATAGTACACATATATTTAAGTGATAATCTATTACAGTACTGTTACAGAAACAAGATTATCTTTAAATATTTTCCAAGCATTGTCCCAAGTCCACCGTTGACTACCTGCAAGTACCAGGTCTCTGTTGAGTCCCAAGCAACGATGAACAGCAGTGGCCAAGTCTTTTTCCAAAAATCCTGTCACACCCGATTCTACTACATCTTCGGGCCCTTGACAAGGATAAGCTGCAACCGGAGTACCACAGGCCATTGCTTCAATCATGACAATTCCAAATGTTTCCCACTGGCTAGGAAATACAAACACATCAGCATTGGCATAGTACGCAGCAAGCTCTTTGCCTGTTTTGAATCCTACAAATTCTACATCTGGGTATTGCTTCTTGTACTTTCCCAGCATTGGTCCGTCGCCCACCATGATCTTGCGACTCTTGGGATAGTTTAGCTCAAAGAAATCTTCTAGACTCTTTTCTTTGCTGACCCGAGCAACACATAACAAAACTTTGCGATCATCGTCTCTGTCGCGGTCGCCAGGATTAAAAATTTCACGATCAACACCGCGTGACCACGGAATAACTTCTCCGGTAAATCCGTGTGCCTGCAATTCTTTTACCATGCTATCTGTTGTGGTCAACACACGACCGCTGTGTTTGTGGAACCAGCGAACAAATCGCCAGGTTAGTGTTTCGGGGACGCCAAATAATTGTTTTAACCCTTCAGGAAAGCGAGTATGATAAGCGGTATTGTGGCGAATACCAGCCAATGAAAGATATGCTCTAGCCCACAAACCAAGAGGACCCTCTGTGGCGATATGGATATAATCCGGATTGATCTTCTTAATCTTCTCGCCCATCTTCCGCGGATAGGCAATCTTGACTTCGTGGTAGCCAGGACAATCAATGTAGCTGAACCACCCGGGATCCAACACCACAACGTTATAACCGTCACGAACAGCACAAATCTCAATATTTTTGTAGGTCGTAACCACACCATTGATCTGGTCCTTTAGATTATCTGTTATTATCAGTATTGTTTTCTGCATTCGCCTTCTACTTTAAAACTTTTAAACTTTAATTTAAACTTCATTGAAGCCAGAGCATGTTCGCAACTGGCGCGATCTTTAAACTCAAGTTCCACCCTTCCTGGCTGATCGTCAGGATTGTTGATGTGCATTGCTATCAATATTAGTGTCCACATGATCCTTCTCCTGAGTCCAGATTATTATCTCCCATCTGCCATCATGATGTTCAACCAGGGCCGAGCAGGATTCTACCCAGTCCCCGTCATTCATATACACAATATCATCTATTACCTTGATTTCTGGGTTGTGTATGTGCCCACATATGATACCATCAAACCCGCGCTTTTTGCAGTAAGTTACCAGATTCTTTTCAAACTGGAATACAAAATCTACTGCTTTCTTGACTCGGCCTTTAAGATATTTAGACAAGCTCCAGTATCCAAATCCCATCCTATGGCGTATCCAGTTGAACCTGCTGTTAAGACGCAAAATAACATCATATGCTTTGTCGCCCAGAAAAGCCAACCAAGGTGCCAGTCTAGTAATACCATCAAACAAGTCACCATGCGTGACCAGATAGTGTTTACCGTCTACTCCAATATGTTCAGTTTGATTAACAATTTCCACCATGCCGAATCCGATCCCATATGGAATCATTGGCCTCAAAAATTCATCGTGATTTCCTGCGATATATACCACGCGAGTGCCACGTTTAGCATGACCAAGAATACGACGAACCACATTGGTGTGGCTTTGTTTCCATCTCCATTTGTTCTGTTGAATTCGCCAGGCATCAATTATATCTCCTACCAAGTATAATGTATTACAAGAGTTATGCTTGAGAAAATTGTTTAATTGTTCTGCTTTGCAGTCTCTTGTTCCCAGGTGCACATCGCTTATTGCTATTGTTCGATATGTGGTGTTCATGATATTATATTTAAACTTTTGTCAATAAAAAAGAGCCATTTGGCTCTTAGTGATGGTTACGAGTTCCATCGGCAGTCAATTGTGTGCCCGGTTTAAAATTTAACCATTCGTGTCCATTTGAACGGTCCGAATGCATCAACTCCATGTGGAGAATTTACACTGGTATCAACCGTTAGTTTTAAATACTCCATTGGTAGTGTGCTACCATGCCATGCAATTCTATGGAAGTTAGGAACATTATATCCACCTGGTTGATTTAGATAAGCATCAGTACCATAGACATTCAATCCAGCAATGTCAGCACAGTTAGCAGCAGTTACACCAGAAGTCGTACCAACACCTGCGACATTAACCAAAAGGTCTTTGACACATGTGAATCCTGGAACTAAAGGATTATCACTGCGATAAGCATGTGAATCACCATTTAACAACAATACAGGGTTACCAAATGACTTGACAGCAGCCGCCATAGCATCAATCAATGGCTTGTGTTGTGTAAGATGGGCACGACCTGCTACCATGTCAGTTGTATCTGGATCCCACATATCGCCTTGTACAGTAATTACAACTCCTGCAGCCTTAGTAGAATTTGCTTGAGCAAATGCTGTATTGAGCCACCGAATATTAGCAGCGGTGCGATTGGCAATTTCTGCTGTTTGGGCCGAAGACATAGTAGGAGTGCCATACCAAATGTCATTGTTGTTGTTAGAACCACCGGGTACATTCAACGTTAGGAACAGCACATTGTTCTTGATGAACCAGACATTTTCCACATAATCTTTGTCAGTGGGATACTTGGTATCATATTCAACTGCTTGGCTATGTACTGCCATTGCCCCGCCGATCGTTTGACCAGCAGTTGGGAAAAAGATTTTACGCACCAATGCCAAGTTAGCAATAGGGTCACCATTGGCATAGCTAACCGGTTTACCATCAGTACCGAGTACATAATTGATACTGTTAGTAGCTGCAACATATGAACCACCACCTTGTTTAACTTTGTGACAATCTGCCCATTCATTATCGCCCGGGGTATAAACAATAGGAAGCGTGATTGCTGCTGTCAATTGATTGAAGATACTACGGTCATATGCTTCAGTGCAGTATTCTTTACCACTGTGAATATCACCACCGTGAATAACAAAATTCAGGTCTTTGTCATCATTTACCGTTTTTAAGAAAGCAGGTGCTGCTATGAATTGTGAAGTATCAGTTGGACTTAGCCCATATGGCAAATCGCCAATAAACCCAACACTAAATTTTTGTGGTACAGGGATATCTCCACCACCACACGCTGATAATAGAGCAGCAACAAAAGCTACTGCTAGAACGATATTTTTCATTTTTGAATTTTCCTTTTTGATTTAAATTAATTTAAGCCTAGTCGCTTCCAGTCGGCCCTGATATGATTCTTTACTGCATCTGGCAATGGTACATAATCTAGGTCATCTGCAGACTTGTCTCCTGAGGTGTATGCCCAATCAAAGAACTTCAATGCTGCTTTAACTTCTTCTGGCTTGGTTGGCTTTACATGTACCAGAATAAAAGTAGCGCCACTGATGGGCCAGGATTCTTTTCCTGTTTGATTGGTCAGCACTTGAAAGTATGTCTTGTTCCAGGCAGCGCCTGCAGCAGCAGCCTTGAATGCATCATCACTAGGTGTAACCCAGGTACCTGCACTATTTTGAACTAGTGCATAGGTCATTTTGTTCTGCTTAACATATGCATACTCAACATAACCGATGCTGTTGGGTAGTCTAGACACAAATGCAGCAACTCCCTCGTTGCCTTTGCCGCCGGCGCCGATTGGCCAGTTTACTGCGGTGCCTTCTCCTACTTTGTCTTTGAACTCTGGACTCACTTTGCTCAGGTAATTGGTCCAGATAAACGTTGTTCCGCTGCCATCTGCTCTGCGAACCACTGTGATAGCATCACTGGGCAATGCTGCTGTGGGATTCAGTTGTTTGATTGCAGGGTCATCCCACTTGGTAACTTTGCCCAGATAGATGTCGCCCAACAGTGGGCCGGTTAGTTTCAATTCACCGGGCTTGATGCCCTTGATGTTGACCACCGGAACAACACCGCCGATCACTGTGGGGAATTGAAACAGGCCTGACTCTTTTAACTTTTCATCTGTTAGCGGCATGTCGCTAGCGCCAAATGTTACAGTCTTGGCTTCGATCTGCTTGATACCTGCGCCGGATCCTACACTTTGATAGTTGATCTTGGCACCGGTTGCTTTGTTATAATCTGCTGCCCATTTGGCATAGATGGGTGCAGGGAATGTTGCACCTGCCCCTGTAATATCTTGAGCTGATACGGTAATCGATACTGCTGATAACAAAACTGCAAATAATTTCTTCACTATGTATTCTCCTTTGTGTTAGATTATTTACAATAATAATAGCATATAATTGTTACAATTTTATTACAGTTTTTGCCTATCTGGTGTATTAGGTCAAGTCCAAAGGCTCTTTCGCACACAGATCAAACGAGTCAACATTTCAGTGTCCTCGTCTTCGTACTGCTGTTCAAGTTCAGCACAACGAGCCAAGGCAGCGGTGCTTTCGGCTCGTTCCTCGTCAGTGCGATCCTCAAGGCCTGCCAAGAAGTCCTCGTCTTCGGATCGCCGCTGAGCACATATCGCACTCCAACCACTAGCCTCGTACGGATCTAGGCGAATAGGTCTTACAGTCTTCCACCAATTGTACAACTCCAGTACTTCTGTTGCAGCAACAGCCTGTTGGGTAGGTTTGTTGTATTCCGGACCATCTTTGTCATCCCATTCGTCGTTGTGTTTTAACCCGGATGACCATGCAAGATAGTCCAGGCCTGCTTGTGGACAACGCCACACACGCCACCTAAACCAACCTGCAGCATAAAATGGTACATTGTACTTGACACGGTCTTCTTTGTTCCAAGCAATGTTACTCCAGGCCAGTTCAATCTCAACATGGTTCACCAGTTCATCAAACAAACAGTGCAGAATACGGCAGTCAAGATCGCACCATTTGCCCCTGGCCAGGCTTGAACTGGTAAGTGCGTGAGTGCGGGTGACCCAACGGTTGTTGATGTAGTACTTGATATCGTACAGCACAGTCGCAGGCCAGTACACAATGTCCTGCACCTTGTCCAAGGCCTTGTCGGCTAGCCAATAGCGAAACGGGTGGGCAGCCTGCGCTGACTTCCTCCAGTCCCGCCACCCTGCGCTGGTCTCGGCGCCGGGTTTTGGAGTACCGCGCAGCCAGTCAGCAAATGTAGTGCAGGACCAATAGTGATTGTGAGATGCCATGTGATATGTATTCCGGTTAGTTACGGCCAGTGCCCATGGATTGTTTATAGTCTGCGCTGTCTAGGGCATTTTGTACTTCGGTATGCAGCGGCAAGCATTGTTGTACCCATCCGTCTGGGGCTTTGGCCGCAGTCAGCCCCTCGATTGCATCAGCTGCTTCTTCCAACAAGTCTGAGATTCGATCTGGCTTGCCTTCTTCAACTGACTTGCGTGTTGGGATCTGACGGCGAATCCGTGCCCGCTCACGCAGTCTATATATCAAGTCTTTCACCGTGCTCTCCTGTTCCAATTGTCCAT
>Ga0114970_10004313_pt1 | contig 10360 bp, 6 predicted proteins | sample M_140205_XF_Meta_FD_87030 | JGI IMG/M metagenome (GOLD analysis project Ga0114970, IMG submission 87030) | Freshwater microbial communities from Lake Montjoie, Canada to study carbon cycling - M_140205_XF_MetaG | ecosystem: Environmental > Aquatic > Freshwater > Lake | place: Lake Montjoie... | reverse complement strand
GCGTGGCCTGATCAATGGGAGGCGGTGCTGGAGGCCGGCAACAACCAGGCGCCCATGACCCTGCGCGTCAATCAACGCCAGTCTTCCGGGAGGTTCTATCTGGAACAGTGCCGGCTGGAAGGCATTGAAGGTGTGCAGGTTGGGCCACAGGCCATCCGGCTCGACAAGCCTGCTCCGGTCGAGAACCTGCTCGGTTTCAGCCGCGGCGTGGTCTCCGTGCAGGATTGGGCTGCGCAGCAGGCCGCCGTACTGCTCGATGTGCAACCGGGCCAGCGCGTACTCGACGCCTGCGCAGCGCCGGGTGGAAAAACCGCGCATATCACGGAACGGGTCGACTGTTCCCTCACCGCCGTCGATAGCGACGCCGAGCGATTGCTGCGCGTGCATGACAATTTGCGCCGCCTGCACCTGTCTGCACGCGTGGTGAATGCCGACGCCCTGTCGAATGAAGACCAGCCGATCGGCATCGGCTTCGACCGCATCCTGCTCGATGCGCCGTGTTCGGCTTCCGGTGTCGTGCGCCGTCACCCCGATATCAAGTGGTTGCGTCGTGATTCCGATCTGGAGCGGCTGCGCAAGACCCAGGCCGCGATGCTGCGCGCCTTGTGGCGGCGGCTGGCGCCGGGCGGGCGCATGGTCTACGCGACCTGCTCGGTGTTTCCCGAAGAAAACGGTGAACAGATCGCAGCCTTCCTGGCCGAATGCAGCGATGCCGTATCGGTGCCAATATCCACCGTTGCCGATAACATCACGTGCGCAGTGCCATCGGGTTCCGGCACGGCAACGGCTTCTCATCCGAATGTGGGGTGCCAGATACTGCCCGGTCCGGATACCGACGGATTCTTCTATGCCGTGCTGGAAAGAAAGTCGTGACAAGCCCGTGATAAGCGTTCGACAGATATTTTTCCGCATGCGCCGACCCATTTCGGATTGATGGTTCGACGATGACATCCATGCTCACTTCAACACGGAACGCGCTCTGCCAGGCGCTGGCTGTGATCGGTTTGGCTGCGGTGTTGCTGGTCCCGTCGATGCTGGTCCCCTCGCTGGCATGGGCCATCGATGTCAGTCATGCCGTTCTCGAGCCGGCGGAAGAAGGTTACGCGGTCAATGCCGATTTCCAGGTCGAGCTCACGCCACGCATCGAGGAGGCGCTGCAGAACGGCGTTGCGCTGTATTTTGTCGTCGAGTTCGAACTGGTGCGGCCGCGCTGGTACTGGTTTGACGAGCGCGCCGTGGCCAGCCGCCTGCAATATCGGCTGACTTATCATCCGCTGTCACGCCAGTACCGGCTCTGGACCGGCAACCTGCATCAGCCTTACATCAGCCTCGCCGAGGTGCTCAGAGTGTTGGGACGAGTGCATTCATGGGTGGTGCTGGAGCGCGACCAGGTGTCGCCTGACAAGACCTATGAAGCGGCCGTGCGCATGCGTCTGGACACCACGCAGTTGCCCAAGCCATTTCAAGTCTCCGCGATTACCAGTCGCGATTGGACACTGACGTCGGAGTGGAAGCGCTTTGTCTTCGTACCGTCGCTGGCGCCGGTCGTCACGCGCAGCGTGGAAGGTGCGAAATGAGGACGCCGCAGACAGGGGTCACCGCATGATCTACGCGCTCATCATCGGCGCCGGGCTGGGCACTGTCCTGCTGTTTCTGCTGGCGGCGGCCAGCGCCAACACGTCGCTGTTCGCCGAGCACTATCCGCTGCTGCTTGGCCTCAACGCCGTGGTGGCCGTCGCCCTGCTGGGCCTGGTGATCTATCAGCTCGTGCTGCTGGTCCGGCAGCGCCGCGCCAAGGTATTCGGTTCACTGCTGGCGCTTCGCGTGCTGGTCATGTTTGCCGCCGTGGCGGTGGTGCCGGGCGCCATCGTCTATACCGTCTCGGTGCAGTTCCTGACCAAGAGCATCGAGTCGTGGTTCGACATCAAGGTCGACAAGGCGCTCGAGGGAGGCCTCAATCTGGGCCGGGCGGCAATCGATTCCCTGCTCACGGACCTGAACGTCAAGGCGCGCTCCATGACATCCGAACTGTCGGATACGCCCGAGGCGCTGCGCTTCGGTGTGCTCAATCGACTGCGCGAACAGGCTGGCGCCGAGGATGCGCTGCTGATCACCGCCGGCGGCAGGGTGCTCGCCAGTTCCAGCCGCGAAATCGGCAAACTGCTTCCCCCCGTTCCATCACCGACCCTGTTGCGTCAGGCCCGCAGCAGCCGCGGCTATTCCGCCGTTGAGCCCGATGGCGGTAAAGGGCTGTTCCTGCGCGTCATTACGCCGCTGGCCAGCGCCTCGTTCGGCGAGGAACTGAAAATGCTGCAACTCACGCAGCCAGTACCCACTGCACTGGCGGAGAATGCCGACAGCGTGCAGTCCGTTTATCATACCTACAAGGAACTCTCGCTGTCGCGCCAGGGCCTGAAGGAGATCTACATCCTGACGCTCACACTGACGTTGCTGCTGACGTTGTCGGCGGCGTTCGCACTGGCCTTCCTGCTGTCACGCCGGCTGTCCCAGCCGCTGGCGGCACTGGCGCAGGGCACGCAAGCCGTGGCGCGCGGCGACTTCAGTCTGCAGATGCCGGTCACCAGCAGCGACGAACTCGGCATCCTGACGACGTCCTTCAACAGCATGACGCGTCAGCTGGACGAGGCGCGCGCCGTGAACGAGAACAGCCGGGCCCAGGTTGAAACGGCCAAGGCTTACCTGGAAAGCGTACTGGCGAATCTGTCTGCGGGCGTGCTGGTGTTCGATGCGGGCCTGAACCTGAACATCGCCAATCGCGGCGCCGCCGAGATCCTCAAGCAGGAACTCGCCCCGCTGGAAGGAACCGCAATCGAGTCCTGGCCAGGACCAGAAGGCTTTCCGGCCATCGTGGCAACGGAATTCAAGGAGCGCGGCAATTCAAACTGGCAGCGCCAGGTTGAATTGCCGGACAGCGGTTCGGTGCTGCTGCTGCGCGGTTCCGCCCTGCCTGCCGCGAGCGGCGGAGGTTATGTGCTGGTGTTCGATGACATCACGCAGCTGGTCTCCGCGCAGCGCGCCACCGCCTGGGGTGAAGTGGCGCGACGCCTGGCACATGAAATCAAGAATCCGCTCACGCCGATTCAGCTCTCGGCGGAACGCCTTCAGGCCAAGTTTGCCGACAAGCTCGAGCCGCGGGACGTTGCCGTGCTGAATCGTGCCGTGGACACCATCGTCGCGCAGGTCACCGCCATGAAGAACATGGTCGATGACTTTCGCGAATATGCGCGCACGCCGGCGCCGCAGCTGCAGGCGCTGAACCTCAACAGCCTCATCGGCGAAGTGTTGGCCCTGTATGAAAATGCCAACGTCCCGATCGCCACGCGCATCGCCAGCGACATGCCTGCCGTGCGCGGCGACCCGACGCAGATTCGTCAGGTCATCCACAATCTGCTGCAGAACGCGCAGGATGCGCTGGCCGGCGCCGAATCGCCGCGCATCGAACTGTCCACCGAATTGTCCGGACGCAAGGCCTGGCTCACCATCGCCGATAACGGCTGTGGTTTTCCCGAGGGAATCCTCAAACGTGCCTTCGAGCCTTACGTCACGACCAAGCCGAAGGGAACCGGGCTTGGCCTGGCCATCGTCAAGAAGATCATCGACGAACATCACGGCACCATCAGCATTGAAAATGGCTGGATCGATGGCGCCGACAGCGCATCGCGACCGGGAGCGGCGATCCGCATTTCGCTGCCGCTGAGTGACTTGAAGGATGCAGCCTGACGAGGGGCTGAGGACACATGGCACAAATACTAGTTGTTGACGATGAAGTCGGCATTCGCGACCTGCTCTCGGAAATCCTTTCCGACGAAGGCCATACCGTGCATGTGGCGGAGAACGCCACGCGGGCGCGCGAGTGGCGCGCCAACGCGCGACCGGATCTGGTGTTGCTGGACATCTGGATGCCCGATACCGACGGTGTCACGCTGTTGAAGGAGTGGGCGTCCAACGGACAGCTCACCATGCCGGTGATCATGATGTCCGGTCACGCCACGATCGATACTGCCGTGGAGGCGACCCGCATCGGCGCCCTGGACTTCCTCGAGAAGCCTATCGCGCTGCAGAAGCTGCTTGGCGCCGTGAAGCGCGCGTTGGCCAAGGTCGATGTGCGCACCGCCGAAGGCGGCGTACTGACCGAAGCCGGCAAATCAGCGGCGATGGCCGACCTGAAGCGCCGCCTGCTGCAGTTGGTTACGGTGGATTCGCCGGTGTTGTTGCGTGGTGAACGGGGTTCGATGCCGGAAATCTTCGCGCGATTGTTGCATCGTCCCGGTACGCCCTGGGTGGCGGCGCTGCCGGCACTGGGCGAAGGAGCACAGGAAATATTGCAACTGGCGTCCGGCGGCGTCCTGTTCGTGGATGACCTGGCGCGATTGTCGCCCAACCAACAGAAGCATCTGGCATTCCTGGTGGCGCGGGCGGCGCGCGCCCGGGTCAGGCTGATTTCGTTCAGCAGTGAAGGACCGCGCCATCTCACCGATGTCATGGGACTGGATTCCGCGCTGGTGGCCGCATTGTCCGAAGTGCGCATCACGCTGCCACCGGTGCAGGACATCCGCGAAGACCTGCCGGTCATCGTGCAGAAATTGCTGGCGCAGTTGATCGAATCGCGAACCTGTCCGCCGCGCCGGATTTCCGCCGACGCCATGAGCCTGCTGGCAGCTTTCGACTGGCCGGGTCACCTTGACGACATCGCCAGCGCGGTGCGCACCCTGGCGACCACCTCGAGCGGCGACGAGATCGGCATCGACGATGTGCAGAGCGTGCTGCCGCAGTTTGCGCCGCCCGTCCAATCGGCATCGACTACAGGCCCGGCATTCGATCTGCCATTGCGTGAGGCGCGTGACGCGTTCGAGCGCAGCTATTTCGAACATCATCTGGCTGTCGAGGCGGGTTCGATTGCGCGCGTGGCCGAGAAGTCCGGCCTGGAGCGCACGCACCTCTACCGCAAGCTGAAGGCGCTGGGAATCTCCACGGGCCGCAAGGAATCGGAATCCTGACGCGGTCTCTACCGATTGCATGAGGAGCAGTCCGGCATGACGACTTGGCCTTCAGGTGTGCAACGGGAAAAGCTGCAGCACATCCCGGCCAATCTGGTCATGGGCCGCAGCGGTGTCGCCAAAGCACGCCTGCTTACGCACTGGCTGTCATGGAAGCCGCCCGAGGAGCGCTGGGCATGCCTGATCACCGAAGCAGACCAGTCGCGGCTGCCTCGCGTCGATGCTGCGGGCGATGTCGACATGGCCTCTTTCTCCGGTGGTTGCATCTGCTGTTCGGGCAGTCTCGAGCTGCGCACCGTGCTGGTCCAGCTGCTGCGCCGGGTACGGCCCCATCGCGTGCTGATCGAAGCGCCGGCCGCAGCCCGCAGCGCGGAATTGCTGCGTGTTCTTCAGGACCGCTGGCTCGCGCCGGTGCTTGACCTGCGCGCCGTCTCGTTGGTGCTGGATGCTGATTCCGCCGCTAAGCTTTTGGAGAACCCGGATGCCGACGAGGCTGTTTCCCTCCAGCACGTTGGTGTCGTGATTCTCGAGACGAATACCGGTGCGCCGAGCCTGACCGATGCCGCGCAACTCGTCCGGTCTGCTCAGGCATCGAGCCACCCCTCTTCAGCAAAGTGGGCCAGTGGCGTTGCCCAGTTCGAGCCTGACTGGCTGGATCTTCCCGGGCCGGAGCTCGCTCCACGCTTTCATAGCGGCGAGCCACCATCACGCTGACCGGCGTGCCGGCGCAGGGAAAGTGCTTGTAGATGCGCGCCAGACGGGCATCTACAAGGGGTTACCTTGCAACTCGTGGCGTGTCGTCAGGGCCGCGCGCGGCTGATTGGATCTTGAATGAGTCGAAATAAAGCGCGATGTCTTCTTCGCTGATGCTGTCCTGACGGCTGATGACGGCAAGCTGATAGAGGCGCGTGCCAGCCGAGAACAAGCGGATATGCACTGTGCGGGCATTGTCAGCCTTGCCATCGGCGACCGCTTCGATGCGAACCGCCCGGCCCGTCATGTCGTGAAGTGTGATTTCACGATCATCCACCACTTTGTTGCCCGACTTGCCGATGAGTGCGTCGCGCACGGCGCCGAAATGATGGCGCGCGTCATCCGGGTAGTCTGCGTAGCCGGCGCCGAATACCGTGTCGCCGGCCTTGGTGGACCACATGTGCATGGTGGCGCCACCGGCGATGGCACGCGAATCCTCCTGCCACTTGGCCGGCATCAACACGGTGAAGCGCGCATCGGGTGGCGTGAGCGGGCGCCAATCGAGGTCGGGATAGCAGCCGGCAAGCAGGAGACATATTGATATCGCCATGGACGTGGCGACTCGCATCACCGTGAACCTGGATGACGGAACCAGATCTCCATCCACGCTAGGGCGTGCGCAGCAGGAGGGTTTCGAGTTGCGCACGGTAGTTGGCCGGGATTGGCATGGGGCGGCCGGTGGCGCGATCGAGCATGACCTGGGTGACCTGGCCGCTGGCGGCACACTGGTCTTGCCAGAAAACACCCAGACCATAAACGAAGGAAGTGCGCCCGATGCGTATCAGCCCGGCACCGATTTCGATCACAGCCAGGGCGGGGATCTGGGCGTGGTAATTGATGATCTGCTGCACCACCACACTGGTGCTGCTTTCCGGCAGGGCAGACTTGTGCCGGGTGGCATGGCGGCGCGCAGCGCCACGGCCGATTTCGAAATAGGTGGCATACACGGCATTGTTGACGTGCTTTTGCCCGTCCGTGTCCCGATAGCGTACGTTCTCCTGCACGATGACCGGATAGACGGAGCGGTCCTGCAGAACTTTTGGATCGAAAGAGTCGGTCATGTCCTGGTCATCCTGTCATGCGTCGTAGCCGAGCACCGGCGCCAGCCAGCGTTCAGCCTCGTCCTTCGTCTGGCCTTTGCGCGCCGCGTAATCGGCAACCTGGTCGGCGGCGATCTTGCCGACGGCAAAGTACTGTGCCTGCGGATGCGCGAGGTAGAAGCCGCTGACTGCCGCCGTGGGCAGCATGGCGAAGCTCTCCGTCAGGGTGATGCCCGCGTCTGGCGCATTGAGCAGGTCGAACAGCGCACCTTTTTCGGTGTGATCGGGGCAGGCCGGATAGCCGGGCGCGGGCCGGATGCCGCGGTACTTTTCGGCCACCAGTTCCTCGTTCGGCAGCGCTTCGTCCGCCGCGTAGCCCCAGAACTCCTTGCGGACGCGCTCGTGGAGCCGTTCCGCAAAGGCCTCGGCGAGGCGATCGGCCAACGCTTTCAGCATGATGGCGCTGTAGTCGTCCTGCTGGTCCTCAAACGCCTTGACGCGTGCGTCGATGCCGATGCCGGTGGTGACCGCAAACGCGCCCACGTAGTCCTTCACCCCGCCGTCCTTCGGCGCGACGAAATCCGCCAGACAGAAATTGGATCGGTCGGAGGCTTTTTCGTTTTGCTGGCGCAGGTTGTGCCAGGTCATCAGGACCTTCGAGCGCGACTCGTCAGCGTAGATCTCGATGTCGTCGCCCACGCTGGCCGCCGGCCACAGGCCGAATACGCCGCTGGCCGTCAGCCAGCGGCCGTCGATGATCTTCTTCAGCATGGCCTGCGCGTCGCTGAACACGTTACGCGCCGATTCACCGACCACGGCGTCGTCGAGAATCTTCGGGTAACTGCCGGCGAGGTCCCAGGTCTGGAAGAACGGCGACCAGTCGATGTAACGCGCCAGCTCCGCCAGGTCGTAATTCTTCAGCACCTTGCGACCGAGGAATTTCGGCGTGGTTGGCGCGACCGATTGCCAGTCGGTCTTGAATGCGTTGGCACGTGCGTCAGAGACGGAGACCAGCGTCGGGCCCTTTTTGTTGGCGTGCTGCAATCGAACCTTGTCGTAATCGGCGCGCAGCGAGGTGATGTATTCCTCGCGCTGCGTGCCGGACTCCGACAGCAGGCTGGAACACACCGCCACCGAACGCGAGGCATCAGGCACATACACGGTGATGCCGGAATAGTGCGGCGCGATCTTCACCGCTGTGTGTACGCGCGAGGTGGTCGCGCCGCCGATCATGAGTGGCAGCTTCACGCCCTGGCGTTCCATTTCCTTGGCGAAGTGCGCCATTTCTTCCAGCGACGGCGTGATCAGGCCGGACAGGCCGATGATATCCGCGCCCTCTTCCCTGGCGGTATCGATGATCTTTTGTGCCGGCACCATCACGCCGAGGTTCACCACAGTGTAGTTGTTGCACTGGAGCACCACCGATACGATGTTCTTGCCGATGTCGTGCACGTCGCCCTTCACCGTGGCGATGACGATTTTGCCTTTGGGTTTGGACGCTTCACCAGACTCTTTGGCCAGGCGCGCTTTATCTTCCTCGATGAACGGGATGAGATGCGCCACCGCCTGCTTCATGACGCGCGCCGACTTCACCACCTGCGGCAGGAACATCTTGCCGGCGCCGAACAGGTCGCCGACCACGTTCATGCCGTCCATGAGCGGGCCCTCGATGACCTCGATCGGCCGGCCACCGCGCGCGTCGATCTGCTGACGAGCTTCCTCGGTATCCTCGACGATCCATTGCGTGATGCCGTGCACCATGGCGTGTGTCAGGCGTGCACCGACTTCGGCGTTGCGCCACTCCAGCGTCGCCGCCTCCTTGGCCTCGCCCGCCTTCAGTGTTCCCGCCATCTCGATCAATCGTTCGGTCGGGTCGCCACCATCGGTGCGCTGGCGATTGAGGACCACGTCCTCGACCCGCTCGCGCAGTTCTGCGCCCAGGTCGTCATACACGCCCATCATGCCGGCGTTGACGATGCCCATGGTCATGCCGGCGCGGATGGCGTGGTACAGGAACACGGTGTGGATGGCTTCGCGCGCCGGGTCGTTGCCGCGGAACGAGAAGCTCACGTTCGACACGCCGCCCGACACCTTGGCGTGCGGCAGGTTGTGCTTGATCCAGCGCGTGGCCTCGATGAAGTCCACGCCGTAGTTGTTGTGCTCCTCGATGCCGGTGGCGATGGCGAAGATGTTCGGGTCGAAGATGATGTCTTCCGGCGCGAAGCCGACGTTCTCTGTGAGCAGCTTGTAGGCACGGGCGCAGATTTCAGTCTTGCGCGCAAAGGTGTCCGCCTGGCCCTGCTCGTCGAAGGCCATCACGATCACTGCGGCGCCGTAGCGCTGGCACAGCTTCGCCTGGCGCAGGAATTCGGATTCGCCTTCCTTCATGGAAATCGAGTTGACGATGCTCTTGCCCTGCACGCACTTCAGGCCGGCCTCGATCACTTCCCACTTGGAGGAGTCGATCATGATCGGCACGCGCGAGATGTCCGGCTCGGAGGCGATCAGGTTGAGGAACCGCACCATGGCGGCCTTCGAATCGAGCATGGCCTCGTCCATGTTGATGTCGATGACCTGCGCGCCGTTCTCCACCTGCTGGCGTGCCACGGCCAGGGCCTCGTCGTACTGCTCGTTCAGGATCAGGCGCGCAAAGGCCTTGGAGCCGGTGACATTGGTGCGCTCGCCGACGTTGACGAACAGCGACGAGTCATCGACGTTGAAGGCCTCCAGGCCGGACAGGCGCAGCTTGTGGCCGGACTTTGCCGGCTTCCTGGCCGGCAGCGGCTTGACGGCGTTGGCGATGGCGCGGATGTGATCCGGCGTCGTGCCGCAGCAGCCGCCGGCGATGTTCACCAACCCGGCCTCGGCGAATTCCTTCAGCAGGCTCGAAGTGATGTCCGGCGTTTCGTCGAAGCCGGTGTCACTCATCGGATTGGGCAGCCCGGCGTTCGGATACACGCAGATGTGCGCTTCGCAAAGGGTCGACAGTTCTTCGATGTACGGTCGCATCAGCGTTGCACCGAGAGCGCAGTTCAGGCCGATGGTGAGGGGCTTGGCGTGGCGCACCGAATTCCAGAATGCTTCCACCGTCTGGCCGGACAGGATGCGCCCCGATGCATCGGTCACCGTGCCGGAAATCATCAGCGGCAGGCGCACGCCCTTTTCTTCGAAGAAGGTCTCGATGGCGAACAGCGCCGCCTTGGCGTTGAGCGTGTCGAAAATGGTTTCGACCAGGAACACGTCGACGCCGCCCTCGAACAAGGCCCGCGCCTGCTCGAGGTAGGACGCGACCAGTTCATCGAAGGTGACGTTGCGTGCGCCCGGGTCGTTCACGTCCGGCGAGATCGACGCGGTCTTGGGCGTGGGGCCGAATGCGCCCGCGGCAAAGCGCGGCTGATCGGGCGTCGTGTACTTCACGCACGCCGCCTTGGCCAGGCGCGCCGAGGCGACGTTCATCTCGTAGGCCAGGTCTTCCATGCGGTAATCGGCTTGGGCCACGCGTGTGGCGCCGAAAGTGTTGGTTTCGATGATGTCGGCGCCGGCGGCGAG
>Ga0114970_10004312_pt1 | contig 10360 bp, 10 predicted proteins | sample M_140205_XF_Meta_FD_87030 | JGI IMG/M metagenome (GOLD analysis project Ga0114970, IMG submission 87030) | Freshwater microbial communities from Lake Montjoie, Canada to study carbon cycling - M_140205_XF_MetaG | ecosystem: Environmental > Aquatic > Freshwater > Lake | place: Lake Montjoie... | reverse complement strand
GTGACGAATGCGCAGCTCACGGACGCCATCAACACGACCAGCGGCAACAGCAATGGTGTGGCCACGCTGGACACGCCTTTTGCGAATGATCCGCCCACGCTCGCTGATTTGGAAGTGATGCGGGCGAAGATGAATGAGCTGATCACCGCGCTGAGGAGGTAGGGAGGCGCGTCGCGCCGTTTGCCGTGGTTTGCCATGGCTGAAGGGCACTGCCTGCCCGCAGTGCTTCGCACAGCGGTGCAGGCGGGCGCGCCGTTGACCGTAGTTGTCCAAACAACCGTCAACCATCCATTCTCCGAAGCAGAGCTTCTGCGAAGGATGAATTGTCAACCATCGTAAACAACAGCCAACTTTTGTGATGCGAAAGAACCGCTATTGAAGTTGTGCAGTTGGAGAGCGGCTTTTAGCTTAGCGGCTTCTGCTGCATGACCCTCAACCGCTCCAACCTCTGCTGGCTGGCCTTGGCCCTGATCACGGCGGGCTATCTCCTTTTTTGGGCGCTGCTGCTGGGAGCCACGGCGGCGTATAGCACGCCGGATTCGTGGTTGAAGGTGCTGATGTCGCCGGAAATCCGGCATGCGACATGGCTGAGTCTGGTGACGTGCTCGCTGGCCGCAGGATTCGCGCTGCTCCTGGCGGTGCCGGTGGGGTATTTGATGTCGCGACGGGAGTTTCGGGGGAAGTCTTGGCTGGATGCGGCGCTGGACATCCCGATCATCCTACCGCCACTGGTGGTGGGGCTGTGTTTGCTGATCTTTTTCCAAACCCGCATCGGCAAGGTGATCGAGATGGCGATTCCCTTCACCTATCAAGTCAGCGGCGTGGTGCTCGCTCAATTCGTCGTGGCGGCCGCGTTCGCGATCCGCACGATGCGCGGGACGTTTCAGCATCTCTCGGCACGACCGGAGGATGTGGCGCTGACGCTGGGCTGCACGCGATTCCAAGCGCTGTGGCATGTGGCATTGCCAGCGGCACGGCGTGGCATGGTGGCGGCCTTTTGCATCGCCTGGGCGCGCAGTTTGGGCGAGTTTGGGCCCATCCTCGTCTTCGCCGGTGCCACGCGCATGAAGACGGAAGTGCTGCCGACGACGGTCTGGCTCGAACTCAGCGTGGGAAATCTCGAAGCCGCCGTGGCGGTGAGTTTGTTTATGGTGCTGCTGGCTGTGCTGGTGCTGGTGGTGGTGCGCGCGACTGGGGAAAAAGTATGATTCAGCTCGAACAACTCACCTGGAAGGTCGCGGGCCGCACGATCCTGGCGGACGTGACGGTTGCCATTCCTGCCAACACCTATGCCGTGCTCATGGGATCGACCGGCTGTGGCAAAACGACTTTGCTGGAGATCCTGTGCGGCCTGCGCAAGCCGACTTCAGGCCGTGTGCTCCTGGATGGCGTCGATGTCACGCATCTGGAGCCGCGTGAACGTGGCATTGGCTACGTGCCGCAGGATCTGGCGTTGTTTCCTGGCTTGCGTGTGCGGGAGCAGATCGGCTTCGCTCCGAAACTGCGTGGCGTTGCTCCCGAGGAGCTCAACCAGCGCGTGAATCGTCTCGCCGAGCAGTTTGGCATCACCCATCTGCTCAATCGCCTGCCCGACCTGCTTTCCGGCGGCGAAAAGCAGCGCGTTGCCTTGGCCCGTGCGCTGGCGGCGCAGCCCAAGCTGCTCCTGCTCGACGAACCGCTCTCAGCTCTCGACGAAAGCATGCGCGCCGAGGCCGTGTCGCTGCTCCAGCGTGTGCAATCCGAGCATGAACTCACCGTCTTGCACGTCACCCACTCCAGCAGCGAAGCGGCGGCGCTTGGGCACCTGCATCTGCGCATGGCCGGAGGACGGCTGGAGATAGATTCGAAGGTATGATTCGCATCGCACGCTTGGAATCCAGCCGAAGCCGCGTTTAGTGTGCTCAAAACAACCCCTGCATGGATTGGAATGAATGGCAGCGCGTGCTGAAATGGCGCGCACTTGAAGAAGGCGATGCCGATGGCGTTCTCGTCAATGCGGAGCGTCGTCGCGAGGCCACGGCGCACACGCGGGCCGGTTTGGCCTCCGAGGAGATCAAAGGCGATGCGCTGGACGAACGCTCCGAGTCGTTTCTGGACAAACGGGCCGAGTGGTTGGAGCGCGAGGCCATCGGTTGGCGTGGCGAGTTGATCCGCGTGCTGGAACTGCTGCGTGTGCCGCAGGGCCGCTGGTCCTGGGCGCTCATTGGTTGGGCGCTGGTGTTGATCACCGGCTACTGGCTCTCGGATTTGGGCCAATCGAGCGAGTTCAACCTGCTGGCGCTGCCGCTGGTCGGTTTGCTGGCCTGGAACGCGGTGGTGATCGTGTTGGGCATTCTGTTTGAGCTGATGCCTGCGTCGCCGGTGGCAGGACACGGCGGCTGGCTGGCGGAGTTTTTGGCCAATGGCATTTCGCGCGCGGGCAAGGCCTCGAAGGAGGTCGAAAGCGGTGTGGCCGCCGCCGTGCGCGCACGTTTTGAAGAACTCGCGTGGCCGCTGGCATGGCGGCGTTTGCAGATGCGGCTGCGCATGTGGCTGCATGTGGCGGCGGCATTGCTGGCCATAGGTGGTGCAGCGGCTCTGTATGCCCGTGGTTGGTCGCACGAATATCGCGCGGTATGGGAAAGCACGCTGCTGGGCAAGAGCGAGCAAGCCACGGCGTTTTTTGAGACCTTGTTCAAACCAGCGTCTAAGGTGCTGCGCATTCCCATTCCGCTGGACCATATCGCCGGCATGCATCGGACTTCGGGCAAGGTGGAAAAACCGGCCCCTGCGCTGCCATGGATTAATCTCTACGCTGGCACGCTGCTGGTGCTGATTGTGCTGCCGCGCCTCCTGCTGGCGGGCCTGGGTGCAGCGCGCTGCGGTCGTGTTGTTTCACAGCCTGCCCGCGCGTTGAGTTGGGGTGGTTACCTGCGCACCTTGCTGCGTGCGGTGGAGGGAGGCAGCGAGCGCATCCAAGTGCTCGTGCATGCCGTTGAACCCACGGCCACGCACCGCGAAGTGTGGGATCGTGGTGTTAGGGAGCGTTTCGGCGGCATGGCGCGTGCGGAGTATGTGCGCATCCCGGCCGGGGACGAAGACGAATTTGCCGCCGCCTGGCAGCCCGTGTGCGCGAACTTGGTGATGCTCTTCAACATGGCCACCACCCCCGAGGCCGAGGTGCAGCGGCGGCTGGTCTCTGATGTGCGCCAGCGACTGCTCACAAAGCATGCCGAGCCGGAGCTCATCGTGCTGCTGGACGGCACGAGTCTTGCGGGACGTTGGTCGCCAGAAAAAATGGCAGGACGTGAGCAGTTATGGTCGCAGATGGTCGAAGGCCTGGCCTCTGAAGTGATTGTGGCTGTACGCAAAGAATCCACACGCGCAAAGCCTCCGGTATCGTAATGTTCATGAAGTTTTCGTCTCTCGTGCCTGCTCTTTTTTCCAGAACCAAAACTGCCAGCTCCTCTGACCGACAGTCGGCGGAGCTGAATGTGCGTGATGCATCAGACATCGTCACGCTGAGCCTCATTTCGCACACGAATGCCGGCAAGACGACACTGGCTCGCACGCTGCTGCGCCAAGATGTGGGTGAGGTGCGGGATGCGCCGCATGTGACGCTGTTCAATGAATCGCACACGCTGCTCGAAACCTGCGGCTTCAGGCTGCGGCTGTGGGACACCCCGGGCTTTGGCGACAGTGCCCGGCTGATGAAGCGCCTGCAGCGTGAGAGCAGTCCGGTGCTGTGGTTTCTCTCGCAGACCTGGGACCGAATCACCGACCGGCCCTTGTGGTGCAGCCAGCAGGCGCTGAAAAATGTGCGCGATGAGGCGGATGTGGTGCTGTATCTCGTCAATGCCACCGAACCTCCCGAGGCGGCAGGCTACATCGGGCCTGAAATGGAAATCCTTGGCTGGGTGGAAAAACCGGTGGTCGTGCTGCTGAATCAAACGGGTCTGCCTGGAAGTTCATCCATGGAAGCTGCAGAGCTGGAAACCTGGCGGACGCATTTGAAGCAGTTTGAGATTGTGCGTGAAGTGCTGACGCTGGATGCCTTTGCCCGTTGCTGGGTGCAGGAGGACATCCTCATGGATTCCCTGGCACCCCTGATGCAGGGCTCCAAGATCCCGACCTTCCTGCAGATCAAACGTGCCTGGGCACAGCGCAATGTGGAAGTGTTTCAGAGCTCGGTGCGTCTGATCTCAGAGCAGCTTACCGCAGCGCTGTTTGACGGCGTGGATGTGCGCTCTGAAACGCTGCTGGAACGCGTGGGATGGCAGCGCGATGATCTGAACCGCGATTACAATGAAGCACGCCAAAAACTGGCCACACAGCTCGCGGACCGCACCGAACAGACGACCAACAACTTGATAGAAGCCCACGGGCTGAAAGGTCAGGCCGGGCACGAGCTTAACCAGATCGCTCGCGAGCATTTCCACCTGCCACAGGCCGTTTCAGAGAACATCTGGGGAGTGCTCGGCAGTTTCGCCGGCGGTGCGATGGGTGGACTCATCGCTGATCTCAAACTCGGCGGTATGACCTTTGGTGGCGGGGCGCTGCTCGGCGGTATCGCTTCTGGAATTGGTGCCTATGCGTTGATCCGCAGCTACAACCTTGTGCGCGGCAGCGATCAACGCTTGCGCTGGTCACGCGAGCATTTCCGCGAGCAGGTGAAGCTCGCGTTTTTGACTTACCTTGCCGTCTGCCACTTCGGTCGCGGTCGTGGTGAGTGGAAAGAAAGCGAGCAACCGCTGCATTGGCGTGAGACGGTTGATGCCGTGACCGATCTGCACGCGGATGCGCTGGATCATCTCTGGAAATCTGGCGTGCAAAAGGACACTCAGCCTGCGGTGCTCTCCCGTCAGACCAATCAACTGACCGGCGACTGCATGGTGGCGCTGCTGGTGCGGCTGTATCCGGGTGTATATGTGGCTTCGTGGCGGGCGTGAGATTCAGTCTCACGCAAACGGCGTTCGAGTCTTGATTGGAAGTTTTCCCAGCAACGAATCGCTCGTGCGCGGAAGTCGGCGGGTGTGATGTTGAGGCTGCGCAGGCAGTCGCGGTGGTCCCAGGAGACGACGGCGGCGGTGGCGAGGTGGATGGCTTGGAATTGCCAGCGCCAGAGGCCTTGCATGGCGGGTGTGAGAGTCTTGAGGCGTTCGAACAGGAAGTCGCGTTGGAAGGAGAGATGGCCCATTTCATCGCGCAGGAGCTTTTTGGCGACGGTTTGGACGACGGGATCGCTGCAGCGCAGGGCGAGCAGGCCGAAATAGACTTCGGCGATGAGTTCGGCGGTGAGAAGCACCTGAATGTTGAACTCGAGGTTCACTAGATCGCGCATCCAGCGGAAGATGGAGTTCGTCCATTGCTTCTGAAGCAAGGTGCCGCGCAGATGTGTGACGGTGCGTGCGAGCAAAGCGGCGTGGCTTTGCTCCTCGGCGACGAAGAGATCGACGGCGCGCTGGTAACCGCGAAGGTTTTCGAGCGACGCGATGCTGCGGGTGTAGCGGCGCAAACGTGTGCCGCCGCCGCTTTCACCGAGTTGAAACGTGGCGATGGAGCGGGCGAGGGCGGTGCGAGCTTGCTCTGGAAGCTCGCAGGGAGCTTCTGGGAGCTGTAAATCGCGATTGAGGCGCGTGTTGGCTTCGAAGTGGTTGATCCAGTGTTGCGTGTTCATTTTGGTATTGGTCTAGGCTGCTTGAAGCATGGTGCGGAGAAATTCGTGAGCGGGTGTGGTGCGCAGTTCGGCGGCGATCTGGCGGAGGCGCTGCATGACGGCATCGACGGTTTCGTCGAGCGTGGAGGTGCCGGCGGTGACGCCGACGTTGCGCGCATCGCGGAACCACGCGGGATCGAGTTCTTCGGGGCGTTCGATTTGCAGCGTGCGCAGGCCGTGTGCGGTGGCTTTTTGAGCAAGCTGGCGGGTGTTGTTGCTGTTGCGTCCGCCGATAACGACGATGTGGTCGCAATCGCGAATCAGGTCATCCATGGCGCTCTGGCGCTGTTTCGTGGGATAGCAGATGGTGTCGATGAAGCGCACCTCGGAGCTGCGGTGGAGGCGTTTGATGGCTTCGACGAGGCGCAGCGTGTTTTCGACGGGCTGCGTGGTCTGGGCGACGATGCCGAGTCGTGGATGCGCAGGAATTTGCGCGAGGTCGGTCTCATTGAGCACGACGACGGCTTGAGGAAAGTCGCCAATGAGGCCGCGAACTTCGACGTGTTGGCTTTGGCCGATAACGATGGGCTGGTAGCCATCGCTGACGAGTGTGGCGAGTGCGTGGTGCGCTTTTTTGACGAGAGGGCAGGTGGTGTCGATGACACTGTGACCAGCGTTTTGCCAAGCTTGGCGATGTTTGTCTGATGCGCCGTGGGCGGTGATGGCAACTTGGTGAGTCGATGAGCTGTTGAGGTCATCGAGATCGCCGCGTTGAGCTCCGACAGCGGCGAGATGGCGATCGACGAGTGGGTTGTGGACGAGTTGGCCGAGTATGGTCAGCGGGGCGCGTTGCGCGGCGTTGTGGGTGGCACGCAGGGCGTCGCGGACGCCGAAGCACATGCCGTGATGTTGAGCTATGATGATGTTCATGGTGTTATTGGCTTTGTGTGACAAAGTGAATGGGCAAAAAGAAGGGGAATCAGGTCTGTTGGGCGGCTTTGACGATCTCGCCGAGGACTTCGACGTAGTCTTTGAAGGCTTTGCGACCGGCGGTGGTGAGTTCGTAGCTGGTGCGGGGGCGAGTGCCGGATTCATCGCGGTTTTCCTTCAGATAACCGGCGGTGCCGAGCGTGCGTAGGTGGGAGATGAGGTTGCCGTCGCTCATGCTGAGTTCGGTTTTGAGGTCCTGGAAGGCCCACTCGCCTCGCGTGGAGAGCAGCGTCATGATGGAGAGGCGGCCCTTTTCGTGGATGAGCTTGTCGATTTGATCGAAGTCGATCATTTCGGCTGCACCTCCGCAGGTCTCTTGGTGAGGAAGACGGCGAGGGCGTAAATGACATGCAACAGGCCGAAGGTGAGGCCCATGGCGAGTGAAGCTGGCGCTAGGTCGCTGGAAAGCAGGTCCACATCTCGGTTTGCGGCCCAAGCGAAAAAGAGCAGCAGGCCGGTGATCACAAAAGCCCAGCCAAGGCGGGGCAGGGAACGCGGTGAAAAGCTGGCGGTGCTAAGCAGTGCGAGGCCGTAGCAGAGAGTCCAGATCAAGGCGGCGAGCGTGAGATTGTGCAGGAAGACGATCAATCCGATGCCGACGCAGCCGCCGACGAGCATGGGCGGTGCGAAGGCTCGCAGCGCCATGCGCATGCCTTCGGAGACAAAGGGCTGCCTGCGACTGGCGGCTTCTTTGGCGAGCAGAAGGACATTCAAAGCGGAAGCGATGCCGAGAATGACGAGCCAAAGCGTCAGGAAAGACGTTTCGCTCATCACCGCCTCGGTGTTCTTTGCCAAAGCGTGACTCACGGGCCAGATGGAAGCGCCCAGCGCCAAGATCCCACCGGTAAGCGCGGCTGGGGCGGAAACGGCACGGTAGATGTGCGCTTTTTCCATGAGGGAGCGGATGATGCGGAGGTTTTCCAAAGCGGCTTCGGTCGTGCTCATGAGGTTCACTTTGCGCGCCAAAGTGAATTGCGCAAGTGAAACTTTGTGGTGCAAAGTAAAGGATCGTTTCACGGGTGGATGCCCCGAAACAAACTTGGCAGAATCATATAATTACCATAAGTTAAGTGATCATGACCTTCGCAGCATCTGTTTCGACTGCCTTCTCCCCACTTTGGTGGCGGCAGTGCTATGGCTGTATGCTCTGCTCAATGTTGCTGCTTACCGCGCAGGGAAATGCGACTGCCGCAGAACCAACTGCGGAGCAGCAGTATTGGCTGGAACTGACGAATCGCTTCCGCAGTGATCCACAGTCGGAATTGCAGAAACTGGTCAACTTTTCAGCGCCCGGCGTGTGGGGAACTCAAAAGTCCAGTGATGCCTACATAGCCAACGCGCTGAACTTTTTTGGCACCAGTGCCACGGATCTCGCGATCCAGTTTCCCACGCTTGTTGCTGCGCCACCGGTTGCCTGGAGCAGTGCGCTGAATGCGTCCGCCACGACGTATTCAAATCGCATGGTCAGTAACGATCAGCAGTCGCACACGCTGGATGGTTTGAGTCTGGACCAACGAGTGCAAAGTGGCGGTTACAGTGCGAACTGGCTCGAAGTTGGGGAGAATTTATTTGCCTCGACGAATACGATCATCCACGGCCACGCGGGCTTTGTGATCGATTGGGGTGATGGCAATGGTACCTTGGCTGGTTATGGCAACGGCATTCAAAATCCAGCAGGGCATCGTGAAGTGCTGTTAAACCCAGTGTATAAAGAAATGGGCATCGGCTTTCAAAGCATCACCATTCCAGGCACCAATGTGGATGCCATCGGCCCCTATGTCGTGACGCAGCATTTAGCGACCCAGTTCCGCTTCGATGGCGCAAACTATTTCGCCGATGCGATTCTCACCGGAACTGTGTATCAGGACACCATCGCTGCAGACGCTTTTTACACGCCGGGTGAAGGGCTTGCAGGCGAGACGGTCAATGTTCACAACGACACCACGGGTATCTTGGTTGCGAGTGGATTCAGTAACAGCGCTGGCGGGTTCAACATCCCGCTGACCGGACTCACGGACGGGGTGATATATCGCGTAGAAGCACCCAATACCGGTCTTGCGGCACAGACCTTCACACTCGATCAGCATGTCGAAAATTACGGTGCCTCGGTGATCTTCTATGACAATGTCCATGCATCCTTCATGATGGTTCCCGAGCCTGGCAGCTTCCTGCTTTGTCTTGCCGCCGGCATGCTGTTGCTTCGGAATCGAACACGTCGTCCGCTTTGCTAACACGCCATGAAATCATTCGTCTTCTTCCTTCTGTCCGTTGCTACACTCTTGGCCCAGGCTCCGGTATCACCGCTTGCCACGGAAATTCGAGCGATCATTGACGAGTACGAAAATTCCGTGCGTGCAAACACGCAAAAGCTCATCGCCGCAGCTACCGAAGAAGAGAAAAACAAGTTTCGTGCCAGCATTCCGAGCGCTGAGGCCTATGCGACAAAGATGATGAAGCTGGTGCAGGCCAATCTGGATCAACCCGATGTTGTGAAAGGGGTGAACTGGCTGGTGACTGGCGCTGCGAATTTTCCTGAAGGGCAGGAGGCCCTAAAGATGCTGGGGACCACCTTCGCAGGCAGCAAAGGCATCGCCGAGGCGGTCAAGCAGCTCGAATACTACGGCCTGCCTGCCGAGCCGGTGCTCACTGCTGTGATTGAGAAGAACAAAAATCCGGAGGAGAAAGCGGCCGCGCTTTATGCTCTCGGGGCCATCCATTTCAAGAACGTCGATGCCTCTGCTGATCGCGTTTCCGCCGCTGCTTCAAAGACGAAGGCGCTCGAGTACTTCCAACAGCTCAACACCGACTACGCCGATGTCACCATCCAAGGCTTCAAGCTCTCCGATTTCGCCTTCAAGATGCTCTACGAGATGATGAACCTCCAAGTCGGATGCGAAGCACCGGAGATCGAAGGCAAGGATGCAAACGGCGTCAGTTTCAAGCTCAGCGATTACCGTGGCAAACACGTCATCGTCATCTTCTGGGGCGGCTGGTGTCATGCCTGCCACGGGATTCTGCCGCTCATGAATCAGGCGGCGGCCCAGCTTAAAGACAAAAACGCCGTCGTCATCGGCGTGAACACCGACATCGAGACCGAGGCCAAAAAGGCGCTCGCCGATTACCAAGTCAGCTTCCGCAATATCCTCGACAACACCAGCAGCGGCCCCAACACCACGCTCTACAACCTGCGCAATTTTCCGACGCTCTACCTCATCGATCCCAAAGGTGTGATTGCGGTTAAGAACGGATCGTTGGATGCAATGGTGAACCAGATCAACACGGCCAAATAGCCCAATTCGATTGGGTTTAGAGGCGAAAGGGTAGGTCTTTTCGGCTTCCCGTATGGTTTAGATGTATTAAAAACTTGCCATTTATATGAAAAACCATAATTATACGGTATTATAAGGCTGGTTTAAGCCTCTTTTCAAATGCTGCCCCTCATAGACCAAATCCTCTCAGATTCCGGCTGTGCCGATCTTCCTGCCGTGCGGCAGGCGGTGGAGGAGGCGTGCTTCAATCAAACGTCGTTCGTTGATGCCGTGCTGGACTGCGATGGCGTGCGTGAACGTGATTTCCTCATGGCCCTTGCCAAGACCCTCGGTCTGCCATGGTGGGAGCCAAAGGATGAAGATCAGCCGACCGAGCAGGGCATGCGACGCATGCTTCCCGCCGAGATCGCATTGCGTCATCGTCTGCTGCCCATTTTCACCGAGGAAACTCAAAGTGGCGACATCG
>Ga0114970_10004311_pt1 | contig 10361 bp, 8 predicted proteins | sample M_140205_XF_Meta_FD_87030 | JGI IMG/M metagenome (GOLD analysis project Ga0114970, IMG submission 87030) | Freshwater microbial communities from Lake Montjoie, Canada to study carbon cycling - M_140205_XF_MetaG | ecosystem: Environmental > Aquatic > Freshwater > Lake | place: Lake Montjoie... | reverse complement strand
TTATATAGTTTACGACCATGCTGCTAAAACAATAAATATATATAATTGCACCACTAATAGCCCCATTAAAATGATAGATGCAAGCGGTAGGCTTATATATAATGGTACAACCAACGGCAGCCCAACCGTAATTGATATGGGCAGCTGTGCCCCCGGATTGTATAATATAATTTGCGACAAGGGTACTTTTAAAGTTGTGTGGTGGTAGGTATCATTCTATAACGGCTTCTGGTTCCCTTTTATTCTAATCCTTTTCAAATTTTACAATTGGGTTTTCCCCTCACTTAGTTTTGGAACTAGTTATCAATTATATTTGCACACTCCAAAACCATTTTATACATGAAGAAACTCAACATACTCTTTATCATTCTATTTGTCCAAACCGCTTTAATGGCTCAAGTATCAAGGGACGTGGCTGTTGAACTTATAGCCATTACCGATTCAGCCAAGCACAGCATTACCTTGCAATGGTGGCCAGATACCAATTGTAATAGTTATTATATATACAAGGTGAATGCTGCAGGAGGTTTTACAAAAATAAAAACACTTAAAAAAACAGATACTGCTTATAAAGATACCAATATTGTGGTAGGCAAAGCCTACGAATACGAGGTGGTGAAATATACTGGAGGTATTAATGGCGTAGGATTTATCAATGCTGGTATACAAATACCATCAGTAGGATACCGTGGTCGTATGGTTCTGATTTGCGAAAAACAAATGGCGGCATCGCTAAGTAATGAAGTAGCAGATTTGCAAGCCGACTTGGTGGCAGATGGTTGGTTTGTGCACCGCATAGATGTGCCCTCAAATGGCAAAGTAGATTCTATTAAAGCCTTGCTGGATGATATGTGGACGATATATAGTGCCGACCTCAAAGCTATATATTTATTGGGCCATGTGCCTATCCCATATTCAGGAAATATAAATCCCGATGGTCACCCCGATCACTTGGGTGCCTGGCCAGCCGATGGATATTATGCCGATATGGACCAAGCATGGTTGGATTATAGTGTGAACAATAGCAATGCAAGCCGCGCCGAAAATAGGAATGTTCCCAAAGATGGTAAGTTTGACCTTAGTGCTTTTCCGGGATTGGTGGAACTGCAAGTAGGTCGTGTTTACTTGGGCGATTTTACAGTTTTTAGTGAGAGTGAAACTGAACTGATGCAAAAATATTTAGCGAAAGCCCATACTTTTAAAATGGGAAATACCAAACCCGAAATGTATGCTGTAATAGATGATAACTTTGGATACTTTGGTGGCGAAGCCTTTGCTGGCAATGCTTGGCGTAACTTTGCTCCACTCATTGGAATGAACAATTATGCCAATGGCAAATATTTCGAATCCATGAAAACACATCCCTACTTATGGAGCTATGGCACTGGAGGTGGCTGGTACCAAGGAGCAAGCGGTGTGGGCAATCAAGATAGTTTTAAGTATGATACTATATTAGGCACATTCTCTATGCTGTTCGGCAGTTACTTTGGCGATTGGGATGTGCAAAACAGTTTCCTTCGCGGCCCTTTGGCATCTCCTTATTCTAGCATACTTACCAACGTGTGGGCGGGTCGCCCTTGGTGGCAGTTTCATCATATGGCTTTGGGAAATAATATAGGTTTCTCTGCTAACTTGGCCATGAACAATACTGGAACTTATTCAAATGGGTACAGTTATGGAAATGGGTTTGTGCATATATCATTAATGGGCGATCCATCGCTACGTATGCAGTATGTGCAGCCTCCATCGCAGCTTACAGTGAAAGCCAGCACCAATGGCCAACAAGCAGTATTGAGTTGGAAAGTTTCGCCTGATAACCGTGTAATGGGTTATCATATATATCGTGCAGATAGTTTATTGGGCATGTATAAACAAATTACCACAAGCCCAGTTATTGGTACAACTTATACGGATATGACACCTAAAAATGGCAACAATGCCTATATGGTTCGTGCGGTATTGTTGGAAGAAACTCCATCAGGAAGTTATTATAATCAGAGCTTGGGAATTAGCGGAGAAGTGAAATTAAATACTGGAGTTTCGCAAGTACAAAATAATATAGAAATGAGTGTATATCCTAATCCTGCAAAAGATATATTATATATTCAAACTCCTAATAATACCAATACCTTCAACTTATCTGTATTCGATTTGCAAGGAAAAGAACTAGTAAGAAAAAATATAAAAGGCAACCTCAACACCATCGATTTGCAAAGCTTTTCAAAAGGTGTGTACATGCTGCAATTATATAATACTGAAATATTAAAAACTGTAAAATTCGTCACTGAGTAGTTAGTAATCAGTGCCATTCGGCTGCAAACTCCTTACTCCTTATCCCTTACTCCTTACCCCTATGAACTCCTGGCAATTTTACCAATACACACAATACCCCGATAACCTCAACTTGCATGACGAGGTGCAGTTGCGTGGGCTTATCAAGGACTACCCCTATTTTCAGGCGGCCCATCTGCTATTGGCTAAGTGTTTGAAAAATCAGGATAATTATTCTTTTGAAAAGCAATTAAAACTAGCGGCATTATATGCACCCAATCGTTCATTATTATATAGTTTATTGAAATCGGCAAGCAAGCCAGTGATGATAGAAGATATAGCTTTCCCAATTGCTGAACCGATTGAGCAAGAGGCAGATCCAATTGAAGTGATTGAAGAAGTCCTAGTAGTTGCCGCGGAAACCGCGGAAGAAATTCTAGAAGAAAAAACAGAAAGTATTATAGAAACTGAGGCAGAGATTATTGCTGAAACAGAAACTCCAATAACCGCTGAAACTATTGACATACCAGCCGAACCAGAGACTGTAGCACCAGAACTGCCCGAAGGTGTAATCTACATCACTGAAACCATTACAACAGAAACTATAGAGGAGCAAACTATTATAACAGATACTGTTGTTGAAGAAATTATTGAGGAGGACATTATTATAACAGATATAATTACTGAAGAACTCATAATTGAAGAAGAAAACATTGTTGCAGATAAAATTACAGAAGAACTGATTGTAGAAGATACCACTACAGGAGATATTATTGTTGAAGAAACTATTATAGAAGAATTGCCCACTAAGATAGAAGAAGAAGCAGAAATAATTGACGAACCTATAGCAGAAGGACCAATTGCACAAAGAGCTTTCACCGATTGGCTCAGACAAACATCATCATCGGGTAACAGTGTTTTCCTTCGCGATTTAAAAGATAATAGCACTTTAAAACAGCCAGAAACCAATTATATAATACCTTCCCAATCATCAGAAAATATCGCTGAGCAAACCATGCTGAGCATTGCCAAGCAAGAACCTGTTCAACCTCCAAAACCTACTTTCTCTGACGAAATTTTGGAAAAGTTCATCACCTCCAATCCTACCATCAGCAGGCCTAAGACCGAGTTTTTCAATCCCTCAAAGGCTGCCAAAAAAAGTTTAGAGCCCGACGAAAACCTTGCTACTGAAACACTTGCAAAAATTGCACTGAAACAAAACAATTATCTGAAGGCGATAAAAATTTATGAGAAATTAAGTTTGAGATTCCCAGAAAAGTTTACGATATTTGCAACCCAAATTAAAAAGATTAAAACCGATAATAACTTAGAATAATATGTTTACTTTTTTATGCATCATACTTATCATCATCTCCTTTATATTAATATTGGCGGTATTGATTCAAAATCCTAAAGGGGGTGGCATTGCTGCCAACTTCAATTTCCCACAACAAATAGTGGGCGTACAACGCACCAGTGACCTTATTGAAAAAATCACTTGGGGTGTTGTTATTGGCATCTTCGTCATCTGCCTAGGCACCAGCTTCAGCAAACCCGACCAAGGCCAAGGTTTCGACACCAAAGTAAAAGACCATTTCGATAATTCTGCAGCACCTGCAACTCCTCCAGGTCAAGCACAGCCAGAAAAGAAATAGTACTAAAAATATTTTTAATTGAAAGCCCGAATGAAAGTTCGGGCTTTTTTTATTTCCACCGATACCCATCGCCATCCTGAAAGACAAAAGATGAAAGGCAATGCATGAATTATATTATAACCTTTAATCTTTAAAATCGCGTTCGCACAATTTTACTGTGTTTATTGAAACAATATATATAATTTAAGAGAGGTGCTAGGGTTGCCAGATTGCAAATCCTTCCTTCATTTATGTCTCAGTTCTTGCAGAACGGCGACAACTAAAAGTAACAGAAACAAATAAAAAAAAGCAGCGTAGTTTTGGAGTACGCTGCTTTTTTTATTATGAAATATAGAAACTATTCTGCAATTGTTAAAGAATGTGATGCGACTGAATAACCATACACTCCTATTATCTTTTTGCCCGATTTGATTTCTTGTGCATCAAATCGTGCTACATTTATGGTCAGCGTACCTTTTACTGGGAATGTTTTTATAATGTCAGGCGAAATTGAAAATTCTCCATTGTCAGGAATTAATTTGCTCCATGACAGAGATTTGTCCTTCATCAAACTAGAATATTGTTTGTTGTATGAAGGTTGATATTCGATTCTTATGTATACCTTCTCATTCTTATCGGATCCTGGGTTCCATTTTACTACAGTTGCGGCACTGCGGCTGGCAAAACTGTTTTGAGGTATGGTCATTTTAAGTAATTCAGGCATTTTAAAAGTAGCTTTAGCAGGTTCAAAACCATTTGCAATATTACCTTCAATTTCAATGTCTAATGGCTTACCCCAATAAGTTTCAAAATTGTCACTTTTAGCTGGGTAAAAAGGTGATGGGTAATCCGAATTCTTATTAGGCTCAAACTTTAGGTTGCCCAATGAAACCTTACCTGCATGAAGTGTTTTCTTATCAGAAGGATTGAGAAAGAACATATCGATGTGAAACCTGTCAATATTGTTCAAAGCTATGTTGGACGCATTTATTCTGATATAGCCATCTAAAATTTCGTTTGTAAAAAGAGTTGATTCATCCATTGATTGTAAATCATCGGACAAATTAGTATTTGTGTGGCTGCACGACATTATTAGCAAAGCAAATGAAGCAACCAAAGTGTATATTCTTGTTATGTTTTTCATGATGTTTTAGCAATTACAATTACATGTGAGATGATCAAAAGTAACAGCTATAGAAGTTGTGCCAGTGCCAGGGTGCTGAACAGCTGTATTGAGAAATATAGATGGCTTGCCTTGTTCAGGCACTCCAGTAGTGCACCCCATCCACCAGTTACTATTGAAGCTATAAAGATTTGTCCGACCACAACAAACGCTGCAATTTTGATACCTGATTTCAGCAACTAAGAAATAATCACAACCAATGGGTAAATTCAAATTCTGCAAGGTCATTACGCCATTTGCATTAACTATATCTGTGTTTAGTTTATGAATTGTAGAGTATACGACAGTGACAAATTGAGCGGGTGATGCATTAGCATCCCAAACTCTATAGCATACATCAACAAAAATATCTGCAGCAATGGTGGCATCCCATTGACACATATTGGGCAGGTCAGCTTGGCTAAATTCAGTAAGAGTAACACTTATTGGGGAGTAAGAAGAACCAGCATTTGGCGGATTGGGTGTGGGTGATGCTGGTGGTTTATCTTGGCACCCACTGAAAAATCTTGTGATTGACAGAAATATTACTAGAGTTACTAGTATTTTTACTTTTCTCATTTTAGTCTTGTTTTTAAGTTCGATTAGATGCTTTAGTTTAGTCAAAGCTCCACAGCAGAATCCTTATGGAAATACTCATTTTACCATAAATATCCAAACCATGGCAAAATACAACATTATTTACTTTCAGGTGAACTATTTTTGTTAAATTCCTGCCTACTCTAGTCGGTTTTCGGCTTCCCCGTTTTCATATATTATTTCTTAGCAAGCAATACTTATACTTGCAATACCGCTTGAGAAGTTGTGTGTTTGAGAAATAGAATGGAAAGAAATGAGAAAGTCCCTTCTCACATTTGCGAAAAGAGATGCTAACAAAAAAAGAAAAATTGTTTAAATACTTTACAGCCCTTGTGGGAGTATATATATATCATAGGGAGAGAAAGAGGGAAATTAAGCATTTTGAGTTTCATAAATAGACCTTGAATGTAAATAAAATTTCTATAAATGCAAATTTATTTTTGACAAAAATAAAAACTGCCTAAATAAAGTTAAAAACTCAGTTTTTATTTCCACCGATACCCGTCGCCATCCTGAAAACCTTTTAAGTATTTCGGGATGAACCAGCAAAACCTGATGCCGGGGAAATAATCACGTTTGGTTTTGGTATCATATTGTCTTTCGTCGTAGTTAAATCCACGGCGGTTGATGGTCCATGCTTCGTTGAGCTCAAGTCCTACTTGGAAATTGACAGTTCTATTTTTGGGATCCATATATTGGAAGGCTAAATATTGGCTCATGCAAAATCCACTGTGAAACCTATCATATCCATGTTTATAATCTGGATATAATTGTGGTGCTCCTTCGCCCGGTATTTCTATTCGCAGCTTGTGCTGCACATAACCACCACCAAAACTGAGCAATATTCCTGTTCCTGTATTTCGCTTGGGGTTCAGCAAAAAAACTTTACCCACCTCTGCCATAATTTGCATACCTCTTGCATAATATCGGGGTTGAATTAAAGAACCATCTGCATTGATTATATCTCCATGAACGGTATTGATATATTGCAGCGGATTTACCATCACTACACTATTACCATACATAAACCTACCATAGGTTGCAAATTGCCAACGCTTATTCGATTTATATCCCACACCAAATCCTATTGTATTCATGATACCAAATTTTTTGCCCATTTCGCCCATAGGTTTTATAGGGGCGTATTGAAACAAATATTGTACTGCCCTATTGGGTCGAATGAGCGGTTTTTTTTGTTGGGCATATATATTTGAATATGCAAATAATATAGATGCAATAATATATATAAATATGTGTAAGGGCTTTTTCAAAAAAATGTTATATATGTTTCTTAACGCTCACTCATTATTTTTGGTTGTATGTACTTATCAAAAAACTTTATCGGCAAACCGTTCGAGTTCCTTTCCACTATCAGCCAATACTTCTTTGTGCAATGAGTTGCCATGACTATCCATCGTACATATCGCTCTAAAACCTTCCACTTCTATCTGCCACATCGCTTCGGGTGTTCCAAATTCCAAACATTTCCCATCGATTACTTCTTTAATACAGCGGGCATAATATTGTGCGGCACCTCCTATCGCATTCAAATATATGGCTCCGTGTTCTTTGCACGCTTCTAGTGTTTTTGGTCCCATTCCTCCTTTGCCCATTACTACCCTAGCTCCAGTTTTTTTTAATATAGTTCCTTGATAAGGTTCTTCGCGGATACTAGTTGTTGGGCCCGCCGCAGTGATTTTCCATTTGCCTTCTGCATCTTTATTTATCACTGGCCCGCAATGATATATAACTGCACCATGCAAATCGAAAGGTGCATCATGCTCTAACATATAATGATGCATCGCATCGCGACCAGTGTATATAATACCATTTAATTCTACTACATCTCCCGCTTTTATTTTGCGAATTTGTTCTTCACTAATGGGCGGTGTTAAACTATGTACTTTTATATTAGAATTAGTTTCAACTGCTGATTCATCATACAATTTTTTAGGTTCATCCGCATCACGATAAATCCATTCTATAACACTTCCATCTGTTGCATTAATCTTTACACCGAGTCTGCGATACGCCCAACAGTTATATGCTACACTCACAAAAAACGATGCAGGCAGTCTATTATACTTTCCAATTTTGCAACCGAGCAAAGTTACCAATCCGCCAAAACCCATGGTGCCAATTTTTAATTTATCGGCATTGTTCATAATATAGTTTTCCAAATCACGCAATACTGGATCAGGATTTTCATCATCTACTTTTCTAAATAATTGTTCTTTGGCAAGTGTATATCCACTCGTTCTATCGCCACCAATTCCTACACCTATAAAACCTGTAGAGCAGCCCTGTCCCTGTGCTTGCCATACTGCATGCATAATACATTTGCGTATGCCATCCACATCTCTTCCAGCTTTTCCCAAATGTTCCAATTCGCAAGGCAATGAATATTGTATATTTTTATTTTCGCAACCACCACCTTTTAATAGTAAACGGATATCTATATAATCTTCGCGATGCTGATGGAAATGTATAACTGGTGTTCCGGGTCCTAAATTATTTCCTGTATTGGTTCCATCAATTGGGTCAACAGAATTGGTGCGAAGTTTACCTTGCAATGTAGCATGTGCTATCATATTTTTGATAACTTCTTCCAATTCAATCTGATCAAAACCCACTGGAGTTTTCACTTCAAATGTGGGCATGCCGGTATCTTGGCAAATGGGTCCCACCAAATCGCAAGCCATATCAATATTATTGGTAATAGTATCGAGTGCGATTCCTGCTTTAGTGCCTTTTAATTCACTGTTATGTGCTTTTAAAACCGACCTACGCACATCGCTAGGTAAGTTGGTACTCGTTTCTACGATTAAATCGTAAATGCTTTGTTCTAGTGTGGTCATTGTTTAGTAGAAAGTATATAGTAGAAAGTATAAAGTATTTGTCGCTGCTTACATGTTGTTGTTAGATTAAAGTATAAGACGAAAGACTAAAGACTTTGTCGCTACTTCCACATTGTTATTTTTTATATTGTTCTTCTGATTTATTATATCTATTATCTGGCCTCCGCCATTCATCACCCAACATTCATAATTCATCTTATGTCCTTCGTCTTTATACCTTATACTCTCCCGTAATCTCCCACCCAATTGCTAATCCGTTTCTTGATTTCAGTATTGGAAAGTTTTTCATTAATCGCTTGCTCTATCAAACTAGGCAACTCGGCATCAGACGCGAATCTTAGGGCTACAATTTGTCTAGTGTTTAATCTTTCGTCCAATGTTTTGTTATATAATATATAATGTCTAAAATTTAATTCTTGTTTAATCAGTCTGTCTTGTAAAGCAAATATCCTAACATAACTATATATAAACAAACCAACAAGTGCTAATGATATTCCTAGCAAATGAATTGATACATATAACTTTTCGCAATGATATATTCTATAACCCAAACTAAATGCAGATGAAAGAAAAATTAAAACCAATAAAGCACATAAGTATAATACAAATGGTTTTATTTTTTGGCGATGGTTATTATAGTTTTGAGTATGCATTATATATATATTTCTTGACCAGTGGTTAATGGTTAATGGTTAATGGTTAATGGCTGACGCCTAATTCTATATTACTAACTAGTGTAGCAGAACAGTAATACTTGACACCTTATCCCTTACTCCTTACTACTTATTCCTTATCCCTTATCCCTTATTCCTCTATCATACTTCCCTGTTAATATCCCATTGCTCTAAGTAATCAGCAATACGACGCAAGAAAGTTCCACCCAACGAACCATCAACAACTCTATGGTCGTAACTCAATGAAAGGAACATCATGTGTCTTATTGCAATCGTATCTCCATATTCAGTTTCCATTACTGCGGGTTTCTTTTTAATAGTACCTGTGGCAAGTATAGCAACTTGTGGTTGGTTGATAATTGGTGTGCCCATCAAATTTCCAAATCCACCCACATTGGTTATGGTGAAAGTTCCGCCCTGTATATCATCGGGACTTAATTTATTTTGACGAGCTCTGTTGGCTAAATCATTTACTGCTTTTGTTAGTCCAAACAAATTCAATTGGTCGGCGTTGCGAATAACGGGAACTATTAAATTACCCGTGGGCAATGCTGCTGCCATTCCTATATTAATTGATTTGCGTTTGATAATTTGATTGCCATCCACTGATACATTAATCATTGGGAAATCTTTAATTGCTTTGGTAACTGCTTCAATAAAACAAGGAGTGAAAGTTATTTTTTCGCCTTCGCGTTTTTCAAATGCAGACTTATTTTTCTCACGCCACATCACCAAGTTGGTCACATCCGCTTCCACAAAACTGGTTACATGCGGACTCGTTTGCATACTCATCACCATATGGTCGGCAATCAGTTTACGCATGCGATCCATTTCTATAATTTCATCACCAGGCATCATTGTTATTTTTGATCCACTATTTAAAGTTGCTGACGACGACTCTGATTTCTTTTGTTCGATAGGTTGTGAAACTTCGGGAGCAGATTTTTTAGTTTCAGATAATTCTGGAGCAGCAGCTGGAGTTTCGATTGGTGCAGAAAGTTTTCTTCCACCATTTATATAAGCCATGATATCGCGTTTGGTAACACGGCCTTCGCTCCCTGTTCCGGGTATCTGCTCCAATTCGCTCATCGATACATTTTCACTTTTGGCAATATTCAAAACCAAAGGACTGTAAAAACGATTTCCTTGTGGAGCAACAGCAACA